>Ga0302323_100001028_pt1 | contig 22631 bp, 21 predicted proteins | sample Fen_T0_3_FD_201950 | JGI IMG/M metagenome (GOLD analysis project Ga0302323, IMG submission 201950) | Peat permafrost microbial communities from Stordalen Mire near Abisko, Sweden - Fen_T0_3 | ecosystem: Environmental > Terrestrial > Soil > Wetlands > Permafrost | place: Sweden: Abisko... | reverse complement strand
TCTGGGCGGCGGACCGCCCAGTGCCGGCGTCGGTCTGGGCCATACCCGATGGGCGACGCACGGCCGCCCCAGCGACCTCAACGCCCATCCGCACAGCGACTGCACGGGTCGCATCACGGTCGTCCACAACGGCATCGTCGAGAATTTCCGCGAACTGCGCGACGAGCTTGTCGCCGGCGGCCACGTCCTCCAGTCGGAGACCGACACCGAGGTCGTGGCGCATCTTGTCGAAGACGCATACAAGGGCGACCTTGCCGACGCGGTCCGTGCCGCCCTGGGCCGGCTCGAGGGCGCGTATGCGCTGGTCGTGATGCATCGCGATGAGCCGGAACGGCTCGTCGGCGCTCGACTGAACGCACCGTTGATCGTGGGTCTCGGCGACGGAGAGAGCTTCGTGGCTTCCGACGTGGCGGCGATCATCGCCTACACGAAGCGGGTGATATTCCTCGCGGACGGCGACGTCGCGGACCTGACGCCCAGCTCGGCCACGATCACCGATCGTCAGGGCGTCGTTGTGGACCGGGCCGTGGACATCATTCCCTGGTCTGCCGAGGCGGCCGAGAAGGGCGGTTACGCGCACTTCATGCTCAAGGAGATCCACGAGCAGCCTGCGGCGCTCACGGCGGCGATGACCGGCCGGCTGCGCGGCGATTCGGTTTGCCTCGAGGAGCTCGATCCGATCCGCGAACGTCTGGCGGGCATCGATCGCGTGGAGATGATCGCCTGCGGCACCGCCTACTACGCTTCCCTCGTCGGTGCGGCGTTGTTCCAGGAGTGGCTGGGCGTTCCCGCCCGATCCACCGTCGCCTCGGAGTTCCGCTACAGCCCGCCGCCGATCGACGCCCGCACTCTGGTTATCGCGGTCACTCAGTCGGGTGAGACTGCCGACACGATCGCGGCCGCGCGTCTCGCCGGCGACCGGGGCGCGGTGGTGGTGGCCGTCACGAACACCGTCGGCTCCGCGATCACACGCGAGGCCCACGCCTCGGTCTTCCTCCAGGCCGGTCCCGAAGTCGCCGTCGCGGCCACCAAGACCTTCGTGACACAGGTCGCGACCGTAGTAATGCTCGCCGCCGACGTCGCTTCTCAGCTGGGCCGGCTGCCGGCCGCAACGGAGCACGATCTCGTGACGGCGCTGCGTCTGCTGCCGGAGCAAGCGGAACTAGCCATCAAGCAGTCCGCGGCCGCTGAAGAGATCGCGTCGCGGTACGCAGATGCCGCCGGGTTCATGTACATCGGCCGATCGTTCGGCTACCCGGCCGCACTCGAAGGCGCCCTCAAGATCAAGGAGATCAGCTACCTCCACGCCGAGGGCTACGCGGCCGGTGAGCTCAAGCACGGCCCGATCTCGCTCCTCGACGCCGAAGTGCCGCTGGTCGCCATCGCCACTCGTTCGGCCGTGTACGAGAAGCTGATCAGCAACCTGATGGAGGGCAAGGCCCGTGATGCGCGCGTTCTGGCAGTCGCCACCGAAGGCGACACCCAGATCGAGCGGCTGGCCTCGGACGTACTGTGGGTTCCCGACACGATCGAGCCGCTGAGCACGATCCTGGCGGTGATCCCGCTGCAGCTCTTCGCCTATTTCGTGGCGGTCCGGCGCGGCCGCGACGTCGATCAGCCGCGCAACCTGGCCAAGTCGGTGACGGTGGAGTAGATGGCCGGCCCACGCCAGCGCTCGACTTCGGACGACGGCCCGGTTCCGGCTCCGCCGCCGGAGACGACGGAATTGGGCATCGACATCATCCGCGTCTCTCGGATCAAGGACTCCCTGGCGCGCTTCGGCGACCGCTTCACCAAGCGTGTCCTGACGCCCGCCGAGAGCGCCTACGTTCGCGGCCGGCCCGAGACCATGGCCGGTCGGTGGGCGGCCAAGGAGGCCGTCTCGAAAGTCCTCGGTCTGGGCGTGCGCGGCATCGGCTGGCGCGACATCGAGATCGAGAGGCTGCCGACGGGGCAGCCCGCCGTGAAGTTGCACGGCCGCGCCGCTCGGCGGGCGGAGCAGCTGGGCATGGGACGGGTCGCCGTGTCGATCAGCCACGAGTCCGACTACGCCGTGGCCATCGCATATGGCGTTCGCACAGCGGGCGGTCGCTTCCTCTATCCGCCCGACATCGAGGAGCGGATGGACGAGCGCGAGGCGGTCCTGATGAAGCGTTTCGAGCGTCTTCGCTCGATCGCCAAGGAGGTCGCGTCGATGGAATCGCAGATCGGTGCCGGCCGATCGGCAAGCGGGGAGGATCGCGATGCCTAATCGAGTCGTCGCCGCGCCGATTCTTCTCGACGATGCCGCCGCTTCCGCTCTCCTTCCGCCGCGCCCCGGGCGTGGCCACAAGGGCATGTTCGGCAAGCTGCTCGTGCTGGCCGGGTCCGTCGACTACGCCGGAGCGGCGCTTCTGGTCTGCACGGCCGCCGGCCGTGCCGGTGCCGGTCTCGTGACGCTCGCGACGCCCGAGTCACTCCAGCCGCTCTTCGCGGCCAAGGTCGTCGAGGCGACCACGCTGGCGCTGCCGGAGGACGACGTCGAAGAGGTGGATCCGGAGGATGCCCTGGCCCGCATCCTCGATCACGATCACGACGCGATGGTCATCGGCCCAGGACTGCGACCCAGTCTGTCGATGACTGAACTCATCCGTGGCCTTCTCGCCCCGGACGAGGATGGCGAACCGATGCCGGCGGTTCTCGACGCGGAGGCCCTGCGGTCGCTGGCGACGGTCGATGGCTGGGCGTCCGAGGTGGCGGCCAGGTGCGTCCTGACGCCGCATGTGGGCGAGTTCCTGCGGTTGCGCTCGGCCGACGGCGTGGACCCGGACAAGCTCGGCGATCTCGTCGCAGACGACGCAGCCCGCCTTGCCGCCACGCGCGACGCGGCCCGGGAGTGGGGCCAGGTCGTCGTACTCAAGGGAGCGCGAACGGTCATCGCCGATCGGGACGGTCGAGCGGCAGTCTCGCCCTTCGAGAACCCGGCCCTTGCCAGCGCCGGCACGGGCGACGTCCTGGCCGGAACGATCGGGGCGCTTCTGGCTCAGGGCTTGGGGACGTTCGAAGCCGCGCAGCTGGGTGTCTATCTCCACGGCATGGCCGGCGAGGCGGTTCGTGCCCGCCTCGGGGACGCGGGCCTGCTGGCGTCGGATCTCGGCGCCGAATTGCCTCTCGCCAGAAAGAGGCTCGCGGCCATGAGGCCGGCATGATTCGAATCGGGAACGGCATAGAGGGCCGCGTTTCGGCGATTCGCCATCCGCTCATCGAAGTCGAGCCCGGCGGCGTCCTGCCCCCGCTGCCCAAGAGCGCATGGCTGGAGATCGATCTCGACGCTCTGATCGCAAACGTCCGGCTGATGAAGAGTCTCCTCCCGCCCGGCGTCAGGGTCGAGCCGGTGATCAAGGCCGATGCCTACGGACATGGGGCGGTAGCCGTGGCTCGCGCGCTGGTAGCCGACGGCATCGGCAGCCTGGGCGTGGCCACGTTCGACGAGGCCCTGGAGTTGCGCCAGGCCGGCATAGAAGTGCCGATCGTGGTTCTCTTCCCGATCCCCGCGGAGCTGGCTCCCGAAGCGCTGCGCCGCTGCATGTCGATCACGGTCGGCGATCAGGACCTGCTCGGCCGCACCCTTGCCGCGCTTTCCGCACCCGGCGCGGTCTCGGACGGCGGCAGCGACCGGCGCAGTCTGGCAGTTCATTTGGAAGTGGAAACGGGCCTCGGCCGTGGGGGCGTACATCCCGAAGAAGTAGCCGCGGTCGCGGCCGCGATCGAGGCCAACCCGCACGCCCACCTCGTCGGGCTGTGGTCACATCTTCAGGCTGCTGCCGACGCGGGCATCACGGCCGGCCAGGACGGGCGGTTCGGAGTGGCCTCGGGACTGCTGGGAGACGCGGGCGTGACCCTGCCGGCGCGCCACCTGGCGGCGAGCGGCGGGCTTCTGGCGGCGACCGCCGGAACTTACGACGTCGTGCGCGTCGGTCTGGCGCAGTACGGCATCGTTCCCGACGGCCTGGTCGTGGCCGGCGAGTTCGCGGCGGCGGCGGCGGCCCTGAGGCCGGTCATGTCGCAGCTCGCCAGGCCGGTCAGGGTCGCGTGGCTGGATGCCGGCACGGGCGTGAGCTACGGTCCGACCTTCACCACTACCCGCCGGAGCCGTATCGCCACCCTGCCCATCGGATACGCCGACGGGTTTCCGCGAAGCCTCGGGAACAAGGCCCAGATGCTCGTTCGGGGCATGCGCGTGCCGCAGGTCGGGACCGTGGCGATGGACGCGATCATGGTTGACGTGACGGATGTGCCCGGCCCGCCGGTGACCATCGACGACGTCTTCGTCCTGATCGGGGAGCAGGGCGGTGAGCGGATCGGCGCCATCGAGGTGGCGCAGTGGGGCAACACCATCTCGTATGAGGTGGTCACGGCGATGTCCGGCAGGTTACCCCGGGTGTACTATGCGGGCGCCGAGGCGGTTGGTATGAGAGTCGTCGCCAGCACGCTGAGTCCGGGTTTGGGGAGGCCCGACGACCGATCGGCCCTGTTGTCCGACGACGGACCGGGTCCGCTGGGCTGCGAGTAGCGGCCGGCCGCGAGAACGGAGACAAACGAACTTGATCGGCTTGCAGTCACGATCCGAAGAGCAGCGCGACGATCTTGTGGAGCAGGTGGCTCGCGAGATCCAGTTGCGAGGCCTGACTGCACCCGCCGTGTTGTTCCTGCAGGCCAGCCGCCCGTACCGTCCGCTGGGCAGCAGCGCCATGGTCTTCTTCGATCCCACTCTGCGACTGGTCTTCGGCGGTGAGTTGCCGACCGCGACCGAGATCCTCGCGGACGACCTCGGAATCGAGCAACTGATCGAGCGTCTTCAGGATCCGGACGAGGAAATCACCTGGGACGCCTGAAGGCGGACAGCGGCGATCCGGCCGGTTAGCATATCGACGTGACCAGCCAGCCCAGAGCGTTCTTCGCCATCGATTTCGGCTCGTCCACCACCGCCGTCGCGGTGCTGGGGCACCTCGGCGGCCGATGGCGGCTGATCAGCCACACTTCGGGTCCCAGCTACTTCAGCACCGACGGCATGCTGGCCGGTCTGCTGGCAAAGATCGCCGCCACGGATCCCGAGATGCTGACTGCCATCGGCGCCCCGGACGACTTCGACGTTGCGGCTCTGGTCGCGACGTGGCCCCGGCTGATTGCCAGGACGACACCCGAGCGCAAGATAGCTGTGCTGGCGGGTTCGCGGCGGCAGCGGCGGCGACTCGAGACGGCCGCTCTACGCGCCGGTTGGGTTGTCGTGGGCGGCAGCGCCGACGAGGACGATCCGGTCGTACTGAGCCGGCTGATTCTGTCGAAGGAGACGGACGCCGTGCTTTTCGGGGCCGATCATGTCCCGGGCGGCGATGAGAAGCGCCATCTGCCGGACCTGGCGGCCATCGTGGCGGCCGTCACAAAGCTGCGGCCGGAACTCACGGTCGTGCTGGCCGGCGGGGCGGCCGTCTATGAAGACCAGTTCGCGGGCCTGGCGGAGGCTCGGGCAAGAATGCTGGGCGAGTTCGGCACCGGCGACGCTACCGACTTCGAGGCCGAGATCCCGACCGCCGAGCCGTCCGCCGACCAGGCTCCGCCACAGACAAAGAAGCTGTCGAAGAAGGCGGCCGCCGCTCAAGCTGCCGCCGCGGCCGACCTCAAATCCGGGGCCAGGACGCCGGACGAACCGATCGCCGCCGAGGACGCGGCCGCCGAGGAGCAGTCCGGCGACGTCGCCGCGGCGCAGGTCAACGATGCCGCCGAGCCCACGGTGGCCGAGGTCGCGGTCCTGGACGCCGCCTCGAGTCCAAGCGTGTCGGCACCCGTGGCTTCGGCCCCGGCCGCCATCCCGCTGGCCTTCCAGGTTGCCGATGGCCCGGCAGTCACGACCCATCTCCTGTTGGCTCCGGACGCCGAGGCCGGCCAGCTTCCGGGCGATGCTCTCCAGGAGGTCCTCGAAGGGCTCCGGACGCTCCCGAACGACAGCCGCCTCGGCATCGCCCGGTCGATCGCGTCCATGGCCTACGTCCTGGACCGCTCGATCGAAGTGGTCGAGGTCGGTTTGCAGGGCGGGCTCATCGCCCGGTCGACGCCATTTGGCGTGGGCCACAACACGGTCAGATCCTCGCACGCGGGCCTCACGGCCGGCTCGTTCGCGCCGGCGGATCCCACCGAGGAAGCGGTGGACGGCTTGCTGGCGTGGTCAACCATCTCGCTCGACCGCCATCGCGTCCTGGACCGGCTCAACGACATGAGGCTCATGCCGTGGGGCGAAATCGACGGCGAGGGCGCGATCTTCCGGCTGGCTGCCGCAAAGGCGGCGTTCGGGCGCCTGATCGAGGCGATGCCCGAGCTGGAGGCGCATGCCATGCCCGAGCTCCTGGTCGCGGCCGGAGGAGTGTTCGCGTCGATGCCGCCGTCCGTCGTCGCGCTGGCGCTGGCGGACCTGGTTCGCAAGCCCGGCGTGAGTCAGATGACGCTGGATCAGGCACGTCTGCTCGGCCCGCTGGGCGCCGTTGACGATGAGGACGAGCGCCGCCAGTTGCTGGCCAATCTGGCCGACGACATTCTGGTGCCGCTGGGTGGCTTGATCCTCCCGTCCGGCATCAGGCCGGGAAAGACCGCCGGATCGCTTCATCTCAAGGGCGTTTCATCCACCGAGATCGAGCTTCATCCCGGATCGGTGCAGGTGGTCGATCTGCCGCCCGGTCGTGCCGCCAGAGTTGACCTCGAATTCCGTGATTCCGTCCGGCTCGGCAAGCGAGCGCATCACTTCACCGTCGACGTCGGCGGCGGGTTGAGCGGCCTGCTCGTGGACCTGAGGGACATTCCCATGCGTATCTCCGACAGGCCGGACTCGCGGCGTTCGGCTCTCGACACGTGGCAGCGCGGCATGTGGCCGGACATCGACGAATGAGCGTGCTCGATCCGCTTTCCGAATCGCACATTACGGCGGAGCTTGCCCTGATTCCCGAGCGCCGCGTCCTCGTCTTCCGGCCCCTCATCTACTTCAAGCTCGGGCCGGGTGACAGGGCCCTCGTGTCCACCGGAGATCGAGTCGTGCCCGGCATGCCGATCGCGGAACGAACCCCGGACGCGAGCCTCGTGGATGTCGGCCGGCTCGCCAAGGGAGAGGACGGTAGGTCCGGCAGGCCGGGCAGGTCCGATGACGCCGATCATCCTGCCGGCGAGAGGGCGGCGCCCGTCTGGAAGGATCAGTTCGCCGACTCTACCGAGGCCCGGCTGCGCAACCGGCCGACACTCACGATCAAGCCGGTTCCGCCCGCGCCGCGCCAGGAGCGCCGCCGGCCGCCATCCCCCGGCAAGTGGTGGATGGGCGGCGACGAGCGCCGGGGCAAGCCGGCCAAGGGCAAGCCCGCAATCCGCGTCGGCGGGACTCTGCTCTTCGAGACGGACGGGCGTTGGCGCGCGGCCGCCGGCGAGCGCCATGAGGTCGTGGAGTCGCCCGTGGCCGGTGTGGTTCGTGAGGCTCGCAACTCCGTAGGCGTCGCCATCGAAGCTGCCGGGGCCGCAATGCCCGGGGCGCTCGCCGCCGGCGAACCGTCGCGAGGCTATCTCGACGTGCCGCGCCTGACCGACGGCGAGCTTTGGGCCAGCGCCCTGGACGTCGGGCGATCCGGCGCCGTCGTCGTGGCCGGCAGCCGCCTGTCCGGTCAGGCGATCAGCCGCGCCCGGGCCATGTCGATTCGGGGTCTCATCGCCGGATCCGTCGGCGAGGGCGAACTGCGCGACCTCGAAGCGTCGGAGTTGCGCCAGAAGGCCAGCCTTGCGCCGTCCGTTCCGTTCGGGCTGATCGCCCTCGACGGCCACGGCCGTCGCCCGATTGCGACGCCCATCCTCGCTCTCCTGGCTGCGCTGTCCGGCAGGGAGGTCGCGATCGTGACCGACCCTCCACTCCTCGTGTTCGACGTCGCCGAGGTGCCGCTGCCGGAGTTGCCGCCGGATTGGATCCGCGCACGCAGCGGGCCGCACGCCGGCCGCGAGGGACGCTGGCTCAAGTCCGCCGGCCACTGCCGGTTTCGGGGCGGGCTATATCTCGAGGCCGCGGTCGTCCGTTTTGCCGATGACACCGACGCGACGACCGTGCCGGTCACCGATCTGGAGCGCTTCACCTTCTGACCGGCAGGCGGTCCCCATGGTGCCGGCAGGCACGAGCCGAAGCAGTGGACCTGGCGTTTCGGGTAACCTCGCAACGTGACTCCTGGAAAGATTCTTGAACGTGTGGTCGTGACCTACGACGCCGCGGCTACGCGCGCCCTTGGCGCGGCACTGTCGGATGCGGCGCGGGCCGGCGACATGATCAGCCTGGTCGGCGACCTTGGTGCCGGAAAGACCCAGTTCGCCAAGGGATTCGGTGCGGGGCTCGGGATCGGAGACACGATCGTGTCGCCGAGCTTCGTTCTGATGGCCGAGTACCGGGGCCGGCTGCCGCTCTTCCATGTTGACCTGTACCGCCTGGCCGACGCCGCCGATGCGGTTGCGGGCGGCCTGATCGACGACCGCCAGATCGAAGGAGTAACCATCATCGAGTGGGCCGAGCGGCTCTCCGAAGCCATGCCGGCCGAGCGGCTCGACGTCCTGATCGACGGCTCGGGCGACGACCCTCGACGCATCCTGATCCGGGCCGGCAGCGCCGAATACGCTCGGTACCTCCGGTTGTTCCCGGAGACGGACGACGACTCCGCGCCGGAGACCGCCCGATGAGCGGTCGGCGGATTCTGGCGATCGACACCGCGGGCACGAATGCGCTCGTGGCCCTCGGCGAACTCGACGGATCGTTCGTGGCGGACGATTGCTGGCCGGCGGGTTACCGGCACGGCGAGGAGTTGCTGACTCGCATCGATCGCCTGCTGACTGCTGCCTCGACACCGCTCGCCGAGCTCGGTGGCATCGTCGTCGGCACCGGTCCGGGTGCGTTTACCGGCCTGCGGGTCGGACTCGCCACCGCCAAAGCCCTCGCGTGCGGCCTGGGAATTCCCATTGCCGGGGTCGCAACTTCGGAGGCGCTGCTGGCCGCGGCCGGGGCGGCGGGCGGATTCGACGGCTCCGGCGCGGTGCTGCTGCTGCCGGCCGGGCCATCGGACCGAGTGGTCGTTGCCGGAGGCCAGGCCCGGCTTGTTCGGAGCGGAGACCCGCTCGACATACCGGACGGCGATATCGTCGTGGCCGTGGATCTTCCGGAGCGGGCCCCGGCGGCGGCCCTGATCCTGGGTCGGGAGGCCGAGTCGGGGCTGGCGGTGGCGCTGTTACGTCTCGGGGCGGCGAGGCTGGCCTCGGGCGGCGACGACGTCGCCCACCTGGTGCCCGAGTACGTCACCCTCCCGCGCGGCGTCGCGGTCCAGAAGGGGGAGGTCAAATGGTCGCGCGACCACCGGTGAGGATCGTCGTCGACCGGATGAAGGTCGACGACTTGCCCGCGGTTCACGAAATCGAGCGTGACAGCTTCACGACGCCCTGGCCCGCCCACGCGTACCAGCATGAGCTGGAGAACAACAGGCTCGCCCACTACATCGTGGCTCGCTGCGGCGACACGATCGCCGGCTTCGCGGGGATGTGGCTGCTCGTCGATGAGGCCCATATCACCACTTTCGCGACGGGCCGGGCCTGGCGGCGGCAGGGCATCGGCGAGCGGTTGCTACTGGCCCTGCTGGACCTGTCCGCGGCTCGAGGAGCGCATGAGGCTACCCTGGAGGTTCGGCCCACCAACATTCCGGCCCGCCGGCTATACGAGAAGTACGGCTTCAAGAATGTGGGCGTCAGGACGCGCTACTACAGCGACAACAACGAGGACGCTCTGATCATGACCACCGACGCCCTCGAGGGGCGGTCGATGCGGGCCCGGATAGCCGAGCTGCGCGCAGCCGTGGCGGCCCGGCCCGACATAGACCTGGACGCGAACGGGCTGCCGGTGCCCGGCAGCGAGACGAACCGCGGCGAAAGCTCGGGCGTACGGGACGACACCGCGACCGCCGACGCCCCTACCGGCGGGATCATCAGACCGAGCAGCGCAACTCGGAGGCGACTGTGAGCTCTCGGGGCTTGATCCTGGCCGTTGAATCCAGCTGCGACGAAACGGGCATAGCCGTGGTCGAGGACGGCAGGGTCATCCGCGCCAACGTCGTCGCCAGCCAGGTGGCGATGCACGCGGCCTCGGGCGGGATCGTGCCGGAGATCGCCGCGCGAGCCCACCTGCGATGGATCGTCCCCGTTCTCGATGAGGCCTGGGCTACCGCCGGTGTCGAGTGGGATGACATCCAGGCGGTCGCCGTCACCGAAGGCCCGGGTCTGGCCGGCTCGCTGCTGGTGGGCATCAACTTCGCCAAGACCCTCGCCTACGTCCACGGCAAGCCGCTCGTTCCGGTCAACCACCTCGAGGGCCACCTCTACGCGGCCTGGCTGGAGGACGAGACGCGCGAAGTCCCCGAGCCGCTGTTTCCGCTGGTAGCCCTGATCGTGTCCGGCGGGCACACGTTTCTGGTCGAGATGCGCGATCACCTCGAGTACAGGCTCCTCGGGGAGACGGTCGACGACGCGGCCGGCGAGGCGTTCGACAAGGTCGGCCGTCTGCTGGGACTGCCTTATCCCGGCGGGCCCGAGATCATGAAGGCCGCTGCCGGAGCCACGGCTCACGACGTCGCCTTTCCTCGGGCGTGGCTGGGCGATACCTTCGACTTCAGCTTCAGCGGCCTCAAGACCGCCGCCCGACGCGCCATAGCCACTGAGACCAACGGCTCGGGGACGTCGATCGGTGAGGCGCCGCTGCCGCCGGAGCGTGTCGCCGAGCTTGCCTTTGGCTTCCAGGAGTCCGTAGTTGACGTCCTGGTAACCAAAACACTCCGCGCCGCCCGCCAGATCGGGGCGAAGTCGGTGGTACTCGGCGGCGGAGTGGCTGCGAACCGCGTCCTGCGCGACAGGCTCGCGGACGGGGCCCAGAAGGCCGGCTTCCCGCTGGTGGTTCCGCGGCCGGCACTATGCACGGACAACGGGGCAATGATCGGCGCGGCTGCAGCGCGGCGCTGGGCCGCCGGCTTCCGGGCCGGGCTCGATCTCGACGCCCGCCCGTCGCTGCCGCTGGCCAGACGGTGAGCGAACGAAAGCCGTCCGCCGCCCCACCTCCGACGCCCGTGGCCGGGCCGGCGCCGGTTTCCGCGGCACCGCACCGGGCTCCGCGTCTGGACCCGCTGTCGGTCAGGCGCCAGCTCCGCGGCGAGGGGCTGCGGGCCAGACACTCGATGTCGCAGAACTTCCTGGCGGACCCGGACGTGCTGCAGTCGATTCTGGATCTAGCCGCGCCCGAGCCCGGGCGTCGGATCCTCGAGGTCGGACCAGGGCTGGGCATCCTCACCGGCGGACTGCTAGACGGCGGCGCTGCGGTGACGGCCGTGGAGCTCGATAGGAATCTGGCCGACAGGCTGACGCGTACGCAGGCGGAGGCGATAGCGAGCGGCTCGTTGCGTCTTGTGCAGGGCGATATCCTCGACCAGAGGATTCCCGAATTGATGACGGCGCCGTATGAAGTCGTGGCCAACGTGCCGTACCACATCACCAGCCCGATCCTGCACCGCTTCCTCGGGGCGCCGCCCCGACCCGAGCGGCTGGTTCTCATGCTGCAGCGGGAAGTAGCGGAGCGCATCTCCGCGGAACCGGGCGAGATGAGCTACTTGTCGGTTTTCGTCCAGTACCACGCCGCCGTCAGGGTTGCGTTCAGAGTTCCGCGCGACGCCTTCGAGCCGGCACCGGAAGTGGAATCGGCCGTCGTCGAGATCGTGCCGCGGGACCCCGCGGGCACGTCGCCGCGGCTCTCCCCGGCGGACGAGGACCATCTGTGGCGGATCGTCCAGGCCGGATTTCGCGAGCGGCGCAAGAAGCTCCACAACGTACTGGCGCGGCAGCTGCCGTTCACGGCCGCGGAAGTGGCCGGGATTCTCGGTGCGGTGGGCATCGACGGCGACCGCCGGCCGCAGACCCTGTCGGTTGACGAGTGGCTGGTCCTGCGGGAGGCCATCGGGCCGCTCCCGGACGAAGGCCAGCGATGAGGTCCGGCGGCGACTTCGGTGGCGACTCGGGTGACGACTCCGGCGGGGGGCGGTCGGATGGACCGGGCGCACTCGTACACCTGGTCCGGTTCGCTCCGGCCAAGCTGAACCTCACTCTCGCGGTCCTCGGCAAGCGCGACGACGGCTATCACGCCCTGCACTCGATAATGGCGCCCCTCTCCCTGGGCGACGCCCTTACGGTGTCGGCCGCTCCGGCCGGCGCAACGCGCGACTCGCTGCGCGTGAGCGGCCTGCCTCTGCCGCCGGACCGCGACAATCTGGTCCTCAAGGCCATCATCGCCTCACGGGCGGCGGTGGCGGAGACGTGGCACGGCGAACCGATATTCCCGCCCGCCCTGGCCGCGCGGCTGGCCAAACGAATTCCGGTCGCGGCCGGGCTCGGCGGCGGCAGCAGCGATGCGGCGGCGGCGATCCGGGCTGCCCTGGCGGCATGGACGGCCAGACTGGAACCGGACGCGATCCTTGCCCTGGCGTCGTCGCTCGGGTCCGACGTGCCGTTCTTCTTTGCCGACGGCATCGCCCTGGTCACCGGCCGGGGTGAGTTTGTCGAGCCACTGCCGGAGCTGGGCGGCGAGCCGCCGGCCGTCCTGCTGGTGACGCCCCAGGTGCCCCTGTCTACCGCTGCCGTGTTCAAGGCGTACGCGAACGGAGTCCGCGAGGCTGACGAGGGTCAGGCCAAAGCTTCGTCCGAACGGCTGGCCGCCGAGCTCAGGTCCGGCATGACCGGCGCGGACCTCCTCGCCCGGGCCCCCGAACTGGCTGCAGCCAACGACCTACGCCGGGCGGCGGCGTCGATCGCGCCGGGGTTGCGCGGTTTCGGCTCCGCCCTGGAGAACCTGATCGAGCGGCCGGTGTGCCAATCGGGATCGGGCCCGACCGTCTGGGCGCTGTACGCATCGCTGGCCGAGGCGCGCAAGGCAGTTCGGATCGTCCGCCTCGCGGCCGTCAACGGCACTCTGCCGCTCGTGGGTGCCGGCGAACCGTTCATAGCGGCGACCACGATCGCCGGCCGCCGCCCTGCGCCGCCAGCTCAGCCGGCGGACGGGCCGGCGGGTACAATCCGGCCTCGCTCGGTCCACAATTGGAGTGACGCCGACGATCCCGGCCCCGGTGCGCCGAGGCGGGGCCCCAACCAGTCGAAAGGAGACGAGTCCCGATGAGCCGAAAGGTTATCGCGACCTCAGACGCACCGGCCGCGATCGGCCCGTACAGCCAGGCCATCGAGACCGACGGATTCCTCTTCAGCTCCGGTCAGCTCGGCCTCGACCCGGCGACCGGCAAGCTCGTCGATGGCATCGACAATCAGGCCGAGCGGGCTCTGCTGAACCTCGAAGCCGTGCTCGGCGAAGCCGGCCTGACCATGGCCGATGTCGTCAAGACGACCATCTACCTGGTGGACTTGAGCCACTTCGCCCAGATGAACGCGATCTACAGCCGTCACGTGATTGCGCCGCCGCCGGCTCGCAGCACGGTTCAAGTCGCCGGGCTGGCGCTCGGGGCGCTGATCGAGATCGAGGTTGTCGCCCGGCGGTCGAGCTAGTGGCCGTGCCGTTGCCGTGCTACCGTCCCCATCGATGAGCCAACCTTCCGCAAGTGTCTTGCCGGTAATCCTTGCCGCCGGCCTCGGCACGCGCATGAAATCGCGCAAGCCCAAAGTCCTGCATGAGTTGTGCGGTCGGCCGATGCTCGCCTTCGTGCTGGACGCGGCACGTGAGGTGAGCGGCCGAAGCCCGCTGGTCGTGTACTCGCCGGCTACGGCCGCCGTTGCCGAGGCGTTCGCCGGCCAGGCCGACTTCGCCGTTCAGGCCGAACCGCTCGGCACGGCCGACGCCCTGAAGGCGGCCCTCGCAGTCGTGGCCGACGACATCGGCGAGATCCTGGTGCTGTCGGGCGACGTGCCGCTGGTCCAGACGGACCTTCTGGCCGAGCTGGTGGACATGCGCCGCGCGCGCAACGCGGCCATGGCGCTCGTATCGGTCCACGCCGCCGACCCGGAGGGTCTGGGCCGTGTCATACGGAGCGATGACGGCGGCCGGGTCCTGCGCATCGTCGAGCAGAGGGACGCGACTCCAGAAGAACTCGAGATAGACGAGATCAACGCCGGTGTCTACGCCTTCGACGCCGCGTGGCTCAGGGGCCGCGTCGGCGACGTCCAGCCCTCCCCGGTCTCGGGCGAGTTCTACCTGCCGGCGCTCGTGGCACTGGCCCTCGAAGACCGCCGGCCGGTGGTCTCGCTCGAGGTGGAGGACGACGGCACGCTCGCCGGCATCAACGACCGCTCGCAACTCGCCGCGGCCGAGTCCGAACTTCGGATGATGATCAACGAACGCCACATGCTCGCCGGCGTCACCATGATCGACCCGGCACGGACTTACGTGGACGCGACCGTCGAACTAGCCGCCGACGTCGTCCTCGAGCCGTGCGTAATCCTGCGTGGCAGCACCAGAATCGGGGCCGGGACGAGAGTCGGGTCCGGCAGCCAGATCATCGACACGGTCGTCGGCCGCGACTGCCTGGTATGGGCCAGCGTGCTCGAGTGTTCCGAGGTCGAGGACGAAGTCCAGATCGGCCCGTTCTCGCATCTGCGGCCCAAGTCGTCGATCGGGCGCAAGGTCCGGCTGGGCAACTTCGCCGAGGTCAAGGCCAGCCGGCTGGACGAAGGCGTGCAGCAGCACCATTTCAGCTACATCGGCGACGCGGAGCTGGGCGAGAGGACAAACGTGGGAGCCGGCACGATCACCTGCAACTACGACGGCGCCAAGAAGCACAAGACCAAGATCGGCAAGGGCGTCTTCCTGGGCTCGGACACGATGCTCGTGGCCCCGATAGAGCTCGGCGACGGCGCCCGCACCGGCGCCGGTTCCGTCGTCACCAAGGACGTTCCCGCGGGCATGCTGGCGCTCGGGGTCCCGGCCAGGCTGCGCAAGCCCCGGGTATAGCCGATGAGTGACGTCGCCCTCCAGCTGCTGGTCGTTCTGGTACTCGTCGCCATCGAGGCCGTGTTTGTCGCGGCCGAGATTGCCCTGGTCACCCTCCGGCACAGCCGCATCGACCAGCTGATCGACGAAGGCCATCGCAACGCGCGGCGGGTCAAGCGGCTCGCCGCGGACCCGGCCCGATTCCTGGCCGTGGCCCAGATCGGCGTCACATTCGTCGGCTTCCTGGCCTCGGCGTATGCGGCCGTGAACCTGGCCGAGCGGCTGGCCACCGTCCTCGACGGCTTCGGTGCCCTGAAGCCGTACTCCGGCGGTCTCGGCGTCCTGATAGTCACGACCCTGCTGGCCGCGTTCACGATCGTCTTCGGTGAACTCGTGCCCAAGACGTTCGCTCTTGCCTATCCGGACCGCGTCGCGCTGACCCTCGCCGGGCCGCTGGACATGGTCGGCCGGATCTTCGCGCCGCTGGTCAGCCTGCTGACGTGGCTGACCCGCAAGATAGCCGGCGGCTTCGGCGCGGGCGTGGCTCGACAGGCGCAGATCAACACCGAGGAGCTCAAGCTCATCGTCGAGCGGGGAGGGGAGACGGGCGTTCTCGAGGCCGAGGAAGAGCAGATGATCAGCGCCGTCATCGAGCTCGGCGAGCGGCGTGTCCACGAGGTCATGGTGCCGCGCACGGACATGACGGCCCTGCCGGTAACGTCCACCATCGATGACGCCATCGACGCGTTCATCCGGGAAGGCCACAGCCGGATCCCGGTCTACAAAAAGTCGATCGACGAGGTCGTCGGAGTTCTCTACGCCAAGGACTTGTTGCCGTTCCTCAAGGCCGGCGGATCGAAGCCGGATCTGCGCAAGCTGCTCCGGGCGCCGCTCTTCGTGCCCGAGTCGATGCTGGTTGACGATCTCCTGCACAAGATCCAGGGCCGCAGAGTCCATCTGGCCATCGTTCTCGACGAATACGGCGGCACGGCCGGCATGGTCACCATCGAGGACCTGCTCGAGGAGATCGTCGGTGATATCCAGGACGAGTACGACGTCGAGGAGCCGCTGACGGTCCGAATCTCGGACGACGAGGCCAGAGTCGACGGCCGGGCGTCAGTCGAGGACCTGGCCGACCTGTTCAATGTGGAGCTGAGAGCCCTCGAGGACGCCGACGAATACGACACCGTGGGTGGGCTCATCTACCATCGCATCGGCGGCGTCCCGCGGCCCGGCGACAGGGTCGAGCTGATCGAGCAGGGCCTGACCCTGACTGTTGAAGTCACCGATGGGCGCCGCGTCGGAAAGGTTCTGGTCGTCAGGAGCCGATCGGTCGACCGCGAAGGCGACGAGAGCACGGCTCGCTAGGAATGGAAGGAGTCCGGCCTTGCGCTGGCTGAGCCGTCACTCCACGGCCCTCGTCGTGGTGGTCCTCGTGGCCATTGCCTGGGGCTCGGTCTGGCTCGTGTACGACTATCGCAGCCCGGTGAGCCAGTGGCTGCGCGGGTTCGGCACGGTCCAGATCGACGGCTGGAGCGCCTACGACCTCGACATGCAATGCATTCGATTGGAGCCGGCCGATCCGGTTGCGGCGCCCAAGACCACGGTGGACGCGGCGATCAAGACCGCGATCACGGCCTATCCCGGCGCCTATGTCCGCGAGACCAAGATCGTCTTCTTCCACGACACGTGTAACGCCGGCAAACCGACCCTCGCCTGGGCCGTGTCGATCGTCTGGCCGGCCTCTCCCGACGACATCCTGCAGGAAGGTCCGCAACCGCGAGCAGTGGTCGTCGTGAACGTGACGAACGGCTCCATTCTGTCGAACCGCAACGAGCGCGCTCCGGTCGTCAGCCCGGGACCGAGCACGAGCCCGCCTACGCCTTGATGACCCCGACGATGATGTCGCGCAGAGACTCCAGGGCCGCGGCGTCCACCACTCCGGCGGCATCGAGCTCTGCCAGAGCTTTGTCGCGGTAGGACCTGGCCTGATCGCGGGTGTAGTCGCGCCCGCCGAGTCTCTCGATCAGCTCAACCGTTGCTGCAACCTGGTCGTCGGTGGGCGTCTCGGTCCGCCAGATTGCCTCCAGACGCGCTCTGTCGGCCGGAGAGGCGTGTTCGAAGGCGTATATGACCGGCAGCGTCATCTTGTGCCGGGCGACGTCCGTGGGCACCTTGCCGGTCGCAGCCTGATCGCCCCAGATACCGAGCAGATCGTCGTTGAGCTGGAAGGCGATGCCGAGGGCCCAGCCGAAGGCGCGATAGCGGGCGATCACGGCCTCGTCGTCGGTGGCCAGGACTGCGCCAGACTCGACGGATGCGGCGATGAGCGCGGCCGTCTTGCGGCCGATCATGTCGAAGTAATACTCGACCGACATCGGCTCGGCGCGCTCGCTGGCCCAGATGTCGAGGTACTGGCCCTCGCAAAGCGCCAGGCAGGTGTCGTCGTGCAGCCGGAAGAGCCGCAGCACCTTGGTGTCGGAGAAGCCCAGGTCGGTCAGCCTGTGGAGAGCCTTGCGACTGAGGGTGAACAACATGTCGCCGGCGTTGATGGCCTGCGGAACGCCGTGCAGCGCCCAGAGCGTGGGTCGGTGGCGCCGTTCCGCGTCGCCGTCCTCGATGTCGTCGTGGACCAGGCTGAAGTTGTGGCCCAGTTCCACGGCGGCCGCACCCGGCAGAGCCTCGCTGTAGTCGCCCTTGATGGATGCGTACGTCAGGAGGCCGAGCAGCGGCCGCATGCGCTTGCCGGATGATCCGCTGCCGTCGAGGCCAAGGTGGTAGCGGCACATGGCGTACAGACCGGACGTGGGCGCGTCCTTGTCCGAGACGAGCCGCATGATCTCTTGTTCGGTGTCGGCGACGAGTTGGGGGAGGTTCACGGATGTTTGCACGGCTGAATCATAGCAAGGGCCAAGCGGAACCCGAGCAACCCGTTTGGGCAGGTTCGCCGGGCGGACCCGGCCGGCCGGCGAGGAGGCTTCGGTGCGCGGCCGGTCTCAGACGGGCCGGACGAAGGCCGATCCGGGATGGGCTGGGTCGGCGTCGTGATCGCCCTGCGGCCCGCCGTCGCGCATCTTGGCCGATGCCTCGTCGATCGCGATGTCCACCAGGCCCATCTTCGCCAGGTCCTCATCCGCGGCCGCATCGTAGTCCGCCCCAACGTGCCGGCCGGGGAAGTAGCGCTCGGTCATGGCGTCGAGAATCCGGCGCTTCTCGGCGATGTCGGTGATCTGGCTGCCGCGGCCGTAGGCCACGACGCTGCGGTAGTTGGCGGTGTGCATCGACGCGGACTTGGATGCGATGAGGTCGACCAGCCGCGTGACCGCCACGGCGACCGGCCGGCCGTCCACGATGAGCCGCAGCGTCGCGTTGCCGGGTGAGCCGTGGACGAAGATGTGGCCGGCCTCGTAGTGATAGAGGAATGGGATGAGGCGCGGTTCGCCACCGTCAACACAGGCGACGTGAACCGTGTGGCCCGCGAGCAGGAACTCCTCGATGCGTTCCGGGACGGCTCGGTCGGCGTGACGGCGGATCCGCGTCCGATCCGTTCGGGGTGCCGGGGTCGGTCTGGGGGCCGTGTTGTCGTTCATGCGCGCCAGGATAGCCGAGACTCCGGCCCGCGGCGTGGTAGCGTGAGGCGTGCCCGCTTCGCGACTCTACGTCACCGACGCCATCGTCCTGTCACGCTTCGACTACGGCGAAGCCGACCGGATCATGACCCTGTTCACGCCCGAGCACGGCAAGTTCAAGGCGATCGCCAAAGGCGTGCGGCGCACGACCAGCCGGCTCGGTGGATCGCTCGAGCCGCTGGCGGAGCTGAGAGTGGCGCTGGCCCGTGGTCGGACGTTCGATGTCGTGACGCAGGTCGAGGTCGGACACGCCTGGCTGCGGCTGCGCGACTCGCTGGAGTCCACCGCCACAGCCTGGTATCTCGCGGAACTGGCCGACCGCTCCATCGAGGAGCGCCACCAGACCGAGGGGCTGTATGCGCTCCTCAAGCACGCCTATGAGCTGCTGGACGCGGGAATGGCGCCGCACCGGGTGGCCCGCTGGTACGAGATGCGCCTCGCCGACGAGCTCGGCGTCAGGCCGGAGGTGGATCGCTGCGTCGAGTGCGACCGCATGCTCGAAGCCGACGAACAATTCCGCTGGGTTCCGCCGCTCGGCGGCGTGCTGTGCTATCGATGCCCGGGTCCGCCGGAGGAGAGGACGGGTTTGTCCGTTGAGGCGCTGAAGCTGCTCAAGGCGTATCAGCGGATGGACATCGAGGCTCTGGCGGCATTGCGGCTGCAACCCGCTGTGGAGCGCGAGGTGGAGGGCGCGATGCGGGACTTCCTGCACGTCTCGCTGGATCGTGACGCGCGCTCACTCGGCTTTCTCGACGATGTGAGGCGGGGCCGGGAGAAGCCGGCGACCGGTCGGCCGGCTTAGCTGCGGCTACGGGGTCCTGAACGTCGCCAGGAGATCCTTGAACAGCTTCGCGGCTGCGTCATCGCCACCCGGGCTCGTCCAGAGCTCGATGCGATATCGCCCCGATGAAGTGACGATGAGCGCGACATTGCCATGCCGCTGCTTGCCTGCCGGGCCCGGGCCGTCGATGGTCAGGAGCCGCGCTTGTAGGCTGTTGATCGTCCCGGCCACGCTGCCGACGACGGTGTAGCCGTTGTCGTGCATCGTCTTCCACAGCTCATCGGTGATGGTGACCAGGGTCGTGCCGTGCGGTATGACTCGCCAGGTCACTTCAAGGTCGGACCCGCTGGGGCTGGACATGAGCGCCCAGCCCGGAGCCCTGACTTCGGATGGCGTCCACGAGGCCGGGTGGGCGATCGTGAACTTGTAGGTCTTCGACGTGTAGGCGACCCAGGAATCCTCCGTCGCCAGGGCCATGGCCACATCCGCGCTGGCCGGCGGCGCAGGCGTTGCCGTCGGCCGGGGAGTTGGGGTTGGGGCGAGCGTCGGTGTCGGTGCCGGTGTGGGCGGAGAAGTGACCACGGCCAGCTGGGAAGGGCCGGGTGTCGCCGCCCCTGATCCGGCTCCCAAAGTGGAGCCGCCACCGATCAGGACCGCCGCCACGAGGGCGATGCCCAGGGCGATCCGGTTCGGCCGTATCAGCGCCTTGAGCCGAGCCGGCGACGGCCGGTGCGGAAGTGGCAGGCCGCGGATTCCTGCGAGCGAGATGCGCACTATCGATCGACCTGCAATTTGACGTCCCTCCCGGCGCCGGCGGCGCGGCGTCAAGTGTACGGAACTACCGAGCCGTCGTCAGGCCGACCGGGCCGTGTCGTCCGGGTCCGGAGCGTGCGAGAATTGCGGCCCAGGCAATCGGGCGCATGCCAGCGTTCGACCGCTTGTGCCCGAGGAGATCGAATTGACCGCCCAGCCCACGACCCCGGCCGACGACCCGGGACCGTCCGTTGCCAACCTGGACACGATCGTCTCGTTGTCCAAGCGGCGCGGCTTCATCTTCCCGAGCTCGGAAATCTACGGCGGCATCAACGCCGTCTGGGACTACGGCCAGCTGGGCGTGGAACTCAAGAACAACGTCAAGCGGGCCTGGTGGCGGGCGATGGTCCAGGAGCGCGAGGACATCGTCGGACTGGACGCCAGCATCATCATGGCGCCCCAGGTGTGGGTCACGTCGGGCCACGTCGAGAACTTCACCGACCCTCTCGTCGAGTGCACCACATGCCGTCGCCGCTATCGCCTCGATGAGCTGCCCGGGGCCGAGAACCTCACGAATCCCGAGCTGATGGATCCGGCCGTCGTCGAGCGCCTGGGCCTCAAATGCCCGGCCGACGCGGGGCCGCTCTCAGCGCCGCGCCGCTTCAACCTGATGTTCAAGACCTACATGGGCCCCGTCGAGGAGGAGGCCGCGCAGGTCTATCTGCGTCCCGAGACCGCCCAGGGCATCTACGTCAACTTCAAGAACGTCCGCGAGACGTCCCGCAAGAAGCTGCCGTTCGGCATTGCCCAGATCGGCAAGGCTTTCCGAAACGAGATCAGCCCCGGCAACTTCGTCTTCCGGATGCGCGAGTTCGAGCAGATGGAGATGCAGTACTTCGTCAAGCCGGACGAGGCCGGACGATTCTTCGAGGAGTGGAAGCCGCGCCGCAAGGCCTGGTACGAGCGCTACGGCGTCAACCCTGAGCGGTTGCGCTTCCGCCAGCACCGGCCCGACGAGCTTGCTCACTACGCCAAGGACGCCTGGGATGTCGAGTACCGCTTCCCGTTCGGCTGGAAGGAGCTCGAAGGCATCCACAATCGCGGCGACTGGGACCTCGGCCGCCACCAGCAGTTCAGCGGCGAGAACCTGGAGTACTTCGACCCGGCGACCGAGGAGAAGTACATTCCGTGGATCGTCGAGACGTCGGCCGGCGGCGATCGGGCGGCATTCACATTCCTCATCGATGCCTATCGCGAGGAGGAAGTGCGCGGCGAGAAGCGAGTCGTCCTCGGCTTCAATCCGGATCTCGCCCCATACAAGGTGGCGGTCCTGCCGCTGCTCAAGAAGCGCGACGAGATCGTGGAGAAGTGCCACGCCCTGCGCGACGACCTGGCGAAGGACATGATGGCCGTCTACGACGACACCGCCGCCATCGGCAAGCTGTATCGACGCCAGGACGAGATCGGGACGCCGTGGTGCGTCTGCATCGACGTGGACTCGCTCGAGGACGGCCAGGCTACGATCCGCGACCGCGACACGATGGAACAGATCCGCGTGGACCTGTCGCAAGTGAAGCCGCTCATAGTGGAGCGGCTCGCGAAGGCCCGCGGCTAGGCCACTTCCGCGGAGGAGGCGACCGTGTCTGCCGCCGAACCGACCCCGCCTGCCGCCCAACCGGGGATCGCCGGCGAGACGGGCCTGCCCGATCGTCCGGTCCCGGCGAACGGCGGCCGGATCCCGGTTCGCGTGGCACCGGGCAGGTTCTGGTTGTGGGGTATCGGGCTCAGCGTGATGAGCGCGATTCTGGTGATCGGCGCGCCGTGGAACGGCTGGGTTGACTTCCCGCAGTTCTGGTACGCGGCTCGGCTCGTCGGCACGCCGGATCTCCTGGATCCGGCCCGGCAATTTGCGTGGGAGGCTGCCCACGGCCTCAAGCCGTTCGAGTTCCTGTACCCGCCGGGGACGGCGTGGCTGTACTCACCGCTGGCATCGCTTCCGCTCGCCGCCGCATTCTGGGTCCATGCCGCGGTCATCGGGCTGATCGGCGCCGCGGCCGGATTCGTGGGCGCTCGCGCATTCAGCCTCGACACACGCGTCGCGCTGGTCATGGCCCTGGCATGGACTCCCGCTCTGGCGGCTGCGTCCGCGGGACAGAATGCGCCGCTGGCGATGTTGATGGCGATGATCGCCATCTACGGGCTGCGCAACGAGCAACAGGTCCTGGCGGGCCTGGCGGTCGGGGCGATGCTGTACAAACCGACGCTGGCCCTGCCGATGTTCGCCCTGCTGCTGATACGGCGCCAATGGACCGCGCTTCTCACCGCAATGGCAGTTGCCGTCGGCTGGTATCTCCTGGGAGTTGCCGCCAGCGCCGGAGATTGGCTATGGCCGCGAGATTGGCTGAGCCTGACGGCCCCGTTCTTCTCCGCGGATACGTCGCAGAACGTCAACAAGACCGTTGCTCTGCCCGGC
>Ga0302323_100001027_pt1 | contig 22632 bp, 20 predicted proteins | sample Fen_T0_3_FD_201950 | JGI IMG/M metagenome (GOLD analysis project Ga0302323, IMG submission 201950) | Peat permafrost microbial communities from Stordalen Mire near Abisko, Sweden - Fen_T0_3 | ecosystem: Environmental > Terrestrial > Soil > Wetlands > Permafrost | place: Sweden: Abisko... | reverse complement strand
GAGATGGGCGGTCTGCAGGAGCGGATCACGTCGACCAAGGATGGCTCGATCACCTCGGTGCAGGCGATCTACGTGCCGGCCGACGACCTGACCGACCCGGCGCCCGCCACCGCGTTCGCCCACCTCGACGCCACCACGGTGCTGAACCGCGCGATCACCGAGAAGGGCATCTACCCGGCGGTCGATCCGCTCGACTCGACCTCGACGATCCTCACGCCCGCCGTGGTCGGCGAGCGCCACTACGCGGTCGCCCGCGAGGTCCAGCGGATCCTGCAGCGCTACAAGGATCTCCAGGACATCATCGCGATCCTCGGCATGGACGAGCTGTCGGAAGACGACAAGCAGACCGTGTCGCGCGCCCGCAAGATCGAGAAGTTCATGGGCCAGCCGTTCCACGTCGCCGAGACGTTCACCGGCATGAGCGGCATCTTCTGCTCGCGCGAGGACACCGTGCGCTCGTTCGAGGAGATCCTGCAGGGCAAGTGCGACGACTTGCCGGAGCAGGCGTTCGAGATGACCGGCACGATCGACGACGTCCGCGCCAAGGCCGCTGACCTCGCGAAGAGGGCCTGAGCATGGCGGGCGACCTCTCCACCATCCTCGGCGTGAACCTGGTGACGCCGCGTGGCGTCGTCGCTCACACCGATGCCGACAGCGTGCAGGCGCCCGGCGAGCTCGGCGAGTTCGAGCTGCTGCCGGGCCACGTCCCGATGCTGACGGCGCTCCGGCCGGGCGTGCTCACGATCGGCACCAAGGCCCGCGCGCGCTACGCGGTGTCGCAGGGCTACCTGCGCGTCGATCCGAGCGGCGAGGTCGAGATCCTCGTCGAGCAGGCGGTGCCCGCGAGCGACGTCGACGCCGAGGCGGCGAAGCGAGAGCTGGCCGCGGCGGAGACCGAGCTGTCGAAGTGGGGCGACCGGCCGCTCGACGGCGACTACGTGAACGTGCAGCAGCGCGCCGGCTGGGCGCGCGCCCGGCTCGACGCCGTCGGCCACTGAAGCGGTGGCCGCCCGCGCCGCGATCGGGTCACGGAGGCGGTGGACGGGCCGGAGCCGAGGTGCTCGGGATCACGCGGCGTCGCGGCGGTGTGTGGGCTGTCGTCCGGGCCGGTGCCATCGCCGCACGCGTGGTGTAGGCTCGTCGAAGATGTCCCTGCGCAAGCTCGTCCTCGTCGCGGCGATCGCCGTCGCTCCTGCCTGTGGTTCGGTCGCGGCGTCGCCCGATGCGGCGTCGCCCGATGCGGCCCCCCGCGACGTCAAGTGCGACTCCACCTCTGACAAGTTTCTGCCCAACGCGAGCTTCGACCTGGCGACGCCGGCCTGGAAGCAGGAGACCACGCCGGTCGTGGCGGGCCAGTCGCTGTTGTGCGGGTCGTCGATCACGCCGGCCGATGGCACTTTGGCCGCGTGCATGGGCGGCAGGGATGGCCAGATCCAGAGCCTGAGCCAGACCGTGGCGCTGCCGGCCGGCGCCAAGACGGTCACGCTGACCGGCCAGAAGTGCATCACCACGGTCGACACCGACGCGGTCGATAACGACGTGCTCGAGTTCGAGCTGCTCGAGGCCACCACGGTGATCGCGACGTTCGGTCAGTTCTCCAACCAGGACGGCGCGAGGGACTGCCAGTTCACCGCGTTCTCGCCGCTCGTCGCCACGCTGACCGACGATCCGCCCGAGGCGACCCTGCGGCTGCGCGCGACGCTGAACACGCTGAAGACCACGAGCTTCTTCATCGACGCGCTGAAGCTCGACGTCACCTGCGCCGCACCATAGCGAGCTCGTCCGGCGTGCCGGCGAACCGATCGAGGTCGACCTCGCCATCGATGCCGGGGACCGCGCCGTGGTTGGTGTGCTGCCAGAAGGTCCAGCGGCTCCAGGCCGAGGGTAAGCTCGGACAGCCCTGCGTGTAGTGCGCGATCCACAGCGGCTGCGCGCCGAGGCGATCCGCGCCGCGGTTGCGCCACAGATCGCTGCCGGTATAGACGATCGGCTCGACGCCGAGCGCTGCGCGAACCCGCGCGACCCAGTCCGCGGCGCGCTCGGCGACCTCCGCGGCCCCGAGCCCGGCGTCGGCCTCGATGTCGATCACCGGCGGCAGGTCGTCGCGGCCGCGGCTCCGCATCGCGGCGATCATCAGATCGGCCTGCGCCGCGACGCTCTGGTCGGGGCGGAAGTACTGATAGGCGCCGCGCACGACGCCGGCGCGCCGCGCCTCGGCCCAGTTGGTGGCGAACATCGCGTCGCGCTGGGTGGCGCCATCGGACAGCCGGATGAACGCGAAGCCGATCCCGGCGCTCTGGACGCGCGGCCAGTCGATGGTCTGCTGGTAGTACGAGACGTCGATCCCCGGCGTGGTCAGCCCGGGCTGGCACTCGAGGTGGAGCGCGGGGTGATGGCTGCGCGCGCGCACCGCCACGGCGCCGGCGGCGGCGACGAGCCCTGCGACGCCGGCCGCCGCGAACCGCCGCTTGCGCATCTCGGGCCCAGTATACCCGGGGCTATTTCAGGTCGCTGCGCTTGAACGCGAATTGCGCCTGGGCGCGGGCGTTCGGCGCCTTGCCGATCGTCACGCGGGTCGACTTGAGGCCGAGCGTGGGGTGCCAGGCCTCGAGCGTGTACGTGCCGGGCGGCAAGCCCTGGAGGGTGAACGCGCCGTCCTCCCCGGTGACCGCGAACGCGGCGTGATCCTGGACCACCGCGTAGGCGTGCATCCACGGATGGACGTCGCAGACCACGTCGATCACCTCGCCGGGCCGGGCGGCCGCGTCGAGCGCGATCTCGGGATCGTTGGGCGCGGCGGGCTTGTTCCACAGCGTCTGGCCGGCGATCGCGCCGTGCACGTTGTGAAACGTGGCGTCGCTGTTCTTGACCGCCAGGCGCTGACCCGCGACGAGCCCGACCACGCGCGGCGCGTAGCGGCAGTCCTTCTGATCGATCAGCACGGGCAGCACGGGCGCGGCGGGCGCCGCCGGCTTGCCCGGCAACGTGCCGTTCTTGATCCGCACCAGCACGTCCTTGAGCTTGCCCCCGGTGACGATCACGTCCTCGGACCGCGCGTCGCCCTTGGCGCAGTATGGATCGGTATCGCGGCGCTGCACGACGCGCTCGGGCGGCTCGCCCTCGAAGCGGACCGTGCCGGTGACGACGCCGCTGGGCTGGGCGCGCGCCGCGCCGGCCCCGAAGACGAGGCCGACGAGGCCGACGAGGCCGGCGTTGATATTGCGAACGATGGGCGCCATACCGCCGGACTATCGCATGCCGCGCGCGGGCTAGCTCGACGTGGCGCCGCCGTCGCAGACCAGCGTGATGCCAGTCGTGAACGACGCCGCGTCGGACAGCAAGTACACCGCGCCGCCGGCGAGCTCGTGGGGCTGGCCGTGGCGGCCGATCGCCGTGCGCTTGACCGCCCGGTCGAGGATCTGCGGGTTATTGACCAGGGTCTGGGCGAACTTGGTCTCGACCAGGCCGGGCGCGATCGCGTTGACCCGGATGCCGCTCGATCCGAGCTCGTGCGCGAGGGTCTGGGTCATGCTGACCACGGCGGCCTTCGAGGCGCCATAAATGCCCTGGAGCGGCGCCGCGCGCAGGCCGGCGATGCTGGCGATGTTGACGATCGCGCCGCCGCCGCCGCGCGACTGCGCGTGCTTGGCCAGCGCGCGGGCGCAGTACAGGTAGCCCTTGACGTTGACCTCGAGCGTCTTGTCGATCGCCGCGTCGGGCGTGTCGATCAGCGGGCCGAAGTACGGATTGGTCGCGGCGTTGTTGACCACGCCATCGACGCGGCCGAACCGCTCGATCGCCTTGGCGAACATCGCGTCGACGTCGCCAGCCTTGCCGGTGTGGCAGGCCACGGCGAGCGCGCGATCGGCGGGCAGCGAGGCCGCCACCAGATCGAGATCGGCCTGTTTGCGCGAGCCGAGCACGACCTTGGCGCCTGCGTCGACGCACGCGCGCGCGATCGCCTCGCCGATGCCGCGGCTCGCGCCGGTGATGACGATGACCTTGTCTTTCAGCACGCGCCGAACTTTACACCGCGCGCGCTTGCGGGTCGCGGGTGTGCGCAGCCACCGACCGCGGGAGCGATGGCGGGCTGCGCTACGACACGACCCCGGGGAACCGAACTGCGCCTCGCTCGTTTCCGGGGAGGAGGCACGGACCATGAACCACACCAATCGTCGAGATCTGCTGCGGCTGACCGGGGGGGCCCTGTGGGTCGGGCTGGCGAGCGCGTGCGCCGCCGGGGCCGAGCGCGCGACCGGGCCGGCCGCCAAGCCGGCGCCGCCCGAGGCACCGCAACCCGATGGGTTCTTGATGTTCCAGATCAGCGATACGCACTGGGGCTACAAGGGCGTGTCCAACCCCGAGGCAGGCGCGGCGTTCGAGCGCACGGTCGCCGAGATCGCCAGATGGCCGATCCGGCCGCACCTCGTGGTCCACACCGGCGACGTGACCCACATGACGCCCGACGCGGGGGAGCGCACGGCGCGGCTCGAGACCGCCAAGGCGATGCTCGCCAAGCTCGGGACCGAGCTGCTCGTGATCCCCGGCGAGCACGACGCCGCCGCCGACCGCGGCGAGGCGTTCCAGCGCGTGTTCGGCCAGACCCACCAGGCGCGCACGCTGCGCGGCGTCTCCATGATCGCGATCGACAACGCGTCCGATCCGAAGGGCGCGATCGGCGACGACCAGCTGGCGTGGCTCGAGCGCGAGGTCGCCAAGGCCCCCAGGGATCGGCCGCTCCTGGTGTTCGCGCACCGCCCGCTGTTCCCGCTCGCCCAGCCGTGGGACTGGTTCACCCAGGACGGCGAGCGCGCGCTCGAGATCCTCGATGGCCACCCGAGCGCCACGGTGTTCTACGGCCACATCCACCAGGCCCACATCCACAAGACCCGGACCACGCTGCACCTCGCGACCCGGTCGCTGGTGTTTCCGATGCCGGCGCCGATGTCGGTCGAGAAGAAGGCGCCGCTGACGTGGAGCGTCGAGGCGCTCGATCACGGGCTCGGCTACCGCGGCATCGCGATCGAAGGCGCGCAGGCGACCTGGCTCGATCGCCCGCTGGTGTCATGACCGCCGCCGTGGTTCGCTGTCCCCGAGGCCATGGTGCTGTCCCGTAAGCCGCGGCTCGCCGTGGTCGCCGAACGCGCCGGAGAGCTGTCGCTCGCCGAGCAGGCGCTGGCCCACGTCGACGAGCTGTACGGCCTGGCGCGTCACCTGTGCCAGGCGCCGAGCGACGCCGAGGACATCGTCCAGGAGACCTACGCCCGGGCGCTCGGCGGGGTCGCGCGGCTCGCCCCGGGCGCCAACCTGCGCGCGTGGCTGTTCCGCATCCTGCGCAACTGCTTCATCGATCAGGCCCGGAGGAAGAAGATCGTGCTCGAGATCCCCGACGATACCGTGGGCGAACGCGCGGGGAGCGAGGCGTGGGACGCGGCGTCGCTCGACCAGCTGCGCTACCTCGCCGCCGCCGATCTCGAGCGCGCGCTCGCCGAGCTGCCGGTCGAGCTGCGGTTCATCGTGCTGCTCGACGCCCAGGGGTTCAGCGAGGCCGAGATCGCCGAGATCGCGCGGTGCGCGCCGGGCACCGTGAAGTCGCGGCTGTCGCGCGCCCGCGACCGGCTGCGGGTCACCCTCAAGGAGTCGCGATGAGCGAGCTCGATCCGAATCGCTCGGAGGCCGATCGGCTGATCGCCGCGGCGCTCGCCGATCACGTCCGCCGGCCGGCGCCGCGGCGGCTGCACGACCAGCTCGCGCGCGCCCACCTCGCGCAGCGATCGCCGTGGCGGACGCGGATCTCGCTCGCCGCGGCGTTTGCGCTCGGGGCCGCGGCGGCCGCGGCGGTCGCGGTCGGCGTCGTCCGCCCGCCGGCCGCCGACGCGGTCATCGTCGATGAAGCGGTCGGCGATCACCTGCGGATCATCGACGCCCAGCACCCGCTCGAGGTCGCCTCGAGCGATCTCCACAACGTCAAGCCGTGGTTCACCGGCCGGCTCGACTTCGCGCCGCCGGTGAGCTTCGTCGGCGACGACGAGTTCCGGCTGCGCGGCGGCGAGCTCGCGGTGTTCCTGGGCCACAAGGCCGCCGCGTTCGTCTACCAGCGCCGGCTGCACACGATCTCGGCGTTCGTGTTCGCCGACGCCGAGCCGCGGCCGCGCACCGAGACCACCGAGCGCGGGTTTCACGTGATCGCCTGGTCGGCCGGCGGCTTTGGCTTCGCGCTGGTCTCCGACATCGGCTGGGATGACCTGCGCTTGCTCGAGGCGCGGCTGCGCAGCTGATCCGCGTCAGCGGATCTCGCGCACATCAATCGCGCGCGCGGCCGCTTTGCGCCTTGCCGCGGCGTGTTACTCGCGGTTATAAAATGAATGACGGTTCATTCATAGCCGCGAGGGCCCGACATGACGCAGCAGCGCAATCAGTACAAGTCCAACCTCCGGGATGTCTCGTTCTTGCTGTTCGAGCAGTTCAAGCTCGACGAGCTCCTCGGAAAGCCGCCCTACGCCAACTGGGGCAAAGACGAGGTCTCGGCCGTGCTCGAAGAGTCCTACGGCTGGGCGCAGAAGTTTCTCGGGACCTGCAACGCCTCCGGTGACGAAGAGGGCTGTCGCCTCGAGAACGGCCAGGTCTACGTCCCGGCCGGCTTCAAGGCGGCGTGGAAGGCGCTGTTCGAGGCCGGCTGGCGCACGCTGGCGGTGGAAGAAGCCCAGGGCGGGCAGGCCGGCCCGTTCTCGCTGGCGATGATGGTCGAGGAGTTCATGTGCGGCGCCAACACGGCGTTCAACATGTACCCGGCGCTGACCTACGGCGCCGCCGAGGTCATCACCGCGTTCGGCACCCCCGAGCAGAAGCAGACCTACGTCGCCAAGATGTTCGATGGCAGCTACGCCGGCACGATGTGCCTGACCGAGCCGCAGGCCGGCAGCGACGTCGGCTCGGCGAGCTCGGTGGCGATCCGGCGGCCCGATGGCAGCTACGACATCCGGGGCACCAAGATCTACATCTCGGGTGGCGACCAGGACATGTCGAGCAACATCATCCACATGGTGCTCGCGCGGACGCCCGACGCGCCGGCCGGCACCAAGGGACTGTCGCTGTTCATCGTGCCCAAGCTCCGGCCCGACGGCACGCCGAACGACGTCGCGGTCGGCGGCATCGAGCACAAGATGGGGATCCGGGCGTCGACCACGGCGATCCTCAACTTCGGCGAGAACGGCGGCTGCGTCGGCGAGCTCGTCGGCACGGCCGAGAACAAGGGCATCTCGCAGATGTTCCACCTCATGAACTCGGCGCGGATCGGCGTCGGGCTTCAGAGCCTGGGGATCGCCTCGTCGGCGTACCTGAACGCGCTCGACTACGCCAAGGAGCGCAAGCAGGGCTCGTCGATCAAGCACTGGAAGGACGCGACCGCGCCGCGCGTGGCGATCATCGAGCACCCCGACGTCCGCCGCATGCTGCTCGACATGAAGGCCCGGGTCGAAGGCCTGCGCGCGCTCACCATCAAGCTGACGATGCACCTCGACCGCGTCCACGTGCTGCGAACCACCGGGGGCGACGCCGCCGCGATCGAGTATCACAGCGGCCAGGTCGACCTGCTGGTGCCGCTGCTCAAGTCCTACGGCAGCGATCAGGCGTTCCAGATCTGCGCGACGTCGATCCAGGTGTTCGGCGGCGCCGGCTATCTCAAGGACTGGCCGGTCGAGCAGTACTGCCGCGACTCGAAGATCTTCTCGATCTACGAGGGCACCAACCACATCCAGGCGATGGACCTGGTCGGCCGCAAGCTGATGCAGCGCGGCGGCGCCAACATCCAGGCGTTCGGCAAGGACGTCGGCCAGTTCGTCGCGGCCCACAAGCAGCACGCCACGCTCAAGGACTCGATCGGCGCGCTCGGCCAGGCGATGGAGGCGCTGACCGCCGCGGGGGGCAAGTTCATGCAGTGGTTCGGCGGCGGCAAGATGGAGCTCGTGCCGGCGTCGGCCAACCGGTTCCTCGAGATGATGGCCGAGACCACCGTGGGGTGGCTGCTGCTCGAGGGCGCCGTGGTCGCCGAGGCGGCGGCGGCCAAGCTCGCCGCCGATCACCCGGATCGCGCGTTCTACGAAGGCAAGCGCTACGCCGCCCAGTACTTCGCCCAGAACGTGCTGCCGACCGTGGTCACCAAGGGCCAGCTGATCGCGCGCGAGGATCGCAGCGCGCTCGAGATCCCGATCGCGGCGTTCGCGCCGGGGTGATCGCGGCGGTGCGGTCGCCCCGCGGCGGCGCGATATTCGCTACGATGAGCGCTGATGCGCCTCGCGCCGGATGATGACTTCACGCTCGAGCTCGAGCTGGGCGAGCTCGCCACGCCGGCGGACGAACCGGCGCAGCTCGCGCGCAAGCTCGCGGCCAAGCTCGGCGCGGCGCCGGGCGAGCTGCCGCCGCTCGAGGTCCGCAAGCGCTCGCTCGACGCGCGGCGCGGCCGGATCCGGTTCCACGTGGTGGTCGGCGCGGCCCGCGAGGCGCCGCTCGGTGGGCCGCCGCTGCGCGAGGTCGCCGGGCCGCCGGTCGTGATCGTCGGCGGCGGACCGGCGGGCCTGTTCTGCGCCTACGAGCTGGCGCGCGCCGGGATCGCCGCGGTGATCGTCGACCGCGGCAAGCCGGTGCAGGCGCGGCGCCGGGACCTGAAGGGCCTGACCCAGCACGGCCGGGTCGATCCGGACTCGAACTACTGCTTCGGGGAGGGCGGCGCAGGGACCTACTCCGACGGCAAGCTCTACACGCGGTCGCACAAGCGCGGCGACGTGCGCGACGTCATCGAGATCCTCGCGATCCACGGCGCGCCGCCCGAGATCCTGGTCGATGCCAGGCCGCACATCGGGTCCAACAAGCTGCCCAAGGTGATCACCGCGCTGCGCGAGCGGCTCGAGGCCGCCGGCAGCGAGATCCGGTTCGGCGCGCGCGCGGTCGACCTGATCGTGCGCGACGGCCGCGCGATCGGCGTCCGGCTGGCCGACGGCGGTGAGGTGGTCGGCCGCGCGGTCGTGATCGCGGCCGGCCACTCGGCGCGCGACGTGCATGAGCTGGTCGCGCGCGCCGGGGTGCGGCTCGAGGCCAAGCCGTTCGCGATGGGCGTGCGGATCGAGCACCCGCAGCCGCTGATCGACCAGATCCAGTACGGCCGCGCGGCGGGCCACCCGGCGCTGCCGGCCGCCGCCTACAAGCTCGCGTTCACCCCCGACGACAAGCGCGGCGCGTTCTCGTTCTGCATGTGCCCGGGCGGCTGGATCGTCCCCGCCGCGACCGAGCCCGACGGCGTGGTGGTCAACGGCATGAGCCTGTCGCGCCGCGACTCGCCCTACGCCAACTCGGGCCTGGTCGTCGCGATCGACGTCGCCGACCTGGCCCACCTGGGCCTGCCGCTGCCCCACGGCGGCGTCGCCCTGCAGCGCACGCTCGAGCGCGCCGCGGCGGCCGCAGGCGGCGGCGGGCTGCGCGCCCCGGCGACCCGGGTCACCGACTTCGTCCGCGGCCGCGCGTCCTCGACCGTGCCCGCCACCAGCTACCAGCCGGGTCTCGCGGCGGGCGACATCGGCGCCGTGCTCGACGCCACCGGCCTGCCGCTGGCGGGCCGGCTGCGCGAGGCGCTCGTCGCGTTCGATCGCCAGATGCGCGGCTACCTCACCCAGGATGCGGTGCTGGTCGGCGTCGAGTCGCGGACCTCGTCGCCGGTGCGCATCCCGCGCGACCCGACGCGGCTCGAGTCGCCCGACCTGGCCGCGCTCTACCCGTGCGCCGAGGGCGCCGGCTACGCGGGCGGCATCGTCTCGGCCGCGCTCGACGGCATGCGCGTCGCGCGCGCGATCGTCAGCGGCCGAACACCGTGAGCTCGCCGTTATTGAGCACGTAGACCCGGCCGGTCGGATCGAGCGAGATCGGCGTGTACGCCGCGCCGAGCGCCTGATTGAGGAACGTCTGCGTCTTCAAGATACCGCCCTGGCCGATCTGGTAGACGTTGCCATCCTCGGAGTTGGCGAACACGTTGCCCTTGGCGTCGACCGCCGGTGCGTTGACGCACCACTCGAAGCCATTGGGATGCGGCTCGTCCGTGCACTTGATCGTGCCATCGGGCTGGCGGCCGCACGCCTTCGTGGTCGTGTCCTGGAACTGCCACTCGGGCACGAGATCCTTGGACAGCTGGGTGATGTAATACGGCCCGTCGGTAAAATAGTGATTGTCTTTGAGGATCACCGAATAGGTGTGGTCGTGCTCGTAGATCGCCGGGGTGGTGTCCCAGCCGAACGTGTACGAGCCGGTGAACTTGCCGCGCGCATCGAGCCGGACCAGGTGGCCGCGCGAGAAGTTGTAGTCATCGAGCGCGCCGTACATCACGCCGCCCCCGGGGAGCGCGACCGGCGTCGACGACGACACGTCGGTCACGAACAGCGCGGGCGGCAGGTTGGTGTTCGGATCGACCCCGACCGCCGAGAACGTCGCGCTGCACGCCACGTCCCCCTCGGGGAACCCGGGGCGGTGGACGCCGCAGCCATCGTGGACCAGGCCGCGCAGCGACGTCGCCCACTTGAGCGACAGATCGGGACGCAGCGCCACGAGGTATGAGTAGCTCGGGTTGAAGTCCGCGGTCGATGCCGTGAAGATCGTGCCGTCCTCGCCGATCGCCGGCATGACGTTGACCCCGGGGCGCTGGCGACCGCACGGAAACGTCGGCGCGACCGCGTCGGCCGACGGTGGCCACGGCCGCGGCGGCGGCGGCGATGCCGCGAAGAACCCCGCGACGCACTGATCGGACGCCGCGGGCGCGCCGGGGATCAGGTGCTCGTAGCCGACCTTCCAGGTCTGGCCCCACGGCGCGGCCTTGATCAGGAAGCCCTGGTTCTCGCCGGTGATGGGGTCGCGCTTGAGCACGTTCCAGTAGGCAAAGCCGAGCTTGTCGACCGTCACGCCGCTCGTGACGTACGTGCTGGGATCGACCGTTGCGAATGGATTGATCCGCTGCAGCGGTACCGCGTGGTCGAACACGGTCAGCACTTGCCACACCGAGCCGCCGGCGCCCGGGACGTACAGGACCGGCCCTGCCAGCGCCGGCTGAAACATCGGCTCCCACGTCGGCACGGGGAACGGCTTCCAGTCGCTCGCGAAGCTCCACGCCAGCTCGTAGCCGCCGCCGGGCGTGCGGCGATACTTGTTCTCGGACCAGATCTCGCGGACGATGTTGTCCTGGCTGTTGCCGCACGGCGCCGGCGTCCCCGAGCCCGGCGGATCGCACGAGGTGTACGTGCCGCCCTTCTGCAGCATGTAGAAATTCCCGGCAGCATCGTTGAGCGGCACCTGGTAGTGGACGAACAGATCGCCGCGGCTGGTCTCGGCGATCTCCTGGAACTCGAACGGATCGTAGACGAGATGATCGAGAATATGTGTCGGTGACTGTCCGGTGACGCACGTCTGTCCGTCATGCGTCGCATCCCGTCCCCACTGCGACCATGCACATGTGAGATCGGCAATGGTGAGATCCGACGCGACCTCGCCGGTCGAACTCGGCGCCGGATCGGCGGTCGACGCCGCGGGCTCCTCCGGTGCCGCACAGCTGACACCACCGAGCATGGCGATGCCCCACAGAGCTCTCGAGAGCTTCATTGATAAACTCCTTACCCACACAGCGGTTGATTCCGCTCGATCGCAAAGTGACACGCGAACGCGCGCGTGCACGCCCGAAATGCACGCGACCGCACGCCTCGCTGGCGCGTCGCAGCGACTCGCCAGCGTCGCACTGCGACGCGGGGGACCTCGCGTGCCGCTACATGACCGGCGTCGCGGTCCCGGTGATTCCCCGGACCCGCGGATCGCCCCGATCACCTCGCCGCGTCGCGGCGCTTCTTGCGATACGCGGCGGGCGAGTCGCCGATCGCGCGCTTGAACACCTTGCTGAACGAGCTCTCGGTCTCGTAGCCGACGCTGCTGGCGATCTCCGCGATGGCGAGCGTGGATGACCCGAGCAGCTCCGACGCGCGGTGCATGCGCCACCGCGTCAGGTAGGTCAGCGGCGCCTGGCCGAGCGCCTGCTTGAACCGCATCGCGAAAGCGGAGCGCGACATCGAGGCCGCGCGCGCGAGCGTATCGACCGTCCACGGATCCCCGGGGCGCTCGTGCATGCGCTGGAACGCGGCGCCGAGCTGCGGGTCGTTGATCGCGGTGAGCCAGCTCGCGCTGCACGGATGGGCCCGCATGTGGCTGCGCAGCGCGTGCACGAACATGACATCCGCGAGCCGGCCGGCGACGAGCTCGTAGCCCGGCGCCTCGGTGGCCATCTCGGTGGCCATCAGCTGGAGCGTGGCGTCGAGCCAGCGCACCCCGGTGCCGCCATCGCTCACGACATGGAGGACGTCGGGCACGACCGGGCGCAGGGGATCGAGCTCGGTGGTCTCGAACGCGAAGCCGCCGGAGATGATCGTCGATGCCGCGCCGCCGTGGCCGTAGATGACGAGCCCACCACAGCGGCCGCCGCGCTGCGCGAAGACCTCCGCGATCGTGGCGGCGCGCGAGCGCGGGTGATCCTTCAGCGTGTAGGCGAGTTCCTTGCGGATGAACACGAGGTCGCCGGCCCCGAGCTCGTAGCGCCGCCCGGCGGCTTCGAGCACCGCCCGGCCGCTGGCGATGGCGTAGAACGCGAGCTGGGGTGCGCCGGGAATGCGGATGCCCCACGGCGCGGTGAGCTCGAGCCGTCCGTAGATCGCAAGCGAAGCGGCGCGCTGCTCGCCTGGACGATCACCGGCACCGAGGGCGACCTCGAGCTCGGCGGCGATTTCTCGCTGCGCGGCGCCCGCGGCGATGGTCAGCCGCTGGCGCCGATCGCCACGCCCGACGATCCGGCATGGCCTTCGCGCGGCGCGCTGTCGGACGACGCGCACAGGGTCGCGCAGATCTATGCAGCGCTCGGACCGGCGCTCCGCGGCGGGGCGCTCGATCCGCTGCTCGTCACCTTCGACGAGGCGGTCGGCATCAAGCAGATGCTCGAGGCGTTCGTACAGTCCTCGACCGAAGGCCGCCGCGTCGCCATCGGAGCGTGAGGGTGACCGACGACTGCGTGCCGCTACGTTCGATCATCAGCACGGTCTACGGCGCAGGGGGACCTCGGGAGACTACCGGGTGGCCTGTGGACGGCAGGGATCAGCTGGTAGCTGGTCCATCTGGTCCTGAGGCACAGCGCGCCAGCGACAGCCCGCCGCCCACAGCCCAGTGCCCCGCGCCAATTCCGCCTTTCCGGAGAATTTGAAATTCGGGATCCGGGGTAGCGCGATGCCGGCCTCCAGATTGCGCAGGGACTCGAGGGCGCGCACGGACTCGAGGGCGCGCAGGGAGTCGAGGCGCAGAGACTCGAAAGCGAGCGGCAACTCCAGGCCGAGCAGGGACTCCAGGCCGAGCAGGGACTCCAGGCCGAGCAGGGACTCCAGGCCGAGCAGGGACTCCAGGCCGAGCAGGGACTCCAGGCCGAGCAGGGACTCCAGGCCGAGCAGGAACTCCGGATCTCCACCAGGTTTAGTGGGTGGGGCCGTGCTGGAGATGGGCCGGGCTCGCCCTGGAGTCCGGCATCGCCTTCGCGCCGGTCCCGAATTTCAAATTCTCCGGAAAGGCGGAATTGGCGCGGGGCACTGGGCTGTGGGCGGCGGGCTGTCGCTGGCCGGCTGTGCATCAGGACCAAATGGACCAGATACCCGCCGATCGCTGCCGTCCACAGGCCACCCGGTAGTCTCCCGAGGTCCCCCAGGTCCCCACGCTCGGCAGACAGTGACTGACCGTCTGGCGAGCTTCGCCAATCGATCCGATGGATGGCCCCCTCAAGAATCCGCAGCTCGAAATCGTTGGAGCAATTTGAGGGGATGCCTCAGGGGGCGAGGCAGGACTCCCGGGCGAGGCAGGACTCCCGGGGGAGCCGGCCCCGAGTTGTATAGCGAAGTGGACTGACCGGACCCCTGAGTTGCTTGCGAAATATCGGCGAATTCAATTGCGTGAAGTGGCATTCGTGGATTAGCGTGGTCGGGTGCGGGATCGGAAGAGATCGGCGAAGCGGGTGCGCGGGCGGCGGTCGGAGGCGTGTGCCGTGCAACTCGGTCTGTTCAAGCAGCGTGGAGGGAAGCGGCGCGGGGCTGGGCGACCCCCGAAGGGCGCGCGGGCAGGGGCACCGCACAAGACGCGACCCGCGCTGGCGGCGCGGTATCCAGTTCACGTCGTGCTGCGCGTCGTTGCAGCCGTCGGGAGTTTGCGTCGGCGGGTCGTGTATCACGCGATCCGGGAGGCGTCGCTTGCGGCCGCGAGGTTCGGCAAGATCAGGATCGTGCATGTCAGCGTTCAGCGGACGCATGTGCATTTGCTCGTCGAGGCGAATGGCAAGGGCGCGCTGGCGGCGGGGATGCAGGGGTTTCAGATCTCGGCGGCCAAGCACATCAATGCGGCGATCAGCCGAGGTCGGACTGGGCCCAGGCGGAGAGGGACCGTGTTCCCGGACCGCTATCATGCGGAGATCATCACGTCGCCCCGGCAGGCGCGTCACGCACTCAAGTACGTGTTGTCGAACTGGCGCAAGCATGGGGAGGATCGCGCGGAGGCAACGCGTGGGTGGCGGGTCGACTGGTTTTCGAGCGCGCCGGTGTTCCCGGATTGGGCAGAGTATGGCGACGAACCGTGGTTGTGGCGGGGGCCGCCGACGTACGAGCCGCTGTGGGTGTATCGGCCCGGAACGTGGTTGTTGCGGGAGGGTTGGAAGCTACGGGGAGCGACGATCTCGTGCTGGGAGGTCCCGTCGGTGGGAGTGAACGCGGCGTGAGTCAGGCGCGGTGCGCGGCGAACCGCAGGCGCGTGTAGCCGGCCGTCCTTGGGCCGGTCGCGCCGCGGAGTCGGGTGGGTGGGCTGGTGGCTGGTGGCTGGTGGCTGGTGGCTGGTGGCTGCTGGTCTACGGCGCCGTCAGCGGCGGACGGTCGTGCCGCCGAACATCAGCCCGCGCGCCATGGGCTTGTTCAGGAAGTCGTGCGGGAATCCGAGCTCGATCGCGCTCGCCCGGTCGAGCCTGGCGCGCTGGTCGGCGCTGAACACGACGTCGAGCGCGCCGAGGTTGTCGTCGAGCTGCGCCAGCGTGCGGGCGCCGATGATCGGTGAGGTGACCGCGGGCTCGAGCAGCGTCCACGCCAGCGCGACCTGCGACGGCGTGCGGCCGAGCTCGCGGGCGACCCCGACGACCTCGCCTGCGATCGCCAGCCCGCGCTCGGTGAGCGCGCCGTTGGAGGCGGCGACGTTCTTGCGCGTGCCGGCCGCCGATGCCGTGCCGGCGCCGGCGTCGAGATCCGCGCGGCTGTACTTGCCGGTCAGGACGCCGCTGGCCAGCGGCGACCACGGGATCACGCCGATCCCGAGCTCGCGCGCCATCGGGATCAGGTCGCGCTCGACCGTGCGCTCGATCAGGTTGTACGCGATCTGCAGCGCGACGAACGGCGCCCAGCCGCGCAGCTCGGCGAGCATCTGCATCCGCGCGACCTGCCAGGCCGGCGCATCGGAGATCGCGATGTAGAGCAGCTTGCCGGCGCGCACCAGATCGTCGAACGCCCGCATGATCTCGTCGACCGGGGTCAGCGCGTCCCAGGCGTGGAGATAGAGGATGTCGAGGTAGTCGGTGCGCAGCCGCTGGAGGCTGGTCTCGAGCGAGCGCACCATGCTCTTTCGGTGGTTGCCGCCCGCGTTGGGATCACCCTGGCGGGTCGAGATCGTGTACTTGGTCGCGAGCACGAGGCGGTCGCGCCGGCCCTCGGCGAACGCGCCGACCAGCTGCTCGGAGCTGCCGTTGGTGTACTGGTTGGCGGTGTCGATGAAGTTGCCGCCGCGATCGACGTAGCGATCGAACATGCGGCGCGCCTCGGCCTCGTCAGCGCCCCAGCCCCAGTCGGTGCCGAACGTCATGGTGCCGAGCGACAGCGGGGAGACGCGCAGGCCGGAGCGGCCGAGCAAGCGGTAGTGATCGAGCGCGAGCGGGGAGGTTGCCATGCGCGCAACATGGATCGCCGCGGCGTGTAGATCATCGTCCATAATCCGCATGGGCCGTGTAGCCTGGCTACAGAATGAATCGCACCGAATTTGCCGAGCTCAACGCGTTTGCCGCGATCGCCGCGCGCGGCAGCTTCGCGCGCGCCGCGGCGCACCTCGGCGTGACGCCCTCGGCGCTGAGCCAGACGATCCGCCAGCTCGAGGAGCGCGTCGGCGTGCGCCTGCTCAACCGCACGACCCGCAGCGTGGCGCCGAGCGAGGTCGGGGCGCGCCTGCTCGCCCGGCTGCGCCCCACGCTCGACGAGCTCGATGCCGCGGTCGCCGACCTCGCCACCGCCTCCGACCGCCCGGCGGGCAGCTTGCGGATCAACGCGCCGAAGGTCTGCGCGGAGCGGATCATCGCGCCGATGCTGGGCCGGTTCACCGCCGCCTATCCGGACATCACGCTCGAGCTCGTCGTCGAGGATGCGCTCGTCGACATCGTGGCCGGCCGCTACGACGCGGGCATCCGGCTCGGCGAGCGCGTGGCGCGCGACATGATCGCCGTTCCCGTCAGCGCCCCCATGCGGCTCCACGCCGTCGCCAGCCCGAGCTACCTCGCGCGCGCCGGCCGGCCGCGCCACCCGCGCGATCTCCGGACCCACCGCTGCATCGCCGTGCTGCTGCCGCGCGGTGAACGCTACCGCTGGGAGTTCGAGCGCGACGGCAAGTCGGTCGAGGTCGCGGTCACGGGCCCGCTGGTCACCAACAACAACACGGTCGCGATGCGCGCGGCGCTCGACGGCGCCGGCATCGCCTTCGTGTTCGACCTCGAGGTCGAGGCCTACCTCGCCACCGGCGAGCTCGAGGCGGTGCTGGCGCCCTGGTGCCCGCGGTTTCCAGGCCTGTATCTCTACTACCCGAGCCGCCGCCAGGTCCCGCCCGCGCTGCGCGCCTTCATCGCCGCGCTCGCGCCCCCGGCGCGCGGAAGTCGCCCCCGCCCCCGCTGATCGAGCACCACCGGCGGCTCGCAGCGGCACGGCTGGTCTCGAACCCAGCGGCTGGTGCGCGGCGGCCTCTCCCCGAGTCCGGCGCGGAGCCGATTCCCTCGACGAGGGCGGGCCGAGCGCGCAACCGGGACGGTTCGGGGGTGTAAGGTGCTAACACTGGGGGGTGGATCGTGATGCCGTTCGCCGTTGGATCTCGGGGCACCGTGCCGCGGAGCGTCGTGCATTGGAGCTGATGAAGCAGGAAGGGCCCATGGCATCGGAACGCTCGTTCGAAGCCGCGATGGAGCTGTGCGATCTCGCCACCGTTGCCGAGCATGATCTGGTTCGCGATCGAGAGATCGCTGAGGCCAGGGCGCTCTGGACGAAGCTGAAGAGGCCATGGGTGGCAAAGCCCGCGTAGGCCTTTCGCAGGGCATCACGCGTACGCTCGAGGATCTCAAGCCAGTCCTTGACCACCACGAAGGCAGGAGCCTGGTGATCGGCGGGATCGCGGTGATCGCGCGCGGCGTTCCGCGCGTGACGCGCGACATCGACATCGCATTCTGCGGTGCGGACATCTCGTTGCAAGCGCTGGCTGCGGAGCTCGACGATGCCGGCATCGTTGCCCGGATCGAGGACGCGCTTGCGTTCGCAGTCGAGAGCCAGGTGCTGCTGTTGCGGCATGCCGAGACTGGTGTCGACGTCGACGTCTCGATGGCATGGATGCCGTTCGAGCTGGAGGCGACGGCGGCGGCGGGGCCGGCCAAGATCGGCGGCGTGGTGCTACCGGTCGCGCAACCCGAGGATCTCGTGATCTACAAGGCGATCGCGTGGCGGCCACAGGATCAGCAAGACGTCGAACGCTTGCTCGCGCTACATGGCGCGCACATGGATCTGGGGCGGATTCGGCGACATGTTCGCGAGCTCGGCGAGGCGATGGAGCAAGACCGGCTTCACGAGCTGGAATCAGTGATCCGGCGCGTGCTCGGACGTTAACGCCGCACCTCGAGCCGATTTCGGCCACGAGATGCTGCGGGCCTGGGACGGCACGCGCTCGGCGTCGCGGGCTACCGCGTGATCACGGTGCCCGGCCAGCGCTGGGCGAGCGCGGCGAGCGGCTCGCCGACGACGCGCTGGATGATCCACTGGTTCTGCGGCCGGGCGCCGAGCGAGGCGTAGAACTCGATCGACGGCTGGTTCCAGTCGAGGACGGTCCACTCGAACCGGCCGTAGTCGCGCTCGACCGCGATCCGCGCGAGCGCCGACATCAGGGCGGCGCCGGCGCCCTTACCGCGGGCCTCGGGGATGACGAACAGATCTTCGAGGTAGAGCCCCGGCCTGGCGAGGAAGGTCGAGTAGCTCTGGAAGAACAGCGCGAAGCCGATCGGGGTGCCGGCGAGCTCGGCGATCAGGACCTCGGCGGCGGGCCGCGGGCCGAACAGCGTCGCGTGGAGCGCGGCCTCGTCGGCGATGACCTGGTGCTCGAGCTTCTCGTAGACCGCGAGGGCGCGGATGAACCCGAGGATCGTCGGAACGTCGGCGGCGGTGGCGGTCCGGATCGCGAGGTCGGCGGGCGTGGGGGAGGCGGTCATGCGGCCGCCCACGATAGCAAGGCGCGCGCGGCGCGACGAGGCCGCCGGCGGCGCGCTACGGCGCGAGCCGCTCGACGATGGCGACGAAGTCGGGCGGCAGCGGCGAGGCCAGCGCGACGCGCGCGCCGGTGATCGGGTGGTCGAAGCCCAGCGTGGCGGCGTGGAGCATGAGGCGCGACGAGGTCAGGATCGGCCCGGCGAAGTCGCGGATATAGACCGGCTCGCCGACCAGCGGGTGACCGGCCTCCGAGAGGTGGATCCGGATCTGGTGGGTCTTGCCGGTCTCGAGCCGGACGGCGCACAGGGTGGCGTGGCGCAGCGCCTGGCGGGCCTCGACGTGGGTGACCGCGCGCTTGCCCTGGTCGTGGCGCGAGGTCGAGCCGCGCAGGCCGTCGCCGCGATCTGCGACGAGGTACGACTCGATACGCTGCGAGGGCACGGCGCCGTGCGCGACGCAGAGGTAGGTGCGCTCCATCGCGTGGGCGCGCAGCTGGGCGGCGAGGCCGAGCTCGGCCTGCTTGGTCTTGGCGAACATCAAGAGGCCGCTGGTCGCGCGGTCGATGCGGTGGACGACGTGCAGCGCGATGGTGGTCGCCGGCTTGCCGCCGCGCCGCCACGCGCCGCGGATCAGGTCCATCGCGGTGCCGGTCTCGCGGTCCTCGTAGGGCACGCTGTTGACGTCGGTCGGCTTGTCGATCACGACGACGTAGGGATCGTCGTAGACCAGCACGCCTTCGCGGGTGGGATCGCGCGGCCGCTGGGCGTTGCTGCGCAGCTCGATCGCCTGGCCGGCGGCCAGCCGCAGGTCGATCGCGGTGGCGCAGGCGCCGTCGACGAACACCTTGCCGCTGGCGATCTGGCGCTTGGCGACCGACCACGCGACCCCGGTCCGGGCCTTCACGAACGCCGCGAGCGTGATGCCGGCTTGCTCGACGGTCCAGGACGACAACGTGGCGGCAACCTAGCACCGATGCCGGCCCGCCACGGCGGCGCGCCGGGCGGCGGGGGCGGAAAATCGCCGCAACTCGCGGCACCGCGCGCGCCCCGGGCGAAGCCGGCGCCGGGGTAGCGTCCAGGCGGGGCCTCCCTGGAGGGTCGATGACTGTGGAACTGGTCACAGGCGTGAAGATCGTGGCCAAGCTGGTCGGCGCCGGCGTGAGCGCGTATCGCGCGGCGCGGGGCCACGGCCGCGCCGACGAGCTGGAGCGAGATCTCAAGGTGGTCCAGGACTTCGTCGAGCTCGGCGCGCAGATCGCGGCGGGGACGGCGCCGCGCGCGCCGGCCCGGATCCGCGCGCGCCACGTCGCGCTGGTCGCCAGCGCGTTCGGCCAGGCCTGGCTCGAACAGTATGGCCCGCGGCTCGCATTCGAGCGCCGCGCGTCGCTCGAGGCCCACCGCGAGGCCGCGGTGCGATGGGCGGTCACCGAGCTCCCGCGCGTGGGGCGCGCGGCGCCGGCCGAGGCGATCGATCTGCTCGATCGCCTGCTCGCCGGCGTGGTCGAGACCCCGTACTACGCGGCGCTGTGGGGCGCGTTCACCCGTCGCGGCCTGCCCGACCTGGAGCACGACTGGCCCGAGCCGCTGATCGACGTCGTCGACGGCGACGACAAGCGCCGGTTCGAGACCGGCGTGCGGCGAGCGTACGCCGAGCTCGTGACCTCCGCGGCGGGCGCCGAGCTGCGCGCCTATCTGCTCGAGCTCGCGGTCGACCGTGGCCGGCTCGTGCGCGAGCTGCTCGTCCACGAGCTGTCGACGTGGGAGACCCGGCACGTGTTCGGCAACGTCGTGGCGCACGCCCGGCTGCCCGACATGCCGCTCGCCGAGATGTACGTCGAGCCGTTCGCGATCCGATCGGACGCGGGCGCGGGCGACGCCGAGCTGCCGGTCACCCGCGCGATCGACGCGCTGCTCGAGGCCTCACCGATCGTGGTCGTCGCCGGCCACTTCGGACACGGCAAGTCGCTGACCGCGCGGACGATGGCGTGGCGGCTCGCTCGGGCCTACCTCGACGACACCACCACGCCGGGCCCGGAGCGCAGCCTGCCGGTGTTCATCAAGTGCGTCGAGGATCTGACCGGCGGCGAGGCCCGGCTGCCGCGCATGGTCGAGCGCGCGCTGTGGCGCCAGGCCGGCCTCGGCTTCCAGCTCGGGCTCAAGGACACCGATCCGGCGTTCCTCGCACCGCCCGACACCCAGCGCGCGTTGTTCCTGATCGACGGGCTCGACGAGTTCGCGTTCACTCCCGCGGCGGCGGTCCAGCTGTTCGAGCACCTGCGAGGCCAGGCGACCCGGCGCCATCGCATCGTCGTGTTCTCGCGGCCCGAGGCGCTGCCGATGAACCGGCTGCGCGAGCTCGCGATCCCGGTGCTCGAGCTGCAGTCGTTCTCGACGTCGGGCGACGCCGGCGGCCAGGTCGGCGCGTGGCTGCACAACTGGAACCGGCGCGGCGATGGCCGCCCCGCGATCGCGGTCGGCGAGCTGGTCGCGCGCGGCCTGCTCGAGCTGGCGCAGACGCCGATCCTGCTGTTCATGATCGCGCAGACCTGGCGCCCGGTCGTCGAGGCCAGCGCCGCGGTGCGCCGGGCGGAGCTCTACGAGGAGTTCCTGCGCCAGGTCGCGCACGGCAAGCACGACGCCGATCTCGACCGCCACGCGCGGATCGCCCGCGCCGCCGAACACCTGCAAACCCGGCTGATCGAGCTCGGGCGGATCGCGCCCGACGCCACGCTCGATCAGGCGATGCTCTGGGCGCTGTCGCGGATCGCCTGGGAGAGCCACTGCCTCGAGCAGCAGGAGAAGCCGCTGACCCAGCGCAAGGTCGTCGATCTCCTGAGCAAGGAGCTCGGGATGGACGACGACGCCGAGCCGGCGCACCACGCGCTGTGCGACGGCGTGCTGCTCGCGCTCCAGGCCGACTTCGCGCCGGGCAGCAGCCGGATCCTGTTCGGCCACCGCTCGTTCCGCGAGTTCCTGGTCGCCCGCTACTGGGAGCGCACGCTGTGGCGGGTCGTGCGGAGCGACAGCGCCGAGTGGCGCACGCTCGAGAGCCACCTGCTGGGCGGCCGGCTGCTGGGGCTCGAGGATCGCAGCTTCGCGTTCCTCCTGGAGCTGATCGAGCGCTGGAGCGCTCCGGAGCGCGGCGTGGTGCGGCGCTGGGCCGAGCAGCTGTTCAACGACGAGCGGATCTCGCAGCACGACGAGATGTCGGGGGCGATCTTCCATCGCGACCGCCGCGCCTACCTGCGCGAGGCGGCGCTCGCGATCGGCAGCTGCGTGGCCGGCAGCGCCGGCCTCGAGGCGCGCAGCCCGACCGTGCTGCGCTCGCTGCTGGCGTGGTTCTGGGTGCAGGGCAAGCAGGCGATCCTCCGGGCCCCCGGCCTGATCCACCCCGGCGCCCAGCTGCGCGAGGTCCAGATCGCCCACGCCGATCTGCAGGGCGCCCTGCTCGAGGATGCCGACCTGAGCGCCGCCGAGCTCTTCCACGTGCGGCTCGATGGCGCACGGCTGTCGCGCGCGCAGTTGCGTGGAGCCAGCCTTGGGGGCTCGTCGCTTGCCGGCGCCCGCCTCGATGGCGCGCTGCTCCCCGGCGCGTCCCTGGTGGATCTCGATCTCTCGAAGGCCGATTTCACCGGCGCCACCATGACGCGGATCAGCATGGTCAACTGCGCGGTCGACGAGACCGACTTCTCGGGAGCCGATCTGTCGTACAGCGCGATGCACCTCGCGCACGCGCGCCAGGTCGCGATCCTGACCGGCAGCCAGACGCGGATGATCAACGAGATCTTGTACGGCCAGACCACCGTGCGTCCGCGCCTCATCGCCGACGTGCTCGAGGCGATCTCCGAGGCCGGCGTCGGCCCGCTGAGCTGGTGGACCAGCGAGCCGGACGACTTCTATCACGACGTCGAGATCGATGGCGGCGATCGGGCCGGTGCGGGCCCCCCGCGGCCGGCCGACACCAAGATCGGGTTTCGCGTCGCGGTGCCGGCCGATCTCGTCGACGCCGTGATCGCGCGGGTCGCGGCGGTGCCGGGCGTCGTGACGATCTC
>Ga0302323_100001022_pt1 | contig 22673 bp, 19 predicted proteins | sample Fen_T0_3_FD_201950 | JGI IMG/M metagenome (GOLD analysis project Ga0302323, IMG submission 201950) | Peat permafrost microbial communities from Stordalen Mire near Abisko, Sweden - Fen_T0_3 | ecosystem: Environmental > Terrestrial > Soil > Wetlands > Permafrost | place: Sweden: Abisko... | reverse complement strand
GGTCGCAGGGAGGGATCGATCCGCAGCTTCGTCAAGGCCTTGCTGGCCTGGCTCTTGACCGTGCCCACGGTGCAGCCCAGGATCCGGGCGGTCTCGGCCTCCGTGAGGTCCTCGTAGTAGCGCAGCACGATCACGGCTCGCTGACGGGCCGGCAGCCGCCCGAGGGCCGACCACAGGTCACGGCGGTCGTCGGCCGCATCTGCGGACCCACCGTCGGCGAACGCCGAGCCCGGCTCGGGGATCTCCTCGGTGGGAGTCTCCTGGCGCCACTTGCGCCGCCACCACGTCAGATAGGTGTGGAAGACGATCTCGCGCACGTAGGCCTCGGGGTCGCCGTCCATCCGGCTCCAGGCGAACCACGCCTTGGTGAGGGCCGTCTGCATGAGGTCCTCGGCGAGGTGGGCGTCGCGGGTCAACAGGTAGGCCGTGGCCTGCAGACGTCCGGACCGGTCGGCGACGAACGCGTCGAACCCCGGTCGGTCGGTCGTCACTGCCAGCAGCTCCTTACGCAGCTCCGCACGAAGTTCCCCATACCTCGGGTACGACCGAGGGTCCCCGGAAGGTTGCCTCAATGCGGACAGATTCTTCGCTGTCAAGGCTCGGTAGGTCCGATTGGGTGATTCTGGAATGACTACTCAAGGTGGCCCATCTGGGTGGTCGAAGCGGTGTCATGGCAGTCCGGTCCCGTCGGGAACTCCTTCGAACCGCTGGCGCGCTGGCCGTCGTCGGAGCCGGTGCCGGGGTCCCGCAAGTGCTCGCGACCACTTCGGCCGCGGCCGCGACGTCGAAGCCCGGTCCGCTGGTGGCCACCGACCCCGACCTGCACCTGCTGCGCCGCCTGACCTTCGGTCCGACCCCGCAGTCGGTGGCCGAGCTAAAGCGCATGGGTCGCAAGAAATGGCTCGACCACCAGCTCGCTCCGGCCACGATCGACGACTCGGCATGCACCGACCTCATCGCCACGCGGTACCCGCAGACGCTGCTGACGATCCCGCAGGCGCGCGCGGCCATCGACGCCTTCTCGTGGGACCTCATGTTCCAGGTCGGTCAGGCCACGATCTCCCGAGCCACCTGGAGCAAACGACAGCTGTTCGAGGTGATGGTCGACTTCTGGTCGAACCATCTGAACGTGACCAACCCCAGTGACGGCGTGTGGGACAGCCGGCACCACTACGACCGGGTCGTGATCCGCAAGCACGCGCTCGGTCGGTTCGAGGACATGCTCGTGGCCAGTGCCACGCACCCGGCCATGCTGGCCTACCTGAACAACAACGAGTCGACCAAGGACGCGCCGAACGAGAACTACGGCCGCGAGCTGCTCGAGCTGCACAGCGTCGGTGTTGACGGCGGCTACAACGAGAAGGACATGTACCAGTCTGCGCTGATCATGACCGGATTCGGGACCGACTACGACACAGGTCAGTTCCTGTACAGCGCCGAGGACCACTACACCGGCCCGGTCAAGGTGATGGGCTTCCGTCGACCGAACCCCACCGGGAGCGGCGGCTACGACGTGGGCCTGGCCTACGTGCGCTACCTGGCGAACCACCCGTCAACCGCGCAGCGGATCGCCACGAAGCTTTGCCAGCGCTTCGTCAGCGACGTCCCGCCACCTCGGCTCGTCAAGCATCTTGCGGACGTCTACCTGGCGCACGGCACGGCGATCGCCCCGGTGCTGCGCGAGCTGATCGGTTCCGCCTCATTCCTGAACTCGACCGGTAAGAAGGTGCGCCGCCCGTTCGAGGACTTGGTGGCGACCCTTCGCGTCCTGGGGTACAAGCCCGACGCGTCCGGCACTCAGGGCATGCAGGGTCTGTACTGGATGTCGGGGGACCTCGGTCAGACGCCACTGTCCTGGCCGCAGCCGAACGGATACCCCGACGAAGCCTCGTCGTGGCAGTCCGCCGGTGGCGTCCTGGCCCGGTGGAACTCGCACTTGTCGCTGGCTGCGCACTGGTGGCCGTCGACCCTGCGGCAACCCGAGCTCCTGACGCTGCTCCCCACGAAGCTGCCCGCCACCTACGGCGCGTTCGTCGACGCGTTGGCCAGCCGACTGGTCTTCCGGCACCTGACGCTGGCTCACCGACACGCGGTGCTCACGTTCCTCGACCGTTCGGCGAGTGACCCGGTCGACTCCCAGATCACCGGGTGGCGGCTGCCCTACCTCGTCGCCTTGATCCTCGACACTCCCTACCACGCGCTGCGGTGATCCGATGACGACTCCGACCGACCTTCGCCCCGGCACCAAGGAGTGCGGCTGCCCCGACGACACCGGGGGCATGTCGCGACGGGCCTTCCTGGCCGGCGCCACGGCTACCGGTGCGCTGGCCGGCCTCACGTCGGTGGGCCTGTCCACGCGCCTGGCGTTCGCCTCGGCCCCCTACACCGGCGACGTGCTCGTGGTGTTGTCGCTGCGGGGCGGGATGGATGGGCTCAACGTCGTCGTGCCTCATGGCGACAACGACTACCTCACGCAGCGCCCCACGATCGGGATCCCGACCAACGCCTTGCTGAACCTGGACGGCATGTTCGGGTTGCACCCGGCCATGGTCAAGCTGATGCCGTGGTGGAACGACGGCCGGCTCGGCTTCGTGCACGCGGTGGGGCAGGACTCACCGAGCCGTTCCCACTTCGACGCCATGGCCGAGATGGAACGGGCCGCACCGGGCAGTGGCCTGCGCACCGGATGGCTCGACCGAACCCTGGGGCTGCGTGCGCCGGGCACCGCGTTCCAGGGCTGCCAGATCGGCAGCGGAATGCCCGCCGACATGTTCACCGGACCGAGCCCGGAGCTGGCCATGTGGTCGGTCGACGACTTCCAGCTCAGCGGCGCGGACAACTCGGCCGAGCGGGCCCGCTGGTCGGCGGCCCTCTCCGCGCTGCACGACGGCGCACCGCACAGCCTGACGGCTCCGGTGACCACGACGATGGATGCGCTGGCCACCACCGATGCGTTGAAGACCGCCGGCTACGTCCCGGACATCACCGACCCCAACCTGGCGTACCCCGACACGGACCTGGGCAAGGCGTTGACCGACGTCGCGCGGCTGATCAAGGCAGGTCCGCAGGTCGGTCTGCAGGTGGCTGCGGTCGACTACGGCGACTGGGACATGCACGCCGACATGGGTCTGGGCAACCAACCTGACACAGGGTGGTTGCCCGATCACCTGGCGGAGTTCTCCGGGGCGCTCGCGGCGTTCGCCACCGACCTCGGCAGCAAGCTCGCCGATGTGACAGTCATCACGTTGACCGAGTTCGGTCGACGCGTCGAGGAGAACGGGTCCAACGGAGTGGATCACGGTCACGGACAGGCAGTGCTGCTCCTTGGCGGCGGCGTCCACGGTGGCCACGTTCACGGAGTGTGGCCGACTCTTGCACCGGGCGCGCTGGACGACGGCGACCTCAAGGCGACCACCGACTACCGAGCGCTACTGGCCGAGATCCTCGAGAAGCGCTGTGGCGCGAGCGGAGTGTCGCAGGTGTTCCCCGGACTCGGCACCGAACGACTCGGTGTGGTCGCGCAACGCACCTGAGCGATGTACTGCCGGGGACGTACGGCGTGGTTGACTCGTGGCCCATGGACCAAGACCCCCGGCGACAAGCCGAAGGCGTGAGCTCCGTCCATCAGCCTCATTCCCGCGACGAGATCGGTCGAAGTCCCGCTGCGCCTGCGCCGTCTCGTCGCCAGCTCTTCCGCGCTGTCGGTGTCCTCGCCGCAGTCGGTGCTGGGACCGGGCTGGTCGAGGCAGTCGAGAGCGCCCCTGCGGAAGCCGCAGCCGGAGGCGGCCCACTGCTGGCGATCGACCCTGACCTGCACCTGCTGCGTCGCGCGACCTACGGTCCGACGCCGGCGTCGCTCGCGGAGCTCAAGCGCTTGGGTCGGCAGAACTGGCTCGACCAGCAATTGAACCCGGGAACGATCGACGACACCGCGTGCCACCAGCTGGTGAACAAGCGCTTCCCCCGTCTGCTGTGGTCGATCGATCACGCTCGCCGGCACTACGCCCCCGACATCACCTACGACATGATGCGGTGGCTGGGTGGGGCCACGGTGACCCGCGCCGTGTGGAGCAAGCGCCAGCTGTTCGAGGTGATGGTCGAGTTCTGGTCGAACCACCTCAACATCACGAACTTCTCGGGTCCCACCTGGAACACCCGCCACGACTACGACCGCGTGGTGATCCGGCAGCACGCACTCGGCAGGTTCGAGGACATGCTGTGGGCCAGTGCGAACCATCCGGCGATGATGGCCTACCTCAACAACGACGAGTCGACGAAGGTGGAGCCGAACGAGAACTACGGCCGTGAGCTGCTCGAGCTGCACACGGTGGGCGTCGACGGTGGCTACACCGAAGCGGACATGCACCAGTCGGCGCTGATCATGACGGGTTTCGGCATCGACCCGGCGACGGACGGGTTCCAGTACACGGCCGGCAACCACTATGTGGGGCCGGTATCGGTGATGGGTTTCAGCGATCCGAACGGGAACGCTGATGGCCACGCGGTGGGCCAGGCCTACCTCAGCTACCTGGCCAACCACCGGTCCACCGCGGTGCACATCGCGACGAAGCTCTGTCTGCGGTTCGTCAGTGACACCCCGTCGGTCACGCTGGTGAACCAGCTCGCCGACGTGTACCAGAACAACCAGACCGACGTGGTGCCGGTGCTGCAGGCCCTGTTCGACTCAGCGGAGTTCGCCGGCTCGGTGGGCAAGAAGGTGCGTCGTCCGTACGAGGATCTGGTGGCCGCGACCCGCATCCTGGGCTACCAGCCCGACAAGGCGGGCAACGAGGGGCTCATGGACCTGTACTGGGTCGCCAACGCCATGGGCCAGCTGCCGCTCGCCTGGCCGCAGCCCAACGGCTACCCCGACGAGGCGGTCGCGTGGCAGTCCGCGTCCGGAACCTTGCAGCGGTGGAACACGCACCGCGCGCTCGCCTCGCACTGGTGGCCGCACAAGCTGCGTCGGCCCAATCCGCGCACCTGGCTCCCGAAACGGCTGCCGCGCACGCACGGCGCGGTGATCGACGCCCTCGCCAAACGCATGGTGTTCCGCACGCTCACTCCCGCGCACCGAGGCGCCATCCTGGAGTTTCTGGGTCATCGCGCCGGCGACCCGGTCACGCGCTCGAGCGGCATCGTCAACGACCGCCTGCCGCACGTCGTCGCCCTCATCCTGGACGCTCCCTACCATGCCCTCCGGTGATCACATGACGACTCCAACCCACGAAACCGACGGCGTGCGCGAGTGCGGGTGTCCTGAGGACACCGGGGAGCTGTCCCGTCGCTCCTTCCTGGCCGGCGCAGCGGCCACCGGCGCACTGACCGGCCTCGTGTCGGCTGGACTCTCGACGTCCACCGCGTTCGCCGCGACGCCGTACCACGGTGACGTCATGGTCGTGCTGTCGCTGCGTGGTGGCATGGACGGCCTCAATGTCGTGGTCCCCACCGGTGACCCGGACTACCACAACCTGCGGCCGACCATCGGGATCAAGGCACGAGCGTTGCTCCCGCTCGAGGGCATCTTCGGCCTGCACCCGGCGATGAAGCCGTTGATGCCGTGGTGGCGCAAGGGCAAGCTCGGCTTCGTCCACGCCGTCGGGCAGCAGTCGCCCAGCCGTTCGCACTTCCAGGCCATGGCCGACATGGAAGCGGCCGCACCGGGGAGCTCGCTGCGCACCGGGTGGCTGGACCGCACGTTGGGCCTGCGCGCGCGGGGCACCTCGCTGCAGGGCTGCCAGGTCGGCAGCAACCTGGCCGCGGGCATGTTCATCGGGCCGAGCCCCGAGATGGTCATGACCACCGTGCCAGAGTTCACGATGCATGGCGTCCCCGACGCCGCCGGCCGGCGCAACTGGACCCGGGCGCTGCGCAAGCTGCAGCACGGAGCCCCGGAGACCCTGCGGGCGCCGACCCAGGCGACGATCGAGGCGCTGGGGCAGGTGGCGCCGCTCCAGCGTCAGGGCTACCGGCCCCGGTCCACCGCGCACTACCCGAACACCGAGCTCGGTCAGGCGCTGAAGAGCGTGGCGTGGCTGATCAAGGCTCGCGTCGGGCTGCAGGTGGCCGCCGTCGACTACGGCGACTGGGACATGCACGCGGGCATGGGAAGAACCGACAAGGGGTGGCTGCACGACAAGATGACCGAGCTGTCGCAGGCGCTCAACGCGTTCGCGCTCGATCTCGGCCCGAAGCTCGACAACGTCACGCTCATCACGTTGACCGAGTTCGGGCGACGGGCGGCCGAGAATGGCTCCCAGGGCACCGACCACGGTCACGGCCAGGCGGTCATGCTGCTCGGTGGCGGCGTCCGTGGGGGACGGGTTCACGGCGCGTGGCCGGGCCTCCGCGACGTGGATCTCGACCAGGGAGACCTCGCGGGTCCGAACGACTACCGCGCGCTGCTCGCCGAGATCCTCGAGAAGCGCTGCGGGGCGGGCACCGCGGCGACGAGCCAGGTGTTCCCCGGTCTGAGCAGCGACCGGATCGGGATCGTCAAGCCCCGGTAGTGGGCTGCTCAGGCCGTAGTGCCAGGACGATGGCGGCCGCCACGGCGAGTCCCACGAGGAACGCGAACGCGAGCCAACGCAGGATCGGACCCAGCGCAGCGTTCGACACGTCGACCGGGCGGCCTGCGATCGGCGCGGAAGCGATCGGCCACGCGGACCGGATCACGATGTCCGGTCGGCCGCTCCTGGCCAGGGTCACCACCATCCGGTAGGTGCCGGGGGTCGGCAGGTCCAGCGCGGCCCGCCATCGGTTGCCGGTGGCATCGGGCTGCAACGACACCTGCTGGGCCGCACCGGTCGAGGCCGCGAGGTCGGCGGTCACGAGCAGGACCGGCCGACGGGACACTTCGCCGGTTCCGAGCGTCTGCACGGCCAACACGTTCGCCCCCGTCGTTCCCGGTGCCACGGTCGTGGTGATCGTGAGGCCATCGGCGTGGCTGGTCACCGGCGCCGGCGAGCGGACCGGTGGCGGCACGACCCAGGGGACTCCCCGCGGGGGCGAGGCTCCGCCCAGGACCCCTGCAGCGACCAGCACCAGCAGCGCGAGTCCGGCCTCCCCGGCGATGGTCCACAGGAGGACCGGGCGGTCCGACGTGTGGGCGGGCCGGCGCCGCAGGCGCGTGGCGTGCCGGAGACCGAACAGGCCCATGACCACGACGAGCGCGACCTTGAGCAGGAGCACGCGCCCGTAGTGGGTGAACAACAAGGCGTCGGGGGTGGCCACCTGACGGCCGGTCAGCAGCAACCCGGTGACCACCAGCAGCGCGGCCGACGGAAGGGCGAGCCAGGCGAAGCCGACGAAGGCCGTGAACACGGCGTCGGTCTCGCCGTCGACTAGTGGTCGACGCCATGTCCGCAGGGCTGTCAGGGTCAACACGACCAGTCCGCCGGCCCAGCCGCCGGCTGCGGCGAGGTGGAGGGTGGCCACGACCGAACCGATCCCGGCCTCGACGCCGACGGCCAGGTGCGTGGTGAGCGGTTGCATGGCGACTGCAACGAGGCCAAGTGCCGCCGCGACGATGAGCGTCAGCCGGTCGACCCGTCGAGCCGCAAGCGCCAGCCAGAGCGTCAGCGTGAACGAGGCCACGAACCCGGCCAGCCACCGCTGTCCGTAGGACGTCTGCGTGACGATCGAGCCGACACTCGCGCCCGCGGCGGCGCGGACGAGAAGCCCGATCTCACCGGCAGCGGCCACGGCGCCGAACGACACCCCGATCGTGGCGACCGTGCGGCTCAACGACCTGCGCCGTGGGTCGTCGGCCAGTCGCCCCGACAACAGGTACAGAACCAGGACCGAACCCACGGCACCCGAAAGACCGATCAGCGACGCCGACCGGGACACGGCGTCGCCGAGCCCCGGCCAAGGGTCACGCAGCGCGGCTTCCGGTGCGGGGGCGCCGACCCCGAAGACGATCACGCCGCTGCTCGTGTGACGGTCGCTGCCGGAGACGGTCTGCCAGGTGACTTCGTACGCGCCCTTGCCCAGCGTCGGCAGGGTGAACGTCACCGTGCCTGCCTCGTCGCCGACCGCCGGGTCGGGACGCACCGACGTGGATCGTCCGGTCGACACCTCGCGGACGTCGACGCCCGTCTGATCGACCACGACGGGTTCGTCGAACCGCAAGGTCATGGTGTGCGGCGGCGCCGCCAGGACGACGCCGTCAGCCGGATCGGACCCGATCAGACCGGCGTGTGCGGCAGCCGGTGACGCAGTGACGAGCAGCGTCCCCACCACCACGGCCGGGATGGCCGCGATGATGCCGAGACGCAGACGGAGTCTGGTTCCTGGGCCGGAGCTCACGTCGTGGCGCACGTTCACACCGACGGAAGGCCCTCGGGCGCGTCGTCATCTGGCGTGTTCACCATGGAGTGCGCCGCGAGCTCGAGGTAGGACCACAGCTGCTCGTGCAGGGGCTCGGGCAGGCCAAGCGCGTCGACGGCGACCCGCATGTGGAACAGCCATCGGTCCCGCGCCGTCGGTGTCACGGCGAACGGAGCGTGCCGCATCCGGAGCCGCGGGTGCCCGCGCTGGTCGGAGTAGGTTCGCGGCCCGCCCCAGTACTGCTCGAGGAACATCAGGAGTCGTTGCTGGGCCGGTGCGAGGTCGGCCTCCGGGTAGAGCGGTCGCAGCAGCGGGTCGTCGGCCACACCGGCGTAGAACGACCCGACCAGCGCAACGAACGTCTCGTGACCGCCCATCGCCTCGTAGGGCGTCGCTGCGACGGCGTCGCTCATGGCCGACCGCCTGGAGACGAGGGTCCGACCGGCAGGGCGATCCCGGCGTCTTCGAACGCGGCGAGCACGCGCGCGCGCATCTCCCGAGCCACCGTCTGCCGGGCGTCGGGGCGGGCGTGGGTGATCGACCGGAGCACGATCCCGGCGGCACTCACGGACTCCACCCCGACCACCTCCGGTGGCGCCAGCACGTCGTCGGTGAGGTCGGGGGCGTCCGCCAGGCCGGCCAGGGCTTGTTGCATCACCGTGATCGCCTGGTTGGCGTCCTGGCCAGCAGCGATCGGGATGTCCACCGTCACCAGGGCCGAGCCCCGGCTCCGGTTCGCCACCCGCACGATCTGGCCGTTGGGGACGTACCAGATGATCCCGCTGCCGTCGCGCAGCCGGGTGATCCGCAACGACACCTGCTCGACGGTCCCGATCGCCTCGCCCGTGTCGATCAGGTCGCCGACGCCGTACTGGTCCTCGAGGATGATCGCCAACCCGGACAGGTAGTCGCGGACCAGACTCTGTGCGCCGAAGCCCAGCGCAACGCTGAGAATCCCGGCGCTGGCGAGGATCGCGGTCAGGCTCACGCCGTAGACGCTCAGGATGGCGGCCACCGCCACCGAGAAGACCACGATGGTCACGACGCTGCGACCCACGGACAACAGGGTCTGCGTGCGTTGCGTCGCCCGCTGCGCCGCCCGCTCGGGGTGTACCGATCCCGCACTCAGGATCTTTGCCGTCCGGGGGGTTCCCGTCGTGATCTTGGCGACCGGTCGGATCAGCCGGTCGAGAATCTTGAACGACAGCCACCGCACGACGAACGCGACGACCAGGATGCCGAGCATCAGGCCGAGCTCCCCGTACCATCTGTGCGCCCAGGACGGATCCGGCTCGGCCTGAGCCGACGCCAACGACGCCGTCAGTGTGGAGCGACCGATCACGGCGCGCTCTCCAGATCGGTGATCCCGGCGGCGAAAGCCAACGTGTCGGCGGACAGCTCAACCGAACGGCTCACCGCCCGGTTCCCGTGCCCCACGTTCGCCTCGCGCCGGACCAGGATCGGCGCATCGCCGGCGGTCGCGTGCTGCAGGGCGGCGGCCATCTTGCGGGCGTGCAGCGGATCGACGCGGGTGTCCCCGTCGAACACCGTGAAGAGCACCGCGGGGTACACAGTCGTGTCGACGACGTGGTGGTACGGGGAGTACGCCAAGAGCCAGCCGAACTCCTCGGGATCGGCCACCGTGCCGTACTCGTCGCTCCACGTGGCCCCGAGCCCGAAGTGCTCGTAGCGCAGCATGTCGAGCAGGGGCGCGGAGCAGATGACGCCGGCGAACAGGTCGGGTCGTTGGGTGAGTGCGGCTCCGACCAGCAATCCGCCGTTGGAGCCACCGGAGATCACCAGCTGGTCCGGTGTCGTCCATCCCTGTTCGATCAGCCACTCCGCGGTCGCGGTGAAGTCGTCGAAGACGTTCTGCTTGGCCCCGCGCATGCCCGCGCGGTGCCAGTCCTCGCCCTCCTCCGATCCGCCGCGCAGGTTGGCGACCGCGTAGGTGCCACCCGCTTCGATCCAGGCAAGGACGGTGGCCGAGAACCCGGGAGTCAGCGGAACTCCGAACCCGCCGTAGCCGGACAGGATGGTCGGCCCGGGACTGGTCGGACGTTGCGCGGGGGAGAGCACGAACATGCGCACGGTCGTGCCGTCCGCCGACGTGCAGGTGACCTGTTCGGCGCTGATGGTCGGGAGATCCACGACCCCCGGAGGTGTGGCCCACGACGCCGTGGACCGATCGCGCGCGTCGTACCGGAAGACCGAGTTCGGCGTGGCGTGGTCGGTGTAGGAGAACCAGGCCTCGTGGCCACCCTCGGGCCGTTCGCTCAGCCCGCTCACTGTGCCCAACCCCGGAAGCGCCACAGAGTCCAGCCGTCGACCGGTGGCGAGGTCGTGCACGCTGATCTCGCCGACGGCGTGCGTCGTCCAGGCGGCCAGCAGCACCGGATCGTCGCCCAGCTCCGGTCCGTCGAGGACGGCCCATCCCTCGAGCACGGCGTCGTCCCGCTCGCTCAGCAGGTCGGTCCACCGGTCGTAGTTCCAGGCGCCCGGCGTGGTCACCATCAACCGGCCCCGGGGGGCGTCCCGGTCGGTGCTGAGGTACGCCCGACCGTCACGACCCACGTGCAACGAGGTCTGCGCGTCGACGTCCCGCTGGACCTCGACGAGCGTGGGCCGGGCGCGGTCCGCCTCGGCGAGGTCGGCGACCCACAGGTCGTTGCGCGGGGCAGTTCCCGACGCTGCCGAGATGCTCAACCACCGGCCGTCCATGCTGACGCTGACGCTGTAGTAGTTCATGGGGTCCAGCCCGGCGCCGAAGATCTCGACGTCGTCCGTCGGATCGCTCCCGAGCAGGTGCCACCAGACGCGGCGGTGGAACTGCTCCTCACCTTCGGGGAGCAGGTCGGGGGCCAACCGACGGACGTAGTAGAACCCCTCGGCCCCCGGGACCCACGCGATCGGGGAGTACCGCGCGCGGTCGATCGGGCCGTCGACGACCTCACCGCTGACGACGTCGATGACGCGGACCACCGACTCCTCGGTGCCGCCCTCGGACACCTGGTAGGCGAGCAGATGGCCTTCCTTCGACGGCTGCCAGGAGTCCAGCGTCGTCCCGCCTGAGGGATCCAGCACCGTCGGGTCGATCAGCACCCGTTCGGTGCCGTCGGGGTCCACGGTGAGCAGGAGGGCATGCTCGTCGTGGGCGGTTCGCCGCATGAGGAACTGGCGATCGCCACGCCAGACCGGAACCGTGATCAGGCCTGTGGCCAGGAGCTCCTGGACGCGGTCGCGGAACGACGTCCGGGTCGACCAGGTGTCGCGCACGCCGCCGAAGAGCGCGTCCTGGGCCAGCGACCAGGCCTGCGTGCGCGGGTCGTCGGGGTCCTCCAGCCAGCGGTAGGGATCGGCGACGTCGTGGCCGTGCAGCTGCTCGACCAGGTCGAGCCGTTCGGCGTCGGGGTACTCGGGACGGGTCATGGTCGAAGACCCTAATGAAGACGCGGCGTCGACGCGGTGAAGTGCGAGGCGCGCCCCGTCGGCGGCCGGGACACGGGGCGGGGTCGGGCATTAGTGCTGGCCTCGGCGCCCATTCCCGGGGGAGACTGGTGCCGCTATGGGTCAGGCTCTCGTCTTGAACGCGACGTTCGAGCCACTCTGCGTGGTGGCCGACCGCCGCGCTCTTGTCATGGTCCTGGCCCGCAAGGCAGTGGAAGTCGAGGCCGACGGGGCGCAGATCCACAGCGCGACGCTGACCCTCGACCTCCCGTCGGTGGTCCGGCTGACCCGGTTCGTGCGCGTCCCCTACCGCACGCACGTGCCGCTGACCCGCCGCGCGGTGTTTGCCCGCGACGGCGGCCACTGCGTCTACTGCGGGGCGCCGGCCACGAGCCTCGACCACGTCGTCCCCCGAAGCCGCGGCGGCGGCCACGTGTGGGAGAACGTCGTGGCGTCCTGCCGGCGCTGCAACCACGTCAAGGCCGACCGCAGTGTCCACGACCTGGGGTGGCGGATGCGATCCACTCCCTGGCGGCCGCAAGGCGCAGCGTGGCGGATCCTCGGCACGGGGCGCAGCGACCCGCGCTGGGCGCCCTACCTGGCGGCCTTCGGCAGCGAGCCCTCGCTGCTCAAGTCGCAGTCGGCCTGACCGCCTCCCGTGACCGGCCCGACGGGTCCGGTCGGTTACGGTGTGCGCCATGTCGCCGTTGCAGTCGGTGATCGTCTTCGCGGGCATTCCGCTGGCGGTCTACGCGTTGGTCTCGCTGTTGGTCTACGCCCCCTCGTGGGTACGAAGCCCCAAGTACCGCCCGGGTCTGACGTGGTTCGCCGAACCGGTCTGGTTCAACGGTCCCGCCGATCCGCACGGCGCGCTCGTCACTGCTGTGCCAGTTCCTGACGCCGGGGGTACCAGTGCCCGCTGGTGAGGCCTTCTCCGACGGACAGCGCGACCGGATCGAGCGGGCCATCCGCGCCGCCGAGGACGTCAGTGGGCTGGTCTTCTCGGTCTTCGTGGGAGCCCTGCCCGGCGACGTAAGGACCCAGGCCCGCACCTTGCTCGCCGCGACCGGCGACACCCAGAAGACCACGATCCTGATCGCCGTGGATCCGGCCGCCCGTCGGCTGGAGATCGTCACGGGGGAGCGCGCGGCCGAGCAGCTCAGCGACCACGGCGCCTCGCTGGGGGCCCTGGCCATGACGTCGTCGTTCCTCGCCGGCGATCTGGCCGGCGGAATCGTCGACGGGCTGCGCACCATGGCCGAGCACGCGCGGCAGCTGCGCACGCTGCACCTGGACCAGCCCTGAGCCCAGCGCCGCGACGCGGTCAGCCCCGGTGGGCGCCGGCCGCGAACGCCTGACAACGCAACGCGCGCTCGACCCCGTCACGGCCCTCGACCACCAACCGACGCAGGGCCGGAACCGGGTCCTTGGCCCTCAGGTACGCCTGCGTCGCCTCGACGGTGGACGGCTCGCTCAGTGCCGCCGGGTACAGGCCGACCACGATCGTCTGGGCGGTCTCGTTGGTCTCCTTCGCCCAGACCGCGTCGATCAGGTCGAAGTAGCGATCGACGAACGGTCGCAGCAGGTCACGATGGTCGGGCTGGGCGAATCCGACGACCGTCGCGGACAGCAGGGCGTTGGGCAGCCGCCCCGACATGATGGCCTCCCACGCCTCCTGCTTGCCCTCGATCGTGGGCCGCATTGCACGGGTGGTGGCCGCATGCCGCTGTCCGGCCGCCGTCGCGTCGCGGACCAGCTCGGCATCGATCGCCGCGGTGTCGGCGCGACCGGTGGCCACCAGCCGCTGCAGGAGGGCCCACCGCAGATCGGCGTCGACGGCCAGGCCGGGGATCTGTTCGGTGCCGTCGAGGACCCCCGACACCAGATCGAGCTGGGTGTCGGTCCGCGCCGTGGCGGTGAAGGCCCGCATGTAGGCCAGCTGGTGGTCGCTGGCTGGGGCCGCGTCGAGCAGCAGCTGCTGCAGGCCACCCGACAGTGCGACCAGCTCCGGCTCCCGCTCACCGTCGTGGCTGTACAGGTACAGCGCGACCGTCGCCTGCCGCAGCACGGTCTGGACCACGCTGAGATCGGTCTCGGCGTCGACACCGTGCAAGGTGAGCTGGGCGAAGTCCCGTGCGGTCATCTCGGCGTCGCGCGTCATGTCCCAGGCGGCGGCCCAAGCCAGGGCGCGGGGAAGCGAGTCGGTGAACTCGCCGATGCCGGTGACGAGGGTCTGCATGCTGCGGGGGTCCAGACGGAGCTTCGCGTAAGTCAGGTCGTCGTCGTTGAGCATGAGCAGATCGGGCTGGCGATGTCCGACCAGCTCGGCGATCTCGGTGCGCTCGCCGCTGACGTCCAGCTCGACGCGTTCGCGACGGTGCAGTCCGGTGTCGTCGCGGTCGTAGAGGCCGACGGCCAGTCGGTGCGACCGAAGGGTCGGCTGCGCGGTCGGTGCTTGTTGGACGACCGTGAACGAGGCGTAGCGGTCGTCGGCGTCCAGGGTGAAGTCGACCCGCAGGGTGTTGACGCCGGCGGTCTCCAGCCATTCCTTCGCCCAGCCGGACAGATCACGTTCCGACACCTCCTCGAGTGCGGCCAACAGGTGGCTGAGGTTGGTGTTGCCCCAGGCGTGACGCTCGAAGTAGCGCTGCATCCCTTCGAAGAACTCGTCCTTGCCCACCCAGGCCACGAGCTGCTTCAGGACCGAGGCACCCTTCGCATACGTGATGCCGTCGAAGTTGACCTCGACGTCCTCGATGTCGCGGATGTCGGCTGCGATCGGGTGTGTGGACGGGAGCTGGTCCTGTCGGTAGGCCCAGGTCTTCTCGAGGTTGGCGAAAGTGGTCCAGGCGTCGGTCCAGCGCGTCGCCGACGACTGACACTCCACCGAGGCGTAGGTGGCGAAGGACTCGTTCAACCACAGGTCGTCCCACCAGCGCATGGTGACGAGGTCGCCGAACCACATGTGCGCGAGCTCGTGCAGGATCGTCTCCGCCCGTCGCTCGTACGCCGCGTCGGTGACCTTCGAGCGAAAGACGTAGTCCTCGAGGAACGTGACTGCGCCCGCGTTCTCCATGGCGCCTGCGTTGAACTCGGGAACGAAGAGCTGGTCGTACTTCTCGAACGGGTAAGGCTGTGCGAACCGCGCCTCGAAGTGGTCGAAGCCCCGCTTGGTGACGTCGAGGATCTCCTCGGCGTCCAGGTGCTCGGCAAGAGAACCTCGGCAGAAGACGCCCATCGGGATCCCACGGTGTTCACCACGGGCCACGTGATAGGGACCGGCGCACAGCGCGGTGACGTACGTGGCGAGAACCTTGGTGGTGCCGAACCGCCAGATGCCGCGCTTGTCGTCCAGGGGTTCGGCCTGCGGGGTCGGACTGTTCGAGACCACTTGCCAGTCCAGTGGCGCGGTGACCGTGAAGGTGAACGTGGCCTTGAGGTCGGGCTGGTCGAAGCAGGCGTACATCCGCCGGGCGTCGATCACCTCGAACTGGGTGTACAGGTAGACCGCGCCGTCGACCGGGTCCACGAAACGGTGGAGTCCCTCGCCGGTGTTCATGTAGGTGCAGTCGGCGGTGATCACCACCTCGTTGTGCTCCTGCAGGTCGGTCAGCTCGATCCGCGCGTCGCCGTCGTACACCTGGGCCGGGTCAAGGGCGCGACCGTTCAGCTGCACCGCATGCACCTGCGCCCCGACGAGGTCGACGAAAGTGCGGGAGGTCGAGCGGGCCGAGAACCGGATGGTCGTCGTCGAGCCGAACCGTTGGTCCCCCTTGGTCAGGTCGAGGTCGAGCTCGTAGGAGTCGACGGACAGCGTCTCGGCCCGTTCCCGGGCCTCATCACGGGTGAGGTTCTGGCCTGGCACACCGGCTCCTCGGTGGTCGAATCGTGGCGGCTCGCAGGCCGGGACCGCTGGGGTGATGCGGCCGGGGGAACACGTTACGTCACCTCAGAAGGCGAAGGGGGTCCATGGCTGCGGTTCGTGCCGGAGGCTGGTCCTGCGACTGCCGGCACTCGGCCCCGCACCGGCAACGGCTGGTGCTGGGCTCGAGCGGCTGGCGTACCTTGCCTTCGCGGGGCGAGCGGGTCGCCGCGACCGGACTCCCGGGAGTCAGACATGCCCATGGTGCAGGCCAGCTGGCAGCTGTCGGCGTCGGTCGCGCTCCTTCTGTTCGCCGGCTACTTCGCCTTGCGGCTCGTCGGCCACCCCCGAGTCTCGGTCCTGCAGGCGTTCTGTCTGCAGTTCGGAGTGGTCGTCGCCGTCTTCGCCGTGTACCAGCACACCGCGCACATCGCCTACAACCACACCGACGGCGCACAGGAGCGCGCGACGCAGATCTGGGACGTGGAACGTCGGCTGCACCTGCCGAGCGAGCTCACCATCCAGCACTGGGTGCTGCCCTACCCGAACCTCGTGCGCGGCCTCAACGCCTACTACGCCGGACTCCATCTGACTTCGATGACTGCCTTCCTGGTGTGGATGTGGTGGCGACACCGTGCCTACTACGTCCTGGCCTGCGTCACCGTGGCCGGGACGACTCTCACCTGCGTCACGCTGCAACACATTCCGGTGGCGCCGCCGCGGCTCATGCCCACCCTCGGTTTCGTCGACACGGGGCTGGCCTACGGACAGTCGGTGTACGGGCCCAACGGCACCGGGATCGCCGACCAGCTGGCCGCCATGCCGTCGATCCACGTGGCGTGGGCGGGGATCATCGCGGCGTTCGCCGTGGCCGTCAGCGCGAGCCGATGGCGCTGGCTGCTCGTCGTTCACTTCGCGATGACGTTCCTGGTGGTGGTCGCCACGGCCAACCACTGGTGGCTGGACGGGGTGGTCGGCTTGGTCATCGCCGCCGTCGTGTTCGCCCTCGCCCGCCTGGCCCTTCCCTCCCCCTTCGCTGCTCCCCTCGCTGCTCGCCTCCCCACCACCCACCCCCCTGAAGTTGATCTTGGACTTGATGTGCAAGTTGATCGTCCGGAGACCGCATCTTCTCCTTGATCAACGGGGAGCGGCCGGAGGGAGCAGGGCGACGATCGACGAGAAGCCTTGGCGTTCGGCATGGGCTCGCGCCGTCACGCCGTCCTTGTCAGGGATGCTCGGATCGGCACCGTGGTCGAGCAGGATCGCCACGATCTGCTGATGACGCGGGCCGCCGTCGCCGAGGATCACGGCTTCGAGCAGCGCCGTCCAGCCGAGGTCGTTGACGTGGTTGACGTCGACGTCGGTCAGCTCCAGGACCGCACGCACGTACTCGACGTGGCCGCGCTCGGCAGCCGGAATCACCGCGACGCCGCCGTACCGGTTGCGCACCCGTGGATCCGGGTTTGCCGGCATGAGGGCCTCGAGCATGGCGACGCTGCCGGTGACGCCGGTGACCAGGAAGGCGCTGTCCTGCCGCCCGTCCTGGGCGTTCGGGTCGGCTCCGGCCGCCACGAGAAGCCTGGCGACGTCGACCCGGTCCTCGACGGCGGCCAGCAGAAGAGCCGTGCGCCCGAACTCGTCGCGCCCCTCGAGCTCGGCACCCTCCGACAGTGCGAGCGCAACGCCTTCGACGTCGCCAGCGCTTGCCGCCTCGAGCAAGCGGCGGTCGTCCTGGCTCACCCATCGCCTCGGTGCACGACGAACGCCAGGCCTCGCGTCTGGCGGCGTGCGTCGTAGCCGATCAGCCGTATGTGGTCGCCAGGATGCGCCTGCCGGCACTCGACCACCTCGGCCATGACGGCCGCTGAGCTCTGCTCACCGAACATGGGCAGCTTCCACAGGTACCAGTACGTGTCCATGGCACGCGCTGGCTCGACGTGCTCGATCGAACACGCCCAGCCTCGCGCCAGCATGTACTCGACCTGTTGGGTGATCTCCTCGCTCGTGAGCGGTGGCAGGTAGGAGAACGTCCCGAGCTTGCGGGCGGCGGCATCGTCCAACCGGGAGGGGAAGTCTTGGATGGGCATGGTGGCTCCGGTCCTGATCGTCGGGGCTAGGTCGTGGCGAGCTTGTCGACGACGTCGTAGTCGAACGTCACTTCTTTCCAGGTCTCCATGGCGATGGCCAGCGCGGGGCTGTGTCTGGCCGCCTCGGAGAGCACCGCCCGGGCTTCCTTCTCCAGCGCACGTCCCTCGTTGCGTGCCCGGACGCAGGCCTCGAGCGCGACCCGGTTGGCCGTGGCCCCAGCGGCGTTGCCCCACGGGTGCCCCAGCGTTCCGCCGCCGAACTGCAGCACCGAGTCGTCGCCGAAGATCGCGACCAGCGCCGGGATGTGCCACACATGGATACCGCCAGACGCGACCGGGAAGACCCCGGGCAGGTGTCCGAAGTCCTGGTCGAAGAAGATGCCACGGCTGCGGTTCTCGGGGATGAACGACTCCCGCATCAGGTCGATCCAACCCAGCGTGGCGTCGCGGTCGCCTTCGAGCTTGCCGACCACCGTTCCCGAGTGCAGGTGGTCGCCGCCGGACAGCCGCAGGCACTTGGTCAGCACCCGGAAGTGGATGCCGTGGTACGGGTTGCGATCGAGCACCGCATGCATGGCGCGGTGGATGTGGAGCAGCATGCCGTTCCGGCGACACCAGTTGGCCAACGACGTGTTCGCTGTGAATCCGGCGGTCAGGAAGTCGTGCATGATGATCGGCATCCCGAGCTCCTTGGCGAACTCAGCCCGTTCGAACATGTCCTCGACGGTGGCCGATGTGACGTTGAGGTAGTGACCCTTGCGTTCGCCGGTCTCGACCTGCGCCTGCTTCACCGCCTCGGCGACGAACTCGAATCGGTCGCGCCAGCGCATGAACGGCTGGGAGTTGACGTTCTCGTCGTCCTTGGTGAAGTCGAGACCGCCGCGAAGGCACTCGTAGACGGCGCGCCCGTAGTTCTTCGCCGACAGACCGAGCTTCGGCTTGATCGTGCACCCGAGCATGGGCCGTCCGTACTTGTCCATCTTGTCCCGCTCGACGACGATGCCGTTCGGCGGTCCGCCGCAGGTCAGGACGAAGGCGAGTGGGAACCTCACGTCCTCGAGCCGCAACGAGCGGATGGCCTTGAACCCGAAGACGTTCCCGACCAAAGAGGTCAACACGTTGACGACGGAACCTTCCTCGAACAGGTCGAGCGGGTACGCGACGAAGGCGAAGAACGCGGCGGAGTCGCCGGGCACGTCCTCGATGCGGTAGGCGCGGCCCTTGTAGTAGTCGAGGTCTGTGAGGAGGTCGGTCCACACCGTGGTCCACGTGCCGGTGGAGCTCTCGGCGGCGACGGCCGCGGCTGCCTCCTGGCGCGGAACTCCCTGCTGGGCGACCACCTTGAAGCAGGCCAGCAGATCGGTGTCCTTCGGCTCGTAGGTCGGGTCCCAGTAGGTGAGGGCATAGTCCTTCACGCCCGCGGCGTAGGCCTGTGCGCCCGGGGCTGTCGTGGTCATCGATGTGGCTCCTGTCGTGTTCGGATGATGCGAATTGCCTGGCCAGATCTGCCCTACTGAGACCGCCGACGGTTCTCCACGATGCGCTGGATCAGCGGGGTGAGGATGAGTTGCATGGCGATGTCGAGTCGACCACCCGGAATCACGATCGAGTTCCTTCGAGACATGAAGCTGTCGTGGATCATCGAGATGAGATACGGGAAGTCGATGCCTCGTGGGTCGCGGAATCGGATGACAACGATGGACTCGTCAGGTGTCGGGATGGTTCGGGCGATGAACGGGTTCGACGTGTCAACGGTCGGCACACGCTGGAAGTTGATATCGGTCTGGGTGAACTGCGGACAGATCGTGGACAGGTAGTCCGGCATCCGCCTCAGGATGGTGTCGGTGATCGCCTCGTGCGAGTGTCCGCGCCCGCTCTTGTCGCGGTGCAGCTTCTGGATCCACTCGAGGTTGATCACCGGGACGACGCCGATCTTGAGGTCTCCGTACTTCGAGAGGTCCGCGGTTGAAGTGACTGCTGCACCGTGCAGTCCCTCGTAGAACAGTACGTCCGCCTCAGGGTCGAGAGGTTCCCACTCGGTGAAGGTTCCGGGCTTGCATCCGTAGCGCTGCGCCTCCAACTCGTCGTGCACGTAGTGGCGGGTCCGCCCGGTCCCGTGCTCGGCGAACTGGGCAAAAACCTCGGCCAGCTCGTCGAGCAGGTTGGCCTCGACACTGAAATGGCTGAAGTGGTTGTTGCCCTGAGCCTCCGCATGCGCGATGGCGGTCGCCATCCCTACGCGGTCGTACCGGTGGAATGAGTCTCCTTCGATGTCGGCCGCGCGGACGCCCTCACGTCGGAAGATCTGGTCGAAGGTGTTCTTGACCGTGGTCGTTCCGGCCCCCGACGAGCCGGTCACGCAGATGATCGGGTGCTTCAGGGACATGACCGACTCCTCAACCTGACTCCCGTTCCCGTGGGACGTCTCATGCCCGCGACGCGCTCAGCTTCGGAAGAGCCCGCGCTGGGAGAACAGCGGCGACTCCTCGTGCGTCGTCGGCGGGTCGAGCAAGTAGCGACGAACGCGCTCGACCTTGTTCCGTGAACCGAGGACCAGAGGCGAACGCTGGTGCAGCGCCGTCGGCTGCACGTCCAGGATCCGGTCTACTCCGTCGGTGGCGGCACCTCCGGCCTGCTCACACAGCAACGCGACCGGGTTCGCCTCGTACACGAGTCGAAGTCGCCCGTGTCGAAAGGCCTGGCGTTCGTCGGAGGGGTACAGGTAGATCCCGCCGCGCAGGAGGATCCGGTAGACCTCGGCCACCAGTGACGCCAACCAACGCATGGTGAAGTCGCGTTCTCGTGGACCGAGGGCGCCGCTGACGAGGTCGCTCACATACGCCCTGACGCCCGGTCCCCAGTGCCGGGCGTTCGACGTGTTGATGGCGTACTCCTGTGCGTCCGCCGGCAGTGCGACTCGGTGACGAACCCGGTGGAACACTCGGCTGCGCGGGTCGAGGGCGAAGATGTCGGTGCCTTCGCCCACGGTCAGCGCCATCACCGTGCTCGGACCGTAGACGACGATGCCGGCGGCGAGCTGGTTGCGCCCGGGCTGCAGCAATGCCCCGACCGGATCATCGACGAACCCCGCAGTCGGCAGGACCGCGAAGATGCTGCCGCTGGGGGCGTTGATGTCGAGGTTCGACGAACCATCGATCGGGTCCAGTGCGACGACCATCGACCCCCCGGTGGTGAGCCGGATGGCGTCGGCGGACTCCTCCGAGCAGACCGCGGCCACGTCACCGTCGGACAACGCCGCGACGAAGAGCCGCTCGGCTCGCAGGTCGAGCTCCTTCTGCTCGTCGCCGCTGGCGTTGAGGCCCGACGCAGCCGTCGGGTCGACCGGATCTGAGTCGACGGCGCTCGTGGCGACGAGCGCGCCCACCTGGGCACTGGTGTGCGCAAGGGTGGCAACCACGGCGGCCAGGGTCTTCCGGCCGGGGTCGTTCGAGCTCCAGGCGTCCAGGACCGTCGCCAGCGTCGGCCGGGCCCCCAGCCGGAGTTCGTCGGGCATGCGAGGAGTCTGGGGGGTGCGCTGACGAAAGAGAAGACATGGTTTCTTGCCAAGATGCAAAGTTCTTCTAGGCTCAGCACATGCACGAGGTGACCCTGAGGCAGATGCGGTTCCTGAGTGAGACCGTGCGGACCGGTTCACTCGCCGGTGCTGCGGCCCGGCTGCACCTGACTGCTCCGGCCGTCGCGCAGCAGCTGCGGCTGCTCGAACGTTCCCTGGGCCTTGCCCTTCTCGAACGCGGACCCCAAGGCCAGTGTCCGACGGAAGCCGGCCGCCTGCTCGTCGACACGGCGGCTCGGATCGAGGCGGAGCTGGCCGTCTGCGACGATGCGTTGGCCGCACTGCGTTCGGCCCGTGCCGGGCGGGTCACGATCGGTGCGGTGAGCACGGCCAAGTACTTCGCGCCGCACGTGCTGGCGTCGTTTCAGCGGTCCCACCCGAACGTCGGCGTCGCGATCTCGATCGGCAACCGGGACGAGGTCCTCGCGCGGCTGGAGAACTTCGAGATCGACCTGGCGATCATGGGACGGCCCCCCCGCCACCTCGAGACCGAAGAGCGGGTCTTCGGCGAGCACACGTACGTGATCATCGCGGCCCCGACGCACCCCCTTGCGCAGACCAAGCGGATCCCCTTCGGACAGATTGCCGCTGAGACCTTCCTCATTCGTGAGGCGGGATCGGGAACCCGTCTTCACCTCGACGCCCTGTTCTCGTCGGCCGGGCTACAGCCTTCGGTCGGCATGGAGATTGCATCGAACGAGACGATCAAGCAGGGAGTCATGGCCGGCCTCGGACTCGCCCTGATCTCGTCGAACACCATCGCAGCCGAGGTGAACGACGGTCGCCTCGCCGTCCTCGACGTGCGGGGTCTGCCGATCAAGCGGCACTGGTTGGTGGTGCGCATCGCTCGTCGGGCGGTCGCGCCATCGACCCGTGTCCTGTGGGAGTTCATCGTCGACGAGGCGGCTGACCTGCTGCCGACGCCACAAGCCCACGCGACACTCTGATGCCGCCGTCGGCGCACGTGCGGTGGTCCGTGCGGATCGCCGGCGTCGTTCAGGGCGTGGGCTTCCGGCCGTACGTGCACCACCTGGCTCACTCGATGGGGCTCGACGGCCTCGTGGGCAATGACGACGCCGGGGTCTTCGTGGAGGTCGAAGGATCCCCGGACCAGGTCCGAGCCTTCGTCGAGCGGCTGCCGGTCGAGGCGCCTGCGTCGGCCCGTATCGACTCCGTGACCGTCCACGAGATGCCACCGCAACACCGCGACGGATTCGACATCGTCGCCAGTAGGGACACCGGTGGGTCAGCGGTCACCTTGATCCCACCGGACACCGCCGTATGCGAGGCGTGTCTCGCCGAGATCGCCGATCCCCTGGATCGCCGCTACCGCTACCCGTTCACGGCGTGCACGTACTGCGGGCCTCGGTAC
>Ga0302323_100001021_pt1 | contig 22695 bp, 19 predicted proteins | sample Fen_T0_3_FD_201950 | JGI IMG/M metagenome (GOLD analysis project Ga0302323, IMG submission 201950) | Peat permafrost microbial communities from Stordalen Mire near Abisko, Sweden - Fen_T0_3 | ecosystem: Environmental > Terrestrial > Soil > Wetlands > Permafrost | place: Sweden: Abisko... | reverse complement strand
GCGGACGACGGGTGCGCCTGCCGTCATGCCCTGGACGGGCTCACCCTGCCCTTCGAGCTGCCCTGACATGGCCGGGGGGCATTCGGGTCGGGGTGGGTGGGCGGGGTTCGGGCGTGGGTCGGCCCGGCCGGGGCTGCGGGTGCGGCTGGTCGTGGCGCGGCATCGCCGGCTGCTCGCGGCGGTTTCGGTGGCGGGCGCGGTGACGCTGGGCCTGCACGCGGTGCGCCCGGCGGCGTCCGGGGCCGGGCCGACCCGCGCGGTCCTGGTGGCCGTGCGCGACCTGGCGTCCGGGCACCGGCTCGTCGTGGGCGACCTGGCCGAGCGGCGCTGGGCGGCGGCCGACGTTCCCGCCGGGGTGGTGGCCCCGCCGCAGGGGCGCGTGCTCGGTGGGGCGCTGCGCCGCGGCGAGCCGGTGACCGACGTGCGGCTCGCGGGTCGGTCGGGGGCGGGCCCTGCAGCGGCTGGGTCGGGTGGCGCGGGGTCGGGTTCGGGTGGCGCGGGGTCGGCGGGCAGTGGGCGGGTCGTGGTCGCGGTGCGCCTGTCGGACCCGGCATCCGCGCTCGTGGCGCGGGCCGGGGAGCCGGTGGACGTCCTCGCCGGGCCGGTCGTCGACCCGTTGACGGGTGGTGGCCCGGGCGGGGGTACCGCGGCCCGAGGGGTGGGCGGGGGTGGCGCGACCGTGATCGTCCGGGACGCGATCGTGCTGGCGGTGCCGGGCGGCGCGGCCGGGGCGGGCGACTCGGCCGACGGCTCGGCTCCCGGCACCTCGGCGGGCGGCGGGCTCCTGGGCGCGTTCACCGGTGGGAACGCTCCGGGTGGGACGGGCGGGACGGGCGGCGCAGCGGCGGGCACCGCGGGCCGGCCGACGCCGCCGCCCGCGGGCGTCGTCCTGGTGGCGGTGCCCCCGGGTGACGCGCTCCAGCTCGCGGCTACGGCGGGCTCACGGGCGCTCTCGCTCGCAGGACATGTCCCGCCATCGGCCTGACCTGCGGGTCGAGCGTCCGGTAGCGGACCGGGCGCCATGGTTAGCTTGCTCCCGCACCACTGATCCACCGTCCCCCAGGATGCAGGCCAGCACGAGAGGACACCTCACATGCTCAAGGGTTTTCGCGACTTCCTGATGCGCGGCAACATCGTCGACCTCGCGGTCGCCTTCGTGATCGGCGTGGCGTTCGCCGCCGTGGTCGAGGCCTTCTCGAAGGACTTCATCGGCAGCATCCTCGCCAAGATCGGCGGGTCGCCGAACTTCAACAGCGTCTCGATCGGCGGGATCCTCATCGGGACGACGATCACCGCGCTGATCTCGTTCCTCATCACCTCGGCCGCGGTCTACTTCGCCGTCGTCGTCCCGATGAACAAGCTCATGTCGCTGCGCCGTCGCCGCGAGGAGGAGGTGGCCGTGGCCACCCCCGAGGACATCGCGCTGCTCACCGAGATCCGCGACCTGCTCGCTCAGCGGCAGGGTCAGGTCTGACGTCGGTCACTCCCAGTGCGGCGGGCGCTCCCGGGTGAGGCGCTCGTCGTCCGGAGCGTCCCGCCAAGTGGCACCGCCCCAGCCCACGTCGCTCTCGTCGCGGGTCTGGTCCGGCAGGACCGCCGGCTCCTCGGGGACCGGGGCGGGCCGGGGCGGGCGGTCACCGGCGGTGCGGCCGGCGTCGGGCTGGGGGGTCATTCCACCAGTGTGCCCACCCCGAGGACGGCGCGCGCCGCGTCGGTGACCAGCGCCTCGACCCGGGGCCCGCGCAGCACGAGCTGCAACGCCTCCCCGACCGCCGCGACCAGCTCCTCCACCGCGCGGCCGACGCCGTCCGTGAGGACCCAGGCCGCCACCTGCCGCAGCTGGTCCGGGGTGTACTCGCCGATCGGGCGCCCGATCGGGACGCCGGGCCAGGTGGCGCGCACCCGTGGCCGTCCCACGATGAGCAGGCCGGACGCCGTCGCCCCTGCCCCGTTGCCACCGCCGGCCGCCCGCCACGCCCGGCGGATCCGCTCCACCTCGGTGGCGGGGTCGCAGAAGAGGTCCATCGCGGCGACCCGCACGTAACCCCAGCCGGCCCGCTCGAACGCCTCGCGCCGCAGCACGTCGCGCACGAAGACGCTCGGGCACGCGGCGTGGTCCTCGCCGTCGACGTCCACGGCGAGCAGCAGCTGGCCCGGCGCCGACGGATCGGCCAGGACGAGCGAGACCGGCCAGTCGGGGACGTCGATGCCGGCGCGCACGGGCAGCCCGACGGCGAGCAGCCGGTCGTGCAGGTCGGCGACGAGCGGGTCGGGCAGGGCGACCGGATCGGCCGGGGGCAGCGGGTCGTGGTCCCCGCGCAGTGCCGGGTCCTCCGCGAGGGCGAGCAGCTGCCAGAGCAGGCGCGAGCCCGGCGTCCGGAGCTTGTCCGGATCGAGGTCGCCGGCGGTGAACGAGCTGACGACGGTCACCCGGCGCCGGGCCCGGGTCATCGCCGCGGTGAGGCACGCCCGGCCGAAGCTGCCGTCGAGGACGCCGAAGCGGTGCAGCACCCGTCCGTGCGCCGTCCGGCCGAGCCCGACCGAGAAGATGACCGCGTCCCGCTCCAGCCCGCACAGCCGGTGCACCGGCCGGACCAGGAACGACTCCGAGATCCGCCCCGTCCAGTGCACCTCGAGCCAGCGGGCGAGCTCCGGCCGGAGCGTGACCTCGGCCCGCAGCGCATCCTTGATCAGCTCGGCGTGCCGGGCGCTCAGCGTCACGACCATGAGCGACTCGCCGGGGCGGCGCCCGGCGTGCTCGGTGACCAGGTCGACGACGCGCCGCACCTCGGCGTCCGCGCCGGCAGCGGTGCCCGTCGCGGAGGCCTGCGCCCGTGCCTCCGCCGACTCCCAGACGTGGTCCAGGAGGAGGGGCGGCGACGCGGCCGCACCCGGGAGCGCGGCCCAGCCGCCCGGGTACTCCCGGCGCATCGCGGTCAGCAGCCGCCCGTCGCGCGCCCGGTGGTCGCGGTCGAGCCGGTGCCGGGCCACGAACGGCGTCAGCGCCTCCAGCACGGACGGGCGCCCGCTCGCCGGCGGCAGCCCCGCGGGGTCGCCGGCGACGATCACCCGACGACCGCGGGCGATCGCGGCCGCCGCCTCGGGCATGCCGACCTGGCCGGCGTCGTCGATGACGACCGCATCGAGGAGCGGGCGGCCCGCGACCGCCGCGGGCAGGCAGCGCGCCACCGCGTCCGGGCTCATGACCAGGACCGGGCGCAGCGCGCCCACCACGTCACCGGCGCGGCGGAACAGGTCGGCCGGCCAGGCGGAGCGGTGCCCGCGGTGGACCTCGCCCTGCAGCCACGCGACCGGCTCGGGCTGCGCGGCGACGACGTCCCGGGCGTGCGCGCTCACGGTCTCGCGGATCCGCGCCAGGCCGGCGAGGGCGAGGCGGTCCCCCGCCGAGCGCAGCTCGTCGAGCGCGCCGGCGAGCTGCGCCGGGTCGTGGCGGGCCAGGCGCACGTCGCTGCGGATCACGGCCTCCAGGACCGACGTCCACCAGGCCAGGTCCAGCTCGCCGTCGACGTCCTCGGCGAGGCACCGCCGCTCGCGCAGGTCGTCGACCAGGTCCCCGAGGCCGGCGTCCCGCAGACGGTGCAGCAGGACCGTGCGCTCGGGCTGGGCGGCGAGCCCGTCCCGGTCGTCGGCCAGGTCACCCAGGCGGTGGGCGAGGTCCACCAGCGGAAGGGCGGTCATCGCCGGGGTGTCGGTGCCCTCCAGGTACCGGGTGAGAGTGTCCAGCGCGGCGAGGACCGACTCGACGGCCGCCCCGGCCTCGCCCAGCCCGTTCGGCACGCGTGGCCACCCGCCACCGCTGCTGAGCTCCTGCCACCGGGCCCGCTGGTACCGGGCGGCGACGAGCAGCCGGTGGACGTCGCGCACGTGCACGCCCGGCCGGACCAGCCCCCGCGCCCGGTGCCGCAGCGAGCGCCGGGCCAGGCGGCCCATCCCGGGCGCGCCGTCGGCGGCCGTGGCGGCGATGAGGTCGCCGATGGGCTGCTCGTAGACGGCCGGCAGCATGGTGTCGAGGGTGTCCCGGATGCCGCAGAGCAGTTCGAGCTGCGGCCGCCAGCCGTCGACGCTCCCGGCCGGGCCGATCCCGGCCGCCTCCGCGACGGCGTCCATGAGACGCTGCGCGCGGGGCAGGCCGTCGCGGGCGGTGACGGCCGCCGCCAGGGCCTCGACCACGTCGTCGTCCGAGTGGACGGCGGCGTCGAGCCAGCGGGTGTCGGCCCGGGTCAACGTGAACGCGCCGATCTCGGCGGCCCGGCGCAGGTCGACCCGCAACCGCTCGCGGACCTCCCCGTCGAGGCGCCGGCAGACCTCGGCGCTGAGCCGCACCCGGGTGCGCGGCGCGACGTCCGTCGCCATCAGTGCGGCGAGCGCCTCCATCGCGTCGTACGCCGAGACTCCCCAGGGCCCCCGGACGGCGTGCAGCGCCGCGCTCGCGCCGGCCAGCACCGCGGTGGCCGCGGTCATCGCCGCGACGTCGCCGTCCCCGGCGGTCTGCGCCACGCGGGCCGCGCGGTCGGCGGCCTCCCCGCTCATCGCGGCGGCGAGGTCGGTGGCGAGGGCGGAGAGGATCGCGGTCTGGTCGCCCGAGCCGTCGTGCAGGTCGAGGACGACGTCGGGCAGCCCCGCCGCGCTGATGCGGTCGGCGAGCGCCCGCGCGCTCGCCGCGTGCGGGGTGACGACGAGCACGCGCCGTCCGGCGGCCACGAGGGCGACGACGGCGGCGGCCAGCGTCTGGGTGCCACCGCTGCCCGGCGGCCCCTCGATGACGACCGACCCGCCGTCGCACACGGCCCGGACGGCTCGTCGCTGCGCGGGGTCGAGCGGCAGGACGCACAGTTCCGGCGTCGGGGTCTCGTCCGTCCCGACGAACGGGCGACCGTGATCGGCCGCGTCCCCGGCCTCGCCGACCTCGGGGGGCTCGCCGGCGGGGAGCGGGCTCCGGACGCCGGTCGCGCGAGGCGGGGGCTCCGCGACGAGCGGCCCGACGACGGGATGCGCGCGCAACGCCGGAGCGGCGGCGTCCAGGTCGCCCAGGAGCGCGCCCGAACCCGCGGTGAAGCTGCCCACGACGAGCCGCGGATCAACGGCGAACCCCGGGACGCCGTGGCAGACGTCCTCCAGGTGCGCGTAGACGGGCGCCGGGTCGAAGCCGTCGGGCCCGAACGCGAGGCCGCCGAGCGCGGCGGAGTCGAGGCGGAGGCGGTGGTCCTCGCGGAGGCGGCGCAGCACCTCGGGATTGACGGACACGGCGGGGTCGAGGCGCAGTTCGTAGTCGTCGTGGCCGGCGCCGCGCGGGAGCAAGTCGCAACCGCGCAGCATGAGCGGTGCCCGGACGGGAGTTCCGGCCCGGCCGTCGCGCCGCGGCCCGGGGACGTCCACCGACCACCAGGAGACGAGGCCCAGCGCGAGGTAGCCCGCGCGCACCCCGCGCTCCTCGGCGAGGCGGCCGACCGTCCGGCGGATCTCCCGCGCGCGGCGGCGGGAGGCGCTGTGCGCCGCCGGCTCGCGGAACAGGCTCGACAGCCGCGTCGGCCGCCCGGCGAGCAGGGTGGCGAGGCCGGATGGGTGCGCGTGGGTGAGGTCGAGACCCTCGGCGGCCAGGTCGCCGTCGCCAAGGAGCGTGTCGGGCAGCGGTGCCGCGGCCAGCGTGCCCCACCAGGCGTCGATCACACCCAGGGGGGTGCCGTCGTCCGCGGGGTGCTCGTCGGCGGTGCCCTCCGCGGCGGCGACCGCGGCAGGGGCGGGCCCGGTCGGGGACGGCTCGGCCGAGGCGGTCGCTGCGGTGGCGGTGGCGGTCACCGGCGGGGAGAGCAGGGTCGCGAAGGGCACGGGGGTGGGGAAGGGCACGGCGGTGGGGCCGTGGTCCGCGTCGCCGTCCGTGCTGCCGCCGGGCCCGACGTCCGTACCGCCTGCATCCGTACCGCCCGCGTCGGCAGCGGGCACCGGCTCGGGGTCGGCGTCCCCAGCGGCGGCGGGATCGGGACCGGGTGCGGGATCGACGACGACCCACCCCAGCCGACTCGTCGACACCGCGCCCGAGTCCGCTGCGGCGGCCGGGGCCGGCGTGGCGCCCTGCGGCCAGCCCGTTCCCGGCGTGCTCGGCGTGCTCGGCGTCACCGAGAGGCCGGACGGCTGCGTGCGTCGTTCGGCGGGAACGGCGAGGGACCCGGCGGCGGCCCCCTTCCGAGGCGCGACGCGCGGGTCGTCGGGCCGCATCGTCAGCGGCCGCCCGAGGACGTCGTCCGGCACGGTCCCACGGTAGGCGTCACGCGGGCCGCAGCCCTGTCAGCCGCTCGGCGCGTCGTTCACCGGTACGTTCTCCCGATCCTTGCTCCAGGCGGTCAAGCTCCGCGCCGGATCGGCCGACGCAGCGGGCGTGCCCCGCCTCCACCACGCTCCACGTCCGGTCCCGACCCTCGTCGCCGCGCTTCTCCTGGCCGCCGTGAGCAGCACGCCGGCCGCCGCGCTCACGCCACCTCGGGCGACGTCGACCCCGGCGACGTCGACCCCGTCGAGCATCTCGGCCACCGCCCCGGCCGACGGGACGCTCCGCGGCGTCCTGGAGCGGCTCGCCGTGGAGGCACCGACCGGACCGCAGGGCCACCCCGACCGGTCCGGCGAGATCACGACCTGGCTGCACACCGCCGACGTCCGGATCCGGATCGCGCCCGACGCGGTCACCGGCGTGCCGACCGGCAGCCGGGTCGCGGTCCGGCTCGGCCCGGCCACGGGCGCCGTCCGCGCGGTCCGCTCGGTGGAGGTGCTGCCGGGCGGCAGCGTCCGCGCGCTTCCGCCGACGGCGGGCGCCGGGACGCCGCACACCGTCACCGCCGTCCTCGCCCTGCCCGCAGGAGCGTCGCCGGACGCGATGACGGCCGCGCACCTGAGTTCGGCCATCACGGTCGGCGCGTCAGGGTTCTGGTCCCGCAACAGCGGCGGCCGGATCACGTTCGGGGTGGCCCGCTCGACCGGCTGGCTGCACCTGCAGCACACCTGCTCCGACGTCTGGGGGCTGTGGGACGAGGCGCGGCAGCGCACCGGGTTCGTCCCCGGCCCCCGCCGTCACCTGGTGCTCTACGTGCCGCCGGGCGCGGGCTGCCCCAGCGGGCTGGGCACCGTCGCGGCGTCCGCGGACGCCGGCGGGTACGTGGTCGTCGGCGGCATCTCGACCGGGCTGGTGGCCCACGAGCTCGGCCACAACCTCGGGCTGGGGCACTCGGACGCGTTGACCTGCGCAGGCGCTGCCGACGGCATCTTCGTCGAGCAGTGGCCGGCGACGTGCAGTCACGACGACTACGGCGACTGGTACGACGTGATGGGCATCAGCTGGGACAACCTGGGGACCCTCAGCACCGCGCACGCCTACCGGCTCGGCCTGCTGGGCACCGGCTCGGTGCTGTCCGTCAGCGGACCCGCACGCGCCGTGCTGCGGCCGGTGTCGGCGAACAGCGGGCTGCGCTCGCTGCGCGTGACCGACCCCGAAGGCGGCGTCTACGTCGTCGAGTACCGCCCGGCCGTCGGCGCCGACGCCTGGCTCGACACCGCCGCCGACTGGCGCGGCCTGCGCGCGGGCGTCCTCGTGCGGCGGGTGGACCCGCAGGACCCGACCCGCACGCTCCTCCTCGACGCCTCCCCGGTCGGGAGCTCCGGGACGGCGACCACCGCGCCCGCCGCGGACTGGGACCGGCCGCTGCTCCCCGGCCAGGAGCTGCGGACGGCGTCCGGGCGGGTCACCATCCGGGTCGAGTCGCAGGTCCCGGGGGCCGCGACCGTCGTCGTGGACCTGGACGGCGTCAGCCCCGCCGTCGTGCTAGAGCCCCGCGGCCGCCTGGCCGGCGGCAGCGAGGTGACCATCGGTGACGCCCTGTCCGCCTGGGCCGCCGGCGCCGTCCGCCCACCGCGCTGACGCAGAGCTGCGGCGGACGGCCGGTCAGGCCGACGGGGTCAGGCCGACGGGGTCAGGCCGACGGGGTCAGGCCGACGGGGTCAGGCCGACGGGGTCAGGCCGACGGGGTCAGGCCGACGGGGTCAGGCCGACGGGGTCAGGTCGACGGCGTCAGGCCGCCAGCAGCATGGCGAGGACCGCAGTGTCAGGATCGGCGAGCGGGTTGATCTCGACCTGGGCCAGGAGCCGGGTGACGGTTCCGTCGGCCTCGGCCTCCACCCAGGCCGCGCGGTGACCGAGACCCAGGTGCGGCAGCCCGGGCAGGAGCACGCAGCCGGACGCCGCGCCCACCACCTCAGGACTGGACGGCCGGCTCTCCTGCGGCGGGTGCAGCAGGAACAGTGCGGGCGGCGCGGAGCGGAACTGGCCGGGCCGCGGCGCGCCGTCGCCGAGGACGGGCCCGGCGGTCGTGACGAGCCCGACGGCCCCCGGTTGCGGGTCCTCCGGCACGTCCTCGACGGCGTTGAAGACGGTGGTGGTCGGGACCAGGCCCGGCACCGCCGCCAGCCGGACGGCCAGCGTGAGGAACTGGGCCCACTCCCGGGTCGAGTCGGGCCAGCGCCCCGAGACCACGAAGCCCGACAGGCAACGGTCACGCTGGAAAGGTGAGATCTGAACGGGGGGTTGCGACACGGTGTTCCTCCTCCCGAACTGCAGGGGGACGACGCTGGCCCTGAACCGGTGAACGCAGGGTGCGGGACGATGCCGCTGGCACACAAGGGGTGTCGAGTGCCAGCGGCCTTTCGCGGGCGGCCCGGCGCGTCAGCCGAGCAGCTCGCCCGGCAGGAACTCGGTGCGCGCGGCCGCCGCCGCGATGATCTCCTTGCGGTGCTCGTGCAGCTCGGCGAGCCGCCCGCGGCACCGGGCCTGGGCCTCCTGCACGGTGGCGCGCCAGGGCTCCCCGTGCGGCGGCCGTTCCAGCACGCCGGCGAGCAGTTTCTCCATCGAGGTGTAACGGGCGACGAGGTTGTCCAGGGACTTCTCCCGGCCGGGACCGGGGAATCCGCCGCCGATACCGTGGGCGGGCGCCGCCTCCCCCACGACGAGGGCGACGGCGAGGGTGCGGGCGAGTTCGAGGTCCTCCATGAGCCAGCGACGCCACGGGACGGCGTCGCCGTCGCCGTCGTCCGCGCCGCGTGACTCCGCGTGGGCCACCGCCCCCAGCGTGAGCAGCATGGCGTCGAGCTGCAGGTCGAGGGCGAGACGCAGCATGTGCAGGTCGCTCGCGCCCTTGCGGGCGCGGTGGTCGTCGTCGTGACGGTCGAAGGCGGTGAGATCGAGGATTCTCGGGTCGTTGAAGGACATCGCGCTGTCCTCTCGTCGTCAGGCAGCTCGAGACGCTGGGGGCCGCGCCCGACGAGGCGCTGACCGAACCGGAACGCGACGACCGTCCCGCTCCGGGCAGCCGTGACCGAACCGCTTCACCGAGCAACGTCGCCGGGTGCAGGACCATGGTCGTCTCCACGCTCCGGCGACGGCAGGGGACGTAGGACCTGCTGCGCCGTCGCGGTCGGTGGTGTCGACCGGCGTCCGACCGGCAGATCTGCGAACCTGGCCCGCATGACACGGACCTCGCCGTCGCCGGGCGTGTTGCGGGTCTACTGCGAGGAGGGAGCCCGGCGGACCTTCGTGATGGCTCTCGACTGGCCCGGGTGGGGGCGCGCGGCCCGCACCACCGAGGCGGCGTTGGAGGCCTTCGAGGCATACGCGCCCCGGTACGCGCCGGTCGCCACGGCGGCCGGGCTGGACCCGCCGGCGCGGGTCGGTGCCGGGGCCGGCGAGGGCGGGTTCACCGTGGACGTCGTCGCGCGGGTGCCCGGCAACGCCACCACCGACTACGGCGCGCCCGGCGTCGTCCCGCCCCTGGACGCCGACGGCTGGACCGGGGACGCCTGGCGCGACGGCGAGGTGCAGCGCGCGACGGCGTTGCTCGAGGCCGCGTGGGCGTACCTCGACCAGGCCGTCGCCGCTGCACCGGCGTCGCTGCGCAAGGGGCCCCGCGGCGGCGGGCGGGACCGGGACGCCGTCCTCGAGCACGTCCTCTCGACCGAACCGGCCTACGCCCGCAAGGCGGGGCTGCGCGGCCCGGCCCCCACCGATCGCGCCGGCCACGACGCGCTCCGGGCCGAGCTGCTGACCGTCCTGCGCGCCGGCGAGGGGCGCGCGCCGGCGGCGTCCGGCTGGCCCGCGCCGTACGCCGTCCGCCGCCTCGCCTGGCACGCCCTCGACCACGCCTGGGAGATCGAGGACCGCGCTCAGCCCTGACCGCTTCCCGTGGCCGGGGCCGTCAGGTCGTACACCGTCGCGGACCCGACCGTCGTCGCCGTGAAGGTGGCACTCACCCACGAGGCGATGGACGACGTCGCCCCCCGGCCGCCCGGACCACCGCCGCCGAACCCGCCGAACCCGCCGAAGCCGCCTCGGCCGCCGCCCACGTAGTAGTGGATGCGGTGCTGGGCGACGAGCGCCTTGAAGCCGTCGAGGGTGATCGCTGGGTCACCACCGCTGAAGCCACCGATCGACATGACCGGGACGTCGGCGGAGAGCTGCAGGGGCCCGGCGGTCTGCGAACTGTCGGCCGCCGCCGCCCAGCGGTAGCCGGACGAGCCCTGCCTCAGGAGGCTGACCAGCGCCTGGTCCGCCGTGCCGCCCTCGCCGGGAGCACCGCCGAAGCCACCGCCGGGAACTGCCCCGGGGACGCCGCCGGGCACGGCCCCGCCGGGACCGGTGAACCCGCCGGGCAACTGCGCGCCACCGGGTACCTGGCCGTCGACGTCGGCCCGGTCGCGACGGCCGGCGAAAGCAGCGGGCGCGCCACCGAAGCCGCCCTGTGCCTGGCCGGCCGGTCCCACGGTCGGGATGCTGCCGGTGTGAGGGCTGCGCAGGGTCTCGACGGACCAGGCGAGCGGCCCGGCGAGCCCGGCCAGGAGCGCGAGCACCCCGCCGGCCGCCGTGATCCGGGCCGTGGCACCCGTGGCGCCCGTGGCGCCGCGGGGCTGCCCGTCGGTCCCGGGGGAGGACCGCCTCGACGTCCACCGGAGCAACGCCGGCACGAGCAGCGCCGCCGCTCCGACGAGCCCTGCCGCCAGGACCACGACCCGCAGCCACGGCAACCAGCCGTCAGCCCGACCGAGCAGGAGGTAGGCGGTGACCGCCGTGACGGCCGCCGACGCGGCGAGCCAGGCCCGCGCGGCCGGCTCCGACCGCCGGCGCCACAGCGCCGGGACGACCATGCCGGCGAGCGCCGCCACGCCCGGGGCGAGGGCGACCGTGTAGTAGCTGTGCACGATCCCGCCCATGAAGCTGAACACGCCGGCGGTGACCAGCGTCCAGCCACCGCAGACGATCAGCGACCCCCAGCGCGGGTCGGTCCGCGGCGCGACGCGTCGGCCGATCGGGCCGCCCCGGGTGAGGAGCCAGAGGCCGGCGAGCAGCCCGACCAGGGCAGCCGGGATCAGCCACGCGACGAAGCCGGCGAAGTCGGTGTTGAAGAGCCGGTCCAGACCGGGCGTGCCGCCGAACCCGCCCGGCCCGCCGCCACCGCGCGGCCCGAACCCGCCGGCGCCGCCCGGTGCCACCCCGACCGGCCCGGCTCCCCCGCCCGGCCCGCCGCCCTCGCCGCCGGTGAGGCGGTTGAGCCCGTTGTAGCCGAGGGCGAGCTCGACGACGCTGTTGGTGGTCGAGCCGCCGATGTAGGGCCGCGACCCCGCCGGGATCGCGTCGACGAGCAGCGGCCACCACAGCCCGGACACCACCAGGACGGCGAGTGCCCCGGCCAGCTGGACGCCCCGCCGCAGCCAGCTTGCCGGAGCCACCACCAGATAGGCGAGGCCGAGGCCCGGCACCACGAGGAGGGCCTGGAGCGACTTGGCCAGGAACGCCGTCCCGATCAGGAACGCGGTGAGGAGCAACCAGCGCGTCGAGGCGCGCTCGAGCGCGCGGGTGAGCGTGTAGGCCGCCGCCACCAGGAGGAACGTGAGCGCGGCGTCCGGGTTGTTGAAGCGGAACATCAACGCGGCGGCCGGCGTCAGCGCGAGCACCAGACCGGCCAGCAGGCCGGCGGGGGCACCCCACACCCGTCGGACGGCGGCGTACAACAGGGCGACCGACGCGACGCCGAGCAGGGCCTGCGGGACCAGCATGCTGGCGGAGCTGAACCCGAACAGGCGCCCGGACAGCTCCATGATCCAGAGCGAGGCCGGCGGCTTGTCGACGGTGATGTAGTCGCTCCAGTCGAAGGAGCCGAAGAAGAACGACGACCAGCTCTTAGTACCCGCCTGCACCGCGGCCGCGTAGAAGGTGTTGCCCATGCTGTTGGCGGTGATGTTCCACAGGTAGGCCACCGCCGTGACGACGAGGAGACCGGCGAGCGCCGGGCGCGTCCAGGCCGGGTCCGGCGGGACGACGTCCACCGGCCGGTCGACCTCGTTCGGGCCGCCGACGTCGTCCGAGCGCCCGACGTCCGCCGGCCGGTCGACGTCCACCGGCCGGTCGACGTCCACCGGCTGGTCGACGTCCGCGGGCCCGTTGCGGTCGAGGTCCACCGGCTCGGCGGATCCCGGCGCGTTCACCGGACACCGGCCTGCGGTGCCGCCGGCGCGACGTCGGCCGACCCACGACCGGGATGGAAGACCCACGACTTGAGCATGACGAACCTCAGCACGGTGGCAGCAAGGTTGGCTGTCGCCAGAACGGTCACTTCCAGCAGCGCCGCAGGACTGGGCACGAGCGCGTGCAGCACGGCGAGGCTGCCGCTCGACACCGCGAGCCCGAGCGCGAAGACGACGAGTCCCTCCGCCTGGTGCCGGACCGCGCCCCGGCGGCCGCGCGTGGCGAACGTGAAGCGGCGGTTCGCTGCGGTGTTGACGACCGCGGTGACCAGCAGCGCGAGGGCGTTGGCCGGTTGCGGCCCCACCTCCGGGCGGAAGAGCAGGTAGAGCACGGTGTAGGCGAGCGTGCTGAGGACCCCGATCGTCGCGAAGCGACCGAGCTGGCGCAGCAGGCCGGGCGGGACGCCGCCCGCGTCGCCCGGTGCGCCCGACGGCGTGGCGCCGTCCGCCGTGGCGGCCAGCGCGGCCCGCACCTGGGCGAGCGGGAGGCTGCCGGTGAGCAGACCGCGGGCCAGGCGTGCGATGCCGCGCAGGTCGTCGAGTGCGGTCGCGACGATGTCGACGCGCGAGTCCGGGTCGTCGACCCAGTCGACCGGTACCTCATGGATCCGCAGGCCGGCGCGCTCGGCGAGCACGAGCAGTTCGGTGTCCCAGAACCAGCCGGTGTCCCGCACATGGGGCAGCAGCACCTTGGCCCGGTCGGCGCGCATGGCCTTGAAGCCGCACTGGGCGTCCGAGAAGCGGGCTCGGAGAGTCGCCCGCAGCAGGAGGTTGTAGCAGCGCGAGATGACTTCCCGCTTGGTCCCACGGACCACGCGGGACGTGCGGGCGAGCCTGCTCCCGATCGCGACGTCGCTGTGGCCGGAGAGCAGCGGGGCCACGAGCGGCAGCAGGGCGGCCAGATCCGTGGACAGGTCGACGTCCATGTAGGCCACGACGGTCGCGTCGGTGTCGAGCCAGGTCTGCCGCAGGGCGCGGCCGCGTCCCTTGGCGTCGAGCCGGACGACGCGCACGCCGGGCAGCGTCTCGACGAGGCCGCGGGCGACCGCGGGCGTCGCGTCGGTCGAGGCGTTGTCCGCGATGGTGATGCGCCAGCTGAAGGGGAACGCGGTGGAGAGATACTCGTGCAGCCGCCGGACGCCGGGACCGAGGTCGGTCTCCTCGTTGTGGACAGGGACGACGACGTCGACGGCCGGGCGGCGCCGACCGCCGCCGCCCTCCTCGGCGTCGTCGCCGCTGTCGTCATGGTCGGGAGCTTGGCCCGACGGGTCCAGTGGTCGATCGAGCACGGCGGTCATGGAAGTCCCTTGGGGTCGCGAGAGATGGTGCCTGGGAAGGCGCTTCAGGTGGTTCCGACCGGTCGTCAGGTAGTGCCCTCGGCCGAGGCCGAGCCGCCCTGCTGGCCCTGCTGGCCCTGTTGGCCCCGCGCGCCGGGGCCGAAGCGGCCCCGCCTGGTCATGATCGCGGTCGCCGAGATGCTGCCGTCGTCGGCCGTGGTGCCGGCCACGAACACGATCTGGCCGACCGCCAAGGCCGACAGGTCGCCGCCCGCCGTGCCGCCGACCACGGTGGACGACGTCGTGGTGACCTTGGCCGTACCGCCGTCCGTCGTGGCCACCGTGAGCGTCGTCCCGTCGACGGCGCTGACCCTGCCGACGACGACGTCGCGGGCCGCGGACGAGCCCTGGCCCGGCCCGGCGTCCCCGTCACCGTCCGGATCACCGAACGCGCGACCCCCCGGCCCGGCCTGGCCACCCTGGCCCGGCACCTGGCCGCCCGGACCTTGACCGCTCGCCGCGCCGGCCGATGTCAGGCTCGTGCTGTCGCCGTGGTGCACCGCCGTCCCGGCGAGGAACCCGGCGCCGACGAGCAGCACCGCGGCCGCCAGCCCACCGAGCGTCAGCACCACGGGCCGGCGGAGGACCGGCCCGGCACGGCGGCCGGCGGGGTGATGGGCGGGCCCCACCGACGTGGGGCCCAGGCCGTCGACCGGGCCGGGGACGCCGATGGTCGCCGGGGTCGCGACGGGACCGGTGGCCGCGCGCTGGTCGGGGCTCGGGTCGGGGCCGCGGACGTTCGCCGGTGAAGGCACGGCCCAGGCCGGCGGGACCGGGATCGGTTCCGTGCTGGGGGACGGCGCGAACGGCTGCGTCTCGCCCACGTGGTGCACCGGAGCACTGGTGACGGGCGGCAAGGCTTCGGTCGCCCGAGCGGTGGACGGTGGCGGGGTGCTCTGCGACCCGGCACCGTTCGGCCCGATGCGATCCGGTTCGGAGGCCGCGTCGGCCCGCTCGTTCTCGTTCATGACCCGAGCCTCGCCCGTCCCGCTCGGGAGCCGCTGCTATCCACCTGGGCATTGCCTGTGAAGCCCGGCGGGCGCTTGACACCGCATGGTTAAGCATATTAGCTTGTGAGCTACTTGCATTAACCAATGATGGAACCCCAGGCTTCAGGAGGCCGCCATGTCCCCAGCAGCGACACCCACCAACCCGGCGGCGACCATCGGGACGGCCTCCGCGAGCACCACCGCCCACCGGTCGGCGACGGAGCGCCGCCAGGACCGGATCATGCCCCGCGCCGTGCTGATCGCCGGGATCACCCACCCGCTCGCCTGGATCGCCGGGCTCGCCGTCTGGCCGACCAACCTCGACGTACGCTCCGACGACGCAGCGGTCCTGGCCACCTACTCGGGCAGCAGCGTTCCCGCCGCCGTCCAGGCCGCGCTGGTGCACGGCCTCGCCGGCGTCGCCCTGGCCGTGGTGACGGTCGGGCTGGCCGGCCTGACGGCGGTGCCGTCGGCGCGGCGCGTCGTGCTCTGGTCGGGGCTGGGTGCAGCCTGCACGTCCCTGGTGCAGCTGGCCGTCGACCTGGGACTCGCGCTCCACGTCGCGCCGTCCGGCGACGCCGGCTCGGCAGGCGCCACCCTGAGGATCATCGACCACCTTGACGGCGCGAAGATGCTCCTGCTCGCCGCACTGGCGCTCGGGACTCTGCAGGCGGCACGCCGGCGATCCGTCCGATGGCTCGCCCTGGCCAGCGCGGCCCTGGCCGCTACCATCGCCGTCTCGGGGATCGGCTACCTGTTCCTGGTGTCGCCACTGGCCTCCGTCGCCTTCGTGTCCGGGCCCCTGCTCCTGGTCTGGATGCCGACGGTCGCCGTCACCGTATGGCGCGCCGCCCGCCACACCGTCGCCTGACCATCCCCCACCGGGTAGGAAGGCCACATGCCCAGAGCCGGACTGACGCCACCACGGGTCGTCGCCGAGGCGGCCGCGGTCGCGGACGAGGTCGGGCTCGAGCGCCTCACGCTCGCCGCGGTGGCGGCGCGCCTCGGCGTCACCCTCCCCAGCCTGTACAAGCACGTGCGCGGAGCGGAGGGGCTCCGCCGGGACCTGTCCGTCCGGGCCCTGGACGAGCTCACCGTCGAGCTCTCCCGGGCGAGCGTCGGGACGGCCGGACGTGACGCGCTCCAGGCGGTGACCCACGCCTACCGGCGGTACGCCCAGCGGCACCCCGGCCTGATCGCGGCCACTCTCCAGGCGCCCGACCCGCACGACGCCACGCATGTCACCGCGGCGACGCACACCCTCGACGTCCTGACGTCCACCCTGCGCGAATACCGGCTCGACGAGGAACGCCAGATCGATGCCATCCGGTCTCTCCGCGCGGTGCTGCACGGCTTCGTCAGCCTCGAGGCGGCCGGCGGCTTCGGCCTGCCGCAGTCCGTCGAGGAGACCTTCGAGCGCCTCGTCGACGGGTTGGACCTGCTGTTCACCTCGTGGGGCACGGCGACGTCGACCGACTCCCCTTGACCGACAATTAATAAGCGCGCATAGTTGATTCATGTCACAGCTGCCCAACTCCTCGTCGTGCCACGCTGGCTGGTTGGGCGTGGTGTCGGCCGAACACGTCGCCCGGGGCGTCTCGCTCGACATCGCACAGGTCCATCACGGCAAGCGAGCAGGGCTCGCCCGCATGCGTGCCGGTGACTGGCTCGTCTACTACTCGCCGCACCGGCGGCTGAGTGAGCGCAGCCCCGTCCAGGCGTTCACGGCGATCGGGCGTATCGCCGACGACGAGATCTGGCAGGCCGACGAAGGCGACTTCCGGCCGTGGCGGCGCCGGGTGGACTACCGGACGGACGCCCGGTGGGTGCCGGTGACGGAGCTGCGCGACGTCCTCGACCTGACGGCGGCGCCCAACTGGGGCTACCAGCTGCGGCGAGGCCTGATCCCGTTGAACGAGCCGGACGTCCAGCGCCTCCACCTGGCCATGACCGGCTCGGCTGCGCCCTCCGCGCCGGTCGGGCCGGGCGTGGCCCCAACCACCGACCGGGCCGCAGGCCCGGCCCGCGAACCGGCGCTCTGGTGAGCGCCGCCGTACCGGAGCCCGCGTCTGACAAGCCGTCGTCACCGACCGGTCGACGGGGCGTAGCCGGGCGCGGCCTCGACACGGAGTTCCAGGCCGCCGAGGACAGCCCGGGCCTCAGCCTCTGGCAGGTGACGAACCGGTGGCAGGCAGCCCAACGCGCCGCCCTCAAACCGCTCGGGCTCACGCATGTACAGTTCGTGCTGCTGGCCTCGCTGGTCTGGCTCCAGGCCGACGGACCGGTGACCCAGAAACGACTCGCCGACCACGCCGCCGCCGACGTGATGATGACCTCGCAGGTGCTGCGCGCCCTCGAGGCCCACGGGCTCGTCACCCGCACCCCCCACCCGGAGGACGGGAGGGCACGCGCACTCGCGGTGACCGAGGCCGGGCGGGAGCTGGCCAACCGGGCCGTCGTGGTGGTCGAGCAGTGCGACCGACGGTTCTTCGACCCCCTGGGCGAGGACGTCGACCAGCTCTGGCGACTGCTACGCAGACTGGTGGACGACCCCGCCGACTGACCGTGCCCGGTCACAGGGGTCGGACCAGCGCGGGCGAGGCCGTGAGCAGACCCTGCGAGGTGAGGATGTGGTAGCGGGTGCGGCCCGACTGGAGGATGCGCCCGATCAGGCCGGCGTACCGCCCGTCCCCCATGATCTGGACCGTGGTCCCGGCGGGAAGGGGCAACGGCTCGGACGACGCTCCGTCCCGGGAGCCCGACGTGGCAGCGGCCGCCGCGGCCATGCCCTGCCTGCGGCGCAGCTCGGCGAGGTCGGCGACGTAGCTGGCGCCCATCGGGACGGTGCGCCCCCGGAACCTCCACTCGATCACCGCACCGGGATCGAAGGCCGGCGAGCAGACCGAGCAGGACACCGCGCGGGTCGGACGACGGTGCCGGCTGACGTTGTGGCCGGCGGGGCACGTCCCCGTCCAGTCGCCCGGGAGCTGCCCCTGGGAGGAGTCGACGCACCGCCGGGCCGAGCACCCGATCTGCGCGGCCTTGGCCTTCCACACCGCGTCGTGGTGATGCTCGGCGCCCACGAGGGCGTGCGCGATCTCATGGAGGATGGTGTCTCGAACCTCGCCGTCCGAGTGCAGCTCGGTGAGCGGTCGGCTCAGGCCGAGCTGGCGGGTCGCCGGGCGGCAGACCCCCGCCCTGGCCTTGGCGTTGTCGAAGGTGAGAGCCCACTCGGTGAGGCCGTGCTGGTTCATCAGCGTGCGGGCGAGCGTGGCGGCAGCAAACAGCTCCATGGTGCATCCCCGTTCTCTCCGGCGCCCCCGCCACGAGGAACACTACGAGCCACCACCGACACTGTTCCCTCGCAGCAACAAGTGCCCCTTGACCTGCAGAGACGCCAAAGCGCCCAAGTCGTGGCAAGATGGTCCGCGCGGAGGGCTCGTCAGCGAGCCCCCCGCACCAGCTTTTTGGCGGCAGCCGCGGCGAGCCCGTGCGGAGCGCGACGCCGGACGCTCCTGGAGCCGTGCGGTAGCCTGAGCCCGGCCGGGCGGAGCCGTCCGTCACCGGCCGCGTCGCGTGCAGGCCCTCGTAGCTCAGTGGATAGAGCAACGGTTTCCTAAACCGTGTGTCGGAGGTTCGATCCCTCTCGGGGGCACCAGCCAAGCTGCCGTTGACCTGGCAGTTCAGGGCACCACGGGACGCCCGGCCAGTCCGGCCGGGACCGACGTCGACCGGATTGCCGGCCCGAGCAGGTTTGGCCGCGTACGCTCGCGCCCCTACGCACGCGGGAAATGCTGGCCAGGGGCCCGATCCGTCATCGCGTCGCTGGCCCCGACCAGCGCGGCTGGCGCGCGATGCCCGTCGTTGAGCGGCTTCTCCTTGGCCGGTACGACGTCGCCCGTCAGCCGGAAGCAGGTCCGCTCCTGCGCTTCGGATCCCACGTGGCCCGGGGCCGATGGTCCCGGCGCGGCCAGAGCCTCGGTGTGCAGCCGACCGGCCTGTCGTGCCACCTCACCAGCGAGAGGCCGGGCCGCTGAACCACCAGCGGCCCGGCCGCTGCTCACGTCGGCTTCACAGCCTTGCACAGACGATGTACGCCCAGGTGTTCCAGCTGCTCCCGGACCCCGACGGAGAAGCCGCCGAAGTCACCAGGGCAAGGTTGCCGAACCCCGCGGGGTTGGTCGTGGGCGCCCCCGCGGTGACGACGGCCTCGCCGCCACGGGCGGTCAGCCAGAAGCCGGTACCGGTCCGGGACTCGCCTGACGCGCACGAGTTGGACGCGGTCGTGCCTGCCAGGGTGATGCTCGCCGCCGGGTAGTTGATGGCGGCGGACGCCGGAAGGTCCGCGCAGATGGCGTAGGTGGTGACCGAGAACGGCCGGCTCAGGCCCGACCCGGTCGCCGTCGTGGAGACCTGCGTCGGGCCCGGGGTCAGGCCCGTCATGGTGACCTTGCCTAGGTCGGCGCCGGAGGCATTGACCCGCCAGCCGCCACTCAGCACGTTGTCCGTCGATCCGCAGGAGACGTCGCCGAGCGCGGACTGCACAGTGGACGACCCCGAGTTGAGGGTCGAGTTGGCACCGGTCTTGCTCTCGATGTGCAGGTCCGGCTGGCTCGGCCCGCAGACCACCCAGCCCTTGAGCGTCCAGCTCGTGGGCGAGGCCACCGAGCCCTCCCGGGCATGGATGGTGGCCGTACTCGCCGTCGTGGGCTCGACCTGGTCGATGACGGCGTACCCGTTGGAGGTGTCGCTGGCCCCGACGTCGTACAGGTAGTCGGTTCCACAGGTCAGCACGACCTCGGCCGCCCCGTGGAACGGTGGGTTGGTCGCGGTGATGATGTACACCGGCGACGTGCTGGCGGTCGCCGTCGCCGGAAGGGCCAGGCCCATGACGGCGAGTCCCCCCGTGACGGCGAGCGCAGCCCACCGCCGCGCCGGGCGGTGCCCTCCCGTGATGATCTTCCAGAGCATTTCTCCCCCTCGAGAATCGGCGTGCCGGCCCAGGAATGGTCACGGTCACGTCGTGACGTCTACGGTTCGCGACCGGTGTCCGGTTCGCGGCAGCACTGACCGCCGCCCCAGGACATCGCATCCGAGCGAAGAGGTCCGCTGCGGCTCGGTCAACTGCCGGAGCCGGCCGTCCCAGGGTTGACTCGCTTCAGGTCTGCCTTCAGCCGACGGCCGTCACCAGCAGAAGTGGCTGCTCACGTACCAGTTCGACATGGTGCGTACCGAGGGATTCCGTTGCGTCAGAGCGGGAGCGAGCTAGACACAGCACCGGCACTACGCTCCGGCAGGTGGGCCCGGACGCGCCCCGGCGGGGGCGCTGGATGTCTCGACCGGGCGCGGTCGAGACGTCGGGGAGGTGCCGTGACCGGTCCGCGCCGTCGCCGTCGCGGCCCGTCGCCGGCCACCTGCCGGATCGAGATCCGCCTCACCCCGCACGAGCGCGACGCGATCGTTGCCGCCACTCGCCGCGGCCCGGGTCGGCCGGTCTCGCTCGCCCGGTTCGTGGCCGAGGCAGCGCTGACGGCCGCCGTGGCCGCACCGGTACAGCCGCGCGCGGTCCGGGCGCCGACCCGCCTCGCCCTGGCCGAGCTGATGGACGCCGTGACCGCCGTCAATCGGGTCGGGAACAACCTCAACCAGCTCGCCCGAGAGAGGAACGTCACCGGGCTGCGACAGGTCGGTGCCCGCGAGGCCGAGCAACGGGCCCTGGCCGCGGTGCGGCATCTCGCGGAGGTGGCTGAGCGGCTGGCCGGCCCGGCGGCGTGACGGGCCGGCGAGGCCGTGATCGGGAAGGTGACGCGCGGGACCGACGTCGGCGGGTTGCTGCGCTACCGTACGGGCCGGGTAAGGCCAACGAGCACACCGACCCGCACCTGGTCGCCTCCTGGCAGGGCGACGGCCGCCCCGTCCTCGACCCGCTGGAGCCGATCGCCGGTCCGGTCGCTGGGCGCCGCGACGTCGCGGCGCTGGCTGGGCGGCTGTCGCTGCCGCTGCAGCTGGTGCCGGACGGCGTGGACCGTCACGTCTGGCAGTGCTCCATGCGTACCGCGGACGGCGACCGCCGCCTCAGTGACGCCCAGTGGGCGACGGTCGCCCGCGACGTCGTCGAGAGGACCGGGTTCGCGCCGGCCGGTGACCCGGGCGGCTGCCGATGGGTGGCGGTCCGTCACGCCGACGACCACATCCACCTCGTCGTCGACCTCGCCCGCCAGGACGGCCAGCCGGTGAAGGTCTTCCGCGACTGGCCCAAGGTGCACGCCGCCGCACGGGCCGCGGAGCAGCGGTTCGGGCTGGTGACGGTGGCGTCGCCGGACCGCACGGCGCGGGTAGCGCCGTCGCGCGCCGAGGTGGAGAAGACCGCTCGAACGGGAGCGCAGGAGCCGCCGCGGCGGTGGCTGGCCCGCGAGGTCCGGACGGTGGCGGCCGGGTCACGGTCGCGGGAGGAGTTCGCCGCTGCCCTCGCGCGGTCGGGGGTGCTGATCTCGTGGCGGGCGTCGGTGCGCACGCCGGGCGAGGTGACGGGGTACGCCGTCGGTCGTCCCGGGGACATCGACGGCGACGGCCGGCAGATCTGGTTCTCCGGGTCCAAGCTCGCGCCCGACCTGTCGCTGCCCAAACTGCAGGCCCGCTGGGCCGAGGTGACGACGGCGGGCCAGCGTCAGCGCGGTGCGGCTGCTCGTGACGGGCGGCGTGTTGCCCTGGATCGGGCTGGCGACGCCGTCAGACGTGCAGCCGACGGACCCGTCACGCCAGCCGTCGCGGTGTCGGCGGCCGAGGTGGCGGCCGTCGTCGCCCGGGCGGTGGAAGGGCCGGACGGCGGCCCGCTCACCGAGGCGGCCGGGGACTTCGCCGACGCCGCTCGACGTCCCGGCGGACGGCGGCCCGTCACCGACGACCGGGTTCACGTCCTGCGGGGCCGCCGCCACCACGCTCCATGACCTCGGCCGGCTGCTGCCCGGGGAGGCCGGCGACGCCCTGGAGATCGTCGGCAACCTGACAAGGATCGCGCGAGCGCTGGTTCCCAGCGGGAGCGAGCGGGCGCAGGCAAGCGCCGTCCGCGCCGTCGAGCGGTTCGGCTCGTACGTCGCCAGGCCGACGGAGCGGGACGTCACCCTCGTGGTCCAGGCGCTGGGGCCGCAGCTGGCCACCACCGTGATCGCAGATCCGGCTTGGTCGGCTCTGGCCGCTCGGCTACGACACCTCGAGGGAAGCGGGATGGACGCCGTCCACGAGCTGAGCCAGGCATCGCGCACCAGGGAGCTGCACTCCGCCGGGTCGGTGGCGGCGTTGCTGCATCACCGGCTCAACGTGCGGCTTGCGAACCAGGACCGCCCACCGACCCCGCCGCCGACCCTGCCTTCCAGGCCGCCGAACCGGCAGGGAGCACGGAAGCGGTGATTCACCCGGGTCCGCCGTGATGGGATCACGACGTGACGGATTGGACGGCGCTCCAGCAGGCCTACGGACCCGCAGACGACGTCCCGGCCATGCTGGCCAGGGCCGGAGGAGCAGGGCCGGACGCCGAGCAGGCCTGGGAGGAGCTGTGGAACAGCCTGTGCCACCAGGGCACCGTGTACACCGCCAGCTACCCCGCGATCCCGTACCTGGCCGACCTCGCCTCCCGCACGACGCCGGGCGCCCACATCCACCCGGTGCAGCTGGCCGCCCACATCATCAGCTCCACCGATACGCCCGACGACGTGGCACTGCCCCAGATCCGCGCGCGGTACGCGACCTCACTCGCCGCACTCGAACGCCATGCCTGGACCAGGCTGCACCTGCCCGAG
>Ga0302323_100001020_pt1 | contig 22699 bp, 21 predicted proteins | sample Fen_T0_3_FD_201950 | JGI IMG/M metagenome (GOLD analysis project Ga0302323, IMG submission 201950) | Peat permafrost microbial communities from Stordalen Mire near Abisko, Sweden - Fen_T0_3 | ecosystem: Environmental > Terrestrial > Soil > Wetlands > Permafrost | place: Sweden: Abisko... | reverse complement strand
TCCGCCTACGATGTCGCTGCATGGCGCAATGCTGTTGACGTAGGTTGCCAACGCTCCGCTGTTCACGAAATCGTAAAACTGTTGCGTGATCGAGGTGGCTGCAACTGGCGCCGATTGCCGCAGTCTATGTTCTTCAAAACTGGCGAAGAAGAAAGTCTTATCCTTTACGATCGGACCGCCAAAGGAACCACCAAACTGGTTACGAACCAGGTGATCTTTTACTCCACCAGCGTTCGAAAACCAATCCTGCGCCACGAGAGCCTGAATGCGGTTGTATTCAAACAGCGAACCGTGCCACTTGTTGGTTCCGCTCTTTAACACAGTATCCGTCACGAAGCCGCCGACCTTGCCATATTCGGCGCTGAAGTCGTGCGTAATTACGCGATATTCTTCGATTGCATCAGGCGAAATCGAGGTGTTCGATCCACCCTGGCCGCACTGCGTGCCGCAAAGAGAAACACCGCCCTGGCCTTGCTCGTTGTTGTCAACACCTTCCACCATGAAGTTGCCGCCGCCCGTACGCACGCCGTTTACGGCTGCGCCGCGGAACGTCCCACCAGCCTGTACTTCCGGGACGGCTCCTGCTACTAGGTTGACGAAGTCATTTGAGTTGCGCGCTTCCAGCGGCATGTTCTGCCACACGCGCCGGTCGATTAGGGTCGAGAGCGCAGAATCTTCCGTCTCTACGATCTGCGCTCCGGCTTCCACCGTTACTTGCTCGGAAGCTGCACCGACCTCAAGCTTCACATCGCGCGACGTGATCTGACCCACGCTGACTACGATGTTCTGAACTTTGGTTGACTTGAAGCCCTTCTGGGCGACTTCCAGCGTGTAGGTACCCACGATTGGCAGCGACGGAAAGGCATAGATGCCAGCCGTCGACGACGTCGTTGTGCGCACTTCGCCGGTTGCGCTGTTGCTCAGCTTTACTTCGACACCGGATACGACGGCGCCGGTTGAGTCCGTTACCAGACCGGTAAGTTGACCGGCTCCCTGCGCAAATGCTCCAGCGCACAGGGCGAGCACGACAACTCCCAGCAGGAATTGTGTCCTAAAGCTACGGAAGGCAGATTCCATTGATTTCTCCTTGAACTTCTTACTTCATGATCCAGGGTGCGAAACCCTAAAAACTCGTGTGATCGACTGCGTTTACGGATCGGGAAAGGGCCGAAGGGCGCACAAACCCAGGAAAACACACCACAAAATAACCTGAACAAAGGTGCAATCGACATTCCAAAGGGTAGCTATTTAAGCGGCTTATTATTCAATAGCTTAGATAGCGTTTCTCGTCGCGATACACATTATTGAAGTCTTGACGTTAATTGTCTATGGAAAAGCGTAGATTTGTTGCCGGAATTGGTTCTGTGGGGCGTCTTTGTAGGCAACCTTCCATAGCTCAGCCGCTTTCTCCCAGCCTGCTAAAATCTCCTTCTGTGAAGCCCCCTTCATCCTCGACAGACACTGTTGTCTCGGTCCCACTTCTCGATCTTCGTCGCCAATACGAGAGCCTTCGTGAAGAGGTACTGGCGGCGATTGCTCGTGTCTGCGATTCCCAGGGGTTCATTCTTGGTCCGGAGGTCGAAGCGCTGGAACGCGAGATCTGTGCGCTCACTGGGGCTACTGCTGGCGTTGGTTGCTCGTCTGGGACTGAGGCACTGTGGCTGGCGTTGGTGGCTGCTGGAGTTCGGCCCGGCGATTCTGTCATCACTTCCACGTTTAGTTTCTTTGCTTCTGCCAGTTCTATCGTTCGCGCGGGCGCTACTCCCATCTTGCTGGATGTGGATCCGGGCACGCTGAATCTCGACGCGGCGCGCGTGACGAAATACCTGCGAGAGCACGTGGGGCGCAACGCTGCAACCGGCACTACGGGTGCGAAGGAGCAGGGAAGAGTCAGCGCCATTCTGCCGGTGCATCTCTACGGCCAGTGCGCAGACATGGACGCCTTCGACCAGATTGCTCAGGAGTTCAAAGTGGCGATCGTTGAAGACGCAGCGCAAGCAATCGGAGCTTCATGGCGTGGGCGCGGAGCGGGTTCTCTCGGCGCAACGGCAGCTTTCAGCTTTTATCCGACCAAGAATCTCAGCGCATACGGTGATGCTGGCATCGCGACGACTACTGACCCTGAAATGGCGGAGCACATGCGGCGCTTGCGGAATCACGGCAGCCCTCGCCGTTACTATCACGACGAGTTCGGCTGGAACGGACGAATGGATGCGATTCAGGCTGCCGTACTGCGCGTGAAGTTGCCGCACGTCGCCGAGTGGAACCAAGCGCGGCGCAAGCACGCGGCAAGCTACGACCGACTGCTTGTTGAGGCGGGGCTGATCTCTGGGTCGCATCTTGCCATTGCGTCGACCGCTGGTTCCGGCAAGACGCCTTCGAGCGTTCCGGTGCGCGTGCTCTCCCGCGACCCGCGTGCAGTTCACGTCTTTCATCAATACGTGATCCGAGTCCAATGCCGCGACGAGCTGCGTAAATTCCTCGCCGATCGCAAGATTGGAAGCGAAATCTACTATCCGTTGCCGCTGCATTTGCAGCCGGTGTTTTCGTATCTGGGATTGAAAGAGGGCGATCTGCCCGTTGCTGAGCAGGCCGCGAAAGAGGTATTGGCACTGCCGATGTTTCCTGAGTTGATGGACGAAGAGATAGGTTGCGTGGTGGAAAAGATTGCCGAATTCTATTCGTGACCGCAAGCGGTTCAATTCTCGAGCGGATTGGAAACGGCGTTCCCTGGGCTAATGCCGCCGGCCGCGCTTCGTTGATCCGGCTCGCCTAGGCCCTACCCGCTTTGTTGCCGAATGCGATGGCTCTTCTCCCGGGGCATACACTCTTCGCACCATCGGAGTATTCAGCTTGTACTTGCGCTCGCTGATATTCCCACTTTCATCGCGTACACGAATCGTGAAGACCGGCAGCATTCCTTCCTTGTCGAAGTTCTCCTGCGAAATCGTGACCGGCAACATGCCCTCTGTCCGCTCCCGATAGGCGGTTTCGTAGCGGTGCTTCCTGATGTTCCATGTGAAAACGCGAAACTGATTGAAATCGAATGGCAGCCCGTCTTTGGGTTCGTTCAGGAAAGTAACGTATTGCGGGACATTCTTTCCCTCGTCCTGCACCTGATTAAGCGCAAAAAACGCGACGATGCGCTGTCCTTCGGCATATTGGGCAATGTCCATGGGAACGTCCACATCCACCATGCGCCCGAGCACCCACCCCACACGGGCGTGAGTGTCGCGCACCAGCCACCAGTCTTCCAGCACGGGACGTGGCGTGGGCGCTGCCGCTCCCGTTGCCTCGGTTGTCTTCGCCATCGTTGGTCGCGCGACCGCTACCGCACCCGGCTTCTCCGCGGTTGCTCGTTTCAGGACTGCCAGCTTTTCCCCGGCTGAAATCTGGTACAGGTGTTCTGTATCCCGGCCCGGTTCAACATGCAGGTTGGTATCGTTGCGCGTCACGCCTTGCGTCTGGATCGGGTCGTTCGCGTTCTCTACTGTCAATCGCTGCAATTGATCGAAAACTTGCTGCCCGACCAGGTAACGCTGCTCCATCCATCCCGTCTGCCCGCTTGCCGTTCGAACTTTTGCGAATCGCCGGTCGCGATCCAGCACTTCCACGCGATCGCCATTCTTCACGAGCCCGGCTTTTTCGTAAACGGCCGCCACGCGGTCGCGCAAATTCACCTGCACGCCGGAGACGTACGCTACTTCCAGCACACGTCCGCTGCCGCGTTTGCACCCGCTAAAGGCAAGCAGCCCAACGGCGCATACGGCCACAGCAGTCGCTCGCAACAGGAATGTAGGGAGAACCTTCACAGGCTTAAGTAGCAGCAACCCTCAACTATACCGCCACGGAACCAAAGCAGGATTAACACAGAAGAGACGGGCGATTGGGAAGTTGGGTCATTGCAGCATTGAGTCATTGATCCATTGAATCATTGAGTGATTGATGCGCCCGACAGCGTCGCTCAATCGCTCAATGTTTCAATGATTGAATGTCTCAATCAACTTAGTCTCCGAAGCTGATTCCGATGGCGCGTGCCGCTTGCACCATCTCCCCGCGGGGATTTACCGTTTTCAACTTGCCAACCGCATCGGCAATCGTGACGGCCCGGATCGATTCTTGCTGCAGGCAGACCATCTTGCCGAAATTGCCTGCCGCAATCAGATCCACCGCGCCCACGCCAAATCGAGTCGCCAGAATGCGGTCATAAGGGGAAGGCGATCCACCGCGCTGGATATATCCCAGTACGCTGACCCGCACTTCCTTGTGCGCGATGAGCGAGATGGCGTCGGCCACCAGGTTGCCGACCGCCATTGTGCGCGCCATGTGCTTCATTTCCGCAGGCAGCTTGATCCCCTCAGCCACCACCACGATCGTGAAGTGCTTGCCGTAGCGTTCGCGCATTTCCAGGTGTTCGCAGAGCTTCTGGATGGTGAATGGTATTTCCGGAATGAGGATGACGTGCGCGCCACCGGCGATGCCTGCTTCCAGGGCAATCCATCCCGCATCGCGTCCCATCACTTCCACCACCATCACACGATGATGTGACTCCGCTGTCGTGTGAATCTTGTCTACGGCGTCGGTCGCGGTATGCAGCGCGGTGTCGAAACCGAAAGTTACTTCCGTTGCCGAAAGATCGTTATCAATCGTCTTGGGAACGCCGACAATGTTCATGCCTTTCATGTAGAGCTCGTTCGCGATCTTCATCGAGCCGTCGCCACCGATGGAAATAATGGCGTCGATGCCAAGCTTGCGCGCATTGCCGATCACTTGGTCCGAGATATCGCGCACTACTTCCTGCCCGTTTTCCTGCGACTTGTATTCAAACGGATTACCACGATTGGTTGTGCCGAGAATCGTTCCGCCGCGCGGGAGAATCCCACTGACATCTTTCAGCGTCAGTTCATGTGCGCGCTCGGGCCAGATCAGCCCGTCAAAGCCATCGGGGATCCCGATCACTTTCCACTTGTACTTGAGGATGGCAGCCTTTACCGCGGCGCGAATGACAGCGTTCAGTCCGGGAGCGTCTCCGCCGCCGGTGCAGATTCCTATGCAATGTATGTCGGCCATAGTTTCCTAGATCGGCTCACACCGAGTCTTTGATTATCGTCTGAGTGGAATGTTAGTAGGATACGTGCGATCGAGCGGTGATTCCAGTCACAGCGGAGGGGTGTCGTTCGTTCATGAATTATTGGGCTCGCGGGGAGGAAATCGCGCGAGCCCGTTTCCCTGTTTGCCTCGGACTTATTTCGTCTGCAACACCCAGGTGTCGTTCAAAAGCGATTTGCCTTTCAGTCCTCCGAAGACGACCGACTGCTGATGCAACTCGTCAAAAGCCATTCCCATGGATTCGCGCGGAGGCGGCGATTTTTGGGGACTGAGCTGAGTCCACGCATTCGCGCTCCATAGCCAGGTTTCGTTAATGTCCTGTCCGGCAAAGCCGCCGAAAACCACCACGCCGCTGAACCGCGGATCGTAGGCCGCGCCTGTATTCAGCCTTTCGCTGGGCTGGACCAAAAGAGATTGCTGGGTCCATGTGCGTCCGTCGAATGTCCACGTGTTGACCGGATTCACATCTGCCAGACCGCCGAAGACGACTGTCTGTTTGCTGACTGGGTCGGTGCCGAATACAGCTGAGCCCCGAGCCGAGGGGAACTGCTTGCCCTTGATTGGGTGCCAGTCGCCGTTCTTCCAGCGCCAGTTCATCAACTGGTAGAACCTGCCATCGAAGCCTCCGAATTCGTCGACGCTCCCGGTGCGTGGATCGGGAAATAGCATCGGCCCGGTGACTGCGGTGGGAACGTGTGCGGGAGTTGCTTGCGTCCATGTTGAGGTCGCGCCATCCCACAACCATGTGTCATTCAGATACTGGCCATTGAAGCCTCCGAACAGAACAACCTGCTTCAACTTCGAGTCGTAGGCTGCGCTGCCGGCAGCGCGGCCAGGAGGCGCAGTCGCTGTCGTGATTAGCGTCCAGTTCGTGCCGTCAAAACTCCACGTGTCGTTCACCCATGTATTCCCATCATAGCCTCCGAACATGATCGTCTTCTGGCTGATAGGGTCAAACACCATCACACAACCGAGACGCGCCGATGGCTTGTTCGAGGAATTCACCTGGACCCACTTGGAAGCGGGAATTTGCGCGAGAGCAATGTTGGTGGCGAGAAGGGAAGTGAGGACGACAACGGCGACAAAAACAACCTGTGATCGAAAACCGCGACGGGGAAGCATTCGCATAGGCACTCTCCTGAGTAAAAAACAGAGGCAGAGTGTAGCATGCAATGCTGCGAATGGATCGGCTAAAGCGAGCTTCTGGCGAGGCTTTTGATGGGGTTGACTTCGCGATGGCAAACTGACATCTCGGTACACGCTGTCAGTCTTGTCCTGTTGAGAGTCTTTGGTACCGCCAACCGAAAATCGAATGGGAAATGGGCGTGAGATTCCCCCGGTTCACACCGCAGAGACGCGCACGTGCCGGACACTCGAGGAAACTCAGTCCTTCACGCACCTAGGCTGCAAACTCCGGAGCCTCTATGGGCTCACAACTATGCTTGCCGTGACTGGGGAAACGTTGGGATACGACACGGTAAGGAGATAGTTGCCTGGCGTTGTGCCTTGTGCCAAAGTGCAGACCGCTGGTGAGCTAGTGTTGTCGCACTGGATTGATCCGGTTGTCGGAGTGGGCGTCACCGCAAAGGTTGCTACGGTCGTGACGTCTATTTTGTTGCTGCTCTTGTCGAGGGCTCTTGCGTAGTAGTCATTGGTTGCGCTGCTCGAACTGCTGATCGACCAGGTGGCTGCCGGGCAGGTACCTGTGTCATATGCACCTGAGCACACCGTAAGACCAGTTATGCTGCCGAGAAACGAAGTTCCCGTTGCGGTTCCGCTCAGGCCCTGAGCCGAAGCTGTTATCGTGGCCGTGCCACCAGACCCCTGTCCCGTGATCTGTCCTGTGTTTTGATCGATCGAAATAACGGTACTATCGCTAGAAGTCCAGACCACGCCGCTCTTGATCTGCTTTCTGGAGTTGTCGCTATAAGTACCCCATGCCTGCAAAGTAGTCGATTGTCCCACTTCTACCTGGGGGCTGGGTGGTTGGATTGCGACCGAACTGAGCGTGGGATCTTGAAAGAAATTCTTGCATCCGGCTCCAAAAGCCGCCACGAGCAATACCGCAAACGCCAACGTCATCGGCAGTCTTTTCCCAGCAAATCCGCGCTCAGTCGCCATAAATATTAGCCTCGAATAGAAGGATTCTAGCAGAACACTCGGTCTTGACCGGGTCTCCATTAGTACATTCGCGGAGTCGTGTTACGGCCCAGTCAACTCACTGCGCTCAAGGAGGGAACGCAGAGATCTGAGAAACTTGCAGGGATTCAGGATTCCACCGGACTGAAGCGCGGGCGGCTTGGCTCATCAGTTCAGGTCAAGCCGAACCGTCTGGGCCAACTTGCGTTGCTGCCGATCAAAACTGTAAAGGGAGTCAACTCCAAGTTCAAGCGCTGCCGCCACGTGGAGCAGGTCGGCCGTGCGGGTTCCCAGACGCGCCGTTGTTTGCCGAGACAACTGCCGAGCCCGAGAAAACACCTGGTCCGAAATGGGCCGCAACAGGAAGACACCACTACGCATATCAGTTTCAAAGTCGTTCAGCGAAGACTGCGCCTGAGAAGCCGAAAGTTCCTTTCGAAATACGCGCAACTCGAAGGCATTGGCCACTTCCAGCTCGCACAAGACCGTGATGAAGTGCTCCGCTTTGGAGGATCGCATGGTCGCGGCCGCAGCATGCGAATTGGCATCGGGACTGTACAACGAAATCAAAAAGCTTGCGTCCGCATAAGCTTTCAATCGCGGCTCCGGTCTTCGGCAATCAGGTCGGCACCACTAACCTCCAGCTTCTTGCTGCCATAGATCGTGCGCACCCGTGCCAGAAAATCGGGCATCTTTCCGCCAGACTGCGGGCCTTCCGGGATCAGACGAGCAATTACCTGGCGGCGCTTGGTGATCTGTACCTCTTCTCCCTGATGAAGCAGTCGCTCAATTTTCTTGAAAGCGTACCGCAAATCGCGAATGGATGCCGTTTTCATATGTGATACATTATAGCATCACAATGAAATGCTCCGTAAAACCTGGGTAATCGATTGGTTCCGCTTGTAGGGTCTTTATTCTAGGACTTAAGAGTTGCAGCTACTTCTTCCGTCTTCCCGCGTTGGCAATCCGCTCGTCAATCGGCTTGCGGCTGGCAAATCCTTCGCTGGTGCTGTGCCAATGCGCGATTTTGGTCTCGCCCATCTTCCAGCACAGCAGAAGAATCTCGCCTTCTACCCGGCAGGGAAAATCGAGCAGCCCCAAATCGAGGTCTTTCACCTGCACGCCGGCCGCGTCGATTTCGGCCATCGCGTCTTTTATGCGTTGGATCGACCGTTCCCGCTCGCCCTTGCGCCGCGCCAGATGAACCACGTTCAGCAGCGTGCCACCATTCAGGAAAACGCGGTGCGCCATTTCCTGGAACTCAGTGTCCACTTCTTCAATCGTCTTCTTCGCTTCCATTGCCTGCCGGAGCAAAGACTCCAAAATGGGTAGCAGAGTCTGCGCTTCGTCCAAGGTAAAAGTGCGGTCGGCCATACTTCTATTCTAATGGAGAATGGGCTCTCCGCTTGGGGCTTTCGGCGCTGGACTCATCGGACTGTTGACGTAAGCCGCCGGGCCATGGTCATAGCTCGTGATCCGAGACATTTTCCAGACTCCATCCTTCAAAAGCCACATCTGGAAGAATCTGGCATGGCCGTCCAGGTATTCCGGCTTTCCTTTATCGTTCACATAAAATACGTGCTCGCCTGAAATCACCGCAGCGTAGGTCACATCACCCTTTTGCAATGGGAATACCTGAACCGTACCCTCGACGGCTTCCCGACGGAGATGCGAGTTTTCGTTTCCGCACAGTCCGTTCTTCAGTGAGGCCAGCAGGTTTTCTTTTCCGATCGTCGGGCCGCCGCGATCGTGATAAAACTCAACGTCGTCCGTGAAGAACTGGGCGAACCCTTCCTTGTCGCAACGGTTATAGACCTCCCAGAACTGGGCGTCTTTCTGCAGAATTGTGGCCTGCACTTTCTCTCTTTCTGTTTCCGCCAACAAGGGATGACAGGCTGCAACAGCCAGCAGAACTACCAGCAGCGGTCGGAACCAGTTCGCTTGCGTTCGGAAGAGCCAGGAACGGACCGGAAAATGAGTTGGCGAATATCGAGTCGAAGAAGTCATAGGTCTCCCGGCGTAGATACGAGCAGGGTCCGGAACAAGTTCAAATTTCCTTACTGATTTGTAGATCGGATACCGAGCGCGGGATCTATGAGGTGGGAAGGCTGACCGCGCTCACGGCTGCCACAGCAGTGGCACGCGGCGCATCTTCCAGGTGCGTTTCTTCCCAGTACGACTTGTCGCGCAGGATTCGGGACACAAGCGCGGTATGCATGGCATGGCCGGCGCGGTCGGCCACGACGGTGCCCAGAATCTGCTTACCGATCAGCGCCAGGTCGCCAATCAAATCCAGCACCTTGTGCCGCACAAACTCGTCGGCAAAACGCAGCGGAGGATTCAGCACTTTCTCGCGGTCGAGCACGACAGCGTTTTCCATGGATGCCCCGCGGATCAGGCCCTGCTGCCGCATGGCTTCGGCTTCGTGCAGAAATCCAAACGTACGCGCCGGTGCGATCTGTTGCAGATAGCTGCCATTCGTCAACTGCACCCGGAACGCCTGCTTGCCAATCATCGGATGCGGGAAGTTGATCGAATAGGAAACGGAATAGACGTCGGCCGGATACACGGCGATAAACTTGTCGCCCTCGCGCAGTTCAATTTCCCGGACAATTTTCAGGTACGTTCGCGCTTTGCGTTGCCTCTGGATCCCAGCTTTCTGGATCATCTCCACAAACGGCCGTGCACTGCCGTCCAAGATCGGCAACTCCAGGTTGTCGAGTTCGACGATCGCGTTATCAATCCCCGCACCGACGAAAGCGGACAGCAGATGTTCGGTGGTCGAGATCAACACGCCTTTCTTCATCAAACTGGTGGCGTAGCTGACGCGAGCCACATTGCGCCCGCTGGCCTCAATCGCAAATCCATCCAGGTCGGTGCGTTGGAAAACGATGCCGGTGCCTGCAGGAGCAGGCAGGATTTTCAACTCCACGGGAGCGCCGCTATGCAGTCCTATCCCGCTGCAATTCACGGCAGATCGAATTGTCTGTTCGTGTATCAAACAGCCTTGGATGCGCGAGAGGACTTGTAAGTCTTTGGCACGCGGCAGATTACGCCTTGGGGATAGCATTTGTCTGTGGTAAAACCACCACACTTCGTGGCAGATTACCTGCCCCGAAAGCTAACTCGTTCTGCCATCGATAGATGGCCCACTAGCAAACTGAGAAACAATCCCGGAGTCTATGGCAAAGATCATGTGGTGTAGACAAGTCCATCGGACTCAGAGTCTCAAGTAAGGCTCTTGCTCAAGCCCAAAGCCCAAAGCCCAAAGCCCAAAGCCCAAAGCCCAAAGCCCAAAGCTACTTCCTCTTCGGAGGCGCGTAGGGATCGTAGGTCACGTTCGCATCAAACAGCGTATCCGGAAGGTTCAGGTTGTATTTCGCCGAATTGATAAACCGTTGCTGCGAGGTTTCGCCATTGAAATAGCGTGTGATGGAGTGCGGCGTCATGATGCCTTGTTCTGGTTTGTAGCCATCATAGATCTCCGCTTCCGTATTTTTTTGGCGGTCCTTGGGGTCCCGCCACGAGTAGCTGATACGGACGGGATAGTGCGTGTGCTGGTCGAGAGCTACGCTGACCGAATCGTTCTGCCCGTTTACCAGCGTTACCACTTCCGTTGGCTTCGAATCGACGACGGTTAGTCCGTCGTAAAACATTGCGACCGTCGGATCATTCAGCCACTTGCGAAACACCCACTCCGCCGAGTGCGGCCGCCGCCGCAAGTAGTTCTCCAGGTCGAGTTTTTCCTGAGGAGCCGTGCCCTTGAAAGTCGTTTCGTATCCTTTGTCGCCATTGTGGATGAGGACGAGGTCGAACTTTTTGGGATTCTTAAGGCCGCCGATGTCAATCTGTCCCGGGATGACGTGAATTTCCTTGGTATGGATGACCTCGAAACGGTCTTTGTCCGGATATTGAAGGTAGTAGTTGTAAGGGATTCCGGTGCTCTCCGTTTTGCCGTGATACAGCGGGTAGTAGCGACCGGTTTCGCTTCGGTTCGTGTAGGTGAGATAGGCCTGTCCGCCGAGGGCTTCGATCGCCTGGTCAAGCAAAGCCTTCGCCTTGCGCGCACCTTCGGATTCGTTGAGGTTTACCCCGGCCGATTTTTCGGGAGGCAGCACCGCTCGCGGCGGTGGTTCCGTCCCGGTTTGGGCGGAGGCAAGGGCAGTCAGCGACAGCAATAGAATCAAAGCAAAACGTTGCATAGTTGTCTTTATACTTAGAAGCGCGCAGGCCCATTTTAGCTGTCTCTCACGCTTTTCTCTCTTTCCGGAAGCCCGCTGCGCCGTGAGGTGTGACGATGAAAACACTGTTTCAGCCGGAAACGCGTGATGAAATCCTGGCGCGGATCGACAAACTCCAGCCCTCTTCTCCGCACCAGTGGGGCAAAATGGACGTGGCCCAGATGATGGCCCACTGCTCCGCCGGGCTCGACATGGCGTGCGGAAGGCTGAACCCTCCGCGCCTGCTCATCGGCAGGCTGATCGCGCCTTTTTTCAAATCCATCTATACCAACGAAAAGCCGTTCCCCAAAGACAGCCCAACCGACAAAAAACTGATAGTCTCCAACCCACGAGACTTTCTCCGGGAACAAGAACTGCTGAAAAAGAAGCTGCGGGAATTTCAGGAAGGCGGAGAAGGGAAGTGCACCAAGCATCCGCATCCATTTTTCGGAGATTTAACGCCGCAAGCGTGGAGCCGCGGTATGTACAAACATCTGGATCATCACTTGCGTCAGTTCGGAGCGTAGGTTTTTGTTCGCTCGGTAAGCGCGGCGTCCGCGATGACCGGTGTTTATTCTTCCTCCCACTCAAACGCTAACGTAACCGTCGTCTCCATTGCGACCGGCTTACCATTGAGCAGGTACGGTTTGTACTTCCATTGCTTCACCGCATCAATCGAAGGCGGAGTCAATTCTTTAGGACCTGAAACCAAAGTGACTTCCTTCACCAACCCGCCCGCATCGATCAAGACTTTCAATTCCACTTTGCCCTGAATGTGGTTCCGCTTCGCCTCTTCGGGATAGCTAGGTGCCACTCGCCAGAAGAGCAGACCCTTGGCCACGCCTTCGGACACTCGAACCCTGATCGGGCGGTCGGAGTCCGCTTTCGGTTTGCCGGAACCAGAACCATTGGAGTCGCTGCCCGCTTGTTGCGCGACTAAAAAAGCGGACATAAGAATCAGAGTGCAAGTGACAACGATCAGATAGCGTTTCATAAAGCCTCCCTACCCAACCAAAACGGCTCCGCCATTCACATTGAATACTTCGCCCGTAATGAACCCCGCATGCGGCGTACACAAAAATAAGATCGGCGCGGCAATCTCGTCTGGAGTTCCCACTCGACCTAGAGGAATCGTCGCAAAGATCTTCGCTCCGGTCGCGGGGTCATTCAGCGCTGGCCGCGACATGTCTGTATCCACCCATCCCGGAGCCACGCAGTTCACGCGGATGCCTTCGCCCGCCAGTTCTGTCGAGAGCCCCTTGGTCATGCTGATCAGCGCGCCCTTGGTCGCCGAATAATCGCAGTGAAATGCTTCTCCCCGCTGTGCCGACGTGGAACTCACCAGCACAATGTGGCCTCCGCGTTGCTTTTTCATCTGCGCAACCGAATGTTTGATCAGTGCGAATACGCTGTCGAGATTCACCGCCATTGTCCGCTGCCATTGCTCGTCGCTCATGCGATCGATCGGTGCGTCTTCCGCTGGCCAGATGCCATGGTTTGCCACCAGAATATCCAGCCGTCCATACGCGGCAATCACCGATGAAACGAGTTGCGCTGCCGCTTCTGTGGTCGAAAGATCGCTTTGTATTGCGCTGCATTTTTCCGCCCCCAATTCCCGCACCAGCGCATCCGCCTGCGTGCGCGCTGATTGATAGTTGAAGGCGACCTTGGCCCCAGCCTCCACAAACATCCGTACCGCAGCGGCGCCAATCCCGCGCGAGCCGCCAGTAATCAAAGCCACTTTTGAGTCCAGAGAGAGCCGCATAGAAGCCCGATTTTACAAGAGGAGTGTTGCAGGTGTCCGGTAGGCTTCAAAAGAAAGGGCGGCCCGAAAGCCGCCCGCTAATACTGAGAACTTAGAACAAGCAACTGAGAACTGTTTTATGCCGTCGCTGGCCGCTCGCCGCCTTTGTTCGGCACTCGTCCTGGTTCCGGCTTGATCACTTGCTGTACGCCGTCGTCCGGTTTTGACGACACCGGCTTGAACGGAGGCAGTTCCGTGCCCTCCACCAGCATCTTGATCTCGGCCGCATCCAGCACTTCGCGTTCGATCAATGCCCGAGCAATTCGCTCCAGTGTCTCGCGATTTTCCGAGAGGATTGCTTTCGCCGTCGCATAGCCCGTGCTCACCATCTTGCGAACTTCTTCGTCAATCTGGATGGCCGTGGCTTCGCTGTAGTCGCGATGCTGCGCAATTTCGCGTCCCAGGAAAATCTGCTCTTCTTTCTTGCCAAAGGTCAGAGGCCCCAGATCGCTCATGCCCCATTCGCAGACCATCTTGCGCGCCAGTTCGGTGGCTCGCTCGATGTCGTTACCCGCGCCCGTGGACATGCGGTTCAGGAAGATTTCTTCCGCAATGCGCCCGCCCATCAGGATGGCCACCTGTGTTTCCAGGTAGTCTTTGTAAAGGTTGTGGCGGTCATCTACCGGTAACTGCATGGTCAAGCCCAGCGCCATACCGCGCGGAATAATCGTGACCTTGTGCACGGGATCGGAGTGCGGCAGCTTCGCCGCCACCAAGGCGTGCCCGGCTTCGTGATATGCCGTGTTCTTTTTCTCTTCGTCTGAGAGCAGTAGCGATTTGCGCTCCACGCCCATCAGAACTTTATCCTTGGCGAGTTCGAAGTCGTATTGCAGAACGGCCTTGCGATTCTGCCGAGCCGCCGCCAATGCCGCTTCGTTCACCATGTTGGCAAGATCCGCGCCCGAAAAGCCCGGAGTGCCACGCGCCAGCACCGTGAGATCCACGTCGTCAGCGAGGGGAATCTTGCGCGTGTGCACTCGCAGGATCTCTTCGCGTCCACGCACATCAGGACGATTCACCACCACGCGCCGGTCAAAACGTCCCGGCCGCAACAGCGCCGGATCAAGCACGTCAGGCCGGTTGGTTGCCGCCATCAGGATGACGCCTTCGTTCGATTCGAAGCCGTCCATCTCGACCAGCAACTGGTTCAAAGTCTGCTCGCGCTCATCGTGCCCACCACCGAGTCCAGCTCCGCGGTGACGTCCCACTGCGTCAATTTCGTCAATGAAGATGATGCAGGGCGCGTTCTTCTTGCCCTGCTCAAACAGATCGCGTACGCGGCTTGCGCCAACGCCGACGAACATTTCAACGAAGTCCGAACCAGAGATCGAGAAGAAGGGAACGTTCGCCTCGCCCGCCACTGCGCGCGCCAGCAAGGTCTTACCGGTTCCTGGAGGTCCAACCAGCAGCACGCCCTTCGGAATGCGCCCGCCCAACTTCTGAAACTTCTGCGCCTCGCGCAAGAACTCGATAATCTCGCGCAGCTCTTCCTTCGCCTCATCCACGCCGGCCACGTCTTTGAACGTGATCTTCTTTTGCTGCATGGAGAGCAGCCGCGCCCGGCTCTTGCCGAACGACAGCGCCTTGTTGCCGCCGGTCTGCATCTGCCGGATCATGAAGAACCACAGTGCGCCAAGCAAAACGAGCGGCGCCAGGTTCAGAATCCAGCTTGGCCACGAGCCGTTGCTGATGTCCTTGAAGCTGTAAGGCACGCCCTTTTCGGTCAGCTTCTTGTACATGTCCGGATAGTTCGCCGGCACGATGGTGTGAAATGGCCCTTCGGGGCTTTTAATCTTCCCCTTCGCCTCTTGTCCGGTGAATGTCACGTCCTGGATGTTGCCCTGGTCGACAAATCCCAGGAATTCAGAAAATGCGATTTCTTTCTCTTTCGGGCCCGTGGTTCCGGTGCGTACCACCTGCCACAGCAGCACGGCCGAAACGAGAATTACTGCCCAGAAAAGTACCGTCTTGATCGTCGAATTCACCTAAGAGACTCCTCGAATGCGGCCTTTATAGAAAGGCGCCGCTCCCAGCTATGGAACCTAGCTGAGGAATTAGATGCTGGCGGAGCAATTTCGATTGGCAAAAGCCTGCTTCCTCATTCTAGACCTTTTCCCGGGAAAACGGGGCAGGCGGCCAAGGTAACAGAAGTCACCCGCTTTACCGCTCGAATCGAAGACCTTTCATGATTTATCCATTTAGACACCGCCCTAGCTGGTTGCGGCCAAGTACGGTAAATTTCGCTCCGTCTGTTCCGTGCTTCCCAGCCCATATCCGCACAGGAATGCGTCATCCACGAGGAAGCCAAAGTAGTCGGGCTGCAGAGGCACGCGTCGAGCCGATTGCCGGTCGAGTAGTGTACACAGCTTCACCGAAGCGGCACCCCGCGCCCGTAAATCACTCATCAGAAACTCGGTTGTCACGCCGGAATGCACCAAGCCCTCAACCAGCAGAATGTGTTTTCCTTCAATTTTGAGTTCGTGGCTAAAGAAGATCTCAAGCAGCGGCGCATGACCTTGTTGAGACTGTGTGTAGCGCGGCTTGATGAATGTGCATTCGACCGGGACGTCGAGCGCTCGCACCAGGTCGGTCATGAACATGAAGCTGTTCTCGAGGATGCCGAGCGCGACCATGGTCTTGCCGCGATAGTCGTCGGAAATCTGACGCCCCAGTTCGCGGACCCTTTTTAATATCTGATCGGCCGCGATTACCTGGCGTAAATTAGCATTCGGTAAAGCACTCATAGCGGAAGTGGCGCCTCCCAGCCTGACTTACAAGTCTCGACTCCAAAATCTGAGCGAGCCCAAAAGCTTCGCATCGAATGTTACATCAACCCCGCCTTCTCCCGAATCCAAATCGCCCGTCGCGACCGCGCTCGCCACGCTTCCGGCGCCGCGAACCCGCGCATCCAGACTAACTCGCCTTTCACGACCGCCACCGGCCACAACTTCTTTGCGGTCCCGGTAGCATGCCGGTCGCCTAGCAGTTCTTTCACTTTCTTTTCCGCCGAGGTATGCGAGGGCCAGTATCGGTCGCCGGCCCGCCAATTTCGAATCACGATCTCGCCGCCGACCTGCTCTGGATTCAGCAGGCCATCCCTCTCTGGCTCTGGCACTTCACGCATCTCCATAAGTCGCGCCTCGACCTGCGTCCCCAACTCCGGAATGGCAATCTCCCCCGGAACCGGCAGTGTGTATTCGTAGTCGCTGGCCTCGCTCGAGGACGTTTCCATCACAAGTGCATTGCGTCCTCGCCGCACGATATTTCGGCCAGGATTGGCCCCGCCAGTCGTGCTCGGCAACTCCAGCGTCCTACCTGCGGGTCCGCGAGCCAGATCAAGAATCTCCTCGATCAAGCGAAATGAAATCCCCGCCCAGGGAGCATTGCGCTCGATCCAACTCCGCACATGTCGCCGAGCCGCGGCTAAAGGAAGCCCGAGCAACGGCTCAACCGCGAGTGTGGCCGGGTCCTGACTGAGAACTGGGAACTGAGAACCGAGAACTGAGAACTGGGAACTGAGAACTGGGAACTGAGAACTGAGAACGGCTTCTTCCTCCGCCCGAGCAATCTCGGCCAACTCCGCCATGTGCTCAATCGCGGCAGCGCCGAATTCCGCCTCAATGACCGCCAGCAAGCGATGCCGTACCCGGTTTCGGAGGAACGTCTGGTCCGAGTTGGACGAGTCCTCGCGCCACTCCTGCCCTCGCCCTCGCAGATATTCCCGCAATTCTGCTCGACGGAAACCAAGCAGCGGCCTGATGACTTCCTCTGTCACGCCTTGGTTTTCGCCATCACCAAGTCGCAGTCGCGGATGAATTCCCGCCAGCCCGCGAATCCCCGTCCCGCGAAACATCCTCAGCAGCACGGTTTCTGCCTGATCTTCTAGCGTGTGCGCGGTGGCAACCTTCGAGACCCGCCCGGTGCGTGCTAAATCGCGAAAGAACCGGTATCGAAGTTCGCGAGCTGCCGACTCAACCCCGGCGCGAACTTCCGCGCCGTCTCCAGCCTCGCCGAAAGGGATCGGCGCGGCCACCGTATGTAAATCAAGTCCAAGCCTTGCCGCCAACTCGACCACAAACTGGGCATCTCCGTCCGATTCCGCGGCTCGCAGCTTGTGGTTGACATGCGCTACGGAAAGCACGATGCCCAATTCTGCCCGCAATTCATCCAGCAAGAGCAGAAGTGCAACCGAATCTGCCCCACCGGAAACCGCCACGGCCACGCGATCGCCAGCACGCAGAAATTCCTGCTTCCGAATCGTCCGCAGTACGCGCTCGGCTAGGTCCCGCATGGGAGAAATGGTACAGGAGAATCAGTACCTGGTTGCCCTTCACACCAATCTGAAAGTAGGGTCAAAGATTCTCGAAACACGGAAGTCGAACGTTGGCATCCGAGACTGGCCGCTGCTATGATTTTCCGATCCGATGTGGGAATCGGCTCGTGCTCCTGGGTGAGTTCGAGAAACAAAACCATGCAACGCTGGACCGCCAGATTTCTGTTGCTGATCATGCTCGTCCCGGCTGTCGGGCCGTTGGCGCTTGCACGTAGCGCTGCCCCCAGTCCGATGCACTGCATGCGTCGACCGCTGCAATCGGCGCCCCCGGCGGAGCCTGTAATGCAGTGCCATCACGCTGCAATGTCAGGCGAACGCCCGCAAAGCGCCGACTCGCCAATGCACGCGGCGTCTGACGCTGAGGCTGCGGTCCGTTCACTCGATTGCTGCTGCGCAAATCACGACTGCTGTCGCGGCGTGAAAACTTCCGAGTGGGCAAGCCTGACCCCCACCCAGCTCTCATTCGCGAATTCGCAAATTGAATCCGCGATTGTTGCCCCGCCCGTTGCCATCACCTCCACCACCTCCTTCGGTCCCGACTCAGCCCGCGCTCCTCCTCGCAGGCAAGTCCGCAGCTAGCGTCCTAAAGTTGCGTTTCGCAATCCTGTCATTCCGAGCAGAGCAAGAACTCCATCAAGTGAAATTCTTGCTAAGTCGAGGGACCCACGCGCCGGAGAAATCGGTATAGGCGCGAAGGTGTCTTTATCATCCCTCGGCCGCTGCTCGGCGTGGCCCGTCTTTCCCGGACCGTTTGCACAAAGGAACTCATAGAAAATGACGCGTAATAACTTCATTCTGATCTGCACTCTGCTACTGTCCGCCTCCGCCTTCGCCAATGTTTATGGCGCTCTGCGCGGAGTAGTCCACGACCCGCAGCACCGTCCGATTCAGGACGCCATGATCATGCTCAAGTCTCAAACCTCCGACTGGTCTAAGAGCGTCACTACCGCCGCTACCGGGGAATTCCAGTTCAATGGCGTCCCGCTCGGCGAATACTCCGTCAGTGTCGCCAGTCAGGGTTTTGCGCAAACGGCGCAAAGTGTCACTGTGATTTCAGGCACGGTTCCCGTTGTCCACTTCTTGCTTAAGGTCGCTTCAATCAGCGCGAATGTCACTGTGTCCGCAGCTTCTGAACTCGCGCCCACCGATTCCGCAACTCCCATTACGCTTGTGGATCGCCTCAACATCGAACGAACTCCCGGCGCTGATCGCACGAACAGTCTGGCGATGATCACCAATAACGTCCCGGGTGCCTATGTCACCCACGATCAACTTCACATTCGCGGCGGGCACCAAACCAGTTGGCTCGTTGACGGAGTTCCCGTTCCCAACACCAACATCTCCTCCAATATCGGCCCCCAATTTGATCCCAAAGACATCGACTACATGGAGGTGAATCGTGGCAGCTATGGCGCGGAGTTCGGCGACCGGACCTATGGAGTGTTCAACATCGTTCCGCGCTCTGGCTTCGAACGCAACAACGAGGCGGAACTGGTCCTGAGTGCCGGGAATTTCAACCAGACCAACGACTCATTCAGCTTCGGTAGTCACACCCAGCGTTTTGCTTACTACGGAAGCGTCAACGGGAACCGCAGTGATTTCGGTCTGCAAACGCCCGTTTCCAAGGTTGTCCACGATGCGGCCAATGGATACGGCGGCTTCGGTTCTCTCATCTTTAACCTCCATCCCTCGGACCAATTGCGTCTGGTGACCTCGGCGCGCAAGGACTACTACCAGATTCCCTACGACCCTTTTTCCAATGACCTCGAGAACGGGGCGTCGTCGTGCACGGCGACAGACCAGAACGCACAGTACCCCACGATCTGCCTGCGTGACGGCAATCACGAATCCGATGCACTGCTGAATTTTTCGTGGGTTCACACGTTCAATTCCAAAGTGATGCTCACGGCCTCGCCGTTCTATCACCGCAATGTTGCCAACTACGACAGTTCCCCGGTTGACGTCGATCTTGCCACCACCGACCACCACACCTCGGCATACGCGGGCGGGCAAGTCAGTTTCAATGCCAACGTCGCCAAGAATAGTCTGCAGGCGGGCTTCTACGGCTTTCACCAGAATGACGATCAGTTCTTCGGCATCATCTTCAACGACGGCAGCAACACCGAGCCCCTTGCCGAACGCGATCGCGCCTCGGGCGGACTCGAAGCCTTCTTCGTCGACGACAAGTTCAAGCCGTTTTCCTGGCTGACGCTGACCGCAGGAATGCGACCCACGCACTTCGGCGGCGGGGTAACGGAAAACGCCATCAGTCCTCGATTTGGCGCAACGCTCACCGTACCGCGTCTGAATTGGACCTTCCGCGCGTTTTACGGTCACTACTTCCAGGCGCCGCCACTGCTCACCGTTGGCGGTTCATTAGAGAAATTCTGCAATTCGAACAATTGCGGCTTCCTGCCGCTCTTGGGAGAACGCGATGAAGAGCATCAGTTCGGCGTAACCATCCCCTATCGCGGCTGGGTGCTCGACATCGATAACTTCCAAACCAATGCTACGAATTTCTTTGACCATAGCTGCATCGGGTCGGGCCTATGTCTCCCCATCACGATTGACCGAGCCAAGATCCGTGGGTGGGAACTGACCGTCCGCTCCCCGCGCATTGCTCACCGCGGACAAGTCCACCTTGCATATTCCAATCAGGTTGCCCAGGCAGCGGGTGGGGTCAATGGCGGTTTCACGGACTTCACCGCAAACGTTTGCGATCCCGATCCCGGCTTCTGCGCCCTTGACCACGATCAGCGCAACACTCTGAATGTTGGTGGCGATGTCACGCTTCCGTGGCGGTCGTACGCGTCTACCAACGTCTATTACGGTTCCGGCTTCACGAACGGTTTCGTCGGCCAGCCCTATCCAGGAGACCATTTGCCGCAGCACACAACCTTCGATCTCTCCGTTGGCAAAGACTTCAGTGATCGGGTGTCGGCATCGCTGAACGCCCTGAATGTCGCGAACCGCCGAGTCAATCTCGACAATAGCCAAACCTTTGGCGGCTTCCACTGGAACAATCCGCGCGAGCTTTTCGTGGAACTGCGCTTTCGGTTCCACTACTGAAATCGAGCGGCGTTTTGAAGTCATTCCAAACAGGAGTAGAACCCTGCTCGCGCTTGAGAGGCGCGAGAAATTCAAAGGAGTCTGAAAATGTTTCGACGTGATTTTGCAAAACAACTAGGAGCTGTATTGCTTACCCCAAGCCTGATCGGAAAAATTCGAGCTACCGCTCAAACACCAAGCCCGTCCCCCAGTCAGTCCAACATGCCTCACGCGATGCCTTCCGGCTCGCCGCTCCAGATTGCCATGCTCGTGTACCCGGGCATGACCGCACTGGATCTGGTGGCGCCCCAGACCATCTTTACCGAACTCATGGGTACTCGAGTTGAACTGGTTTGGAAGGCGAAGGAGACAGTAATCAGTGACAGCGGAATCCCAATCGTCCCCACCATGACTTTTGCCGACTGCCCAGCCGAGCCCGACATTGTGTTTGTCGGCGGCGGCACCAAGGGCACGTGGGCGCTGATGAACGATCCGGCCGTCATTGAATTCCTTCAGAGCCGTGGGGCGAAAGCCAAGCTCGTTACCAGTGTTTGTACGGGGTCATTGGTACTTGGCGCAGCAGGTTTGCTCAATGGCTACAAAGCCACCTCGCACTGGGTCGCTCGCGACTTGCTGCCCTTGTTCGGCGCGACGCCGGTCAACGCCCGTGTCGTAGAAGACCGAAACCGGATCACCGGCGCGGGAGTTACGGCAGGAATGGATTTCGCGCTTCGGATCGCTACTCGTCTTCGTGGCGAGGAATACGCCCAGGCCCTGCAACTTGCCAACGAATACGATCCGCAGCCGCCCTTCAAATCAGGCAATCCCCAGGAGGCAACCCCCAAGGTCCGGGATTTTGTCACCGGCTACTACGCTCCCGCCGTCGCGGAGGCACGTGTGCAGGCCATGAAAGCTCGCCAACGACTGGGATTGGGATGAGGCGTTGTTGTGAGGCGGCAGAGCGAACCTTAAACTTGGATTCTCGCCCGGCCAAGTTTGACGCTACTGTCCCACCCTCCGTATAATCCTTGCGTCTACACCCTAACGACGGAACTGTGGGTGATCACCGCGCTTTTGTTCGGCGTGAAGAGCCGGGCATCGTATACGCCTGCGCGCTCGCTGTGCAGGCCTGAGCGGCTCGGTTGCGACAGCTCGTTCATCCTGGCGAGCCGGAAGCAGCAAAAGTTCCCGAAAATTTCGAAGGAGTTCAAAACGATCCAATGATCAGCAAATTTGCGCGCATCGCCGCCGTTGTCCTTGGTCTTTCCCTTTTTGCTCTGGCCCAAGCCGACCAGCCAGCGGCTACTCCCGCCCCGTCCGCACCTGCTCCCAACCCGGTTACTGGCACCAAAATCGGCACCATCAACATCGAACAGGCGATCGCTGCCTCCAACGAAGGCCAGCGCGATTTCCAGGCGCTCTACAAGAAATTCGAGCCGAAGCAGGCTGAACTCAAGAATACTGCCGATGAAATCGACAGCCTCAAGAAGCAACTCAACGCGCAACAGGACAAGCTCAACGACGAGTCCCGCGACAAACTCGTGAAGCAGATCGAGGGCAGGCAGAAGAGCTTCGAGCGCGCGCAGCAGGATGCGCAAGAAGACTTCCAGAACCAGCAGGGCGAAATCGGCCAGAAGATTCTGACCAAGCTGGCGCCCGTTCTCCAAAAGTATGTCGTGGATAACGGCTACGGCTTGCTCCTGGACACTTCGCAACAGTGGCCGCGCGGCTCTGTCATCGTGGCCGGGCCCACCTTCGACATCACGGCCAAAGTCGTTGAAACCTACAACACAATCTCAGGCGTAGCTGCTCCGCCTTCCACTGGCACCGGAGCACCCAAGACGACGAAGCCAGCGGGCACGACCGGCACGAAGCCTGCCGCTCCCGCCCCCAAGCCGGCGACGACAACTCCGCCGAAACAGTAAGAGCGTGACACCGCGGGAACGAACTTTGTTCCCGTGTATTCACAGTCTAGTAATCGCAACAAGTGACATACGAAGGCCACGCGCAAGCGTGGCCTTTTTCCTGACTTCAAACTTCTGCTGA
>Ga0302323_100001019_pt1 | contig 22705 bp, 11 predicted proteins | sample Fen_T0_3_FD_201950 | JGI IMG/M metagenome (GOLD analysis project Ga0302323, IMG submission 201950) | Peat permafrost microbial communities from Stordalen Mire near Abisko, Sweden - Fen_T0_3 | ecosystem: Environmental > Terrestrial > Soil > Wetlands > Permafrost | place: Sweden: Abisko... | reverse complement strand
AACAATCCTTTTTTGCTTTGCCACTTCAAGCTTGTCAGTCTTCACTTTCGCGCGCACCCGCAAAGTCACAAGCTCAATCTCGCGGTTTGGATGGTGATATCCATAACGTCGCTGATGATCTTCGTGAAAGCGGCGAACCGTATTACCAGCCGCTGGTACGTTGAGTTCGTAGCCTTGACCGCGATAGCGCAGATCGAGGCTTCTTTCAAAATGCGGGGCGCCACGCCAGCGTTCCACCACGAATTGCTTTCTTGCGCTTGACTCCAGCTTACGAAACTCCCGTTCGAGTGCGGCTTGGGGCAGCCGTTTCTCAACCCGCCAAAGCAACGTGCGCGAAAAATCCTTGACCACATCGCTCACCAGAATTCCGAACGCTGAAAGTGCCCCTGGTCGCGCGGGAATGATCACTGTCGGAATCGCCAGCGCTTCGGCAAGTTCGCACGCATGTAAGCCTCCAGCGCCGCCGAAGGCCACCAGTGCGAAGTCTCGCGGATCATAACCACGCTCGATGGAGACGACGCGCAAGGCCCGTTCCATATTCGCATTGACCACGCGAACTACTCCGGCAGCGAACTTCTCCAGGCTGAGGAGGGATCCTTGTTCCTTCAGCCACGCTGCGGTGATCCGCCGCGCGCGTTCTACGTCGAGCGTGAACTCGCCGCCGAGAAAACGCTCGGGCCGCAAACGCCCCAAAATAAGATTCGCGTCAGTGACCGTGGGCTGAGTTCCGCGCCCATAGCAAATTGGTCCCGGGTCCGCGCCCGCCGATTCCGGTCCTACGCGCAGCAGTCCACCGGCATCGAAACGCGCCAGCGATCCCCCGCCCGCCCCCACAGTGTGAATTTCAAGCATCGGAACGCCGACAGGCAGCCCTGCAATTTCCGATTGGCTCCCAGTCCGGATTTCGCCTTGCACGGCCGCAACATCGGTGGAGGTTCCCCCCATATCAAAGGTCAGGATTTTCGCGAAGCCGCTGCGGGCCGCACTCGCCGCTGCACCCACCAAACCTCCCGCTGGACCCGACAACACCGTCCGTACCGGTTCGCGCGCCGCAGATTCAAGCGCTGTGATTCCCCCGCTCGATTGCATGACGAAGATTCGAGCTCGGCTCCGGTCTCGACTGGCGATGGCGCGGTTGCCGGGTGCTCCTAGTTGAGCGGCGCGATCCGCCAACTTTTCCATGTAACTCTGCATGAGTGGTTGCAGATAGGCATTCACGACGACTGTGCTCGTCCGTTCGTATTCCCGGAATTCCGGAAGAATCTGGTGCGACACCGAGGCCGGCACGCCGCAGCCAGCCATTGCCTCGGCTACTCGCGATTCGTGCACCGGGTTAGCGTATGAAAACAACAAAGAAATGGCGATCGCTGCAGGCGCGGAGCCCATCACGGCCTCACGCACGCGGACCAATTCTTCCGTGGTGGGTTCCTCCAGCACCGTGCCGTCCGCGGCAATCCTCTCCTTGACGCCAAACCGCAAGTCCCGAGCGACGAGCGGCTCGATGCGATCGAAGAAAAAATCGTAGAGCCGCGGCCGTGCCTGCCTGCCAATCTCAATGACGTCTTCGAATCCCGATGTCGTGATCAGAGCGACCCGCGCGCCTTTTCGCTGGAGTAGCGCATTGGTTCCCACGGTGGTGCCGTGCAGCAGGGTAGTGTTCACATCGGCGCCGATTTTCGCCAACGCCTCGGCAATCGCACGCGAAGGATCGTCAGGCGTGGAAAACACTTTCAGAGTCTTGAGTTGACCTTCTTCCACCCAAACGCAATCGGTGAAAGTGCCACCCGTATCGATAGCGACGGATAGCCGAGGATGGGAAGAACGTCTCATCAACTCGGAAGACTACCATGCTCGCATACCCCAATCACGCCGTGGGGCACACTCTCCCGGTGCCCGAAACATAATCGCGGTTTGGACCCGGTCTGCCTTATTCTGAAGGTGCCGAGAGGACGATCTCGGCTCGGAGATTCCGGTGAACGGGAAAGCCTGGAAGGCGTGGCTGATGCCCGGTGGCCTGTTACTGGCGCTGGTGGCGGGCCTTGTCAATAGTTCGCTATTCAATCAGGTCGCTCCGTCGCTCTCCTTTTACTATGTGGCTGCTTTCGCCGGCGGATTGCTTCTGGCCTGGAGGTTCAATTCCAGCCGCATACTCTTCTCTTTGTTGTCGCTGTTGCTGGCACACCGAGCTGTCGATTTTTTCGCATCCGGCAATGTCCGCACCGGACCCGGCCACACTGCGGTGTTATTCGCGTCCTTGCTGGTTCCACTCAATTTTGTAGTCTTCGCCTTGATGCGTGAGCGCGGCCTCATCATCGCCGGAATCGTACCTCGGTTTGGATTGCTGTTCTTGGAATCGGTCGTGGTCGCAGTGGCTTGTCGTCCCGAGAACAGCTCCGCCACCGTGCACTCGTCCGCATCCAGCAATCTCTCAATCTGGTTCTTGCTTAGTTTCGTAGCCGCAATAGTTGTTTTCATTCGGCGTTTTCTTCAGACGCACAAGCCGATCGAGCCCGGTTTTGCGTGGTCCACCGCCGCGGTGTTTCTCTGGCTCGAATATGCTCCACTTGGACGACACGCTGATGCGTATGTCGGCACGGCAGGCCTGATCATCGCTGCCGCACTGATTGAAACTTCGTACGTGCTCGCCTATCACGACGAACTCACTGGCATTCGCGGGCGTCGTGCTTTCAATGAGGCACTCCTCTCGCTCGATCAGCAGTACGCCATCGCCATCGTGGATATTGATCATTTCAAAAAATTCAATGACACGTACGGCCACGATGTTGGCGACCAGGTTTTGTGTATGGTGGCGTCGCGCATCTCCAAAGTTACCGGAAACGGCCAAGCCTTCCGCTGCGGCGGCGAGGAATTTGCCGTGATCTTTCGCGAAATGTCCGCTAAAGACGCGTTCGATCACCTCGAAGCCCTACGTGAGACGATCCAAAACTCAACGTTCCGCATGCGTACCACCGAGCGACGAACTGCACTGCGGCCCGGCGAGCAAGATCGCAGAAAGCCCGCCAAGAAAAAGACAGCTGCAACCGCGCTCACCATGCCGTCCGACCGGCTGTCTGTGAATGTGAGTATCGGAGTGGCCGAACCCAGCACCCGCTACCGCCAGCCCGAACAGGTGATCCAGGCTGCCGATCAGGCGCTCTATCGCGCAAAGCAAAGAGGACGCAACCGAGTGGAACTGGCTTCGAATGCTCCGCTGCGACTGGAAAAGCCGCGCCGAGCCAAAGCGTGATTTCCGAGGCAAAGAAACGTACAGTGTCTTTTCGCTGCGCAGCGCGCTACCAATCGCGCAAGTGAATCAGAAGCAGAATCACGGTGCCGCCCAGTGTCAGAAATAATCCCGCACGCAGGCTCCCAGTTGCTTGCGAGACCACGCCCACCATCCAGGGAACGACGGCGGGACCCATTGCCGCGAGGGAAAACATGACCGCGCCAATGCTGCGCGCCGCCACGCCGTAGCGGTGCGACAGCCGTGCCACCGTGATCGGATACAACGTGGCAAAACTAAGTCCAGTAATGAGCGCCCCAAGAATCACTTGCGGCAGCGTAACCGCCCAGAGCATCAATCCGATTCCGACCGAGCCTGCGGTAAACCCTCCCAGCAACACGCGCCGCTCCGGCAAGTACGAAAGAAACATCGTCCCCAAGGCGCGGCCTAGCGTAAGCGCAGCCCAGAAAAACGCGGGCATCAGGGGTGCCATCTTCGCATCTTGCGGTGCCATCCGTGAAACGTAAGACCCGATCCATCCGCCGACCGCCGTTTCCACTCCAGGGTAGAGAAAGAACACTGACGCAAAAAGCCAGATCATCGGACTGCGGGCAAGATCCTTCCATCGAACCGCGGGTCCGGAAGCAGGCACAGCAGCCGCAGGAAAAGGAAGTCCACGCGAAACAAATGCCAGCAGCACGAGAAATGCGGCCACCGATCCCAAGACGAGAGGAACCATCTGGTGAGCCGCTGCCCATGCCACCATCAGCGAGCACAGGACGGCTCCGATCCCCCAAAAAAAATTAAGCAGGCTAACCGCACTCGACCGTGAGTTCGAACTTACCTCGGCGATCAGCAGATTGTCTGTGGGGATAATCAATCCGAGCCCCAGCCCGTATACGCCGACCGAAACGATCCCAAGCCACATCGAACCGGAATAAAGCGTAGCAACTCCGACGGCCATCAACAGCAATCCCGATAAAAACGCTGGCCGATAGCCCATCCGAGCCAACAGAAAGCCAGATAGTTGCACGCCTGCCAGGGCCGCAAAGAACTGCACCAGGAAAAGATTGCCCGCCTGCGTATCGTTCAAAGACCAGCGCACAATCAGCAGCGGCAGCATTGGGCCCAACAGCGTAGTCAGAATGCCAGTCGGAAGAAACGAGATTTGGACGGCCCGAATCAGCCGCTTTTGCGCGGGAGACGGAGCCTGCGGGTTGAGTGGGCTGGCCATGAGGTCGCTACGATTCCGCCCCTATGGTAGCGGATGGAATGGAATGATCACCACGCTTTTTGGTCCAAAGTCGGAAGCACAGGGGTTTGCCCACGGCCAGTGGTAAAATAAAAGCTCCAACCCGCCGGAGAGGTGGCCGAGAGGCTGAAGGCGGCGGTTTGCTAAACCGTTATAGGGTCTAACAACTCTATCGAGGGTTCGAATCCCTCCCTCTCCGCCAGCTTTCCAACAAGTTAGCTAATCGCGTGATCCGTTCAGCGTTAGTCCTGCTACTTTCGTACTCGCCACAGCCATGTCAGTCATTGCCGCAGTCCCGTACACGTTCGTCGTGGTTTTGATGTCGCTGTGCCGCACCGGCTTTTCGTACCCGCCAGCACGACGCCTCCCTCAGGCATGCGCCGCTGGCCTGAGGCGTCGACATGATCGTCGGCAATCCCAGTGCGGAGGTCTTCCCTTGCCCGAGTTGGACAGCGACAAAGACATCTTGCAGCAACAGCCGGTGTGGATCACCAGCCGATGTGAGTACGATCACTGGGCCGTTCTACCCTGGGGAAGATAATTTGAATTGACCCAGGACAGGACAAGGAGAAGATCATGCCCGAGAGCACCATTATGGAACCAATCAAGGCCGAAAGAGAAGTCCCGGCAGTAGCGCCCGCCGCGCCTCCAAAAGGCTCCTCCAAAGCGTTCAATTCATTTCTGATCGCGCAGGCTCAGTTCGACAAAGTAGCGGAATACCTTGGGCTGGATTCAGCTACCAAGGATCTCCTGCGGTATCCACTGCGCGAGTATCAGTTTGCAATCCCGGTGCGCATGGACGACGGGATCGTAAAGATCTTTCGAGGGTTCCGCGTGCAGCACAACGATGCTCGCGGACCGGGCAAGGGAGGTATCCGGTTCCACCCACAGGAGACGATCGATACCGTGCGCGCCCTATCCATGTGGATGACATGGAAATGCGCAGTCGTGGACATTCCGCTCGGCGGAGCGAAGGGTGGAGTGATCTGCGATCCGCATAATCTCAGTGCACGCGAACAGGAACAGATCTGTCGTGGTTGGGTGCGTCAAGTAGCGAGGGAAGTCGGTCCGGTCTCAGATGTGCCAGCACCGGATGTGATGACAGATGCGCAACACATGCTTTGGATGCTCGACGAGTTCGAAAAAATCCACGGTGGCCGGTTCCCCGGCTTCATTACTGGCAAGCCTGTCGGCATGGGGGGCTCGCTCGGACGAACTGAGGCCACCGGCTATGGCGTCGTGATCACGCTGCGCGAGGCGCTCAAGGAACTTGGCATCCGTCCTGAGAATACACAGGCCAGCATCCAGGGTTTTGGCAACGTGGCGCATTTTGCAATCGAGCTCTACCAGCGCTTGGGAGGACGGGTCGTCGCGGTCTGTTGCTGGGATCAAGCGGACCAGTGTGCCTACACCTATCGCAAGCGTGAGGGAGTCGATCTCGGGCAGCTCTCGTCGATTGCAGATCACTTCGGCGGGATCAATCAGGTGAAAGCCAAGGCGCTGGGCTATGAGGTTCTGCCCGGAGAGGCATGGCTGGAGCAGGATGTCGACATCCTGATTCCGGCGGCGATGGAAAACCAGCTTACCGGCGACAACGTCAACCGTATCGCTCCCCGAGTACGAATCATCGCGGAAGGCGCTAACGGACCAACCACGCCGGAAGCCGATGTTCAGATTCAGAAAAGAAACATCTTACTTATTCCCGACTTTCTGGCAAACGCGGGCGGCGTCACCTGCAGCTATTTCGAGCAGGTGCAGAGCAACATGAACTACTTCTGGGAGAAAGACGAAGTTCTCGGGAAGCTCGACCTGAAGATGACTTCTGCATACTTCGCGGTCTCCGATCTAGCTCGCCGGGAAAAGTTGTATATGAGAGATGCCGCCTACGCCATCGCGATCGGCCGCGTGGCGAAGGCGTGTCACGGGCGCGGCTGGGTATAACGGCCTTTACAGGTCTCTAACTGGACGCGTCGCTTCCAAACTGCGGGTTGAGACGTCCGGCATCCGCTAAGATACTGTGGGAGCTGTCTATGAGCAGCGTGAAGCCTCTCGGCGCTGAACTGCCAGTCTTCGATCGCAAGTTCTGGGACGGCACCTTCCGCCATACACAGATCGGCTCCGGGTCAATCGGCGGCAAGGCCAACGGCTTAGTATTCATCAAAGATCTTCTTGCGAAGCAGATCGACCCTGCCTGTTTCTCCGGTGTTGAGATCAGCGTTCCAACGATGGCGGTCATCGCAACGGACTGTTTCGATCAGTTCATCACGCAGAACCGTCTGGCAGAGTTGCCCTTCGACGAGATGTCCGACGATCGGATCGCCCATGCCTTTCAGAAGGGCGATCTTCCCTTTGGATTGCTCGGGGACCTCCGCGCGCTGATCGTGGAAGTCAAGACTCCTCTGGCAATCCGTTCCTCCAGTTTGCTGGAGGACGCGTTGGAGCGTCCGTTTGCCGGCGTCTACGGCACCAAGATGATCCCCAACAACCAGCCTGATCCCGACGCACGATTTCGTCGCCTGGTGGAGGCAGTCAAGTTTGTCTATGCGTCCACCTACTTCCGCGCAGCCCGTGACTACATTCGAACTACTGGAACCAGGCTGGGCGAAGAGAAGATGGCTGTGATCATGCAGGAAGTGGTCGGCCAGCGGAGAGGAGATCGTTTCTATCCCGACATCTCCGGCGTGGCGCGGTCTTACAATTTCTATGCGTTCGAACCCGCTCGCCCCGATGAGGGAGTAGTTACGCTGGCACTGGGGCTGGGGAAGACGATTGTGGATGGTGGGATAGCCTGGAGTTTTTCGCCGGCTTATCCGCAGAAACCACCCCCTTTCGATTCAGTAGGCGAGTTGCTGAAGGGTACCCAGACGGAGTTTTGGGCCGTTAACATGGGCGCGCCACCCGCTTACGACCCGGTCAGCGAGAACGAATACCTGGTGCACGCCAGTCTGGCCGATGCCGAAGCCGACAACGCGTTGGATTACGTCGCCTCCACTTACGTCCCAGAGCGTGATCGCGTGATTCCGGGTATTGGGTCTAGGGGACCGCGGATCTTGAACTTCGCTCCTATGCTGGTGCAGGAGGCGTTTCCTCTGAACGACTTGGTGAAAGCTCTGCTCATTGCCGCGGAGAAAACGGTCAATGCTAAGGTCGAAATCGAGTTCGCCATCACGTTGCAGGGACATCGTGAACGGTCGCGGACACGTCTGGGATTCCTGCAGGTTCGCTCCATGGTGGTGTCCGACCAAGTGGTGGAAGTCACGACCGCAGATCTCTCCGATGCACACGCGATTGTTGCGTCGGACATGGTAATGGGCAATGGCACTGCCGATGACATCCAGGACATTGTCTTCGTGAGGCCCGACAAATTCTCCCCATTACACACGCCAGTCATTGCGGAGGAGTTGGAGTCAATCAACCGCGAAATGCGCGATCAGAAGCGACCATTCCTGCTGATTGGATTCGGCCGTTGGGGCAGTTCGCATCCATCTCTCGGCATTCCCGTCGACTGGAGCCAGATCTCCGGGGCACGGGCCATCGTCGAGGCGACGCTGCCAGAGATGAATGTGGAGTTGAGCCAGGGCTCGCACTTCTTTCACAATCTCTCGAGCTTTCGGGCAAGTTACTTCATGGTGCATCACGGAAGCCAGTTTGGGCTCAATTGGGATTGGCTGAATCAACAGCCCGTGGTGCGCGAGACGGAGTTTATTCGCCATGTGCGGCCGAAAGGGAGGCTCTCGGTGCGCGTCGATGGACGAACGGGGCGAGGAGTCATCGTGCCGAAGATCGAGGACAAGACCCTCTAAGGAAAACAGTGAAACCGGACGAAACTCAATTCGGGACCATGCTCCACGCCTTGCAGGAGCGAGCCAAGGAGTTGAACTGCCTGTATCGGGTAGGTGAACTACTCAGCCAATCCGAACGGCCACTGGAAGAGCTTCTCCTAGCCATCATTGAGGTTCTGCCTCATGGTTGGCAATATCCACACGACTGCCAGGCGAGGATCTTCTTTGAGGGCCTAACCATCCAAGCGTCAGATTTCCAGCCAACGCCTTGGGTGCAGAAGGCCAGCATCATTGCGCAGGGTGAAGCGGTTGGAACGATCGAGGTTTCCTATCGACGAGAAATGCCGCGCTCGGACGAAGGCCCATTTCTCAAAGAAGAACGCAAACTGATTGAAACGATTGCCGAGCGAATTGCGAGCGCGGTAACGCAGCGGCGGTTGCGAGCCGCTTTCGAGGGTTGGGCGGCGGCGGATGAGGCATCGACTGCCGCCGGCGAGTGGCGTGTTGTGCTGGAATTTTTGCGCGACACAGATCCCGCCCTCTTGAAACGGATCTCCCGAAAATTGATCAACTACTTGAGTTGGACTGGCATCCAGGAAGCTAAAGAACTCCTACGCCGAGGTGGAGTTGTCCTGCCGTCCGAGCCGGGGTTTTCTGCCGATGAGAACCGTCCTCTCCCACAGGACGTGCCCGGCCATCCCTTCGACTGGACAACCCAGGCGCTCCGCATTGCCGAGGCACATCTGAGCGAGACCGAAATCCTCAATTGCGTCACTCGATGGATTAAAGAAGACAAAGCCAGTTTCCTGGTGCGAGCGCTGGAAAACCAGGACACCTCGTTGGGAGAGATCATGGAGTGTGTCGAGCGCTATCGGCACATCGGTGTCGGGGAAGACGAACTCTCGCTTTACACGCAGAAGGGACTCCGCGTATCGCTGATCCGCCGTTTCTTCTCCGAAAGCCTCGACTTCATTAATGTGGCCAAGAACTTCATCGACGTGAAAGATTTCTATGATTTGTTAGGCAGAGTTATCTTTCCTCCGGGTTGCCACGGCAAATTGGGCGGTAAGAGCGCTGGATTGTTCCTGGCTAAGAAGGTGATAGACAGCTCGCCCGAAGCGAGCGCACTTCTGCGCGAAGTCAAGGTGCCAAGGACCTGGTATCTCACCTCTGACTGGATTCAGAATTTCGTTCATCACAACGATCTGGAGGACGTTCTCAACCGTAAATATATGGAGATTGACCAAGTGCGGCAGGAATACCCGCATCTGGTCGCTCTGTTCAAGAGTTCGTCCTTTCCTTCGGAGCTCGCCAAGGGACTCGCCCTCGCACTCGATGATCTGGGCGATGTTCCTCTCATCGTTCGCAGTTCAAGTTTGTTGGAAGACCGTCCTGGTTCCGCTTTCTCTGGCAAGTACAAGAGCCTGTTTCTTGGCAACCGTGGGACCAAAGAAGATCGTCTGGCCGCCTTGATGGACGCGATTGCCGAGGTCTACGCTTCGATCTTTGGACCGGATCCCACCGAGTACCGCGCCGAGCGCGGTTTGCTGGATGTCCACGAAGAGATGGGCATCATGATCCAGGAAGTAGTGGGGCAGCCTGTGGGCAAGTATTTCCTTCCTGCGTGCTCCGGCGTCGCATTCAGCAATAATGAGTTCCGCTGGTCCGCCCGCATTAGGCGCGAAGACGGCCTTATACGCCTGGTGCCCGGGCTGGGGACACGGGCTGTGGATCGTGTTGCCGATGACTATCCCGTACTGATTGCCCCGGGCCAGCCGAGTTTGCGCGTCAACGTCACCGCCGACGAAGTCCGTCGATATTCACCCAAACGTGTTGACCTCATCAATCTGGAGACCAACGCGTTCGAAACCGTCGATGCCGCGGAGTTACTACGCGAGGCTGGCAGTTCCTACCCGCAGATTCGCAACCTGTTGTCGCTCGTGAGCCATGACCGAACTGAACCGATCATCGGACCGATACCTGATTTCAGTTCGCAGGATGCGGTTTTCACATTCGAGGGGCTGATCCGCAATACTCCATTCGTCGTCTGCATCCGTGAATTGATGGATCTGCTTCAATCCAAGCTCGGGACCCCGGTGGACATTGAGTTTGCCTATGACGGGAAGGACTTCTATTTGCTGCAGAGCCGGCCCCAAAGCTATGGTACCGACGCGGTTCCGGTCGCGATTCCGCAGAACTTGCCTTCGGATAAAGTCATCTTTTCCGCTAAACATTTTGTTTCGAACGGCAAGGTGCCGGAGATCACGCACATTGTGTATGTCGACCTCGAAGGCTACAGCCAGCTTTCCGATCCAGCGGCCATGCGCGATGTCGGGCGTGCGGTCGGCAGACTAAATAAGTTGCTGCCGAAGCGGCAGTTTATCCTCGTCGGTCCCGGACGTTGGGGTAGCCGTGGAGACATCAAACTCGGTGTCCCGGTGACCTACTCCGACATCAACAACACGGCCATGTTGATCGAAGTGGCACGCCAGCGAGGCAACTACCTGCCGGAACTTTCATTCGGAACCCACTTCTTCCAGGATCTAGTAGAGGCTTCGATCCGCTATCTTCCCCTCTACCCCGATGATCCGACCACGGTATTCAACGAACTCTTCTTTCGACGATCTCGCAATGTACTCCACGAACTCCTTCCCGAATTCGCGCACTTGGCGGAGACACTTCGGGTCACTGATGTGCCGTCGGAAAACGATGGGATGATTCTGCGCGTACTGATGAACGCGGATCTGGACCAGGCGATCGGATTCTTGTCATCCCCGCAACAGAAGGTTGGAGCCATCGAGTCGGAGGCTGAGCCCATTGACCGGGGAAGCAATGAACACTGGCGCTGGCGATTTCGAATGGCGCAGAGAATTGCTGCTGATCTCGATCCCGAAGAATTTGGAGTGAAGGCTTTCTATCTAATCGGGAGCACAAAAAACGCTACGGCGGGGCGGAAAAGCGACATCGACATCTTGCTTCACTTTCAGGGAAACGACGAACAAAGAAAAAAACTCTTGCTCTGGCTCAAAGGTTGGAGTTGCTGCCTTGCTGAAATCAACTTCCTGAGGACCGGGTATCGCACAGACGGGCTTCTCGATGTGCACCTTGTCGGAGACAACGACATCGCGGCCCGTTCGAGCTTCGCCGCCAAGATCGATGCCATCACCGATCCCGCTCGCAAACTTCCAATGAAAGATTCGCAGGACAGAATTGAGGCGATTCCCATGTAGCCATGTGGATCCTGCTGCGAGAACAACTCGGGAATGTTGGAGCACAAAGCGGAGCACAATAATTGCCGATTGAGAGGTGCGGAGTCCGACTCAGGGGCGTCGGCTACTACTGTAAGTGCTTGAAAACGAGTGAGGGCGGCGAGAACGATTCATTTGCTAAACCGTTATAGGGTCTAACAACTCTATCGAGGGTTCGAATCCCTCCCTCTCCGCCACTCACTCATAGAGTGGAACCGATTAGCCAGCATTCTGGACGCAGCACAGGATTGAGTTTCTACACACTCCGGTAGACAATGAACGCGTGGCTCCACGCAAGCACAAGTTTGCCGATTATCTGCGGCCTAAAACAGTGGCGATGTTGCTGCTGGGGTTTTCTTCAGGGCTCCCGTTTCTCCTCGTGGGCAATACGTTCGGCTACTGGCTGCGCGATGAACACACCTCGCTGACGGCAATCGGATTTCTTTCCTGGGTGGGCATTGCCTATTCGCTGAAGTTTCTGTGGGCGCCCTTGATGGATCGCGTCGACTTGCCGCTGTTTCGGCGGCTTGGACATCGGCGCGGATGGATGATGTTTTCGCAGATTGTCATCGGCCTGGCACTGTTTGCGATGGCCGGAACAGGAGCGAAAGCCGGCCTTGCCCAGCTTGGCGCTTTTGCGCTCGTCGTCGCGTTTGCCTCATCGACCCAGGACATTGTGGTCGACGCTTGGCGAATTGAATCCGCGGATAACGGAGAAGAGCAGGGCCTCTTGGCGTCAGCCTATCAATTCAGCTACCGCCTGGCGCTTCTGGCTGCGGATTCCCTTATCCTCATCGTGGCAGCAGCGGTAGGCTGGCGCATATCCTACGGGATTTACGGCGCGTGTATGGCCGTTGGAATTATCGCGACCTGGTTTGCCAAGGAACCGGAGCGCGCGGATGCGTTGATGAAGGATAAAGAACGCGAAGCGCCGATTTGGACGGCTCGCGGTTTCTTTGACGCTGTGGTGGGACCGTTCATCGTTTTTTTCCGAGCACATGGCTGGCTCGCGCTTGTGATGTTAGCGGCAATCAGCCTCTACCGGTTGCCCGACTTCATCATGGGTCCGATGGCGAATCCCTACTACCACGACATCGGTCTCTCGAAGCAGACAGTCGGAGCCGTGCGCGGCTCAATTGGACTCATCGCTACATTTGCAGGCATCGCTGCGGGCGGATTCTGCTCGCTGAAGCTTGGCTACATGCGAGCGCTCATCATCGGGGGTATTTTGCAGGCGGCAGCGATCGTCGCTTATGCGAGCCTCGCGTTCGCGGGCGCGAGCATTCCTCTTTTCGCGCTGGTCATGGCAGGTGACAACTTCGGCATCAGTTTTGCAGGTGTTGCGCTTGTGGCATACATGTCGAGTCTCACCCATATCGGATACACCGCCACGCAGTATGCACTCTTGAGTTCTACGTATGCCTGGCTGGGGAAAATCTTGAAGGGGTTTTCCGGCGCTGAGGTCGAGCGTCTGAGCGCCACCCATGGCCTCATTCATGCCTACGGCTTTTTCTTTATCGCTTGTGGCCTGGCCGGCGTGCCTGCTGTCCTTCTGTTTGCTGCATTGGATTACTGGCACCGGCGAAAGCAACCGGCTCCAGCCGCTGCCTAAGAAAGTCCTCAGCTGCAACCCACACCATTGCTCGACGACCGGACGATGAGTGTAATGGCCCGGGCCCGCCATCTGGGGTTCGGTTAACGCTATCGCGATCTTGCCCAGTCAACCGAGGTGTCGCAGTTAATAAATTCCGGCTGCCAACGTCCAATTGGATCGCTTGAGGACTTTTTCCGTCGGCAGAAGTGGAAGTCGCAACGCCATGAAATCACGCGCTACAATGGACCCGCAATCATGCGACAGGCAACCAGAGGATACGGGCGGGGCGTTTCTGGGAGAATCCATTCCCACCGACGGTTCGCAGGGCGTTGGTGCTGCAACGCCATAGCAACATCGCTCGTAGTCGCATCGGCTTTTTTTTGCGGAATCGCGGCGTACTCGCAGACTGGCGCCAACAATCAGCCTCTCGCGACTTCCAATGTTGACCGGACTTCGGCGGCTACCGCACTTACCCGCGCCCGGTCCGCAAGCCTGGATCGGCATCCGAAAGATGCAATCAGGATTTTGCGCAGCGCCTTGCGCGAGCATCCTGAGGATGCCGCACTGGAACTTGAACTTGGACGAGTGTATCTGGCGATCGGGGCCAACAGCAAAGCACGGCAGATCTTCCAGCAGGTTCTTGAAAAGTCCCCGAATGATCGCGACGCCCTGCTCGAAATGGCCCGTGTTCTTTCGTATCAAAACCAATACCCGGCATCGGACGACTTGTACCGGCGTTTGCTTGCGGCGAACGCCGCTGATGAAGCTGCTGCGATCGGCCTGACAAACAACCTCATCCATGAAGGACACAAAGCGGAAGCGAGTGCCACTGCGGCTGCGGCGCTGAAGCACCATCCTAGTAGTCTTCGGTTACTGGAATACAAAGACCGAATCTCGAGTGGACTGCTTGGAGGAGATGAGCGCGCCCTACCGGCCCTCGAAAACGTTCTGACCACGTCTATAGATTACGTCAATGATTCCGCCGGAAATCATTCGTGGCGAGCGACGGAACGGCTTGAGAACAGGATTCGGCCGGGGCTTGTCAGCGACCTGCACTTGGAACAACAGGTGCTCCATGGTATCGAAGATTCGCTGGAAGTTGTGGAGACTTTTTCCGAAACGCTGCACTGGAGGCCACGCGAAAGAATTTTGCTTGCCGTGGGCGGCGGGGCGGTCCATTTTGATACGAATAGCGACGTGGCCGCACTTTACGAGGCCTCGCTTGCCGGCTTGGTGGCAAATCATCTTCTAGTGGGTGGCGGTTTTTCGCGCATTCCCATCGCGCCCGATGCCGAAGCTGCTGAGTTTCGTCTGACGGCGCAAGGTTGGGAGGCGTTCACGATCTGGACTCCCGCGCATTGGCAAGTAAGCTTGCGCGCCTCACGGCGCCACTACAGCGACGAGCGGGTCGGCGCACAGCAATCGGCGGATGTGGTGCATCAGTGGACCAAGCCCAAGGCGAACTTCACCGCTGGCTACCGTTTTCGCCATTTTGGATTTAGCCCCGGAGTGGCTCACGGCTATTTCAGTCCGGACAATTATCAGAGCCACCAGGCAGTCCTGGGAGCCAGCTTCAGGCCCACCCGCTGGTATCGCGCGGAGTTGACTGCTCGAGCCGGGGCCGAATCGATTGCCAGTGGCGCCGACTTCCAGCGTGCATGGGACATCACAGCCAGAAACCAGTTGCTTCTGCGAAACTGGGAAGTCAGCCTGAGTTATTCAAGGTTCGATATTTCTCAGTTCAGCGGCGCGTTTACCGCGGATGCGGCGCGATTTGAATTGGCCTATCATTTCTGAAGACTCCGGTTTGGCATGTAGCGTGCTTCAAAGCGTACTTCGCGCTCAAGGAGGGCCGCTCTAAATCCATGCCGATGGACATTTTGCTCGTTGATGATGACAAGGGCACACGTCAGTGGCTTAGTTCCGTCCTGACGGCTGAGGGTCATATTTGCCATGTCGCCCGTAACCCCGAAGAAGCTGAAGCCCACCTGCGCCAAAATGCTGTGCAGCTCGCGTTCGTCGACATTTATCTGGGCCATTCGAATGGGGTTGACTTCCTCAAGCGCCTCAAAACTCTGCAACCCGACTGTGATTGCGTGATGATGACGGCACACGCCAGTGTGGAGACCTTGGCCAAAGCAGTGCAAGATGGCGCGGCCGACTACCTTGGTAAGCCGCTGAAAGTGGACGAGCTACTGGGTTGCGTCGAACGTCTGAAGTCACGACGCGAAGCGGGCATCAGTCCGGTGCCCACGGGTGGCGACGAACCTGAGGGATTCGAGGGCACCGCAATCGTCGGCCGCAGTCCCCGGATGCTTGATGTTTATCGGACCATCGCTCGTGTGGCCCCGACCGACGCTACCGTGCTGATTGTCGGCGCCAGTGGAACCGGCAAAGAACGGGTCGCGCGCGCCATTCACGAACACAGTAAACGCTCAGCCCGGCCGATGACCGCCATCAACTGTGGCGCGCTGGCGGAAAGCGTGCTGGAAAGCGAACTTTTCGGTCACGAGAAGGGCGCTTTTACTGGCGCAGATGCCGCGCGGCGCGGCCTGTTTGAGAGCTCCCAGGGAGGCACCATCTTCCTTGATGAAATCTCGGAAACGACCCCGGGATTTCAGGTCAAACTGCTGCGGGTTCTACAGGAGCGCCAAATTCGAAGGCTTGGGTCGAACGTTACGACCGCCGTCGACGTTCGTATCGTTGCCGCTACTAACGCGGATCTCATGGAGCGCATTCGAGCTAAGGAGTTTCGGGAGGACCTCTATTATCGCCTCAGTGTGATCACCATCCATCTCCCCTCACTCGAAGAACGTCGCGACGATATCCCGCTGCTGGCGCGCTATTTCCTCGCCCGTTTTAACGGTCGTAACGCCCGGCAGGTTTCTTTGCAGCCCCGCACCGTCGAACTTCTTTCGCAGATGCCTTGGCCGGGAAATGTTCGGCAACTCGAAAACTTGATTGAGCGCGCGGCCATCATGTCCGCAACCGGCGAAATCGCCCCAGAAGACGTCGAGCATTGTCGCGAGGCGGGTATGCCGGCAGGGCAAAACTCCTCATCTGGTAGTGCAACAGCTCCCGCAAATTCCAATGGATCTGGCGCAGCTGCGAGCTTAACGTTGAAGGAGGCCGAGCGTCAGCAAATCATCCGTGCGCTGCAGGAAGCGGCCGGAAATCGTTCCCTCGCGGCGCGTAAGCTTGGTATCGAACGCAAATCTCTCTACAAGAAAGCGAGGCGGCTGGGCATCGATCTCGATGCCGTCGATAAATGAGCATTTTTCCCAGCGAGCAACGCAGGACGGGTCTCGCCATCAACTGGCTGGTCCTGAATTTCTTGCTGCTCTGTCTGGTTGCTCTCCTCAGTTTTACCTATCCCGTAGAAGAGTTGAGCCGGCGCCTCACGGACTCGTTTTTCCGCCTGCGAGCCCACCAGCCGACTTCGAAACTCGTCACCATCGTTGCGATTGACGATGCCAGCCTTGAGCAACTCGGACGTTGGCCGTGGCCTCGTGCCCAGATGGCGCGCGTCGTCCGTGCCGTCAGTCAACAGAAGCCGAGGGTGATTGGCCTCGATGTCCTACTACCGGAAGCCGGCGACCCAGCTGGTGATAGGGATCTCGCCCAAGCAATTCACGACGCAGGTAACGTCGTGCTGGCATCAAGACTCAGTGATACGCGCGATCGCGCCTGGACCGATCCTCTACCCCAGTTTCGTGCCGCCGCCGCTGGCATCGGTCACGTGCAAGCTGTGATGGATTCCGACGGCATCGGGCGTCGGATGCCGCTCTTGGAACTGAGTGCAGATGGACCCAGACTGCCGCTGGCGGCAGAAATGGTGCGTGTTGCAACCGGCCAGTCAATCCGTGCTGACTCGGAAGGACTCTGGCTCGGAAGCAGCCTTTTGCCAACCGAAGGCGGATCGTCGCGCGGTTCCCAACCGGGCTGGAAGACGTATTCGCCACAATTCCTGACGATCAACTTCCGTCAGCAGTTCTCGCCGGACAACGCCGAACCGCCATTCTTAGTCGTATCGGCGGCTAGCCTTGTGGCTGGGCGAGCGCCCGCGCTACTGAATGATCGGGCTGTGCTGATTGGCTTTGGCGCTTCCGACCTTAGCGACCGCATTGCCACACCCGTAAGCGGCCCCATGCCCATGCCAGGCGTAGAGGTGCATGCGAACCTGCTGCAGGGCTTGCTTACAGGCATCGGTATTCAACATGTCACTTTCGCGCGCCAGCTAGTCCTGCTGCTGGTTTTCTCGCTTGTTTCCACGTGGCTGGTGCTGCGACGTCCGGGCTGGGGATCGGTGTGGATTCCACTGGTACTATTCGCGATTTGCTACGTGTTGGGTTTCTGGTTCTATCGTCATCACGGGCTTCTGTTCGATTTAGGACCGCTGTTTTGTACCGCCGTCCTGGCGGTTCCGCTAGCGCAGTTGGAGAATCTCGCGATCGTGAATCGTGCGCTGAATCGCGGGCTCTTGCAGTTGCGCGGCACCTTGCTCGCCGGCCCCCAAACCGGCCAACTTCCTGGTTTTCAACCAGATCCAATCGCACAGGACGCGCGCGCCGATCTTCAGCAAAAACTCGACTTGGTGCAGAGGTTACAGTCTGAACTGGCATCGTCATTCACCTTCCGTCAGAACCTGCTTGAGTCCATGCACGAGGGTCTGGCGGTTTTTGACGCCTCTGGCAAAAGCGAGTTTCGCAATCAATACTGGGAGCGCTTTTGCGAAAAGCAGGGGTGGTCTCCGGCAATCGAAGTAGAAGAATTAGGCCGCCGAATCGGTCATCCGGGCTGGTCGAATCTCAGCGAGAAAATGCGCGAAGGCAGTCTTCCACCGGAGAGTGAAGTCTATCTCGGAGGCGGTTTCTGGCAGATTCGTGGCCTGAGCCTCGCCCCGGCTGGTTCCGAAGGCCCACGGTGGATGGTGGTTGTCGCCGACCTAACTTCGCGCCTGGAAAGAGATCGCTCGCGGGCCGAGGCACTTCGTTTTGTGACTCACGAACTGCGCACGCCCCTGGTTTCCATTCAGGGCTTTGCTGAATTCCTGTTGCGCTATCCCCATGCCGATTCCTCAAAAGAAGCGGCCGCTACCATCTTTCGGGAATCGCAACGTCTCGTGTCTCTGATCAATACCTATCTGGACGTCTTGCGTTTTGATGCCGGCGCCCGTGCCCTTCGCAAGCAGTCAATCGCCATTCCAGAGATGGTCGGCCAGGTTGAGAAAGTAATCGCTCCGATTGCCGAGGCCGCCGATATAAACATCCTTGTTGATCTGGAAGACGCTCTGCCGCCGCTGACTGGCGATGCGCCCATGCTGAACGGGGTGCTATTGAACTTGCTCAACAACGCCGTCAAATACAGTCCCGAGGGCAGCGAGGTTTCGCTTCGCGTGAGGGGCAATAACGACGCCGTAGTCTTCGAAGTTGCGAATCCCGGCACGATGATTCCGCCGGACGACCTCGCTCGATTGTTTGAGCCCTTTTATCGGGCTCCCGATCACGACCCTGCCAAACCAGGATGGGGCTTGGGTCTTACCTTCGTAAAGAGAATCGTCGAGGAGCATGGTGGGACCATCGAAGCTTCCAGCGATAACGACGGCATCCGCGTTCGGGTCAGTATTCCGGTCACCGGGGCAGATGCGGTCCCCGCCACTGGGTCTCAAGGTGGGGCAAACTGACCCATATTTGTGGGTCCGGCGTATGCAAAGGCCCCACTCCCGTGACTTTTTTTAACAGCTCGAGAGTTCAACCAAATCTCACTCGCAGGATTTTTTCTCTGCAAATCCATTGAATGCTGAGCTTTGTAAATTTCTCGCATCTTACCCCACAGACTTCAGTCCGTCCCTGCAGACTATCTTCCAGCTTTTCAAATCTGCCCCGCCGAGCTTTTGGCATCGCAGGTGCATCACGCGGGAGTGGACATCAAGGCCACCGATGGCAAAGACTATGAGGTTAAGGTGGATGCGTGCACAGGTAAAGTGCTGCAGATCATCGTTGGAGGTTAGAGCGTGAGATCCTTCGGGAGATCACGGACACCGGGACTCGCCGACTCACTCCTCCCTGGAGTCGGCGGGTTCCTGTTTCTCTGCCCAGGCTTGACGAGGTGAACATTGTGACTTTCCTTCGGGAAAACACGGAGACTGAAATCCTTCGGCACCCTCCCACATTCCGGGGGGTTTCGGTCTTCTTGGAAAATCGTGCTATTTGGACTGTACTTATCTTTACCGTTGTGACGTTTGCGACCCTTGCGGTGAGTGCGCAAACCACTGCGCCGGCGGCCCCTCCCACGAACGCTCCTTTCGCCGGCGCACTTATTTCTGATTGGAGAGGCCCGGTTCAAGTCCAACTGCCGGGAGCCGCCTCTGCTGCTCGCCCCGTTCGAGGCCAGATACTGCCAGAAGGAACGACGCTCGACACACGCGATGGCCAACTTGTGCTCGTTCTCCGCGCCGATGAAAGCGAGGTCTTGGTTCAACCGCATACTCGCTTAGTCATTCGCGCTCCCCAACCGGGCAACTGGGACACGATCCAGATCATGCTCGGCAAAGTGCGCGCTTTCATTCGCAAACGCACGGGCGGCGCGGAGCCGTTCCAGATGGGAACCCCGAGCGCCGTCATCGCAGTTCGCGGCACCAGATTCGATGTCGAGGTCAACGCCACCGGCATCAGCGAAGTAGATGTTTTTGACGGCCTGGTTGAAGTAGGGTCGTCCACACTGCCGGGCGCCTCGGTCTTGGTGAGCCCCGGCATGTCCACGCGGGTGGCGATCGGCTTCCCTCCAGAAACACCGGTACCCACCCGCGAAATTCGCCCAGACGTAGAAGTTCCCGATCAGTTGGCGCGACTCGAATTTGCCCGCGAGCGCGCGTTACAGGTAGAGCGTGCCTGGGACTCCGAGGCCGGTGAGCGTCCCGACAATGAAGTCAACGAATCGGTGGACGAAAGTCGCGAATCGGAGAAAGGGGATCACTAAGAGTCCAACCACACACGTCGCCTAAACCGCCGCATCCCAATATCCCTCCTGGGAAACCGCGTGGCGGCGGACACTCCTGCGATCAGCGTCACCATGCACAAATTTCCTGCGATCCAGGCAACGGCAGGGCTGCCTCTCCCATCTGAGATGCAGTTCAGTGAATCTTTTCAGTGACATAGCTCGTTGTGTCGCTTGGCAGCAAGCGTGCACTTGTGTTCGGTACACGCCACCCTTCGTTTGTTTCTCGCTTCCCACAACATTGCGGCCTTCCAGTAATAGTGTGGGCAAATTCAGATACGAGGCCGAAACATGCGACTGCTGAGTGTCCGGCTTATCGTTTCGCTGATTGTTGGCATCACTCTGGTTTCCTCCGCGTTCTCTTATTACGAAGTCATCGAGAAGAAGCGGAGTTTGCGGAATGATGTGCAGCGTCGTGCTGAAGATTTGGCGGAGAGCCTTGCAGGCTCCCTTGAAAGGGCGTGGGACTCCACTGATTCCAGTTGCGACTTTCAAAGAGTAGTGCAGCGCTTTGGAAGCCGGGAACGGCTCCTCGGAGTCACGGTATATGACCGCACCGGGAAAATGCTCGCCGGCACGCCGGCGCTGAACAAGTTACTCACAGATAGTCCCCACTCTTTATTTCAAAGCGTCCGCGAAGGCCATCCGGAGAATGAATACGTACGGCTGGAGGGTGCGCCCGTTTACATTCTGTCCGTTCCGCTGCGCCACAAAGACGAAATCGTTGGTGGTCTCGCCGTAGTTCAGGATGTGGCCTACATCCGGGCAGAGAGTATGCGCGTGTGGCGGGACAGTTTCTTTCGCGTCCTGGCCCAGGTCTTCTTCATTGTTCTGATCACGTTGCTCATCGTGCGTTGGAGTATTACCGGGCCCATCGCGCGCGCATCGCAATGGATGCGCGCTTTGCGCACCGGTAAAGCGTCATCTCGTCACGAAATGCCGGATCTGGAACTACTGAAGCCGCTGGCTCGCGAATTTGAAACCCTGGCGAAAAGTCTGACGCAGGCAAGGACCGCCGCCGAGCAGGAGGCGCGTCTTCGCGAGGCGGGCGCGCGCGTTTGGACCGCCGAGCGCCTCTCTGTCCAGATTCGTAATCGCTTGGACGGCAGCCATCTGTTTGTGGTCTCGAATCGCGAGCCCTACATGCACCAGCGAAACGGCAAGTCAATTGACGTCGTGGTCCCTCCAAGTGGGCTCGTCACGGCGCTGGAACCGGTGCTCACAGCATGCGACGGCACTTGGATTGCCCAAGGCAGCGGCGATGCCGACATGGAAACCGTGGATTCGCATGACCGTTTGCGCGTTCCGCCCGAGGATCCGCGTTACACCTTGCGCCGCGTCTGGCTCAACAAAGAAGAAGAGGAAGGCTACTACTACGGATTCGCAAATGAGGGACTCTGGCCACTCTGTCATATTGCCCATACGCGCCCAATTTTCCGCGCTCAGGATTGGCAATATTACGAAGAAGTAAATCGAAAGTTTACCGATGCGGTCCTGCAAGAAATCGAGGACATTCCTAATCCCGTAATTCTGGTGCAGGACTATCATTTCGCTCTTCTACCGCGGATGATCAAAGAGCGTCGCCCCGAAGCAAGGGTCGCGATTTTTTGGCACATCCCATGGCCGAATCCGGAGGCATTCGCGATTTGTCCCTGGCAGCGTCAGTTAGTGGATGGCCTTCTCGGAGCTGATCTGATTGGCTTCCACATTCAGTCTCATTGCAACAACTTCTTGCAGACGGTGGATCGCGTTGTCGAGTCACGCGTGGACTGGGAACACTTTTCGGTAAACCGCCGCGACCACCGCACGATCGTAAGGCCGTTCCCTATCAGCGTCGGTCTCACGTCAGAAGAAACGGAAACACCACCGACCTGGGAAATGTCTTCCCTCGAACGCGCATCGGTTCTCCGCAATCTCGGAGTAGAAGCCACATACTTGGGCGTAGGTGTGGATCGCGTGGACTACACGAAGGGCATTCTGGAACGCTTCCTCGCCGTCGAACGGTTCTTGGAGAAGTGGCCCTCCTACCAGGGGAAGTTCACCTTCGTTCAGATCGGTGCACCGAGCCGCACCCATATTCAGCGTTATCACGACCTGCTGCTTCAGGTGGAAATGGAAGCCGAACGGATCAACGCGCGATTCCAAACCGGTAAATGGAAACCGATTATCTTTCTCAAGCGGCAACACAGCCATCACGAGATCGCGCCTTTTTATCGAGCCGCCGATCTTTGCCTGGTCACTTCTCTCCACGACGGGATGAATCTGGTGGCCAAAGAATTTCTTGCGGCACGCAACGATGAGCGCGGGGTTTTGATTCTAAGCCAGTTCACCGGTGCTGCTCGCGAACTGCGGGACGCACTCTTGGTGAACCCCTATGACATCGATCAGACAGCGGATGCAATACGAACCGCGTTGGAGATGGAACCGGAGGAGAAGCAACTGCGCGTTCAGCGCATGCGCAAGATTATCGAAGAACACAACATCTACCGTTGGGCCGGCACGCTGATCGCTGAACTCTGCGACCTTCGTTTAGACCATGAGGATGACTCACCCGAAAGATCTCACTCGGTCAGCGCCGCCTAGCTGCGTCCGAGAGAAAGGAAATTGTTC
>Ga0302323_100001017_pt1 | contig 22736 bp, 19 predicted proteins | sample Fen_T0_3_FD_201950 | JGI IMG/M metagenome (GOLD analysis project Ga0302323, IMG submission 201950) | Peat permafrost microbial communities from Stordalen Mire near Abisko, Sweden - Fen_T0_3 | ecosystem: Environmental > Terrestrial > Soil > Wetlands > Permafrost | place: Sweden: Abisko... | reverse complement strand
TTCGCCCTGCCCTTCGCCGACGCCTGCTTCGATCACGTGTTCGTGTGCTTCGTGCTCGAGCACCTGCGCCAACCCGAGAATGCCCTACCTTCCCTCCTGCGTGTGCTGCGACCGGGCGGCTCGCTGACCGTCATCGAGGGCGATCACGGCTCGGCCTTCTTTCACCCCAAGAGCGCACGCGCCCAGCGCACGATTGAATGCCTGAATCAGGCGCAGGCGGCGGCGGGCGGGGACGCGCTCATCGGACGGCGGCTCTATCCCCTCTTGCGCGCGGCCGGGCTCGACGACGTGCAGGTCTCGCCGCGCTTCGTGTACGCCGACCGCAGCCGCCCGGGCTGGGTCGACGGTTTCACCCGCAAAACCTTCATCGCCATGGTCGAGGGCGCGGCCGAGTCGGCCCGGAGGCTCGGGCTCATCGATCAAGCCGCCTGGGACGAAGGTATCGCCGACCTCAAGCGCAGCGCCGAGAACGACGGCACCTTCTGTTACACCTTCTTCAAGGCCGTCGCGCGCAAGGGGTAGCCTCGCGGAACGTGCGCTACGGACAGCCGCCCGACGTTCGCCGCAGCACGATGGCATCCATGGCGGTCAGGGTGACGCTGCTGGCGGCGCTGCCGTCATTCCAGCGCGCCTGCGATTCAAGCAGCAAGGCATCGGCGACCAGCGTGCCTGTGCCAGCGTTGCGGATGCGCACCCGCGGCTTGTCCGCGGCCTTGAGCGCGACCGTGGCGATCTTGTGCCAGGCATCGCCGCCAGAGCTCTGGTCGAGCGTCTGACTGGCCACCACGGCTCCCGCGGAAACCACCTCGAAGACGGCTTGCTTTGAAAAGCCCGTGGCCGTGGGCGCGGCGGCCCACCAGGCGGAGAGGGTATACGTGTCGTCGGCGCGCAAGCCAAGATCCCACTCGGCGGTGTCGCTGCCCGATGCCAGCTCGTGGCTGCCGCCTGCCCAGTCGTGGAAATACGGTCCGGCCGCCATCCAGATGCCACTGTCGTGCGTGGCCGATTTCCACGACGTTCCCGCGGCAAACGCAGCGTCAGCGTCGTCGATGATGGTCTGCACGCGCGGCGCCTGCGTACCCGTCAAGCGCGACAGACCCGCGCCCAGACTCACGGTCTGTTCAGCGCGGGATCCGTTCAGCACCACGGCGCCGCGCTGGAAGTCGCGCTTGAATACATCGGCGGGATGTTCGTGCAGAGATACCTCGTCCAGCCATACCGTACCCACGCTGGCTCCCAGTTCGAAACCCAGGCGGGCGTCGGTCGCGTTCTCGTTGGCCTCGAAGGTGACGGTCATGCTCTTCCACGCGCTGCCCACGTCGACGGTGCGCGACAGGCCGTAGTTGCGCCAGTCGGCCGCGCCCTTCTGCACGTTGATACCAATGGTCCTAGCGGACGAGGCGCGCGCCGAGAACACGAGATCGTACGACACGTCCTTGGTCACCGAGATGCCACTTTGCGAGAACAGGATCTTCCAGTCCGTCGCATCCCCCGCGCTGCTGACGACGATCTTGGCGGAATTCGTGCCGGCCACGGGCTGGGCACTGTCGGTGGACATGGCCGCGGTCGCGCCAGTGGTATTGTCGGCCCAAAGGCTCCAGTTGGCGGCTAGCGTGGCCTCAAAGCCGCCGTCGCGCACGTGTTCCGTGGCCACCCCGCCTGGGATTGCCACCCGCTGCGCGGGCCCGCAGGCGGCGCCCAGATCGGCGTCGAACTCGTCGTACCACCAGTCATTGCCGTGGAACGTGTCGCCCAGCTCGTAGGCGTAGAAGCCGTCATTCGTCAGCGCGACGCCGAGACCGAAGCGCATGTTGCGATAATCGGTGCGGCCGAATTCCAGCGCGCCCGCGGTGATCACTTTCATCGGGTCGTAACCGTAGCCGTAGCCGATCTGGTAGGGCGGCGCGCCCTCGATCATCGTGATCACCGGCGGTCGGCCCACGCTCCACCAGCCGTGGTAGGTGTCCCACAGATCGGCGAAGCCGATCTTGGCCTCGATCACCTCGGGCACCTGGAAACCGATGCTGTCGCCGTTGAACAATGCGCCCACATCCGCCGACGGTGGCCGCGGCAGGTGCCCCGAGGCAAAAGCGTAGGGCATCAGCTTGCGCCACTCGGCCAGCTCCGCGAACACGCCCGCACGCCAGGCCGCATCCAGCCAGGCAGGATCGTCCAGTTTGCCGTCGCCGTCCGCGTCCACGTCGACGGGGTTGCCCTTGTAATCCTGTTTCACCCAGGACTGATCGACGAAGAAGTTGTCGAAGAACATCCCGTCCTGCGCCAGGTTCGCGGCCAGGATCTGATCGTAGGCGAAGCGCGCCTGCATGGTGGCTACCTCGGGCTTGGTCAGATTCAAACGCCACGCCCCTGGCCAAACCTCGATGCGCTTGCCCTTGGTGTCGTGCAGGTACGCCGACTCGGGTACCTCGGGCTCGCCATTGCGCTCGACGGTATTGATCGAGCCCAGGACCAGCACGTTGGCGTTCAGCCCGCGCAGCTGCGCGATCTCGGCCTCGCTGAAACCCGCGCCCAGCCACAGATCGATGCGCGCGCAGTGCGGGATGCCGCCGTCCTTTTGCACTTCCCACGATCCCCACAAATTGCCGATGCGGGGACAGCTGGCATTTGCCGCGGGCAAGGCGCGGTAGCGCACGTGCAAGGGCCAGCCTGTGCCACTGTCGCAGCGAACGAAGACTTCGTTGACCACCTTGGTGTCTGGGGAAAGCCCGGTGATGGTCGTACTGTGGACCGTGGTGCCCTCGCCGGTGGCGAAGGGCGTGGTTTGCGCCACGTCGCCGATCGACCAAGCGCAATGGGCGGCCGCGCCTGTGGTCAGAGTGAAGTCCACGCTGGTTGCACCCGCGGGTAGCAGCGTGCTGGGCGGCGACGGATCGCAATAGCTGGCGTCGCAGGGGCCGTTAGCCACCGTGGCGTCGGCAGGCAAGACATCGCTTGCGCTCCCGTCCTTCTCCGTTCCGCCGCTGTCGCCGGCCACGCTGCCGTTCTTGGTGGAACCGCAACCAACAATTATCAGCACTGCTACGAGTCGCGACGAAACCATGCGCATGCTCTGTCCCCCGGCCCCGGATGGAACCTATACGGATTCTACCTCTGTCCGAGGTTCTCCGTCGCTATCGCCTGCGCGACATTCCTGTCGTCATCACGTCGTCCTCCGAGTGCCAGGGCGCAAGCAAGACGGCTCGAATGCGCGGGCTTCACGCAAAATCTTGCTCTGACGCGCCCGCTGGCCAAGATCGTGCATGACGGCCAGCCTCGGAGGTTCACCGATGTCTTTCGATTCACACTCCTCGCGCCGCTTCAGGAAAAGAAATCCGCTTCATGCAGCGCCGTTCTTGCTCGCCTTGACCCTTTTCGCTGGGACGGCCAGGGCCGACGACGTGCCACCGCCCGCGAACGCGGCGGCGGGCACTCGTCACGGGTCTGCGTTCGTCGATCCGCTGGGGTTCCTGCTCTTCGGACCGCGCATCGGCGTCGAGGTTGGCACGGGCCAGATGACCGGCGCGCTCTATGGCCGCTGGTTCGATAGCGGACTGCTTTCGCGCAGCTTGTTTCTCAAGACCAACGACAAGTTCGCCTTCAGCTACGGGGTCGGTGCGCGCGGGCGCTACTACCTTGCGGACGGCATGGAAGGCATCAGCGTTGGCGGAGCACTGGAATACCTGCGCACGCGCGTTGAAAACAACGTCGACCTCACGGCCGCCATTTCGACCTACGTGATCCCCTGCGCGGAGGCCGGCTACCGGATGTCCTTCGGCCAGTTCTACGCGGGCGTCTCCGCGGCGCTGGGCTACGCGTTCAGGGCCTCGGGGACCATCGAGAACTTGCCTGGTGGCAGCTCTGCGAAGAATTTCGTAGCAGCCAACGAAAGTTCTATTTATGGCCAGGCCAGCCTAGAACTGGGCGTCTTCTTCTGAGCAAGAGAATCCGAGCGCCGACCGCTGGGCTATTTGGGAAAGAAAAGGCGCGCGCTGCCGAAGCGAATGGTTTCCTGGTAGCGCTCGCTCAGGAATTTCCCGGCTTCGGGGCACCACTTCTGCAGGTCGACCCAGCCGTCCGGCCCCCAGTACAGCCCGTCGATGATGACCAGCGCGGCCGGGGGCGCGGCCGCAAGCTCACGCGCGAACTCCTTGGCGTGCTTCGCCTGGTGCTCGGTGATGATCTTGGTTCGCTCGGGCGTCCCGGCGCCAGCCAGCGCCGCGGTCATGTTCAGTTCCCACCCGGTGATCACGTAGCGGGTTGCGGCCTTGCGTTCGGCCAGAAAGAGCACGTACGGATCGATTCCCCAGTGCAGAACCCGGTCCGTGGGTTTGGTGTGTTCCTTGAGATAGGCGGCGGCGTGGTGCAGGTCGACCGAGTTGTAACTTCCGAAGTTGAAATTGCGCAGGTAATCGTCCGTCTTGCGCGACGCAGGTGTGGCGAAGCGGGTGGGAAAATCCAGGTGGGCCAGTTGCGGACTTTTCATGGCCACGTCGTTGTTCAGGAAGGCCAGCACCAGGATCCCAGCCAGTGGAATCGCGCGCAGCCGCTTCTCTGGCAGGTAGGCTTCCGCAAGCCACATGGCGAGCAGCCCGCCCTGGATCCACGTGAACGCCGTGATGGGTTGGTAGTGGTACTCGAAGCCCTTGTCTTGGATGAGCAGACTGACCACGGCGACCAGTGCACCGAGCGCCACGGCGACCAGGCGCCTGGGCAGCTGGCCCATGACCACCATTCCCAGGGTGGCAGCGCTGACCACCAAGGACCAGCGCACGGTCTCGGTCTTTAGAAGCTCGTTGCGACCCTTGGACCAGATGTAGGGATAATAGCGAGGCGTTTCGAACAGGTTGATGCGGACAAATTCGATGGGCGAGCCGACCAAGGACAGAAGAAGCAGGTGGAAGATCCCGGCGATGACCATGCCCAGGCATAACCGTCCGAAAAGCCACTTGCGCTGCCCGTCGAGCTCGTTGTCCACCAAGACCGCGAGCATCTGGGGAAAGACAAAAAGCAGCATGGTGGGCTTGGCCAGGCACGAGGTCGCGACGAGAAAGCCGCTCAGCACCAGCAGCCAGTGCGCCAGCCGCTCGCGCCGACGCTCGGCCGCCAGCAGGTGCCCGATCACTTGCACCAGGTAACCCGGAAGCACGAACCACAGCGCATAGCCATCGCGCTGCGCCTGGGTCCAGTAGCCGTTGATTTGATAGGGCGCCGACAGCAGCGTCCAGAAGGCCAGCCCCCAACACAGCCGCACGAGCAGCGAGGGCTTTTCGCTTACGGATGATGCCCCCAAACGCAGGACCAATCCGGGCAGGAGAAATCCTACGAGTGCGAACACCAAGCCCGTGGTGCCAAGCTCGAGCGAGCGAAACACGTGGTCGTCCGCCCCACCCAGCTTGAGAAAGAGCCAGTGGATGTACGTCGCTATCGGACCGTTCAGCTCGCGCGCGTCGGAGAACAGCCGGTCGCCGTGGCCGATCACCCAGCCCGAGTAGTGAAACGTCCCTTGGTCGCGCCCCATGCCGTTGTAGGACGCAACCTGCGTGCTGAGAACAACCCAGTACAGCGCGGGCAGGGCAATGGCCAAGGCCACTGCCCAGCGCCCGGGGTCGGAACCGGCGAAACGCCGGACCCAAGGAGAGAGAAACCGAAGCTTGGCAAGGTGGCGTCGAGCGCCCTCTGCAATGCGAACCAAGAATCCCATCGTTTGGCGACGAAACTACCACGCCTTGCGCCGCGCAGGCGTCACGCCATTGTGATCCACGTCTGCTACAACCTCGATTCGAGGTATTGTAGTGGTCAGTCCGCCACGGCCATGGCCAACGAAAATATTCGATCCGCCAGCAAGGCGCTCAGTCCGCTTCTGAGACGGCGCGGAACCTCGCCCGCGGTCGGTTCGGCCCTGCGTCGGGCGGTGCAGGCCTTGGACCAGGCCATGGCCGCGCCGGCGGGACAGGCGGAAGCCATCCATCAGGCGCTGGCAGAATTGCGTGCTTGCATGGTGCTGATCCACGAATCGGATCGCCCAGCCGATCAAGAGCAGCTGGAGGGCGCGGCCACGGCGCTGTCATTCCTGGCGCCGCTTGAGGCCGAGCTGCCGCCGCCAGTCGCCCAGGCGCCCAGCCAGCCCGCGCAAGCTCCCTCGGTTTTCCACACGGTGGTGCCTTCCAGCCTGCCGCCACCGCCGGTTGTCTCGGCCCCGCGGGCCAGGAGCGAGAGGAAGCGGCGGTCACAGAACGTGCAGGCGATCGATCTCGGTACCGTCGAGGTGCACCTGGCCGGCTTGCAGGGAAGCTTCGATACCCTGCATGCCGTGCTCCAAGGATCCGCGCACCGCCTTGTCGACGTGGACAAGGCTGCGGATGATTTGCGTGCGCACTTACTCGCCATCGAGTGGCTGGGACGCGAGCGCACTTCAGGCTGGGTGAAAGCAAGCCGCGAGGCCAAGGAGCCGGTGCAGCGGCTGGTCGCCAGCGCGGCGCTGGTATATCTGGAAGCAGCCGGCGGCGCCGAACGTTCGCTCACCGTGCTGGAAAGGTCGGCGCAGGGCACGGACCCGCTGGCGCCCATGGCGGTCACCATTCTGCAAACACTGGCCGGCCAGAGCTTCCTCGCCTGCGCGCGTACCGTTTTCGAAAGGACGACGAGCGAAACGGTTCGCGCCGCGCTGCTGCCACTGCTGGTAGAGCGCGGCCAGCTTGTGCCCCAGCAACTCTTGCCGCTGGTGGAACACGCGAACGACGACGTCGCGGTGGAGGCGGCGCTGGCCCTTGCCCTGGTTGGAGAAGCCGAGCACGCCCAGGCGCTGGCGCTGGCCGCCGGACACGCGAGAAATCCGCGCCGGACGAACGCGCTGCTCTTCGCCGCCGCCGCGCTCGGCTCTGTGCAGGCCTTGGCCGAGATCAGGACGCGGTTGCACAACGCCGAGGTAGCGGACGAGCGCCTCGTCGATGCGCTGGCCATCGCGGGCGACGATTCCGATGCCTTCCTGTTGATGGATCTGGCCACGCTCCCCGACGCGGACGCCGACTACCTGCTGCTTTCCGCCGCGAACCTGGGCTGTGTGGCGACGGCGCGTGCGCTGCCCTCGTTCGCGGAGCGCGTGCCCAAGAATGTGCTCGACGAAGCCAAGCGCCTGATCCTGGGCGAAGGTCAAAATCCCGCGCCAGACGAGCGTGGGCCAGCGATCCGCCTGTTGCGCGGCCAGCCCTGGTCCGTGCCAGGACTCGTCGCTTGCCTGGCCGGCCCCAGCGAGACGATTCTCTCGCAAAGGAGGCTGGCGCTGGAGCTGCGCGTGCGCACGGGACTGCGACCCCCGGTCGTTCTGCCAGCGTTCGCACCCGTTCAGACACGCTCCGATGTGCTCGCCCATTGGACCGACCACTTGGCCAGGACGAGCGGACGGCTGCCCGCAGGTCAGTGGTATTACCAGGGCAAACCCGCCAAGCTGGCGCGCAAGGAAATGGCAGGATTCGCAAGATGACCGGCGAGATGATTGGCGCCATCGTCGGCGGCTACCGGCTGGTGCAGAAGCTGGGTGAAGGCAGCATGGGCGAGGTCTTTCTGGGCGAGCACGAACAGAGCCGCCAGAAGTCTGCGGTGAAGATGCTCTTCCCGACGTTCTCCAAGGAAGGCACGGCGCTCACCCGCTATTTCGGCGAGGTCCGCGCGACCAATCTACTTGGCCATCCCGGCATCGCGCAGATCTATGACTGCGGTACGCATGGAAGTGGCCGCGCCTTTCTGTGCATGGAATACCTGCCCGGCAAATCGCTTGCCGCGGCCCTGGGCGATATGGAGCCCGTCGGCGAAATCGCGACCCTGGCCAACATCGGTGGCCAGGTGGCCTCTGCCCTACAAACCGTGCACGGCAAGCGCATGATCCATCGCGCGCTCAAGAGCGACAGCATCTTCCTGACCTCGCCGGCACCTTATCCCGTGATCAAGCTGCTCGATTTCGGCGTGGCCAATTTTACCCAAAGCGTGCGGCACAGCCAGACCGGCAGCCTGCTCGGCGCGCCGCTGTACATGTCGCCCGAGGTCGGGCGCGGGCTGGGCAACGTCGATCACCGCGCTGACATCTATTCCCTGGGCTGCATCCTGTTCGAGCTGGCGACCGGTCGACCGCCCTTCGTGCGCGAAGGGGCCGGGCAATTGATCATCGCCCACGCCACCGAGGCCGCGCCCGCCGCCAGGACACTGGAACCGTCCATCCCGCCCGAGCTGGACGAGCTTATCAATCGCTGCCTACGCAAGGATCCGGCGCACCGTCCGCAATCCATGGCCGAGATCGCGGCCGTGTTCGCACGCTTCTCGAAATCCGCAGCGCCAGTGCAGGCACCGGTGTTTGCGCATGCAAGCACGCCGTCGCTGCCACCGCAGGTCGTCCCTCAGCAGATGGTCACGGCTCCCTCGGCCAGCGTTTCCTCGTTCTTGCAGAGAGCAGCCTCGGTCTCCCGCGCCAGCGTGACCTCCGCGCCAACGCAAGCCCCCTCGGTCGCCCCAGGCGCTGCTCCTTCGCGCCCGCCGCGTACGAGAAGACCCGAGCCGACCGCCCTACTCCAGCCATCAGCGCCAGCGACTCCCGCGCAGTCTGCTTCGCTTCCCACCCAGCCCCCAATCCAGAGGAGCCCGGTTTCGCGCCAGCCGACCGCGCTGCTCGATCCACCCTCCCAGCCCGTCGTGGTTCGCGAGACGGCCCGCAAGCGCGTGTCGAGAGCCGCGCCCATGCCCGCGGACGAACCCGCGCCACGCGCCCGCACTCTCAACCTTCCTCTCATCGCCATCGGCGGCGTCATCGCCCTTTGCGTGGTGGCCATCATCGTGTTGCTGCTGGTGAAGAAGTCACCTTCGCCCAAGGCCGACAGTCCATCGCCACCGTCCCGCGCGGCCGCTCGGGAGGAATTCCGACCACCGGCGCCGCAGCCCGCCCTCGCGGAGCCCACGCCTTCCGACGACGCCTTCACGCAGCCATCGACCCATCGCACACAACCCGCGCGGCCGGCGGCCAAACCCGAAACCCGCGTGCCCCGCTCGAAATCGCCTCCGTCAGCAGAAAAATCCGCACCAACCAGAGCCAAAGAATCCCCGCGCTGGTAAGTCCCAAGCCGCAGCGGCCCTGGTATCTGCCTGGTGTCTACTGGTGTCTAATCGACAGCCTCGATGTTGACGGCGATCACGGTAGCTGCGGGCCTGCGAACCACGACGCCGGTTCCAACCGCGTTCTCGGTGCTACCATCGCGCCGTGAACATCACGCAGCCGCGCTGGGTGGGGGCGTTCTTCCTAGCTTCCTCGCTCGCCACCTTCGCCATCTACAACTTCATTTTCGATTTGTTGCATCGGTTCGACTGGGACCAGCCCTTCGTCAAACTTGCCTGCTTCGAAGCGCTCTTCGTCCTGATCTTGCTCGTCTTCTTCTGGCGCAAGGCACGCACCCTGCGCCCGCCGGACTGGGTGGTCGCGACCGAGCTGGTCCTCGCTTGCGCCGTCCTGTCATGGGAACTGGTGCGACTTGCAGGTCTGTATCAAGTCGGCCTGGGAACGCACATGAACGATCTCGGCCAGACCACCGAAGACGCTGTCCGACTGGTTCTGCAGGGGCACGGCAACCCCTACATCCACGAGATTGCGAAGAATGGAAACGACCCTGCTTTCTTCGGATTCAAGTACGGTCCGGGCATGCTGATCGGCTATGCCCTGGCTGCCCTGTGGCCGGAGGGACGAGGGTTGAAGACCTGCAACCTCGTCTACCTGGCCGTCACCGTGGGCCTGCTCGCCAGCCTGGCCGCGCGCTTGGAAACGACGTCCTACCGACGACGTTGGTTGCGCTTCACCGCGGCCGCCGTCGTTGCGGCACTGGCGCTCTGGCCCGAACGACTTCACTCCGAGCTCTTCAATCAAGGCGCCGTCGACATGTATCCCATCATGCTGCTGATCGCGTCCGTGGCGTGTTTGGACAGGAAGTGGTGGCTGGGCGCTGGCCTTGCCGCTGGCCTTTCCTTTTCCGCCAAGTTTTCCCCCGCGGCTTTTCTGCTGATCCTCTTCATTCGCCAACGCATCCCGCGTCGTTTCGTCGTGGGATGCGCCATCGGCCTCGTGCCGTTCTTGCCCTTCCTGCTATGGGATGCGCCGTCGCTCGTCCGCAACGTCTTCATCTTCCACTCGAAGAAATCCTTCGACACCACCAGCCTCTACAGCGTGACGCCGGGCGAGCTGCACTATCTCTTCTCGGCATTTCAGGCCTGTGCCGTTGCCGCCGCCGTCGTTCTGAATTTTCGTCGGCCCCTCGAGCCGCGCTCGTTGGTCGTGTTCTTCACCCTGCTTTTGATTGCCATCGAGGTGAGTTACCGCGAGATCCATGGCAATCATCTGATCTGGTTCGTCCCCGTCGTAGCGCTCAGCCTGACTTGGTACCGCCATTGGCTCGGCCGGTGCACCGTGCCCGCCTGATCTTGGAGTAGACTGCGTCCCGTGGCCTGACCGACACGTCGAGCGGACGGCGCTCTCCCTTTGCCTGTACCCAGCATGGGCGTTTGGCTAGGGACAGCGCCGATGTCGGGACCAGGTAGGAGCCTCTACTTGTGGACTTCCTTGCGGTCTTGGCGCAAGTCGCGGCGATCTTCGCGCAAGTCGCGACGGTCGGTACGCAGATCAGCCTGGTCCTTGGCTTGATCGCGATGATCCTTGTTCAGGTCTTTCTGATCCTTGGCGGTGTCGCGCAGATCGCGCCGCTTGTCGGCCGCATCGTGAGATAGATCCTTGCGATCCTTGTGAAGATCAGCCCGCGTCTGGGCCTCGTTCTTTCGGTCGGCCTTGAGGTCGGCCTTGTCGGCCTTCACGGCGTCCTTGTCGCCTGCTTTGCGATCGGCTTTGAGCTGGGCGAGGTCGTGATGGGCGTCCTTGCGCTCCTCGGCCATGGCCTTCTTGTCGGCAGCGACGTCTTTCTTGTCGGCCTTGAGATCCTTCTTGTCCTTCGCGGCGTCCGCCTTGTCGATGGCCTTGTCTTTCTTGTCCTTCGTCGTGTCGGCCTTGTCCTTGGCCAGGTCCTTCCTATCTTGGGCGATGTCCTTCTTGTCTTTTGCGATATCCGCCTTGTCGGCCTTTCGATCCTTGCCGTTCACGGTGAATTCGGCCGCACTGGCGGACAGGGCGGGAATGGCGAGGGCCAGAGCAAGTGCAACAGCGTGTAGCGTCTTCATGGGGAATCCTTTCTCTATGTTCTTTACAAAGTGACTTGGTTTCCGCGGTGTCTGACGGCCGCCAATTCCGCGATGGCAGCCGTAGGACGGCAGCCGCTCGCAGATGGTTCCCGCACACGGCGTTTTTTTTCGGCGAGCTGACTCGCCGTCGTGCAAGATCGAACCGTGGTGCCACGTTCCGCATCCACGACTTTGCTCGTGAGTCTTGTCGTCCTACTGACATGCGAGCTGTCGCGCGCGCGCGCCGACCAGCCGACCACGGATGCTCTTGACGATGCCCGCGCGCTGATGGCCGCTGGCGAGCTGGACAAGGCGGCACAGAAGGCCCGCGAGGTCATCGCAAATGCGCCGGACCGGGGCTCGGCTTACCTCGTGCTTGGGCTCACCCACTTTCGCGCCGGCCGCTACCAAGAAGCCCTCGCCGCTTTCGCCAACGCTCGGACCAGCGCCGCACCGGCGTCGCCCGGCACGATCGCCTTCAATGAAGGCTCGGCGCTTTTCGCGCTGGGACGCTATGGCGAAGCTCAGAGAGCGTTCGAGCACACGGCGAAGATCGCCCCTGACCTTGTCTTCCTGGCCACTGTGAATGCGGCCGAGGCGGCTCTCGCGGCGGGCGACTTCACGGCGGCCAACCAGCACGTGAAAGTGGCGAAGACGCTTGCGACGACGCCAGACCGCCAGGGAATCATGGGCGACCTCGCCGAACGGGTTCAACACGAGACGACGCAAGCCCAGGTGCGAAGCCGTGAAGAGCACCGCGAGCAAGCGCGTGCGGCGTTGGCCGACGACCACCCCACCGACGCCGCCGCCATCTACGAAGAGCTGCTTGCCGACAAAAATCCACCGGCGCTCGCGCAAAGTGAACGCAACCTGCTTGAGCATGGTCTCGGTCTGGCGCTTCTGCGCCAGAATCGATTCGACGACGCAGCATTGCACTTTGCCAAGGCAGCAGCCCTGGATCCCCGCGACGGCGATTCGTTGCATATGCAAGGCGTTGCCTGCTTCCGCGCCGGTGCGTGGACCGCGGCACGAACACTTTTGGTGCAGGCCTTGCGACGCGACATCGACGAGGAGACAGCGGCATCCGCGCGCGCCTTTCTCGACCGATTGTCCTTCGGAAGTCGGCGCGACGGCACGGGGGCATCGCTTGGGCTGTCGGTCGGAGCCGGCTACGACAGCAATGTGATTCAAGGCGCAGACGCACGTCCAGAAGCCATCACGCCGGATCAGATCGGCAGCGCTGGCGCCTTCTTCGCCACGGCCTCCGCCAATATTGGCTACGCGCGGCTGGTCCGAAAGACCGGCTTCCTTGCCGCCGACTACGACGTGGACCAGCTGGCCTACCCCGACTCCGACCACCAAGACTACAGCTTGCAGGACCACACTCTTCGGTTGCGCGGAGAATGGTCCCCATCCTCGCTCTTTCATGTGGGCGTGATGGGCGGTGAAGAACTGCAGTTCTCCGGGCTCAGCGGATTTCGCGCCTTTCAAAATGTCCTGACCGCTGAACCCTCCATCGCGCTCGACGAGCTGCCCTACACCTCGACCAATCTGCGCCTGCGTCTCCAGAAGAAGACCGCGCTCGATCATGATTATGACTACTACACCGGCTCGCGCGCCGAGGTGAGGCTCGGCCAGCGCTTGCGCCGAGGTGCTGTGCGCGGCGAGCTGGCGGTTCGTCACCGCCGCGAACGCATAGGCACGCGCACGGCAACGCTGCTGCAGGTCGGAACGTCGCAGTCGTTCAAGTTCCGCAAGCGCAAAGCCAGCGATCCCATCGACGAGGCGAGCTACGTATACGTTGCGCCGTATTCGTACGACTCAACCGCGATGCTCGCAAGTCTTGAGGTCGGGTTTGGTCGTTGGCGATTCATGGCCGACGCATCGGCGGAGATCCTTAACTTTCGTGGGGACAGCATGGTGTATTTCGTGGTGCCGACCATGGGCATCGATCGCCTTTCCGAGAGCCAGAATCGTCGTGACCTGCACCTTAGTGGTTCGCTCGCGCTGGCCGCTAGACTCGGCACACATATCGATCTCGTGTTCCGCTACGACGTCATCGACAATCGCTCCACGCTGGTGCTCGACGTCGACGACAGGAACTATCTCAAGCACGTCGTCACCTTCACGGCCGAAGCGGATTGGTAAGTGCGCGTCCGGATCAATTGGGCGGGAACGGGTGGTGCGAGACATAGAGTCGCTCGGTCGTATCGAAGACCGACGTCATGTCGAGAAGTAGCAGATCTTCTGCGGGAACGTAGGCCCAGCGGTAGACAACCTCATCCGCATCGCGCATCGACACGGGCGTTGCGTCCGGCGCCGCTAGATCGAGACGCATCAGATGCTTGCTTGAATCGAGGTAGAGAAGGTAGCGATCGGCGTCCAGCTCAAGGCTGGTCGCGCTGGTGGCGAAGGTCCGGGCGGCCGCGCAGTCGGAAAGCTTGCCGCGGTAGCCGGTCCCGGCCGCGCCGGCCGCGGCGTCGACCCAAAGCACGCTGTCGTGACTTGGGACAGTCAGGACTTGCGACGAAGGGATCGCGCTGGTACCGAGCAGACACGGTGGCCCGGGTGAGAGCAGCGAAAGCAGCGCTGTCCCTTGCGTATCGGCCACCACGGCGTAGCCGCCACCACTGCTGGCGTCGAGTTTGTCGGCCGTCGTTCCTGTCCAAGAGCCAAGATCCATGGCCAGCGCAGCCCCGTTCGCGTCCGGCCCCGCGATCATGAGGTGGTTCGTACCATCGGCGGCGGCGGCGATGGCCACCACGTCGGCCCCGGCGGCGCGCGGCCCCTCGACAAAGTGGTGTCGGAACACATCGCCAAGAAGAACATGGCGCGTGCCGCCCGCGGGAAACGGAGCCGCGACCAGCGAGCGCGTCCCGGTGGTGTTGACTCTTTGGTTGATGAGCCACAGAAGCCAGCTCTCGTCCGGCGTGACAGCGAACTGGCTGTTGATTTGCGTCGGCAGGATGTCCACGCTGCCACTGTCCAGGTGCAGGCGTGCCCCACCGGGCGATAGGTAGATCAGCAGACTGTCGCTCGCCGGAAGTGCCTGAACCAGCTCACGTCCTTGTGCGACCATGGTGAGCGCGCGACGGCTCTGGGTTAGGCGGCCGGCGTAGAAGGTGCCAGGCTCGGTCGTCCCGGCATCGGATGCCGGGGTACCAGCGTCCGGGGAATCTGCCGCCGAGGCATCGAGTCCTCCTGTGCTTGGTTCGACACACGCCACGGATTCCGTCGCGACATCGACCCAGCACCCACTGACTGGATTGCTGGTTACCGCGACGGCGCTGTCCCAGTCGGGCCGCCAGGCGCTGACCGGCGTGGACACGCGCGCCGACGCGCTGGTGCCTGGGGGAACGCCGTCGATGACGAGCGTATCAGCGACGAAGCCCCAATGAACGACGTGGTCGCCCGGCGCGACCTCCACGCAGGCCGGACTGGGCTGATTGCACAGCACGTTTTCGCCGCGTCCGAGGCGCGAAACATTGACCGCCCACACATCCTGGCCGCGCGTCGCCGATTGCTTCTGTTTGAAGAACACGCACCAGCGGTCGAGGCCAGCACGCCCTTCGGAACAAGGCGATTTTCCCGCCAGGCTGGCTTGATCCGCGATGCGTACGGCCCCGTTTTGCAGGATCACGGCACTCCCCGAGGGTCCAGGAAGGTCGCACGATGCCGTGACAAGGAGAGCGGCCAGAAGAACGCCGGTGATGGCTCGCAAGGCAGCGGGGGATGGCAGCAAGGTGAACTCACGACTATCATGACGCCACTCCGCGACGACGCCAAGTCAGCCTTGCACTCCTTGCGCGAATCGCCCAGGGTTTACCCGACCGTGATCGATCCACTGGACAGCGGCGAGCTTATCCGACGAGCTCAAGCGGGAGATGTGCGTGCCTTCGAGGTGCTGGTCGAGGCGCATATTCCCCGCCTGCGGCGCTTTGCACGGTCCTTCGCCAAGAGCGATGCCGACGCTGACGATCTGGCGCAGGAAGCGCTTATCAAGGTCTATCGTTCCTTGCGTGGGTACCGTTTCGAGTCGTCGTTTTCCACCTGGCTTTACCGCGTGACCAAGAATTGCTTCATGGACGCGCACCGCAGCGCCGCGACTCGAGAACGCACCGTGGCCGCTGTTTCCGAAGGTGCCGGTCAGGCTGCCGAAGCCATGGCCATCGCGCCCGACGTCCTTTTGCTCCACGCCGAAGAGCGGGCTCGGCTTTGGACAGCCATCGCCGGGATTTCTGCGGAATTCCGCACCGTCCTGGTGCTGAGCGATGTGGAAGGATTCGCCATCGGCGAAGTGGCGGCCATCGAAAAACTGCCGGAAGGAACCGTCAAGTCGCGTCTGCACCGAGGCCGGGCGCAACTCGCGCGCTTGGTGCTGGAAAATGAGCAAGCCGGGAACCAAGCTCGCCCCACCTCCGTCCTACAAGAGAAGAAGACCCTCACAACGTCCCTCCTATCCCCAGCCAACGCTTCCCCAGCCAACGCTTCGAACGAAGGCATGGATATCCCATGACCGACCCAGAACCGACACGAAAGACCGACGGCGCAGAGCTGCTCAAGGCTCTGCGCAGCTTGTCCGTCGATGCGCCGGACCACGGTTTTCGAGCCGCTTTGCACCAGCGACTTGCGGCCGAACCCAACCCGGCCGCGCTTGGGCCATTGGATCGGGCATGGGCCTGGCTTCGCGTTCGGCGCGCGTGGATGTGGCCGGTTGGCGGCCTGGCCGCGGGCGCCTTTGCCTACGCCTTGCTGGTGGTGGTGCATGGAAACCCCATCGACCGGCACACTGCGCAGACTTCAATCGCTCTGGCTACGCCCGCGAATGGCCCGGTCTTGCCAAGTTTCCGCGTTCCTTCCTCGAAAGTCGCGGTCATCAAGTTGGCCTTTTCGGCCGAGGTCGCGGTAGAGGACGTCACCTTCGAGGTCACCCTGCCCGAGGGACTGGCCTTCTGGAGCAACGGCAAGCGGCTCGACGAGCGCACCTTTCGCTGGCCCGGCCGGCTAGACGTTGGTGAAAACCTCATTCCCATCGCGGTGCGGGGCGACCGGCCTGGTCGTTACCCGGTCGTGGCCACGGTCGAGATCGAAGGCCGTGTGCTCGAACATCGGGTCGTCCTCGACGTGCACAAGGAGGGAACATGAGACGCTTTCCCACCGGTCTGCTTTTCGCCCTGGCCTTTGTTCTGCCCGCATCCGCGGCGCGGGCCGACGAGCCCACGCTGGCGGCACCCGTAAAAGGCGAGAAGGCGCAGCCCGAGCGCGTGCATCTCGGCTCGGCGTCGGTGACGGTCGTCGACGAGCACGAAGCGGTCGACGATGTCATCAGTCGCATTCGCAACGGAAAAGCAGCAGACATCGTCAGCGACAAAGCCAAGACCACGCAGAGCCACGACCCGGCAGCACGCACGGTGACGGCCACCGATACGCGCCCAGCAAGCGGGCGTTCGTCCTTGCGCGCGGTACGCGACCGAGTTAGCGCGCGCACCGAGGCCGACCGCATCAAGGACGAGCGACGCGAACGCGCCGCGAGCACGCGAACCCGCCTCGAACAGAAGCAGCGCCGCTAGCAAAAAGATTGGATCGTCGGGGAACCGATTGGAGGCGTCTCCCGTCACACGGACGCGGTTGCTGTTGCTGTATGTGCAGCCGTGAGAAAGCACGGAAGACGTCAACGACGTTGAGAACCCCAAGAACCCACTAGCATCATCCATTCCTTCAAGGAGATTACCGTGAACCTATCCTCCAACTGTCTGGCCAAGAATCCACGTGTCCTTGCGGTGTTCGCAAGATCCCTAGCAATGCTCGTATTGACCACCTTGCTGCCGAACTGTGGCAGCAGTGGCGACTCGCCCGACAAGGCTTGCGCAATCTTGGCGCAGGCTCAGTGTGACCGGCGGCAAGCTTGCACCAATGCGATCCAAGCCGATGGCGTCTTCATCCTGAATACCTATGGCGACAAGACGACCTGCCTGGTGCGGCAGCAGGAGGCCTGTGAAAACAACGCCACCGCGCCGGGAACAGGAACCAGCCCCGCCCAATTGGAAAAGTGCGCGAGTGAGTACGCCAGTTGGTCGTGTACCGATCTCTTCGACAACAACGCCAATCCGCCGCCAGACTGCGCGCCGCCTGGAAAACTCGCCAATGGCCAAATGTGCGCCTTTGCCGGTCAGTGTGCCTCGCGCTTCTGCTCTGGTACTAAGAATGCTTCCTGTGGTCTCTGCGCCGACGAACCCCTTGACGGTGCTTCGTGCGCCACCTCGGGATGCGCGCCAGGGCAAGCGTGCAAGACCGAATCCACGGGTGCCATGGTTTGCCGCGACCGACTGGTTGTCGGAGATGCGACCTGCACATCGGATACTGTCTGTCAGGCGTTCTCGAGCTGCGTGGGTGCCAGTTCCACCGATGCCACGAAGATCGGGGTCTGCACCGCCACGACTTCCACCTTGGGCACACCTTGCGGAGGCACCAACCCGGCCTGCGAAGGCAATCTTGGACTTGCGTGCTTGGGTGCAACCGGTGCCAAGACTTGCCAGCAAGTCGCCTACGTCCGAGCCCCGGGCGCTTGCGGAACGCTTCCCGACGGCTCACGCGCGGAATGCATCAACGCCGACTGCTTCACCGCCACTGGTCCTGCCGCTGCTGCGGACACCAATGCAACCTGCGTGGCACAGGCTGCCGATACCGCCGCATGTGATACCCAGCTTGGTCCGCTTTGCCTTGCCCCTGCTCGTTGCGTGACCTCTGGGCTTGGGGCCACCGCGGGAACCTGCATGGTGCCGAGCGCAACGGCGTGTAAGTAGCGATGGATCAAGTCCGCGGTGGCGGTACCAGGGCCGCCGCGGGCACCAGCTCGGGCGCCTTCTTGCCGGTCGGTCGGTGGCGCAGAAAATACAACCCTGCCGCGGCGCCGAACTTGGCGCGCTTGAGCAGCGGCAGCCCTTCGAGGCCGGGCCAGAACAGGTTGCAGGTGTCGCAAGGGTGAATTTCCTTGCGACGGCCGCTCCAGTGCATCTCGCGGTACTTGGTGGCCACAGAGCCGCGGTAGACCTCGAGAATGGGCTGCTTGTTGACGTCGCCCCAGGCAAACTCGCCGTCCTGATCCATGCAACAAAGGGTCACCGTGCCGTTGGAAAGGATGTCCAACCGATCCATGTGCTCACATGGGTAGTTCGGAATGGGCAGATTGCTCTGGATGTCACCCTTGTAGTTGAACAAGCCAGAGATGAAGGGCTTGACGCCAAGCTCTTTGCACAGCGCGAGGAATTTGTCCTGCTCCTCCAGCGACGTGTCGAGCACGCGCACCATGCGCACCGTGATCTGTTTGGCCACGCGGCTGCGCCGGACAGGGTCGGTCAGGTAGCGCAGGTTGTCCAGGGTGCGCTCGAGGTTGAGGCCCATCACCGCCTTGTAGCGGACGGGGTCGGTGGTGTTCAGGCTGACGAACAGGTGGTCGATGCCGAATTCGGTCATGGCATCGACTCGCTCGGGTAGCATGCCGTAGCCATTGGTGTACAGGCGCAGCTTGGTTTCGGGCAGGCGCCGGTGAATCATCTCGAGCCGCGGCAGGATCTTGGGATCGGAGAAGGGATCGCCCTGCAGGAAGGGTTCGATCGCTCCGAGGGAAAACTCGCGGCACTGTTCGATGATGCTTTCGAACAGCTGGTCCGTCATGTGCCTCTTGCCGCGCTTGAGCGTATCGTTCGGGCAGAAGACGCACTTGGCGCTGCAAAAGCTGGTGGTTTCCACGGCCACGAGCCGCGGGAAGAGTGCAGGGTTCATCGCAGGGTTGGATGCTCGTCAGCCCTGATGGATTCGGTCATGCCGAGGCTTGGCGCAGTGCCCGAGCCGTTCGGAAGGGACTAGCCAGTCGCCAGGTGCAGCATCTCTCTCGGGATCTGTTCCAGACTCATGATGCGCTCGGCGGCGCCCAGCTCGACCGCGGCCCGAGGCATGCCGTAGACCACGCAGCTGGCTTCGTCCTGGGCGACCGTCGCGGCGCCAGCCTGGCGCATTTCCAGCAAACCCTGCGCGCCATCCGCGCCCATGCCGGTCAGAATGACGCCGACGGCATTGGCGCCCGCCGCGCGCGACACCGAACGAAAGAGCACTTCGACCGCGGGCCGTTGCCGGTGCACCATGGGGCCGGTCTTGACCGACACGTAGTAGCGCGCACCCGAGCGCTTGAGCAGCATGTGAAAATCGCCGGGTGCGATGAGCGCCACGCCGGGCACCACCGAATCGCCATCCACTGCCTCGCGCACTTCCATGGCCGACAGTTGATCCATGCGGCCAGCAAACTGCTTGGTGAACATGGCGGGCATGTGTTGGGCGATGACGATGCCCGGTGCGTCGACCGGCATGCGCGACAGAATGTATTCCAGCGCCACCGTGCCGCCGGTCGAAGCGCCGATGGCAATCACCTTGTTGGTGGTGCGCCCGAGCGCGCCGGGCCTCTCCCCGGTGCCCAAGGCCTTGCGCCCCACCTTGGCATAGGCGGCGATCTTGACCTTCTCGACCAGTTCATTGGCCATGTCGCCGACGGTGAAAGCGGCGCCCGGCTTGCACATCACGTCCACCGCGCCAGCCGACAGGGCTTCCAGCGCCAGCTTGCTGCCCTCGGGGGTCAGCGACGAGACCACAATCACCGGCATGGGGAAGTAGTGCATGAGCTTGCGCAGAAAGGTGATGCCATCCATGCGCGGCATCTCCATATCCAGCGTGATCACGTCCGGCCTGCGTTCCACGATAAGGTCGCGCGCCACGAAGGGATCGGGCGCCGTGCCCACGACCTGGATCTCCGGATCGGCCGACAGCACCCCTTGCAGGATTTGGCGCACCACCGCCGAGTCGTCGACGATGAGAACCTTGATCATGTGCCACCCTGGGCGGTGAGCGCCACGGCGAGTGCGTATCCTTCCTCGGTCTCGAGATTCACTCGGCAGGCGGACTTGGCCAGGCATTCACCCACTGCGCGCCCGGACTCCATGGCCACCACCGGAATGCCGATCTTGCAAACCACCGTCTTGCCGAATAGATCCAGCGCGATTGTCCCGGCCAAGATATTGGCCAGCTCGCCTACGGCGTCGGAGGCGGCCGCCCGTGCCTCGCCTGTTTCACTTTCCGTTCCCAGCAAATTGGCGGCAAGCATTTGCCCCAACTTGTCTTGCACGCACACACACAGTTCCCAGCGTTCGCCGAGCTCCAAGGTCAGGCGAGCCACCAGTGGATTCTCCCCCGCCGGCATGGGTGCGGTCGTGGGCTCGGCGAAGACAAAAGCTGCGTCAGCAAGCAAGGCGATCACGGCGCTCGAAAGCGCGCCCGACGTTGGGGCATTAGCCATGGCCAGCCTCCTTCCGTTCGCGCAGGATCTCTTCGATCACCTGCTTGATTTGCTCGGGTCGGAAGGGTTTGCCGAGGTAGGTATGGACGCCGAGGCCCAGCAGCTCCTCCATGCGCTTTTCGCTCCTCTCCGACGAGATGATGATGACCGGCGTGACCGACATGAAGTCCCGTTTGGCCATCTCGCGCACCATTTCGGCGCCGTTCATGACCGGCATGTTGATGTCCGCCAGCACGATGTCCACCCACGATTTGCCCAGCAGATCGAGTGCCTCTTGGCCGTTGCTGGCTTCCAGGATCTCGCTGACATCGAGACCCGACATGATGACGGCTCTGCACACCATGCGCCGGGACACCGCCGAGTCGTCCACCACCAGAATGCGATAGCTCATGCTCCCGTGCCTTTCTTCTGCGCACGACCGAACTGCGACAGGCCCTCGATCTCGGGCAGGGCGCGGCTGGCCACGTGTTCCAGGTCGATATGGCGCAGGCCAAGGCGCGCGATGGCCACGTCGTCGACCTGCCGGTGCATCCCACCCACGTCGGCCCCGAATCCCATGGAATGGGACAGGCAATCTGCTGCGTGCACCAGATCCACCATCACGTCTCCCCGGCCCTCGTTGGCCACATCAGGCGCGTGGTGGCACGCGATGACCTGCACGACCTCCTGGGGCAGATTCCACACCAGTCCCAGCTCGGCGCCAATCTGGGCGTGATCGGCACCCAGCAAATTCTGTTCGCAGTCGATCAAGGACGTGTCACCCGAGGCCAGCCCTGTGCGCAGGGCCTCGATGCGCTCGGCGAGAAAGCTGCTGATCACCAGCTTGCCCACGTCGTGCAGAAGGCCAGCCGTGAAGGTCAGCATGGGCGTGGCCAACTTGCGCTCTTTGGAAAGGCGTTCGGCGATGACAGCGACAGCCACGGAATGGGTCCAGAACACGCTGGCATCGATGCCGTAGCCAGGCAGGGTCTCGGGCACGACGGCGTCGACCGCGGCCATGGCGCCCAATTCGAAGACGCGGCGAACGCCAAGCAAGGTGATGGCCTCGCGCGCGCTGCCGATCCGGCGCGACAACCCGAAATAGGCCGAGTTGGCCATGCGCAAAAGATTCGCGGTCAACGCCATGTCGGGCTGAACCACGGCCTCGAATTCACCGGGGCCGGCCTCGGCATCGTTGACCAGCTCGGATAGGCGCACCACCGTCGTGGAAAACGCCGGCAGCTTCTTGATTCCAGCGAGTATTTCGGTTCGTTCAATCACAGCTCTGACTCCTCGCCCACGGAATTGATGGTGCAACGGCCGGTGGCAATGAACAGCCGCGCCGTGCGCGACTTGGCGCCGCCCACGTCCTCGGCGGCAATCATGACACCCGCCTTCCAGAACATCTTGCGCAAGATGGTGTAGTTGCGCTGGCCGATGGCGAAGTGTCCGTGGTCGTCGTAAAGCGCGCCTCCCCCGGCGGCCTTGACGATCAGATCGGTCTTCTTGCAGCCCATTTCGTACATGGTGTGAAACAGCAATGGAATCCCGGTGTCGGCGAACATGGCCGGGCGCTCTTTCGCCTTCTCCGGCGACGTTTCACTCATGGGCAGCATGTAGTGGATCATACCTCCCGCCTTGCGCACGGGATCGTAGACGATCACCGCGATACACGAGCCCAAGGCATAGGTAACAATCACAGCGTCAGGATCCGCGCTGGTCTTGAGGTCGGCGATGTCGACGGTAATCAGGCTCACAGCGAAACCTCCGCCGCGGCGTTGGATTGCAGGAAGACCGACGGCCGGATCATGCGCAGCCCCGTACGCACGCCGGAAAGCGCCTCGGCGTGACCAATCAGCAGATAGCCACCTGGCCGAAGCAAGCGCTCCATACCCGAGATCACCTTCTGGCGCACCGCCTGGTCGAAATAGATCATGACGTTGCGGCAGAAGATGATATCGAACGGTCCGCGCATGGGATACGGCGGGGTGATGAGGTTGAGCCGGCGAAAAGCGATCTTGGTCCGCATGGCCGGCCGCACCGTGTGTTCGTCCTTGTCGGGACCGCGTTCGAAATACCGATTCAGTTCGCCGCGCCCCAGTCCAGTGAGTTTGCTATCGGAAAAGATGCCGGCCTCGGCCTTGGCCAGAACCTTGGTCGAGATGTCGGTGGCCAGAATGCGCCAGTCCACCTCGGCGTTTTCCAATGCATCCGCGAT
>Ga0302323_100001015_pt1 | contig 22769 bp, 21 predicted proteins | sample Fen_T0_3_FD_201950 | JGI IMG/M metagenome (GOLD analysis project Ga0302323, IMG submission 201950) | Peat permafrost microbial communities from Stordalen Mire near Abisko, Sweden - Fen_T0_3 | ecosystem: Environmental > Terrestrial > Soil > Wetlands > Permafrost | place: Sweden: Abisko... | reverse complement strand
CAGATCTCGAGATGTGGGTCGAGATCGGGTTCACCGCGCTGCGCAACCAGGACGCGCTGTTCGACGTGCACCTCGAGCAACTCCCGAGCCGGATCGAGCGCGACGGCCGCAAGTTCCGCGTCGAGTACCAGCCGATCGGCGAGCCGCCCACCACGGTGCTCGTCGTGGTGTCCGACATCACCGAGGAGATCGCGCGGCAGCACGCCGATCGCGCCCAGCGGGAGCTCGTCGCGGTGATCGAGCGGGCCTACCGCGATCGCGCCGGGTTCTCCGCGTTCATCCTCGAGACCGACGAGATGATGCGGGGCTGCGAGGCGGTGTGGGCCGGCGAGCTCGACGAGCTCAAGCGGCTGCTCCACACGCTCAAGGGCAACGCCGCGCTGTTCGGCGTGTTCTCGATGTCGGAGACCTGCCACGATCTCGAGACCGAGATCGAAGAGACCCGCGAGCCGCCGAGCGCCACCCAGCTCGCCCGGCTGCTCGACACCTGGCACAAATTTCACGAACAGGTCGATCACCTGCTCGGCGTGTCCGCGCGACGGACGATCCTGGTCGACTGGGACGAGTACCAGTCGGTGCTCACCCTGCTCGACGATCCGCAGATGTCGTGGGTGCCGCAGATCCGGCGCTGGGGGCAGGACGCGACCCGGCCGCACCTCGAGCGGTTCGGCGACCAGGCGAGCCTCCTGGCGCGCCGGCTCTGCAAGGCCGAGCTCGACGTCGAGATCCAGGACAACGAGCTCCGGCTCGACGGCCCCCGGTTCGCGCCGCTGTGGTCGGTGTTGATCCACGGCGTGCGCAACGCCATCGCCCACGGCATCGAGACCACGGAGCTGCGACTCGCCGCTGGCAAGCCCGAGCGCGCGCGGCTCCGGCTGTCGAGCGCGGTGCGCAGCGACGAGCTGGTCATCGAGATCGAGGATGACGGCGCCGGCATCGACTGGCGCGCCGTGGCGACCCGCGCGCACGCCCTCGGGCTGCCGGCGGAGACCCCGCGCGAGCTGACCGAAGCGCTGTTCGAGAACGGCATGTCGACCGCGAAAGAGATCACCCAGGAGGCCGGGCGCGGGGTCGGGATGAGCGCGCTGCGGGCGACCTGCAGCGACCTCGGCGGCACGATCGAGCTCACCAGCGCGGCCGGCCGCGGCACCCTGGTGCGGTGCCGGATCCCGCTGTCGCCCAAGCAGCCGTCCCGCCGCCGCCCGACCAAGGCCTCCGTGCTCGGCTACTGAATCCATGGATCGAGCGGCCGCGGCGCTCGGGCCCGCGCGCCGCGCAGCGGGCGCTACTTCGCCGATGGCAACGGCGAAGGTCGGGTGGCGCCGTTGCTGCCGCCGCGCCCCGCCGCGAGCCGGCGCGCGAGCTCGCCAGAATCGATCAGCTTCTGGACCTCCGCCGCGCCGCCGATCAGCACGCCGTGGACGAACACCATCGGAAACGTCGGCCAGCCGCTCCAGATCTTCAGCGCGGCCCGTCGCCGCCAGCTATGGAGATAGCTGCCGTACTCCAGGTAGTGGAACGCGATCCCGGCGGCGACCAGCGCCTTGCGTGCCCGCTTCGGAAACGGATTCTGTCGCATCCCTACCACCACCACCGCGTTCCCCGCCGCGGCGGCCTCCACCTCATCGATGACGTCGCGATGGTTCGACGCGATCGCGTCGCGGATCGCCGGGTCGACGCGATTCTCCGGGAGCAGCGGCCTGTGCATCGCACGACAGTACACCGACCGTACGTACCGACCTGCCCCGGCCTGCCCCCTCACGTTCGCTTGACCTCGTGGCCTTGCGATCGAAGGGTCGATGGACCGCGGCGTGCGCGACACCACAGCAACACCGCGTTCATCGACCGCGTCGTTCGCCAGCGCCGACATATCGCCACCGAAGGCGACCGCGACCCGACTCAGTCGCCTATGGCGGTGATGCGCACGCACACCTGGATGCGCGCGTACGCGACATACTCATACTTCAATCGCCGTTCCGCGACGAGTTCCTGGAAAGCGCGGAACTCGTGCTGGCGCCAATTGGGATAGTTGAAGTACTCGTCGAACACGATCACCGTGCCGGGAACGAAGCGATCGACCAGGTGCGAAAAGATCGACTTTGTCGAGGAGTAGAGATCGCAGTCGATGTGGACGAGCGCCATCGGTCCGGAATGCTCGGCGAGCCAGCGCGGCAGCGACTCGGTGAACAGGCCGACGTGCAGCCGGACATTGTTTCGCACCGACGGAAGCTTGCCACCCGTCGAGAACATGCCGGCTTGGCTGTTGTTGGACCCACCGCTCCATGCTTCGGGTAACCCCTGAAAGCTGTCGAACCCGTGCACGGTGCGATCGCGAAGCCGCTTCGCGATATAGTTGATGGTGCCGCCTCGATAGACTCCGAATTCGGCGACCTGGCCGTCGGGCAGCCCTTGCATGGCGACGTCGAGCACCTCGCGCGCGGTGGGCAACCCGATCGCGGCAGGCATGTTCTGCTCGATGTAGTCACATGAGTCGCGTAGTGCGCGTTCACTCAGCTCCTGACCCGGGTGAAGGTCAGGGAACCGCCACATCATCCGCGTATCATATAGCCACTTTTGTACTGCAGTTTTTAGACGGAACGAGGCGAGGAACACGCGGAGTCTCCATTCAACAGCCTGAAGGCCTTGGTATAGGTGGTGTCACGTGCGGACAAAATTTCGTTGGCGTTCGTGCGTCGCAAGAACATCTCCAGGTCTGCCAATCTAGTATACGATACCTGCGGGTCCCAGTGATGCAGCAGGTGCCGGTTGAAACCGGCTGCACCAAAGATGGGCCCGACCAGATGGTCGCTGCTGAACATGCGCGTCAACGCACCGTGGTCGACCGTTGCATAATACGCGAGGTCCCCGGCCGCGTGTGGCGCGCGGTGCTCGAGGATCTGACGCAGTGTCAGGCACAGCGGCCAGACAACCGCGAACGCCGTGATCCAGGCGCCGGCGAGCGCGTAGTGCCGCCGCGACAGCGCCGCATACAAGACGACCGCGTGAAGCACGAACCCGGCTGCGACCGTCACACTTACCTGCTTCTTGCCGCCGCCACGGTTCTGGTTGGTGAAGCGCGCCAGGACCATCTTTAACATCGTGATGCCGAGCAACGACTTGGCGATCAAGCCGTACGACAGCGGACGCCAGTAGTTGTTCTCGGGATCCCGCACGGTGCCGAGATAGCGATGGTGATCCATGTGGACCGGGCGGTAGGCGTCCATCGCCGTACCGGTGATGGCGCCGATGAGTGCATTGGCCAGCAGATCGTTCCAGAATCGGCTCGGCGCCAGGTTGTAGTGTGCTGCTTCGTGCGCGAAGTTCGACAGCACCATCATGGTGACGCCGATCACGAATGCGCCGGCGATGCCGCTTGCGAGCGACACAAACACCTGGTTGGGTATGTGCCAGAGCACGAACAGCGTCGCGCCGAGCGCCGCGAAGATGAAGCCCAGCTGCAGCCAAACCACGAGGAACCGGGGCCGCAGCGTCTTGCGAAATGCACGATAGTTGACGCCGTTATCACCCACCAAGGTAGGAATCAGGGCGGTAAAGCTGTTGGAGTGGTCGTCCTCGTTCACGGCCGGAGAGTTTATCACGCTTCAACCTCGGTCAGTGCAGCTGTAGGCCCGCGAGCCGCGAAGCCGTCGAGCGCGGCTCGCGCCGCTCAGTAGCGGCCGCCGACCACCAGGCCGGCATGGTCGCTGCCGAACACCGGCTGGATGAGCAGCCGGTTCGCCTGGGTCGAGGTCGAGGTGATCTCGTCGCTGCCGGTGCTGCGCAGGAACAGCCAGACCGAGACGCCCGCGGCCGCGACGCCTGCGATGCCGAGGCCCTCGGACACGTGGCGCTTGTTGACCGCCGAGTCGAACAGCGAGTTGCGCTCCTTGTTGTCCGTGGACTTGCCGATCTTGTCGTAGGTCGAGCGCGCCGAGAGCTCGAAGCCCAGCGCGCCGCCGAACAGGCCGACCGCCACGCCCCCCACGACGATCGGCAGCACCAGGGACCGAGGCCGACCGGCGCCCGCGGTGGTCGCGTCGGCGGCGGTCGCCGGCTTGGCGTCGCGCGAGGGCTGCAGCGCCGCGGCCTTGAGCTTGGGGATCTCGATCGTCTTCGCGTCGTGCTGCACGCCGACCGTGACGGTGCTGGACCACTCGGCGTTGCCGGGCGCGCGCGCCGTGATCGTGTAGGTGCCGCCGTCGACCGGCAGCGCCTTGTTCCAGGCGCCGGCGTCGACCGGCTCGGCGCCGCGCAGGATCTCGAGCCCGCCGACCCGGCTCTCGGCCGCGATGGTGATGGTCAGCGTCGAGAGCCGCGGCTCGAGCTTGGCGGCATGATCGGTGGCGACCTGGTGGAACTGGCGCGTCGTCGTATCGGTGGCCGCGCGCGACTGGCGCTCGGCGTCGAGGAACAGCCCCCAGGCGGTGGCGAGCTGGCCGTTCTTCTCGCGGCAGCTCGCCTGGTTGAGCAGGGTCGCGATCGTCGGATCGAGCTTCTGGCTCGCGTCGAACGCCGCGCAGGCCTCGGCGATCTTGCCCTTGGCGATGAGGTCCTTGCCCTCGCGGAACAGGGTCTCTGCCTGAGCGGTCGACGACTGCGCGCGGGCGCCGCTGCTCGCCGCGGTCACCGCGGCCAGCGCAGCCACGACGATCTTCGAGAACTTCATGAGCTCCATTGCAGGTGTTTTCGGTCGGCGCGGGTCGAGGTTGTTGTGAAATCGCCAGCAATCTTCCATGTGCCTGCAGCGATTGACAAATTCCAGGCGCCACCGCGCGGCGCGAGGCCGCGCGGCCCCGCGCGAATACCTGAGAAACGCCGCGCGTTGCGTAGGCTCGATGCCAACGTTCATGATCACCGCGCTGGTCGTGCTGTCGGCGCTGCTCCACGCGACGTGGAACGGGCTGCTGCGCCTCGAGGCCGACAAGGACCGGTCGATGGTGATCGCCACGGTGGTCGCCGCGCTGTTTGCGTTCGCGGTTGCGGGGGTGCGATGGGGGCTGGGCGAGCCGCCGTTCTCGTCGTGGGCGGGCGTGGGGTTCGCGGTGGCGGCCGGGGTGTTCGAGGCGACGTATTTCGCGGCGCTGGCCGCGGCGATGGCGCGCGGCACGCTGGGCACGGTGTACACGGTCTCGCGCGGCGGCGCGGTCGTCTTGGTGTGGCCGCTGTCGATCGCGCTGTTCGCCGAGGTCGCGACGCTCGGGGCGTCACTGGGGACCGGCCTGGTGCTGATCGGGCTGGTGCTGACCGGGCTCGCGCGCCGCGGCGGCGGCCGGCACGACCAGCCGGGTGCCGTGCGGTGGGCGCTGGCGTGTGCGCTGGCGATCGCCGGCTACCACCTCGGCTACAAGGCCGCGCTGCGCGAGGGGATCCAACCGTCGGCGTGCTTCGCGGTGGCGCTCGGCGTCGCGGCGGCGATCAACGTCGCGCGGATGGCGATGCGGGCCGGCGAGCTCGGCGCGATGCGCGCGCTGGTCGGCCAGCGGTGGCCGCGGCTCGTCGTGATAGGGGCGATCTGCGCGGGGTCGTTCCTGCTGCTGATGGAGGCGCTGGCGGTCGGCGGGTCCGGGTTCGTGCTGACCTTGCGCAACACGTCGGTGCTGTTCGCCCTGGGGCTTTCGTGGTGGATCGGCGAGCGGCCGTCGCGGCGCGAGCTGGCCGGGGCGGCGCTGGTCGCCCTCGGAGCCGCGGTGATGGCCTGGTAGCAAGCGCGTGCAAGCCCGGCGCGCGGGGCCATGGCAACATCACGCGCGATGGTCACCGCGATCGATTGGGCACCTGCGCTGCTGCACCTGCAGACCGTCGACGACAAGTTCGGACCCGTGATCGAGCGGCACGGCCACCCGACGCTGGCGCCCGCGCCGAACGCGGTCCAGGCGCTGGCGCGATCGATCGTGTCGCAGCAGCTGTCGACCAAGGCCGCGGACACGATCTGGGGGCGGTTCGTGGCGCTGTATCCCGGGTCGAAGTTTCCGCGGCCCGAGGCGATCCTTTCGACCGCCGACACCGCGCTGCGCGCCGTGGGGCTGTCCGGGGCCAAAGCGGCGGCGATCAAGGACCTGGCGCGACATGTGGTCGAAAAGAAGCTGGTGCCCCGGCGGATGCCGGCGGCGACCGATGAAGAGATCTCGGCCATGTTGCTGCCGGTCCGCGGCATCGGGCCGTGGTCGGTCCACATGTTCCTGATGTTCGCGCTGGCGAGGCCCGATGTCCTGCCGGTCGGCGACCTCGGTGTGCGCAAAGGGATGCAACTACATTTCGGCCTGCGCAAGCTGCCGGAACCGGACCGGATGACCAAGCTGGCCGCACCGTGGCGGCCGTATCGCAGCATTGCGGCCTGGTACATGTGGAGATTGCTCGAAGCGTGAGCGATAGTCTCGTCTCATGCGCCGGCCTGTAAATTTCCAGGCGCCTTCCGGATTCCGCGATAGCTCGACGTCCCCGCTGAAGCCTGGCGAGGTCGTCGGGTCGACGTACTCGATCCGCGAGGAGATCGCGCGAACCGAGACCGGAATCGTGTTCGAAGCGCGCGATATGATGCTGGATCGGCTGGTGGCGTTGAAGCTCGCGTGGCGCGATGCCGGGCAGCCGTCGCTGCTGGTCGAGGCGCGGCGGTGCGCCGCGGTGCGCGACCCGTGCGCGGTGGCCATTCACGGCATGGGCAACCACCAGGGGGTCGAGTACGTGGTCGGCGAGCGCATCGTCGGGCGGCCGCTCGGCGAACGGCTCACCGCGCCGCTGCCCGCGCCCGATTACCTGGCGAGGCTCCGCACGCTGGTGGCGGCGGTGGTCCGCGCGCACGAGGGCTGGATCGCCGTCGGCGAGGTCTCGGGGGCGACCGTGCTGGTCGATGGCACCGGCCGCATGGTGCTCGGCCGGCTGTCGCTCTCGCAGGTGCCGTCGCTCGGGCCGCTCGGCGAGCTGCCGGCGCCCGAGGTGGTGCGCGGCGAGGTCGAGGCGTCGGATCCCGCGGCCGCCGAGGCGATCGATCTGTACGGGCTCGGCTGCCTGGCGATCGAGCTCGCGTGCGGCAAGCGGCCGTTCGCGCACACCGATCCGGCCGTCGAGCTCCAGGGCCACGCGTACCGGCCGGCGCCGCGGATCGTGGAGCTGCGGCCCGATCTGCCGGAGGAGCTGTCGGATCTCGTCGAGTGGCTGGTCGAGAAGCGACCGGCGGCCCGGCCGCGCTCGGCGTTCGATGTGCTGGCGCAGCTCGACGCGATCATCGGCCGACTCGGCGCGGTGCCCCGGTCGCTGCGCGTGCTGGTGGTCGACGACGATCCGGCGCGCGGCCGCTGGCTGTGGAGCGTGGCCCGCCGCGCGCATCCCGCCGCGCAGGTCGAGATCGCCAGCGACGGCACCGACGCCGCCCAGAAGCTGAATCGCGACGTGCCCGATCTGGTGCTGGTGCGCTCCGCGCTGCGCGGCGTGATGAACGCGTTCGAGCTGTGCATGTACGCGCGCGGGCTGCCGAGCGAGCACCACACCCAGCTGGTGCTGATCGGCGAGATCACGGACGGCGACCGCGCGCTGCTGGACGACGCGCTCGTGCCGTGCCTGCCCGACGATCCCCAGCTCGGCACCGCGGTGCTCGAGCGGGTGCGCGCGGTGATGGCCGCGCCGCCGCGCCGCCGCCGGCCGCGGATCACGGTCTCGGGCTGAGCGGGCCGGTCGATCCCCCGCGTGCGCTACCGGCGGCGCCGGCGCAGCACCAGGCCGAGCACCGCGGCGGCCAGCACGCACGACCCGCTCGCGCCTTGGCCGACCGAGCAGCAGCCACCGAGCTCGGGCGCCTCGATCGCCGTGCACTGGTCGGTGCAGGTCGCGCTGCCGGTCGGCCCGTCGTCGCAGGTCTCGCCGTCGTCGATGATCCGATCGCCGCAGGCCGGCAGCTGGCACCACGTGCGGCACAGGTTGGGGCGGTCGGCGTTGCCGGCGCCGAGATCGCAGGTCTCGTGCGCGGTGACCACGCCGTCGCCGCACACGCCGTTCACGTTGGCGACCACGCAGACGTCATCGATCGCCCAGCCGCCGAACTGCAGCCCCTCGTCGGACGTGAGGTCCCACCGGATGTCGAGCGTGTGGCCGGGCTGGAAGCCCGAGACCACGATGTCCTGGAACCGCCACTCGCGATCGAGGTGCTGCGCGGCGCTCGCGGTGCCCCGGTCCTCGGTGTAGTTGATCCACGCCGGGACGCCGCCGACGGTGACCCGCGCCTGATCGTAGTGGCTGTCCTCCACGGCGAGCCACCGGCGATACTGCAGGTGGACGTCGGACCACGGGCCGATATCGATCGACGGCATCTGGACGTACGACGACGACTGCGGATCGTAGTCGCCGTCGAGCACCTGGCTCAGCACGTGCGAGCTGCTGAACGCCGCGTGCGGATCGGTGCTGCCGCTCGACGGCACCCCCCAGACCCACGGCGACGCCCGATCGTCGCGCGTGCCGGTGGTCCAGCCGGCCTGCAGGGGATCGCCGGACTCGAAGTTCGTGCAGTACAGCGGCACGGTGCGGCCGGCGTAGAGCTCGTAGAACGGATCGGCGCGGTTGTCGGGCAGCGTGATCGCCGAGCCGTCGGCGAACACGATCTTCACCTGATAGAGGATCTTGCCGTCGGCGGTGATCGGCAGCTGGGCGTAGTAGGTCTGCGCGTCGCTCTGGACCGCCAGCGCGCTGCCCGGGGGCGGCCCGCCGTCGCCGGACGGCTTCCAGTCGAGCTCGGTGTGATCGAGCTTGTCGCTGGCGCACACGTCGGCCAGGCCGGACAGCGCGATGTGGACCGTGGTCGCCAGGGTCGGCTGCTCGAGCCGCGCGGGGGCGCCGACCGTGCCGCTCGCGGTGCGCAGGCCGTGGCGCGCGAACGCGTCGCGGATCGCGCACTCGTGCGGCGTGCCGTTGGCCAGATCGCCGTCGTCGTCGTCCTCGGCGAGCACCTCGATGAGGCTGGTCGGGATGTTGATCGCGCGGCGCAGGGCTCCCAGGTAGAGCTTCTTGGTGAGCGCGATCCCGGGGGCGTCGCCGAGCGCGGCGATCAGCACCTTGCGCAGATCCCAGAACGTGCCGCCGAAGATGAGCCCGGTACGGTGGATCTCGCCGATGTCGTCGGGCCAGCGCGCCTCGGAGCTCTCGGGATCGAGCTCGCGCAGCGGCGCGTCGCTGTAGAAGAAGCCGCGGCCCATGCCGTGGTCGCCGGTGATCTGGACGGCGAGGAAATCGGCGGCGCCCTCGCTCATCGCGCCGTCGAACGCGCCGACGCCGGGGATGATCTCGGCGGTGTGCACCGCGTGGCCGTACTCGTGGAACACGACATCCTGGATCAGGCCGGTGTTCTGACAATCCGCCGAAGCGTGGAAGAAGTTGATCGCCTTGCCGTCGAAGAACGCGTTGCAATCCTGCGCGATATTGACGTTCGCGGTGATCTGCTGATCGAGCGTCGCCATCCGGGGATCGAGCTCGCGCGCGAACGCCTTGGCGAGGTTGGTGTTGAGATAGGTCTGGACCTGGGCATCGTCCTCGGGGCTGGACGATGGATCCCACACGACCTCGCCATCGGCGCTGAGCGCGAGCTGCGCGGTCGCGAGCGCGCCGCTGGCCGCCTTGTTGACGACCGCGACCAGATCGCCGACCACCGAGGTCGCGACGACCTGCGCCTGGTCGTCGCTCCACGACACCTGACCTGTCACCGAGGTGGTCTGCGGCGCGCCGTTGAGCGTGATGTGGGCCAGCGGGACCGGCCGATCGGTGCGCGGCCGCGCGGGATAGCGATCCACGGCGCGGTAGGCCACCGTCCCGAACGCGAACAGGTTCATCTGGCGAACGGCGATCGTCTCGCCCGTCGCTGCATCGGTGTAGGCCAGGTAGCGGCCGGCGGCGCCGCCATCGATCGTGACCGGCACAGCGACCCGGTAGCCGAGCACGGCGTCGTCGCCGACCAGAGGCAGCACGACCTCGGCGCCCGGCTCGCTGACCGGCGCGTCGGGCAGCGCGAGGTCGCGGCGCAGCGCCGCGGCAGCGACCTCGACCAGCGCCGCGCGCGCGAGCCGGGTCCGCGGCTGGGCGGGCAGCGAGATGTGGGGGAGCGCCTCCGAGCCGATCACGAACATCCGGTCGTGCTTGAACCGGAAGCTGATCTGGCCGCCGACGACGATCCGGCCGCCGTACTTCTGGACAAACCCCACCGAGCGGAGATCGCCGTCGAGCTGGTTCGACACCAGCTCGAAGTCGGTCGGCGAGGCGCCCGGCGCCAGCAGGCCCAGGTGCTCGGCGAGCTGGGCGCGCGCGAAGCTGGCCGCGATGTCCGGCGAGGCGGTCGCGCCGGGCGCCGGGATGCCCGAGCCCCAGATCCGGCTCGGCACCCCGGTGGCGCGGTCGAACGCGCCGAGCCAGCGGCCGGTGGCTGCGAGCTTCTGCCAGTCCGGCGTCGCCGGCGCGCCCCACCGGAGCTGGCGCTCCACGCGCAGCGGCTTGGCGAGCGCCGCGCCGGCCATCGCGGTCAAGCTGTCGGCGGCGACACGGCGATCGGCGACGGGGACGACCGCCCCAGCGGGCGCGGCGGCGGCCACCGCCGCGGTAACCAGCACGGCCAAGCCGCGAGCTCGCATCGCCGGTAGTAAACCGCATCTGCCGTCCGGCGCGAAGCGAGATCCGCGCGACCGCCGATCGACTCGTCGATCCAAGCCTCGCTCGCAGATCGATCGCGCGGAACCCCGCTGCGCGTCGCCAGCGTGACGAGATTCACGCAGCGCGGACGAGGTCGAGCGCATCGCGGCGCACCGCGCGTACCGCGAGCGCCAGGGCGAGCTGACCGTGGGCGCGGATCAGGTTGTGGGCGCGCCGCGAGGCGAACCGCGCCGGATCCCAGCCGAAGTACTCGTCGCGGAACACGTCGACGGCGAACCGCGCCGCGAGCTCGAGGCACACGGTCTCGAGCCCGATCACGATCGAGATCTTCTCGTCGGCCGTGCACAGCGCGTGGGCGGCCGAGCCAAACCCGCGGATCGCGGCGGCGAACGTCGCCAGGTCGAACGCCGCCTGGCCGGCGTCCTCGGGGTACGGGTTGCACCACGAGCGCAGCGCGTCGCCGAGCTCGAACGCGAGGGTCGAGCTGCCGAGCGTGTCGAGATCGAGCAGGCAGACGCCGCGGACGGCAGGCGGCGCCACCGCGAACAGCACGTTGGAGATCTTGAGGTCGCCGTGGCAATGGCGGCGCGGCACGTCGGGCATCGCCGGCAGGCCTGCCGACGCGTCGAGGATGTCCTGGCCCAGCGCCACCGCCTCGGGATCCCCGCCAGCCACGACGTGTGCCGTGAGCCGCGCGAGGTGCGCCGCGGTGTCGTGCACGCCGGCGCGCGCGAACGCATACCGATAGGTGAGGTCGGCGACCGCGGCGTGGAACTGGCCGACCAGCGCGCCGGCGGCCTCGGCCCACGCCGGATCGGGCACCGCGTGCACCGTGATGCCGTCGACCCAGCTGAGCGCGCGCCACACCCGGCCGTCGTGATCGTGCCAGGCGCGCCCGTCCAGCGTTCGCACCAGCCGCGGCGTGACCAGCCCGCGCGCCGCGAGGTGCGTGGTGACCGCGTCGATGTCGAGGTTCACCTTGGCGCCGAACACCGGATGCACGCGCTGCAGCACGGCGATCGGCGCGCCGGCCACGCGCACCGTGAAGGTCGCGTTGATGAGGCCCCCCGGCAGCACGGCGAGCTCGGCGGCGTGCCATCCCCACGCCGCGAGCACGGCCTCGGGCACCATCAGTGCGACGTCGGCGCGGTGATCTCGAACAGCTCGACGTCGAACACCAGCATGCCCTTGGGCTTGCCCGGCTGCCCCTTGTACGCAAGCTCCTCGGGGATCCAGAACCGGAACGCATCGCCGATCGTCATCAGCGGGATGCCTTCGGTCCAGCCGGCGACCACGCTCTTCAGGTTGAACGTGGCCTTGTCGCCGCGCAGCACCGAGGAGTCGAACATCTGACCGTCGGTGTGCCAGCCCGTGTAGTGGACCTTGACGGTATCGGTCGCGACCGGATGGCGCCCGTCCTTGCCATCGCCGGCCTTGAGCACGCGATAGAACACGCCCTTGGGCGACTTCTTGGCGCTGGCCGGCGGCTTGGCGACATCGGGCGGCACCGGCGGCGGCTCGTGCAAAGCCTTGGCGACGCCCTGGATCTCGACCTCGTAGCACACCTGGCCCTGGGCGCCGGGCACGGTGCGGCCGTCGGCGGCGGTGCGCGCGGCGTCGACCCAGAACCGGGCGCGCTCGCCGACCTCCATCGACGTCAGCATCTCGTAGAGCGCCGGCGACTCCTTGTACGGCGCGGCCGTGGTCGCGTGATCGCGCGTCGCCGTCGTGTCGAGCATCTTGCCGGTCGCGTCCCACACCGTGTAGTGGAACGTGACGTTGTCGAACTGGCGCGGCTTGTCCTTGCCGGTGCCGGGCGTGAGCACGACGAACCGGGTGCCCGATGGCAGCGGCTTGGCGGCCGGGGGCGGCTTGGCGACATCGGGCGGGATCGGCGGCGCCGGCACCACGTTGACTAGCTCGACCTGATAGACCAGCGCCTCGGGCTTGGGCGGCGGCGTCTTGTAGCCGATCGACGGCGGCATCCACAGCATCGCGGTCTCGCCCTTGTGCAAGAGCTGCAGCGCCTCGACGAAGCCCGGCGCGGACTGCGTGAGGTTCAGCCGGAGCGGCTGGCCGCGGCCCTTGTTGCTGAAGAACGTCTCGCCGGTGGCCTGCTTCCAGCCGGTGTAGTTGATCAGCACGGCGTCGTTGCGCAGCGGCTGGGCTCCGGACGGGTTCGCGGTGACGATCTTGTAGACCAGCCCCGACGGCGTCTTGATCGCATCGCCGGGGGGCTGCTCGACCGGCAGCGGCGGCGCGATCTGCGCGACGCGCGGGCGCGGAGGGATCGCGGCCGCAGATCCGGACCCGCTCCCCTTGGCCTGGGAGCCCGCCGCGGGCGACTGCTTGTCGGTACCAGACTGCTTGCACGCGAGCAATCCGACCGAGAGTCCGACCGACACAACAAAGACGCTGGAACCACGCATGGCGGGGCGAACATACGGCAGCGCCCCCGCGTTTGCCAGCTGGCCGGGCGCGGGTCACGCCGGTGCGAACGCCGCGCGGGTCAGGTCGCGGGCCCCGCGTGGCTGCACCACCGCATCGAAGCCGTACGCCGAGCGCCGCCTCCACGATCCCGTGGCCCGCCACCGCTCGCGACACCGGTCCGCAGCGAACATTGCCTGCGAATGCCAATACGATCCTTGGCGGCGCAACCAGCGCCCATGCCAGCGTTCCGCGCAAATGAGGAGAAGCTTCATGCGGATCGGATGGATGGTTTCGACGATGGTGGGACTGGCAGCCTGGGCACCCGGGCGGGCCTCGGCGGACGTGGAAGGCGCCGCATCCGAGACCGTCTGGCTCGGCGGCAGCGTCGGCGTATCGCCGGTCGGTTCGATGAAGGCCTCGAGCCAGGGGGTCGAGCTCACGGCAGATACCGCGACCGCGTACCAGGTGAACGCGCTCATCGACTTTCACCTCTCACCGGCCGTGTCGCTCGGCTTTGCGCCTGGGGTGCTGTTCAACGTCAAAGGCACCACGGGCACAGATTCGGCCACGGTGATCGATCTGCCGGTCCGGCTGGCGATCGGTGGACTCGTCGCTCCCAGCATGCGGATCTATGGGTTCGCGTCGCCCGGCTACGCCTTCCTGATGCTGCCGAGCAGCAATAGCGGCGGCGAGGTTCCGACCCCCTCCGGCTTCATGATCGGCTTTGGCGGCGGCCTCCAGGTCCGCGTCGCGCCCAAGCTCGCCATCACCGGCGAGCTGGGATATCAGTACCGGTTCACCTCGGCATCGCAGGGCGGCATCGACGGGTCGCTTCAGGTGGACTATCTGACCTTCGCGCTCGGCATCGCCGGCCCGGTCAACTGAACGACATTGCGGCCGGTCGCCGCGGCGCGCGCCACCGCCACGGCGAACAGCGCCTCGAGCGGCGCGGCGGCGGCTTCGCCTTCGACCAGGCGCAGGGCGCGGGCGATCGCCTCGATCGTCGAGACGTGGCCCGGCATCGGCGATTCGCGCAGGCGGGCGGCCGGCATCGGCGCGTCGGGCAGCCGCAGGAGGGGGAGGCCGCGCAGGCCCGAAAGCTTGCGAAACATCCGGCGCGCCTGGGACCAGGTCGCGTCGAGGAAGACCAGCTGGCGCGGCGGCGGGACCGGCGCGTCGTAGATCGGCGCGCCCTCGGGGAACACCAGCCAGGCGCCGTCGAGCGGCGGCAGGATGGCGAAGCCGCCCGCGCCGCCGTGGTCGATGATCTCGCTGTTGGGGAGCGCCAGGTGGGCCAGGCGGCCGGAGTTGGACGACCGCCAGCGCTCGAGGTGGTGCCGCACGATCACGACGCGGGTCTGGGTGACGACCGTCGGGATCGCGGCGCACAGGCAGACGCGGCGCTGCAGCAGGCAGCGCTCGCAGCGCACGTGGGCGTCATCCATCGGCGGCTCCCGTCAACCGCGATCGGACCGCCACGTCGCACGCGAACAGCGTGGCCGCCGCGGCCAGCGGGGCCGCGGCGCGCACGAGCTGGTCTTCGATCGCCTGGCCGGCCCGCGTCAGCACGCGCGCCGCCGCGACCGCCCGCTCGGTGAGATCGCGGGCGGCCACCTCGATCGCGCGTCGGTCGCCGGCCATGCGCCTTCGTGTATCGCGAGGGGACGCGATGCACCACCCCGGGGGCCGGCAATGCGCGCCGGAACGCGTCGCACGAGACCGACCGGATCGCCCCCGGTCACCGGCCGACTGGCGATCTGCGAGGCCAGATATCCAGATGTCTACTCCGCCTCGACGAACCTGCATGAGACAGTTCTGCCGATCGCGGCGTCGCTGGCCGGATTGCTCCCCGAAGTTCGAGCGCCGCGCGCAGGTTTGGTACCCGGTCTCACACTCGACGCAGCTCTCGATTTCTCGCCGGCGATATCGCATTCTCCGCGCGCCGCCCGGCCTCGGCGCGGCGCCACCGCTTTCACCAGCTGGAGGATCTCATGATGAAGTGCACAGGTCTGCCTTGTGTCCCGGCGTCGCTCGCCGCCGCGATCTCGCTCGCGCTGCTCGCCGCGCCGCGTCCCGCCGCCGCCGACGATCACCGCGCCGTGTTCCCCGATACGATCGCGCTGCCCGATGGGTTCGGCCCCGAGGGCATCGCCGTCGGGCGCGGCGCGACGATCTTCACCGGCTCGATCGCCACCGGCGCGATCTTCAAGGCGAGCCTCATCACCGGCGAGGGCGCCGTGCTCGTGCCGCCCACAGCAGGGCGCGCCGCGATCGGCCTCGAGTTCGATCCGCGGACCGATCTGCTGTACGTCGCGGGTGGCGCCACGGGGGCAGCGTTCGTCTACGACGCGCGCACCGGCGGAAGCGTCGCGGCGTTCCAGCTCACGACCGCGGCGACGACGTTCATCAACGATCAGATCCTCCTGGACGACGCGGTGTTCTTCACCGACTCGCAGCGCCAGGTGATCTACCGGGTGCCGCTGGGCCGCGACGGGCGCCCGTCGCCGTCCGCCAAGGTCACCGAGATCGCGCTCGGCGGCGACTTCACCGAGGTCCCGGGCGCGTTCAACGGCAACGGCATCGTGACCACGCCCGATGGGCGGTCGCTGATCGTCATCAGCAGCGCGCTCGGCACGCTGTTCCGCGTCGATCCCAGGACCGGCGTGGCTCGCGCGATCGATCTCGACGGCGTCACGCTCACCGCAGGCGACGGCGTGCTCCGCCGCGGCGACGACCTGTTCGTCGTGCAGAATCGGCTGAACCAGATAGCGCGGATCGAGCTCGATCCACGCGCGACCCACGGCAGGGTCGTCGAGGTCGTGACCGACGCGCGGTTCGATGTCCCGACCGCGGTCGACAGCTTCCTCGGCGTGCTCTACACCGTGAACGCGCGCTTCGGTACACCGACGACGCCGGCCACGACGTACACCATCGAGAAGGTCCGGCGCTGAGTCGAGCCGCGCCCGCTCGTCAGTCAATTCCGTCAATTCAGTCCGGTCAGTCCGGTCAGTCCGGTGGATCGGCGTCGAGCTCGCCGGTCCAGTAGAGGTAGTCGCGCCAGGCATCTGGAATCGATCGCAGCGAGATCCGGATCGCGACCGCCGGCACCCAGTTGGGCTGGCTCGGCTGCCCCAGCAGCGCCATGCCCGCCTCGCGCGGCGTCCGGCCGCCCTTCTTGCGGTTGCACAGATAGCAGCAGGTCACGATGTTGGTCCATTCGGTCAGCCCGCCCTGCGAACGTGGCACGACGTGGTCGTAGGTGAGCTCGCTGATCGACGCCTTCTTGCCGCAGTACTGGCACCGGTAGTTGTCGCGCGCGTAGATGTTGACGCGCGAGAACTTCACCGGCCGGGCATGGCGGCGGAAGGCGCGGAGCAAGCGCACGACGGCCGGGACTTTGATGATCAGGTTGACCGACCGGATATCTCGGTCGTACTCCGAGAGCACTTCGACCTTCCCGAGGAACAGCAGGCTGATGGCCCGCTGCCACGAGATCACCTTGATCGGCTCGAATCCCTGATTGAGCAGCAAGGTTTGCGCGCTGTTCATCGAGAAACCCTGACGCGAATGTAGCATCGGGTTGGCCGCGGGGGGACCTCCCGGGGATGAGATCTCCGCCACACGCCGGGGCACCCCGCGGGCTGCCTCGGGCCCCCGGCCGGGCCTGGCGGTTCGGTCAGATTGAAAACGATTTTCATAAATGGTAACACTCCCCGGTGACTTCACTGGCAGAGACCCCCCTGGGGCGCGTCGTCCGGGTGGCGGCCGTCGAGGGTGCCCGCGCGTTTCGTCGTCGCTTGCTCGAGATGGGCCTGGTGCCTGGCACCGCGGTGCGTGTGGTGACGGTCGCCCCGCTCGGCGATCCGCTGCGCATCGAGGTCCGCGGCGGGCAATGGTCGATCCGGCGCGCCGAGGCCGCGCAGATCCGGATCGACGCGACATGACCGCGGCGGCGTGCCACGGTCCGTCGCCGGCGCCCAGCCCTGGCGGCGCGGCGCTGCGCTCGGTGCCGAGCCGGCCCCACATCGTGCTCGCCGGCAACCCGAACGTCGGCAAGACCACGCTGTTCAACGCGCTGACCGGGTCGTCGGCGAAGGTCTCGAACTACCCCGGTATCACGGTCGATTCGGCGCGCGGCGAGCTCGCGCTACCCGGCGGCCGGCTCGCCGATCTCCACGATCTCCCCGGCACGTACTCGACCAACGCGCGCAGCGCCGAAGAGCAGATCGCGCTCGACGCCGTGGTCGGCCTGGGCGGGACCTCGGCGCCCGACGCCGTGATTGTTTGCCTCGATGCCACCCAGGTGGCACGCGCCGGTTACTTGCTGCTGCAGTGCCAGGAGCTCGGCGCGCGCTGCGTGGTCGCGCTGACCATGTTCGACGAGGCCGGCGCCGCGGCGCCCAACCCGCGCGAGCTCGCCGAGGTGCTCGGCTGCGAGGTCGTGCCGGTCATCGCGCGCACCCGCGCCGGGCTCGACGAGCTGCGCGCCGCGGTCGACCGCGTGCTGCGCACCGAGCGCCGCGCGGTGTGGCGCTGGCAGCCGGGCAGCGAGCTGCGCGCCCGGCTCGACGCGATCCGTGCCGCGCTGCCCGAGCCCTGGCGGTCCGACGAGCGCTACGGCGCCGCGCTGCCCGAGGCCGACGCCGCGCTCGCGCTGTGGGCGCTGACCTGCATCGAGCCGCGCACCGGCGGCCACGACGACGACGAGCTCCACGTACCCGAGGGCTTGCGTGCCGCGGTGCTCGCCCAGCCCGCGCCGCGCGACGACGAGGCCGTGCTCGGCCGGTGGGCCTGGCTCGACCGCGAGATCCCGCGCCTGATCCACCGCGCGCCCGATCGCAGCCGCACCGAGCGCATCGATCGGGTCCTGCTCCACCGCGTCGTCGGGTTCGCCTCGTTCATCGGGGTCATGAGCGTGTTGTTCATGTCGCTGTTCTGGTGGGCCGCGCCGGTGATGGACGCGATCGATCAGCTGTTCAAGTGGACCGGCGATCAGCTCCACCAGGTGCTCGGCGACAGCGTGTTCACCGACTTCCTGGTCGAGGGCGTGATCGGCGGTGTGGGCGCGGTGATGGTGTTCCTGCCGCAGATCCTGCTGCTGTTCCTGTTCCTCGGCTTCCTCGAGGACTGCGGCTACCTGGCGCGCGTCGCCTATCTCATGGATCGCATCATGCGGTCGATGAACCTGCACGGCCGCGCGTTCGTGCCGATGCTGTCGGGCTTCGCGTGCGCGGTGCCGGCGGTGATGGCGACCCGCACGATGGAGCGCCGCCGCGACCGCATCCTGACGATGATGGTCGTGCCACTGATGACGTGCTCGGCGCGCCTGCCGGTCTACACCCTCGTGATCGGCGCGCTGATCCCGGGCTCGCGGTGGACCCAGGGCCTGCTCATGGTGGGCATGTACCTGTTCAGCGTGATCACCGCGCTGGCCGCGGCGTGGATCATGTCCAAGACGGTCAAGCCGCTGAAGGCCAAGCGGCTGCCGTTCGTGATCGAGCTGCCGCCGTACCGGTTCCCGCGGCTCGGCGGCGTGCTCCGCATGATGTGGAACAAGTCGTCGATGTTCCTGCGCGAGGCCGGCACGGTGATCCTCGCCTGCTCGATCGCGCTGTGGGCGCTGCTCTACTTCCCGCGCCACCTGCCCGCCGGCGCGCCCGACTACGGCGCCCTGGCCGAGCAGGCGCCGACCGAGGACGCGCGGACCGCGCTGCTCGCCGAGAAGCAGGCGCTCCAGCTCGAGCACAGCTACGGCGGCCGGCTCGGCCACGCGATCGAGCCGGCGATCCGGCCGCTCGGGTTCGACTGGAAGATCGGCATCGGCATCGTCGGCGCGTTCGCCGCGCGCGAGGTGTTCGTCTCGACGCTCGGCATCGTCTACGCGGTCGGCGACGACGTCGACGCCAAGTCCGAGCCGCTGCGCGCGGCGCTGCGCGACGCCAAGGACGCCAGCGGCAAGCGCGCGTACACGCCGCTGGTCGGGCTATCGCTGATGATCTTCTTCGCGCTGGCCTGCCAGTGCATGAGCACGCTGGCCGTGGTGCGCCGCGAGACCGCGAGCCTGCGCTGGCCGGTGTTTCTGTTCGGCTACATGACGACGCTCGCGTGGGTCGTCAGCTTCGTCGTCTACCAGGGCGGCCGGCTGCTCGGCTGGGGCTGACCGGCGCGGCCCAGGCGCACCTCACCGGGTGAGCTTTCGGTACTCGTTGATGTGGCGGATCGCGGCGCGCGAGTCGCCGGACTGATCGAACAGCGTGGCGAGGTTGTAGTGCGCCTCGGCGAGCCGCGGATCGAGCTCGAGCGCGCGGCGGTAGCAGCCGATCGCGTCGGCCTCCTTGCCGCCGTCCTGGGCGATCACGCCGAGGTTGTAGTGCGCCGTGGCGTCCTCCGGATCGATCTCGAGCGCGCGGCCAAACGCGTCGCGCGCGGCCTCCGGATCGCCGCTCTCGGCGAACATCCGGCCGAGGTTGATCCAGGCCTCGGTGCACTCCGGCCGCAGCCGCAGCGATCGGCGGTAGGCGTCGATCGCGGCGACCGGATCGCGGTCCTCGAGCTGCAGCGCGCGCGACAGCCACTGATCGGCCGTCGCGGGCGCCACGGCGACCGGCACCGGCGCGTCGGGTGGCCGCGGCAGCTCGCGCAGCTCGCCGGCCGGCGCGACCGGCGGGGCGGGCACCTCGAACGGCAGCGCCAGCTGGCCGCGCAGCTCCTCGCTGCCGTGCGCGCCGCGTAGCTGGACCTGGCCGCCGCGCGCCTCCACGGACAGCTCGGCGATCGAGGTGCCGCCGGGCAGGCCGTGCTGGATCCGGGCGAGCTCGCGCCGCACCCGGGGCAGCGGCAGGCCGGCGTCGACCAGCGCCTTGACCATGCGCAGCGCCGAGAGATCGCGGAACGTCAGCTGCGCCGGCACGGTGCCGGGCGTGCCGACCAGCCCGTCGCGGATGCAGCTGCGGATCGCCGATTCCGGCAGGCCGATCAGCTGGGCGGCGTGCCGTGCCGAGTAGCTCGTCCACACGCGCGTATCCTACGCGCCGACCCGGCCGGACCGGAACAAAACAGTTTCACTTGTCGACGTGCTGCGCCGAGTACGCCGTCATCAGCTGCTTCAGGTGATCCTTCGCGGGCTTGTCGAGCACCGCGATCCAGCGCTTCAGCAGCGCGAGGCACTCCTCGTGCAGCGCCTGGCGCTCGGGCAGCTCGGCCGGCATCTCCATGCCGAAGATCTGGTTGCCGTGGCCGGTCAGCGCGGCCCACGCGTGGACGAGCTCGGTCGCCGCCGCCGGATCGGTCGTGGCCTCAGGTACGTGCTCCGCGAGCTTGTCGCGGACCCAGGCAGCGAGCCGTTCGGACATGACGCCACAGTAAGCAGATCCCGTGCGTCGCTCAATCGCGAGCGGCATGGAGCGTGATCCAATTCGCCACCGTGATGGCGACCTCCTCGAGCACGTCCGCCCGGGTGCGACCCGACCGCACCAGCACGTCGAATCCGTGATCGGCCGCCCTCACGACGTGCAGCGTGGCGCGCGCACCGAGCTTGCGCACGGCGGGCGAAAGCCGCGGGAGCTCGGCGAGCGCGTCGCGATCGCCCTGCACGAACAGCAGCGGCCCCGCCGCCTGGGCGAGGTGATCGGCCCGCTCGGTCCCCGGCTTGTCGGGCGGGTGCAACGGAAATCCCAGGAACGCGATCCCGCGCAGGCCGTCGAGCGGCGCCGCGGCATGGGCCCGCGACGTCATCCGCCCACCGAACGACTTGCCGCCGGCGAACATCGCCAGCTCGCCGAACCGCACCCGCGCCGCGCTCCACACCTCGCGGACCGCCGCCTCCGCGATCTCGGCGCGATCCGGCCGCGACTTGCCGGCCGCCATGAAGGGAAATTCCCAGCGCACCGTGGCCACGCCGTGCAACGCGAGCGCGGCCGCCACCTCGGCCATGAACGCGTGGCGCATCCCGGCGCCCGCGCCATGCGCCACCACGTACAGCGCCCGCGCCCCGACAGGCCGGATCACCAGGCCCGGATGGCCGGCGAGATCGATCGCGAGCTCCCGCGCCGCCGTGCTGCGAGCTGCCACGTCTCATTGCCCGCAGATCGCCCCCGGTTGTCAATGGGCGGCCGTCCGCGCATCGCCGTGGCCGCGCGGCGCCAGCCGCGCCGCGATTTGTTATCGTCTCGCCATGCACCGACGGTTGGTGGTCCCGCTTGGCCGGTCGGCGCTCGCCGGCGACGCGGGCCCGTGATGCAGATCGCGATCATCGGCTCGGGCATCGCGGGGCTGTCCGCCGCCCGCGCGCTCGCGGGGCGGCACGCCGTGACGGTGTACGAGGCCGCCGCGCGCCCCGGCGGGCACGTGTACACGGTCGAGGCCGACGGGCACGCCATCGATCTCGGGTTCATCGTGTGCAACCGCGAGCGCTATCCGGCGTTCTTTCAGATGCTCGGCGAGCTCGGCGTCGCGACCCGGCCGACGACGATGGCGTTCTCGGTCGCGATCCCGGGCGAGGGCTCCGGCGCGCTCGAGTGGGGCAGCGCGAGCCTGGGCGCCGTGTTCGCCGATCGCCGCCGCCTGCTCGATCCCAGGCACTGGCGGTTCCTCGGCCGCGTGCTCGGGTTCGTGCGGCGAGCCCGCGCCGATCTCGCGACCGGCGCCGCCGCCGGCCGCTCGCTCGACGGCTACCTGGCGCACCGGCGGGTCGCCCGCGAGCTGCGCGATCGCTTCGTCGTGCCGCTGGCCGCCGCGCTGTGGTCGCTCGCGCCCGATCGCTGCGGGGCGTTTCCCGCCGAGACGTTCCTCGGGTTTCTCGACCAGCACGGCATGCTGCAGCCGGTGCGGCCGCTGGCGTGGCGGACGATCGTCGGCGGCAGCCAGCGCTATGTCGACGCGCTGCTCGGCCAGCTGCGCGCCGCGCCGCGGTTCGCGCTCGCCCTGGCAACGCCGGTCCAGGCGATCGCGCGCGACGCCGCCGGGGTCACGGTCGTCGCCGCCGGCCGCGAGCAGCGCTACGACCGCGTCATCGTGGCGACCCATGCCGATACCGCGCTCGGCCTGCTCGCCCAGCCCAGCGTCGCCGAGCAGCGCGTGCTCGGCGCGTTCCGCTACAGCGAGAACCGCACGGTGCTGCACACCGATCGGAGCTTCCTGCCGCGCCGGGCCGCGGCGCACGCGTCGTGGAACTACGTCGCCGATCGCGATACGTCCCAGGTCGCGGTCACGTATTCGATGACGCGGCTGCAGGGGCTGCCCGACGCGCCGTACCTGGTGACGCTCAACCCGCGCCGCCGCCCCGCGAACGTGCTGCACGAGGTGGCGTTCTCGCACCCGCAGTTCGATCGCGCGGCGCTCGCCGCCCAGGCCGCCCTGCCCGCGCTCGGACGCGCCCACCGCACCCACTACGCCGGCGCGTACTTCCGGTTCGGCTTCCACGAGGACGGCATGCGCGCCGGCCTCGCGGCGGCCGCCGCCGCCATCGCCGACGAGCACCGGGCCGGCGCGCTGCCGCGGGCGATGACCGAGGCCGGCTGAGGATGCCGCAGCGCCGCTCCGCGCTCTACCGCGGCAGCGTCATGCACGCCCGCACCGACGAGCTCGCGCGCCGCACGTTCCGCTACCCGGTGTACGTCGCGTCGATCGATCTCGCCGAGCTCGCCGCGCTCGATCGCGAGCTGCGGCTGTTCTCGTACCGCGGCCGCAACCTGTTCGCGCTCGACGATCGCGACTACGAG
>Ga0302323_100001014_pt1 | contig 22777 bp, 18 predicted proteins | sample Fen_T0_3_FD_201950 | JGI IMG/M metagenome (GOLD analysis project Ga0302323, IMG submission 201950) | Peat permafrost microbial communities from Stordalen Mire near Abisko, Sweden - Fen_T0_3 | ecosystem: Environmental > Terrestrial > Soil > Wetlands > Permafrost | place: Sweden: Abisko... | reverse complement strand
TTCGCTATACGCTGGCCGAGGCCGCCGCGGGCCACGCTTTCGTGGTCGCGTTCGAGGAGACGCGCGGCCGCGCGAGCGCTCGCCCCGCTGAGTCCGACGCGGAGGCGGATGATGAGTTCGCGCTGCCCGAGAGCCCTGCGGTGGGGCATCCGCTGTGGCGATTGCTCGATTTTGCGCGACCGCGCTTTGGAAAAATCGCAATCGGCCTGGGGCTGACACTGGCGACCACTGCCGTCGGTTTGATCCCGCCCTATCTGACCCTGCCGCTGGTCGATCGCGTGCTCGTTCCCTGGCAAGAGGGCCGCGGTGCGGCATTCGAGTCCGCGGCGCACAACCTCTGGATCTATCTGGGCGGCTTGGCTGCTGCGGCGCTCGTCGCGTGGATGTTGGCCTGGGCGCAGGGAGCGGTCTTGGCGTGGGTCAGCGAGCTGATCAGCGCGGACCTGCGTAACCGCGCGTTTTCGCACTTGCAGCGCTTGAGCCTGCAGTACTTCGGCGGCAAGCGCACGGGCGATCTGATCAGCCGCATCAGCTCCGAGACGGACCGGCTGTGCTCGTTTTTGTCCGACACTCTGATCGATTTCATCACCGACGTGCTGATGATCTTGGGCACGTCGATCGTGCTCTTCGCGCTCGATCCGCTGTTGGCACTGGCTGCGCTGGCTTCGTTTCCGCCCATTGCCTGGTTCATGATGCGCGTGCGCGGCGCATTGACGCAGGGGTTCTTGCGCGGCAACCGCGCTTGGGCGCTGATGACCAACATCTTGTCCGATACCATCCCGGGCATCCGAGTGGTCAAGGCGTTCTCGCAAGAGCGTCGGGAAATCACCCGCTTCGAGCAGGCCAATCAAGCGATTGTGACCAACAACAACAAGGTCAACACGCTGTGGACCTCGTTTTGGCCGCTGGTTGCCTTGCTCAATCAGCTCGGCTTGCTGGTCGTCTGGGCGGTGGGCGCGTGGCAAATTTTGCACCACCAGATCACGATCGGCGTGCTCACGGCGTTCATCGCTTACATCAGCCGCTTTTACACACGAGTCGAGAGCATGAGTCGCGTGCTCACGGTCACTCAGCGCGCGGCCGCCGCCGCGCAGCGCCTGTTCGACATCTTGGACCGCGTGCCGACCGTGATCGACGCCAAAGACCCGCTGCCGCTCGCCCAGGTCGACGGTGAGATCGTGTTCGACCACGTGTCCTTCCGCTACGGCAGTCGCTTGGTCTTGAACGACGTCAGCTTCAGCGTCAAGCCGGGACAAATGGTGGGCATCGTGGGCCACACGGGCTCGGGCAAGAGCACCGTCTCAAATTTGATTTGTCGCTTTTACGACGCCTCATCGGGCGCGGTGCGCGTGGATGGCATCGACATTCGGCGCATCGGCCTTTCGGACTACCGACGTCACATCGGCATCGTGCTTCAAGATCCGTTTTTGTTCTTCGGCACCATCGGCGACAACGTGGCTTACGGCGCTCCTGGGGCAGGAGCCGCGCGCGTGGTTGGGGCCGCACGCGCCGCACGCGCGCATGAATTCGTGCTCAAATTGCCGGAAGCTTATGATTCCTTGGTCGGCGAACGCGGGCAATCTCTGTCGGGCGGCGAGCGCCAACGCATCGCTATCGCTCGCGCGATCTTGGTCGATCCCAAGATCCTGATTTTGGACGAAGCGACCTCCGCGGTCGACGTACAAACCGAGCGCGAAATCCAGAGTGCGCTCGACAACGTCGTGCAAGGTCGAACCACGATCGCCATTGCCCATCGCCTGAGCACCCTACGCAAAGCAGACTTGCTGATCGTGCTCAAGAACGGCCGCGTCGCGGAGATGGGCAGCGCCGCCGAGCTCTTGGCCAAAGAGGGCGAGTACGCACAGCTCTGGCGCGCGCAGAGCTCGGCTCAAGCGGGCGACTCGGGCTCGGAGCAAGCCGATAGCGCTGCGAAGGACACAGCTCACGAACCCCTGCCGCTGTTCGACCCGAGTACGCTGGAGCTCACGCTCGACGAAGACGGCCAACTCTGGGCGCTCACGCCGGGTGCCGCGCGGCTCGCGGTCTTCGCGCGCCGTGCTTTCCCGCTGAGCGCCCCGGATAGCTACGTATCACTGGTGGACGAGCAACACTTCGAACGCGCCTGCTTCGTGACCCTCGACGTCTTGCCGGCCGCGGCGCGTGAGGTCTTGGAGCAGGCCCTGGAGAAGTCCGATTTTCTGCCCGAGATCGGCAAGATTCAGGCCATCGATCAGGAGGCAACGCTGTCGCGCTGGCAGGTGGACACCGATCGCGGGCCGAGACACTTCATCGTCGATCAAGAAGATCACGTGCGTCCCCTGGAAGACGGTCGTCACTTGATCAGCGATTCGCATGGCATGCGCTACCTGGTGCCGGTGCCGAGTGCGCTGGATCCGGCGAGCCGCAAACTCTTGGCTCGTTTTTCTTGAACTCCTGTCGGTCTCGTTTGGGTCATTCAAAACTTGTAGCTCGCATCCACGTACATGCCGTGTAGGTGGATCCTGTAGTCGTCCTTGCCCGCGTAGCTGCAAAACTGGCACGCCCTGTTGTCTGGATCGGTGACCGCGCCGCTGCCGAAGCGGTATGCGTAGGCCACGTTGGCTTGCCAGGCGCCGCCGTTGTAACCCGTGCCGAGTGTGAACACTTGCGTGGGTCCGGGCGGGGTGCCGAATGCGGTCGGGTAGGTCGCGTTGGCGGTTTTCGAGTCGAACACATAACCGACGCGCAGCGGCACTCGGTCGAGCTGGGCGGCTGGGTCGTGCACGAGTCGGTATTCAGCGCCCACGCGCAGGGTCTGTGAGTCTTTCCATTCGAAGAGGTTGGGCACCGAGGTGTCGCCGCCCGAGCCAGGCGCGGGGGTGCCCTCGAGCGGATCGCCCTTGTTTTGGCTGTTGAATGTGTATTCGAAGTCGACGGCCAGGGCTGCGGGCACGCCGAACGCGTCGAAATCAGCGCGGGTGCCGAAGCCGAGCTTGGCGGGCAGCTTGAAGCGCGTCGAAATGTCCGTGTACTCGGTGAGCAGCGCGATGCCGTGCGAGTTGGTCACCTTGGTCGTGACCGTGTTTCTGAACACGGCGCCGAACTCGAGCCAAGGCAATGCGCTCCATTGAGCGCCAACTCGGAAGCCACTGAAGTTCTGTCCGGACGTCTTGAAGTCGAGGTTCGGAACCGAGCCGGAATCCGGGTCGCCCTGGTAGCGCGAGAGGTGCACGTAGGTGATGCGATAGCCGACGCCGAAACGCAAATTTGGCAAGAGGTTGAATGCGATGGCGGGCGTTGTCTCCAAGAAGAACAGCTCGGTGCTGTCTTGAAAATTGCCGTTCCCGTACTTATACGTGGCTCCCGCGGAGGCGATTGGAAACACGCCCACGCCCAGCGTGATCTTCGGGTGCACGCGATACGCCCCGCCGAGCAGGAAGAAGGGCGCGATCGTCGTTTCCGAATCCAAATCTTGGCCCGACCGCGCGGCGCTGGGGCTGGCATGGATGCCGCCCACGAGCAGCGAGAAATCACCGATCACCTCGCCGCGCTCGGTATGACCGAGACCAGCGGGGTTATGAAACAGCGCCGAGGGATCTTTGACGTAGCCGATCGCCGCTCCGCCCATGCCCATGTGGCGCGCCGTGTACAACATGGGCGTGTCATAGCCACCAGCGCTTGCGCTGCGAGCTGCGCTCAACACGACACCGAGTGCAGCCAGGCCTATCGCGGCTCGATTGATGAACATCATGGCCGACGTGCTTCAAGAGCCGGCAGGCGGGCCCGGGTCGGGCAGACCGCTGCAAGCGTAGAATGCATCCACGCAGCCGTTGTCGGTGCGACACACGAAGCAGTCCGCGCTGGTCGGATCCTTGCCGCACGGGAAAACGCAGTGCTTGCGCGCGCACTCGATATCCGTGGTGTAACAAGCCATGCAGTCACTACTGAGCGGCTCAGATTGCGGCGACAAATTGTCTTGCATGCAGCCGGCCACGCACTCTGCCTGAGCAGCGTCATCGCCCATGCCGAGGCAGGATTTGCCGCATGTGCCACCGATCACGGGCAGATCGTTGGCGCACACGCCGCTCACGTCGCTCGCGGCTGAACAGCCCTTGCTCGATTCTGTCTGAGCCGAAAACTGCGCGGGAGTGTACTCGGAGTTGTTGCCCACGCACTGCGACGACGCGCCAGCGGTGTTGGAACTGCCGCCATTGCTGTCACTGCCGCAGCCCACCACAGAAAGCGCAGCCGTCGTTACCGCAACCACGAGCATGAAAAAACGTCGCATTCGACACCTCCTCATCGAGAAGCCTAGTCCGTCGTCACTGGACTCGCTAGGAAAAGCTCCGCGGCCGGTCGAGGCGAATTGGCCCGTAAAATCCGAGCGCGCGGCCAAGCTGTAAGGTCACCCTGGCGAGCTGCGTTTCTCCTGGCGTCGGTAACGAACGGAGAAAATTCACGATGAACCTCGCCAAAGTCTTTGCCTGTCTGTTGCTCCTACCTGTAGCCGCATGTGCGCGCTCCTCCTCACCGCCCGAAGCGCGCAATGCGCCGAGCGCCGCGCCTTTCGGCAATAGTGAGCCGAGCCGCGGCTACGCATCCGGCCCGAGCGGTGAGGTCGAGGCGTCCGCACCAGCCGCGGCACCGATGCCGAGCCAGGCACGCGCCGCCAGCAACGATAGCGCGGCCACAGCTGCGCCGCGTGCTGCGCGCGCGGGCTCGGCCTATCAACCGCCGGCCGAAAAAAAGGCCGAGGATCGCCCGGGCTTGGGCACGACCTGGGGCGAGACGCGCCAGAGCTACGTGTCGAACGCGCCCTTCGAGCGCGCGGACTATTCGCATCCGTTCGCGCTGGTCTCCCTGAACTACAACGATGACTCGGGCATTCAAGCCATGGCGCGGCGCATGGGTAATTCTTACGCGAGCTTCGATCGCACTGGCGTCGACGCGGCGCAAGGCGCAGTCAGCGTGCGCCTGCTCGACGAAAACGGGGTGCCCTTGCCGAGCGCGTATTTCGGTGGGCAGGACTACGTGGCGGGCGCCGACGGTCAGCGCTACGTGATTCAAATCGAAAACCACACTGGCAACCGCTTCGAAGCGGTGGCAACGGTCGACGGCCTCGACGTGGTCGACGGCAAAGACGGCACGCTCGGCAAACGCGGCTACCTGATCGACCCTTGGGCGACACTGCAGATCGACGGCTTTCGCCGCAGCCAGTCGGCGGTGGCCGCCTTCCGCTTCGGCGCCGTGAAGGATTCTTATGCGGCCCGCAAAGGCAACGACCGGAACGTGGGCGTGATCGGCGTGGCGTTCTTCCACGAACGCGGCAGCTCGCTGCCCTGGACCGAACGCGAACTCGAGCGGCGCGATTCCGCCAACCCCTTCCCCGGTGGCTACGCGAGCCCGCCGCCCGCCCGCTGACAGGATTGGCGCACTGAAAAATTGGCGCACGGTTGGGCTTTCTCCGGGCCCCGCGCGTTACCGATGAACGAGCAGCTCTGATGCGAGCTGCTCGTGCGCTTTTGTGCATAGAATCCACAATCGTGAAGAGCCTCGGGTTTTGGGTTTGGACAGTTTGCCTGTGCGCGCTGGTAAGCGTGAGCTGCAAGAAGAAGGCGGATACAACCGCCGGGAGCGGAGCGGCCACCGACGCGCCAGCAAAGCTACGCGTCGCGGTCATCCCCAAGGGCACGACGCACGAGTTTTGGAAGGCGGTCCACGCGGGGGCCGAGAAGGCCGCCCGTGAAGTAAACGTGGAAGTGATTTGGAAGGGACCGCTCAAGGAGGACGACCTCAAGTCACAGGTGGACTTGGTGCAGAGCTTCACTGCGCAGGGCGTGTCCGGCATCGTGCTCGCGCCCCTGAACGACACGGCGCTCGGCGCACCGGTCAGGGCTGCGCTCGACGCCAAGGTGCCGGTCGTCATCTTCGACTCCGACCTGAAGGACAAATCTTACGTGAGCTTCGTCGCGACCGACAATCGCGCGGCGGGACGGCTCGCTGGCGAGCGCATGGGCAAGCTGCTCGGGGGCAAGGGCAGCGTGCTGGTGCTTCGTTATCAAGAGGGCTCTGCCAGTACGAACAACCGCGAAGAGGGATTTTTGGACGCAATTCGAAAGTTTCCAGAAATCAAAATCGCCTCTGAAAATCGCTATGCGGGAGCCACCACCGAAACGGCACACGCGGCCAGCGAGAACCTGCTCTTGGCGCAAAACGCGGCTAAGGGCACGATCAACGGCATCTTTACGCCCAACGAATCGACCACCTTCGGCATGCTGCTCGCGCTGCAAAAGGCGGAGCTCGCCGGTAAGGTGCATTTCATCGGCTTCGACTCCTCGGAAAAATTGGTGGCAGGCGTGAACGCAGGCCAGATCGATGCCCTGGTGCTGCAAGATCCGATGAAGATGGGCTACCTCGCGGTCAAAACGCTCGCCGCACACCTGCACAAGCAACCGACCGAGCCACGGATCGACACGGGCGCTACGCTGGTCGATCGCGACAATTTGAAGAGCCCCGAGATCGCGGAGCTAGTGAAGCCAAACCTCGCCAAATGGCTCGACGCACAATGACCGCTCGCCGAGTCCTTGCATGAGCGAGAGCGACAGCGAAAGCGAAGCATCAGCGTTGCTGTACGTCGCGGGCTTGAGCAAGAGCTTCGGCCCGACGAAGGCGCTTTCCAATGTAGCGCTGTCGCTGCGCGCCGGCGAAGTTCACGCGCTGCTGGGCGAAAACGGCGCCGGCAAGAGCACGCTCCTCAAGATCCTTGCAGGCACGCAGAGTGCGGACTCGGGGACCCTGAGGCTCTCGGGTCGTCACTACGCTCCGAGCAATCCGCAGCAAGCACAGGCGCTCGGCGTCGCGTTCGTGTCGCAAGAGCCCGCGCTGTGCCCCGACCTGAGCGTGGCCGAGAATATCCTGCTCGGCGCGTTGCCGGGTCGTTTCGGTTTCGTGGATCGCGCAGAGCTGACGCGACGCGCGGGTGGGGCGCTCGCGCGCGTGTTGCCCGAGGGCGCTCCCCTGCCCGATCTCGCAGCGCGCGCTGGAGATCTCGGTCAAGGCGATCGGCAGCTCGTTTGTCTTGCCCGCGCCTTGGCGCAGGCCGAGTGTCGGATCTTGATTTTGGACGAGCCGACCAGCACGCTGAATTCGAGTGAAGCCGAGCGCTTGTTCGGTGTCGTGCGCGAGCTGACCCGTAGCGGCATCGCCGTCCTGTACGTCTCGCATTTTTTGGAAGAGGTCGAACGTATCGCCGATCGTTACACCGTCCTGCGGGACGGTCAGCTCGTGCACTCTGGCGAGATTGCGGGCACGACACGGAGCGAGCTGGTGAAGCTGATGGCGGGCCGGGACGTGCAAGAGCTATTTCCGCGGTCAGCGCGCAGCGCTGGCGAGGTGGTCCTGGAACTGTCCAAGATTTCCGGGAAAAAGCTGCCCGTCTCGGCGTCACTGATGCTCCGGCGCGGCGAGGTCTTGGGCATCGCGGGCTTGCTGGGCGCAGGCCGCACTGAGCTCGTGCGCGCGATCTTCGGCCTAGACAGCGTGAGCAACGGCACGCTGCGCGTCAAAGCCGTCCTGGGCGCGGCCTCACCTGCGCAGCGTTTGGCACAAGGCGTGGGCCTCTTGAGCGAAGACCGCAAGCGAGAGGGCCTCGCCGAGGGGCTCAGCCTCGCTGACAACATGACGCTCTCGAAGCTCGAATCGCTCGGCTCATTCGGACTGGTGAGCCCAGCGCGACGTGACGCCGTCGCGCGCAGCTACCTCTCGCGCCTGGGAGTGCGCGCGCGGGGCCCGGACCAGCTCGCGCGGGATTTGTCGGGCGGCAACCAACAGAAGATCTGCTTTGCGCGCCTCTTGCTCCAGGGTTCGGATGTGCTCCTGCTCGATGAGCCGACCCGCGGCGTGGACGTGGGCAGCCGGGCCGATCTGTACCGAATCATCGACGAGCTCGCCGCCCAGGGCAATGCGGTGCTGATGATCTCGAGCTACCTGCCGGAGCTACTCGGCGTGTGCGATCGCATTGCGGTGATGGTACGCGGGACGCTCGGCGCCGCGCGACCTGCGAGCGAACTGAGTGAACACGACCTCCTGCTCGAGGCGACGGGATGACGGCTTTTCGTCGACTATTTCGCACTCCTTGGCTCGGGCCGTTGCTCGCGCTGTGCCTGCTGTACGTGCTGTTCACTGTGCTCGCACCCGACACCTTCGCGCGCCAAACGAACCTTTTGACGATGCTACGCCAAACCGCAGTCGTCGGCATCGCTGCGGTCGGCATGACCTTCACGATCGTGCTCGGCGGCATTGACCTGTCAGTGGGGTCGGCGGTGGCCCTGACTACAGTGGTGGTTGCCGAGAGCCTGCGCGCGGGCATGGGCCCGGCGGCTGCCGCCGCGCTCGGGGTGCTCACGGGCGGCGTGCTCGGCCTGTGCAATGGCGGGCTGGTCGCCGGCCTGAAGATTTCGCCATTCATCGTCACTCTGGGAACGATGAGCATTCTGCGCGGCGTGGCCAAAGGCATCGCCGATGAGCAAAAGATCGACGCGGATCCGCGTGGCTTGGATTCGCTGATGCAAAGTCACGTAGGCTCACTCGCGCTCCCAGCTGGTGTCTGGTTGATGCTGGCCACGACCTTGTTCGGGATCGGCCTGCTCGGTTACACCAAGATCGGACGCCAAATCGTGGCTGTGGGCTCGAACACGGAAACCGCGCGTTTATGCGGCATTTCATTGCCAAAAACGACGCTCTTCGTGTACGGGCTGGGCGGGCTACTGGTGGGCTTGGCAGGCGTGTTGGAGTTCTCGACGCTCACCGTCGGTGACCCCACGGACTCCGTCGGACTCGAGCTCGAGGTGATCGCTGCGGTCGTGATCGGCGGCGGCTCGCTCTCGGGCGGTCAAGGTTCGGCCTCTGGTACCTTGGTCGGTGCGCTGCTACTGACGGTGATCAAGGCCGGCTGCACTCACCTAGGATTTCCCAACTGGGTGCAGGAGATATTCACCGGCTTCATCATCGTGGTAGCAATGAGCATCGACCGCTTGCGTCAACGGGCGCGCTGATTCACGCGCTGGGTGGAGTCAACGCGCGTTTGACGATCTCGAGCGAGGTCGGACTGAAAGGCAGTGTGAGCGCAAGCTCGTGAGCCTTGGCGGACATCTTCTTCCACGTCTTCTGCACCACTTCGATCACCTTTTCAGTCGGATATTTGGCGCAAAATTCCTCGAACTCGAACTCCAAGAAAGCGAGGCACAAGGCATCTTCCATGGTCTGAGAGTCGGGGTTACTGTGCAGGCCTTGCTTCAGGTTGATGCGACGTACGGCGTCGATCAGCTCACGCTCGTAGCCCAGTGCTTCCAGGATACGCGTGGCCGTATCGGTGTGAAAGCGGCCCAGCTGAGTGCGCCACTGCAGGTAGCCGACGCGACCCGAAGGGTAGGAACCACGGGGGATCTGCCAGCGGCGAATGTGCTGGCAACGAGCGGCGAGCCGCAGCGCCTCGGATGCATCCGGAACGAGCCGCTCGACCCAAGCGGACAGACGTTCGGCGTCTACCAGCTCACGGGGGCGCCGCTCACCGGCTACGCTGAGCAGCTGCGGATCCTCCGCGTTGTCGCGATCGAAGGCCGCGATAGCGAGCTGGAATCGTGAAGCGTCCGCGATGCCCATGTCGCAACAGTCTTTACCACGCTCGCCTCCGCACATTGGCCGGTTTGCGCCGTCGCTCAGAAAAAACGAGCAAAGGCTATGCGACCTGGACAATGGCGCACTAAACTGCGCGGCCATGCAATATCGTGCTCTGGGTCGCACCGGCCTCAATGTTTCCGCCGTCAGCTTCGGCGCTTGGGCGATCGGCGGGACCTGGGGACCGGTCAACGACGAGGATTCACTCAAGGCGTTGCACCGCGCGCTCGATCTGGGAGTGAACTTCTTCGACACTGCGGACGTGTACGGTGACGGTCACAGCGAGCGCTTGTTGGCTCGGCTGAAGCGCGAGCGCGGTCCGATCTTTCACACGGCCACCAAGGCCGGACGGGGCAAGGCCCCGCACGTGGTCAGTAACTACTCGCGCGAGAGTTTGAGCGCGTTCGTGGAGCGGAGCGCCACCAACCTGGAGGTGGAAGCGCTGGAACTGCTACAGCTGCATTGTCCTCCCACGGACGTCTATTACATGCCAGAAGTGTTCGGCGTACTCGACGACTTGAAGCGCGAGGGCAAACTGAAGCACTACGGCGTGAGCGTGGAGCGCGTCGAAGAAGCGCTCAAGGCCATCGAATACCCGGAGGTGCAGTCGATCCAAATCGTTTTCAACATCTTCCGACAGCGCCCGGCAGAACATCTGTTTGCCGAAGCGCAGCGGCGGAAAGTCGGCATCTTGACGCGCTTGCCGTTGTCCTCCGGGCTGCTCGGCGGCAAGTTGAGGCCTGGCCAGGCGTTTGCTCCCGACGATCATCGTGCCTTCAATCGCACGGGCGCGGCGTTCGATCGCGGTGAGACATTCTCCGGGGTCGATTTCGACACAGGCCTGTCGGTCGTCGAAGAGCTGCGTTCCCTAGTCCCCGCGGGCATGTCGCTGGCGCAGTTTGCTCTGCGCTGGATCGACATGCATGACGCGGTCACCTGCTCCATCCCCGGCGCCAAACGCCCGGATCAGGTGGCAGAAAACGCCGCTGCCGCGGAGCTGCCGCCGCTCAGCGTGGAGGTAATGCGACGCGTGAAGGAGATCTACGATGCGCGCGTGCGGCCGGCGGTCCATCAACGTTGGTGAGTTCCGGCGCTGGCGCCACGCGGGGGCTGATGACGCTCCCCGACCCCGCTGCATGCACTCGCCTTCCGCTCACCAGCTTCGCGGCCGTCCGTGCTCAGCCGGAGAACCCGAACTGACGCGGTGAATCTAGCCTAGAGCACCGCGCGGAGTTCGGCTCGGCCGTGCGCGCAAGCCGAGCCGATAGGCCAGAACCCGCGCGCCAAGCGCGCGCCGGCGAGCGGCCAGCGGACCAGCGACGGATTCCGCCGATCGCGCGAGCAACCAACTGCGCCGCATTGGATCTGTTACTACATACGAGCGCGGGTTTGTTCGGCTAGCCTTTTAAGTTGGGCCGCGTACGCGGGTGAAGAAGCAGAGGCGACACCCTGATTGGGACAGGAGGCTCGATGGCGCACGTATGAATCGAGAGGAGCAACTGGCTGGTGTAACCGAGGGCTCCGTGCTCGCCGGAAAGTACCGCGTGGACAAGGTACTCGGCATCGGAGGCATGGGTGTAGTCGTCGCCGCGCACCACATCCAACTGGATGATCGCGTTGCTATCAAGTTCTTATTGCCTGAAACGCTAGGCAACGGCGACGCGGTGATGCGCTTTGCGCGCGAGGCGCGAGCAGCCGTCAAGATCAAGAGCGAGCACGTCGCCCGGGTTACCGACGTCGGTACGCTGGACAATGGCGCGCCGTACATGGTGATGGAATACCTGGAGGGCGGCGACCTTTCGGCCTGGCTCGCCGAACGGGGTCGGCTGCCAGTCGAGCAGGCGGTCGACCTACTGCTTCAAGCCTGTGAGGCAATTGCGGAAGCGCATGCGATCGGTATCGTGCATCGCGATCTCAAGCCGGCCAACCTGTTCGTCGCGCGCTTACCCGGCGGTGTTCAGAGCGTGAAGGTGCTCGATTTCGGGATCTCGAAGTTGACCGGTTTCAGCGCCTCGGGCGGCGAATCTTCGGCGACGAAGACCAGCGCGCTCCTAGGCTCGCCGCTGTATATGTCGCCCGAGCAGATGCGATCGTCGAAAGACGTCGACGCCCGTGGAGACATCTGGGCGCTGGGTGTGATCTTGTACGAACTCTTGGCGGGCGCGGCGCCATTCATCGCCGACTCGATGCCGGAGCTCGTCTTCAAGATTGTCGACGGCGCTCCGGTCCCGTTGTTGCAGCTGCGGCCCGATGTTCCATCGGGACTCGAGGCGGTGATCTTCCGGTGCTTGGAGAAAGATCGCGCTCGGCGCTTCCAGACGGTCGGTGACCTAGCCGGGGCACTTTCCCCGTTTGCTCCTCGAAAATCGCGTGTGTCGATCGATCGCATCGTGCAAGTGATGCAGGCCGCCGGCATGTCGGCGGCCTCGCCTGCGCGCTCGGAGCCGCCGGCGCCGAGCGCGCTACCAACACTCGGGGCGTCTACTGCCGCGGCCTTCGGCAAGACCGCGGCGGGTGGTAGCAGGGCCAGGCCCGCGGTGCTCGCGGCAGGCTTGTTGATCGTCGTCGCGGCAGCTACTGCGTTTGCGCTTCGGCGCGGAAGGGTGACGGACAGCGGTCTCACTTCCGCGTCGCCCGCCGCGGAGTCGGCGACCATCGCTCATGCACCCAGCGTGCTCACCGCGAACGCGCCTCCGCCAGCACGGGTCGAAGCGACCCTGTCCGCCGCTCCGGCTCCCGTTCCCGTTCCCGTTCCTGCCGCTCCAGTTCCTGCTCCCGCCAGCACTCTTCCGGTTGGTCCTTCTCGCCCGCCGAAGTCTTCGCTGCGGCCGCAGCGCCCGGCTGCCCCCGCCGCACCCCACGCGGCTGCAGAGCCGACCCGCGCGCCCAGCGCAGCCAAGAAGCCGTCCGACGACTCCCTGATCGACGATCGCCAATGAAGGAATGTCGATGATCCGTAAAATTCTGTGCGCGACCGCTCTGCTCACGTTCTGGCTCGGATCCTCGGTCGCGTACGCAGGCGACGCTGCCACCGCCGAAGCGCTGTTCCGCGAAGGCCGCACGTTGATGGACGCGGGCAACTACAGCGCGGCGTGTCCAAAGCTCGAGGAGAGCTACGCGCAGGACCCGGCGACCGGCACGTTGCTCGCGCTCGGCATATGCCAAGAGCGCGCCGGGCGGACGGCGAGCGCCTGGGCGACATACTCCGAAGCCGCCGGACGAGCCAAACGCGATGGGCGCGCCGATCGCGAACGAGCCGCGCGTGAGCACATGGCCGCGCTCGAACCCAAGCTCTCTCGCTTGACGATCAATGTCGACCCGTCGGCTTCGACGCTGCCGGGGCTGTCGGTCCAACGTGACGGGCGCGAAATCGGTGCGGGCGCCTGGGGGACGAGCGTGCCGATCGATCCGGGGGAGCACGTGGTCGAAGCCACCGCGCCCGGCCGGCGCGCCTTCAGCACCAAGATCAATGTCGCCGCACAGGCCGCCGCGCAAACCGTACAGATCCCGGCATTGGAGCCGGAGCCGGCAACGGGCGCGGCAGACGGGACCTCGGCGTCAGCGGGCGTTCAGCCGCGCTCCGGCGACGCTGAAGCGGCTCCCCGCTCGGTTGCGCCACTTCGCCTGCCTAGCCTGATCATCGGCAGCGTTGGACTGGTGACGCTCGGAGTCAGTGGCATCTTCGCGCTTCGTGCCGGCAGCCTGAATAGCGAATCCAAGACGGACGGCCACTGTGACGCCCAGAATCAGTGCGACGAGATCGGCGGCGCCAAGCGCGACGAAGCCAAGACCGCCGCGAACATCGCCACGGTGACGGTTCTGGCGGGCGGAGCGCTGACGGCGCTCGGGGTAACGTTATTTCTTTTGAAGCCGCGGCAGGAGCAAACGCATGCGGCGCAAATTCAGGCGCTGCCCCTGCTCGGGCAGGACCAAGCCGGGATGGTCGTACGAGGACGATTCTGATGCGGCGGAGCGAGCGAAGCGGAAAGCGGAGCAACCTGCGCGTAGTAGCGTTGCTGCTGCCCCTGCTGGCCTCTGCCTGCCAAGGCATTCTCGGGATCGAAAGCTGGACCAAGAAAGCGACCTCCGCACCGGATGCCGGCGCGTGCATTTTGGCCAGCGATTGCGGCGGCAGCCAAGTGTGCTTGTTCCAGACCTGCAGTGAGCCGTGCGCGAAAGACAAGGACTGTCCTCGCGGCGCGTACTGCCTGCGCACCGATGAAGGATCGGCTTGCGTCTCGAACGAGCAGGCCCAGTGCGGTACCCAAGATTGCCCCGCGGGCACGGTGTGCAGCGCCGGGCATTGCCAAGCCACCTGCGACAGGACGGGCGCGCTCTGCCCCGGTGGGCAGGACTGTACGGCGGGGATCTGCGTCTCGAGCATGCCAGACGCCGGCAACGGCGCAGGCGGCATGTCGGGCGGCGGCAACTCCAGTGCAGGCGAAGCCGATGCAGCGGGCACCGCGGGCGCAGCGGGCGCCCTTGGCGAAGGCGGAACCCTTGGCGAAGGCGGGGCGCCGCCGACGGTGGTCGACGACGGCACGGCGATTGGCGCCGCCGCTGCGCCCTGCTCGAAGGTCGGAGCGCTCGCGTGCAGCGGCCACGCACAGCGCGGCCGGCTCGCCTGTCAAGACGGCATCTGGCAATCGAACGGCACCTGCACGGGCAGCACCCGGTGCGACAGCACGCCCGGCGCCAACGCCGGCCTGTGCCAACCGGTGGTCGCGGAGTGTCAGAACCAAATTGCGGGCTATCGCTTTTGTCGCGGAACCGAGACGGACGTTCGCGAATGCGGCGTGGATTCGGTCACGGCCTCGGTCGTCGATAGCTGCATGTTCGTGTGCAGCGCCGGCGCGTGCAAAGGCCTCTGCCATCCGACCGACAAGCAGTGCAAAGCCGGCGGGCTCATTCCGCAAACCTGTACCGCCGACGGCGCCTGGGAAGATGGCGCCGCATGTGGCTACAAATGCGATGCGCCCACGGGCAAGTGCCTAGCCGCTGGTTGTGGTGACAAGGCCAAGAACGGGGATGAAACGGACGTAGATTGCGGTGGCTCCTGCGGCGGCTGCACTATCGGCAGTGCTTGCAAGGGCGACGCCGATTGCATCTCCCCGGCCAGCGCTCGCTGTATCGATAGCAAGTGCGCCGCCGCGAGCTGCAGTGACGGCGTCAAGAACGGCACGGAAACGGACAGTGACTGCGGCGGCTCCTGCACCAAGCGATGCGCCGTAAACCAGAGCTGCTCGATCAACGACGACTGCCTGCTCCCGGACAGCGGGCATTGCTCGGCGACCAAGTGCGTCGCTTTCAGCTGCATCGACAACATCAAGAATGGCAGCGAAACGGACAAGGACTGCGGCGGCACCTGTGCGGCCGATTGTGGTGTCGGGCTCGGCTGCGGGATGGACGCGGACTGCAGCACGGCCGCTTGCCTGGGCAGCGTGTGCGTGGCTTGCAAGCCGCTCACGAAGGTGTGCGTCAATAGCTCGGTCCAAACTTGCTCTGCGGCCGGCGCTTGGGACACTCCGATGCCCTGCAGCGTGCCCAACGGCACGGCCAACTGCGCTGGCCAGGGCGTGTGCGGGATCCAGAGCTGCAACAACGGGTTCGGTCATTGCGACACCTCGATTCAGAACGGCTGTGAAACGAACCTGAACGATCCCGCCGCGTGCGGGACCGTGTGCAGCAACCGCGTGGCATGCTCGAGTGTTCATGCCACGACCACGTGCACGAACGGGGCCTGCAAGCCGAGCTGCGCGACGGGCTACGGGGACTGCAACGCAGCTACGGTCAACGACGGTTGCGAGCGTCAGCTCAACGTGGTGAGTAGCTGCGGGACAACCTGCAGCAACATCACGACCTGCACGGCCCCTGCACAGATCTGCACGAGCGGCGCGTGCGTCGCCAATACGCCGTACAGCGTGGGGCAAGCCTCGTCGACGGGGGCGGTGGAATTCGATCCGCCTGCAGATACTTGGTACGTCGTGCCGGTCACCATTGCGAAGGATGCCACCGTGCTAGCGCTCCAGATCCTCGGATTCGGAGGAACATCAGGACAGGCCCGAATGGGGCTTTGGGCAGATGATGGGAACGGGAAGCCAGGTGCTTATCTCTCACAGTCGGCCGCCTTCAGCCTGATGCCAGGCGTCGCTGGCGCCGCCCCCCAAACCAACACCACACTCACTGCGGGAAAGACCTACTGGGTCGGAGCGAAGTTCTTCGGCGCCACGAAAGTCTACCAGAGCAGCTCCGTGGGCGCCGTCGCCTACATTACGCCGCAGACGTTTTCGCAATTTGCGTCCGCGCTGACGCCTTTCCCGACGACCGCGGGAAAGCAGACCAACACGGCTTACAACTTCTTTTTACAGGTCCAAGATGTTCCCCCGTAAGGGACCGCGGCGGGATTCGAATCAGGTGGAAGTCAGTCCCAAGAGGATCGAGACAATTCAGATGGCAAACACTCGACAACGCTCCAGGTTCACGCGAGGACGGAGGGGCTTGGTCCCGGCTTTTTTGGGGGCAGTAGCTCTCTTGCCGCTTCCAAGTCCGGCGCTTGCGGATGTGTGTTTTCCAACGCCGGGTGTGCTTCCAGGACTGAGCGGCATTCCAATTTGGAAAGCCCCTGGCTTCGTTCGCACCGAGCTCAACGAGCCACGCTGGGCAGCCGCACCTCAGCTGGCATTCGACAATGACGTGACTGGCAACGAAGGGCTGTACCGCATCATGGTCGACCCCACGGATTCGACGCTCGTGGTCTCGTTCCAAGCACCAACCGATCTCGGCTCGCCGAGCAATGCCGACGTCATCTATTTCGGATTTACAACGGACGGAACCGGTGGGGCGCTAGCCAAGGCCGTAGCCATTCAAGTCAATGGGACAGGAGCCACCGACCCGTCGGATGCCCTGGTCATCCAGCGAAACGACTACAACGCGGGGACTTGGACTTCACTCGGCGGCGCACCCGCCTGGCTGAAAGATCCGTCCGTGTGGCGCAACAACGTGGCCGGAGATGCCGCATGGGGCATCAATTTCAAAGTGGACCTCGCCGCGGCAGGCTTGAGCGTGAGCAGTGCGTTCAAGATACAGCTCGCGCTGCATAAAGAGGACGAGGTAACGCCTGCGCTCAGCGTCAACGTTTCGACGCCCGATCCCGGCGCCAATGCGCTCTTGTCCGGCACCCTGCTAATCAATGATCCCACGAAGTGGGCGAATGCGGTGGCCATCAATGCTGGCTGCGCGGGCGGCATCACCATCCAGGGCAACCAAATAGGCACTACCAATTTGGAAATGGGAAACCCTGCCCCGAACGCAATCAACACCACTGCCGGCGCCACCAATCAATTTTACGCCAAGCCCACGATCCCAGCAGCCATCGGCCTATTTCCCGGCCTTTTTCAGGCCAAATTTCACATCGCCAACTGGGGCTCGATTGGCGCCTCCAACGCGCCGTGGACGCCACTCAACGGTGGCACGCAGGTCGCGAACGGCATTTCGCCCTCACCGGACAACTCCACAATCGAATTCAACTGCCCGGTCAATACAGCAACTCAGACGTGCGGTATGCCGACTCCGGCCGTGGACCATCAATGCGTGTACGTCGAGCTCAGTCCCGCGCCGGGACAGATCGTCCCAATCACGAAGGCATCCGCGTACGCCAACATGTGGTTCAAACCACTATCAGAGTTTGCAACGCCTGCGGAGATCTCGGTCAAGGGCCTGAAGAAGGTCTTCAACAACGATCAGCAACGCGACGTCTACGTGTACATCTATCCTAAGAACATGCCTCCACAAGGCAATAAGCAGATCTATCTGCCGACCGACAAGATGGCTGCTACGCGGCGTTTCGCTGAAACACCGCCTGAGCCGGTCCGACACCCGGAAGGGAACCCAATCGGCGGCGTGGGCAAAGCGAGCCCAGTGGCCGCGCAGCCAGCCCTGGCGAAGCCCAGAACAGCCGCTGTCGCGGCTCCGAAGATCGTTCCCGGACGCACCAACCAGACGCCGCCCCGTGAGCTTCCGCTGCCGCACACGGGCATCGGCGATCTGGATTTGAGTCCGCTGCAAGCGCTCGGCGCCGCGTGGCCCACGTTCGACGTGCACGTCTATTACGACAGCGGCAAGACGATCACCATCAACGGCAAGACCTCGAAACAGCTCGTCCCCATGTTTCCCTTCACGTCCTTCCATTCCCACGAAGGGCCGTTGTTTGGCTTCTCGCATTCGTTTCAGCTCGCGAATGGCGCGCTGCTCAAGGAACTACGCCCTGACGTCTTCCTGCTGACCGTCCCGAGTGAGGGTGTGGCGCACGTTGTCACCAAGGTGAAGGCGCACGAGCAGCCAGTTGGGGACACCGGCGGAACGCCGGAATGCCCGAAGCCGCCGCCCGTGGAACCGCACGATCACTGCGGCTGCCATGTCCCGGGCGATCACGGCACCAGCGGCGTGCCGTGGAGTGTGTTTGGGCTCGGAGCGTTGGCGATCGCGCTCGGCCGGCGACGTCACGCGAGTCGCGGGTAACCGCAATCTGGCGAACGCACGGGATCGGCTCGCGAACCGCTCAGTGAGGGTGCGGAGTCAGCTGCAGTAGGCGCCCAATGCGCGGTTTGAGCACGATGATGTCGGCGAGCGTGTGCTCGTCGAGCGTCGTGAGGAATCGGGTCGAGGCTTCATTCAAGATCGATTTGAGCCTGCACGCAGGGGCGATCACGCACGGTTGTTCACCGCTGCGTAGACACGGGACCACGCCAAGCTCGGGTTCCATGGCGCGAACCACCGCCCCGAGTCGGAGCGCGCTGGGCTCGGCGAGCAGCCGAACACCCCCGGACTTGCCGCGCGTGGTCTCCACATAGCCGAGCTCGGCCAGCCTTTGCACGACCTTGAGCAAATGGTTCAGCGAAATGCCGTAGCTGGCGCTGATTTCGCCCACGGTCAGCTTTTCGGGCGCGACACAAGCGAGCGCGATCAGCGTGCGGAAGGCATAGTCGGTATAGGAGGTCAGTTGCACGATGCGACTCCGCGCGATCCTAGCGCGTTAAGCCGAGTGCGGCGCGGCGAACGCATCACAATGGATGCGGCTCAGCGAGGCACCGGCCAAGTAGGCGCGCTTCCTGAGCAATTGTACGAGCGTTGGCTGGCCGCACACGAACAGCCGATGGGCATCGAGCTTAGGATGGCGCGAAAAGACGACTTGCTCGAGTGGCGCGAGTTCGAACTGCCAACGCCCCTGCGCGCCGAGCTCGCTTTCCGAACCCGATAGCAAACTACCGAATAGGCGCAGGCTCGGCAAGGACTCGGTCAACGCTTCGAGCTCGGATCGCAAATAAATTCCGGAAAGCTGCGGGCTGCCGTGAAAGAGCGAGATCTCGCCGCGATGACCGTGCTGAGCGGCGGTCCGGAGCACGCCAACCAAGGGAGCCAGGCCCGTGCCGGTACCGGCGAGCACGAGCGGTCGATCCGGTTCGCCTTCCTGATAAAAGCATTCACCGAATGGGCCGCGCAGCGAAACGTTTTGCCCCACCGCCTCGCGCAGCCAGCCGCTCATCTTTCCATTCGAAAGCAGCGCGACGTGCAGCTCGAGCTCATCCTCGCTCGGCAAGGACGCGATCGAATAAGCGCGCATCAAGCCGTCGCTGGGACGTGAGAGCTGCACGAACTGCCCCGCACGAAAATCGAACCCCGCCGGGCGCGCCAGCCGCACGCTCACCACGTTCGGGGCCAGGGCCATCACACGCTGGACCTGCGAGCTGTGCGAAGCGGCCGCAGTGCAGCGTTCGAGCAGCAAGTCCTCCCGCGGACGGCAGACGCAGGCCAGAAAGAAGCCCTGCTGCTTCCAGGCGTCTTTCAAGCCGAGCTGCGCAACCGCGGGCAGCGCGCCAGCCGAGGCCTTGAGCAGGCAGGACTGACACGCGCCGCTGCGACAGAGCGAGCTCACCTGCTCGCCGTGCCGCAGCAAGCAGTCGAGCACGCTCTCCCCGTCTTCGACCGGGTAGTCTTTACCTTCGAAGCGCAGCATCGGGGCCACTCTAGCGGCTGACGATGTCGCCTTTGACGCTCAGCGCGATCGCCGCAGCCTCGCCGATCAAGTCGGCTGGAACGCCCAGTTCAGTCAGGGTGGCGCCGAGATTTTCCATCACGGCGTCGAAGTGCTGCTCGGTGAGATGCATGCGAGCGTGCGCGGCCCGCATGTCTTTACCCGCGTACGCGTTTGGACCGCCAAATGCGAAGGTCAAGAACGCCTTCTGCTTGCCCCGTTGCCGGTCCATGTCGACATCATCGAAGAAGCTCGAGATGCGCTCGTCCGCCAAGACCTTGCGATAGAAGATGTCTACCGCCGCGTCGACCGCTGCCTCACCACCCAGTCGCTCGTAGATAGAAGTGCTCATGTTTCGTCCTCTTTTCCGACCTAACGTCACGTTCGGGCGCACGCCACGCCAGCGCGGCATAACTGGTAAATGAAATACTTGTTTGTGTCAACGCAGCGAAGTTTACAGACGGAGATTTTGTTTTTCGGTCCTCCACGCCCGAGTCGCGCACTGGAGCCTCACCGGATTGCGGGCAACGACAGGACCGTTCGCAGCGCGCCCCTCGGGCGGGGGGGTGCGAGTCGGAGAATTTTGCCACGTTGGGCGCTGGTGCTTGACAGCGCAATTCCTCTGAACGGCGATTTTGCCGTTCGAGGCGTCGACTCGACCTCGACGTCATGCCGCGCCGCGCCGCGCCCCTCGCTCATCTTTCCGGACGCGCCGGAAATCCTGCGCTAATTGCCAACCGGCGCGTTGCGGCGCTCGATCTGCCGGCGTACCACTGGAGCATGGCTTCAACGGAATCGAGCCGCCCACTGCCGCCACCGACGCCGCCCCCAGCGCGCGCCTCGATGCCCAGCGTCCCGCACATCGACCTGGCAACGATCGTCGGGCGTCGCGCTGCGGCCGACTACACTCGTTCGCCCAGTGGCATCGCACCAGCGGACACGACGCACGCGGAAGCCGAGGTCGCAGAAGGCTTTCGGCCGGGATCCTTCGCACCGGAGACCGCCATCAACGAACAAATCAGCGATCTGGAGCGTTGGGTCCAAGCAAACCTGACCCGCAGTCGCAACGAGAGAATACGTTTCTGGGTGCTGCGCGGACTTGCCGTCTCGAGCGCGCTGATCGCGGCCTTGATGGCCAAGCGCGACAGTCCGCAAATCACCATCCTCGCCAGTGTCTTTGCGGCACTGTGCGTGGCGGTCGACGCCGCGTGGCCATCGGACTCGTTCCGAAACGTTCATCAACGCGCGGTGTTCGATCTGCGCGAGCTGCAAAATACGCTCAAGTTGCGCTGGGACAAGGTGTGCCTCGCCCATCCCGACTCCTTGGCTCCACAGCGCACCGCGCATGCCTTGGCGTTGCTCGACCAGGTGCAAAATAAGCGCGAAGAGATCGGCAAATACCTGGGCTCGGCGGAGGCCAGCCCAGGTGTCCAACGCTGAACCGGCGGCGGTCAGCTCCCCCGCGCGTGGGCCCTGCTAAGCTGCGCGCGTGGCCGTCGTATCTGCGCTTTACGTCTATCCAGTCAAGTCCTGCCGCGGCATCCGAGTGCAAGAGTGGCCGGTGGTCGCCCGGGGCTTCTTCGCCGATCGACGCTGGATGATCGTCGATGCCTGCGGTAAGTACGTGACTCAGCGTGAGCTGCCACAGCTGGCCTTGGTCAATACCGCGCTCGAAGCGGATCGACTGCGGCTCACGGCGCCGGGCCGAGCAGAGCTGGAGTTGCCGCTAGCGCACGAGACCGGGGAGTCGCGCGAGGTCCAAGTTTGGGAGGACCGAGCCGTTGGCATTGCGCACGCGCTCGGGAGCGCTTGGTTTTCAGAGTATCTCGGCGCCCCACACGAGCTCGTCTACATGCCCGAGCATTGCCGAAGGCAGGTCAATCCTGCGCGCGCGAAGCCAAGCGACATCGTTGGTTTCGCCGATGGCTATCCCTTCTTGTTGATCTCTGAAGCCTCTCTCGACGATCTCAACTCACGGCTCGAAGTACCGATCGCCATCGAGCGCTTTCGCCCGAACATCGTGATCCGCGGCAGCGAACCGTTCGCGGAAGACGGCTACGCTCGGGTGCGCATCGGGCCAATCGCCTTCCGGGGGCCCAAGCGCTGCGATCGCTGCGTGATCACGACCATCGATCCAATCACCGGGGAAGGCGGCAAGGAGCCGCTGCGTACGTTGGCCAAGTTCCGCTTGGCCGATCAAAAGGTCTGGTTTGGCATGAACTTGATCCACGATAGCGTGGGTGTTCTGAGAGTTGGGGACTCGGTCTCTCACACCCGCGACCAATAGCGAAGGCGACCCAGCGGAACATGGCTAAGCCTTGGCTCGCGCCTTGCTTGGGGCTCTGCCATGCACTGGATCGCCCTGCTTTTGTCGCTCTCCGAGCCCACGGGGAGCGCGACACTGTCGTCGTCGAGCAACAGCGCGTCTCGAGGGAACGACACCACAGCGCCCGCGCCCGCGCCCGTGCCGCGCGACGAATTCGCCGCTCGGCCCGTCACCATCGAGTCGCGTCTCGGCTTCGGCATACCCACCGGGCTGTTTGGCGGCGCCCTGAGCTACTCGCCGGTCCCCGAGGTCGGGCTCGAATGCGGTGCGGGCACCAACACGGTTGGCCTACAGCTCGCGTGCGGGCTACGCGGTCGACTGGTACTCGGTGCAAGCCGGAATTGGGACGCTGGGGTATCGCGAGCGTTCACGCTGACCTCGGGCTTCAGCACTGGGCCCTACGTGGATAACCATGACTTCGCCAAGCTCACCTGGGTCGACGGGCCAGGACCGGCAAGCCGCAGCTATCAACGCGCTTACTGGTGGAACACGGACGTGGGTGCCGAGGGGCGCTACGAAAGCCTCGTGCTTCGCGTGTTCGTCGGAGCCGCGCTGCTCCTGAATCCAGGCTCGGGCACCGACCTAGTCACGGACGGCGCGTACGTCCAGCGCCCATCCACGTCGTTGTTCTACTTTGGCATCGGCGTGGGTCTGGCGCCCTGAGAGCAAGCCGCGCGCTCACAACATGAGCTGCAGGTACGCGACATCCAGCCAAGTCTCGAATTTGTAGCCGGCTTGGCGCAAGATCCCCGCGCGGCTGAAACCAA
>Ga0302323_100001012_pt1 | contig 22793 bp, 22 predicted proteins | sample Fen_T0_3_FD_201950 | JGI IMG/M metagenome (GOLD analysis project Ga0302323, IMG submission 201950) | Peat permafrost microbial communities from Stordalen Mire near Abisko, Sweden - Fen_T0_3 | ecosystem: Environmental > Terrestrial > Soil > Wetlands > Permafrost | place: Sweden: Abisko... | reverse complement strand
GCTACGAGTTCGCTGAGCGCGTGGCCGGAGCGGCCGAGCTGCTCTGTGGTCGCGACGCCGTGCAAGTGCAGCCCGCGAGCGCCGCCGGCCTTGATCTGGCCGCGCTGGCCCTGCGCCTGGCCGCTGTGGCGAAGGTGCGCGCGAACGAATACCTGTTGCGCTTCGAGACACCGGAAGCGAGCATGGCGGTCTTTGCAGATGGTCGCGCGATCGTGAAGGGCGTGGCAGACGCGGCGCGCGCCCGTGCCCTCTACGCGCAGTACATCGGTAGCTAGGGAGACGACCATGAGGCTCATGTCGTACGGCAGCGCAGAGTGGAAGAGGTACAGAGCCGCGCTCACGCGCGGCGCGGCACCGCGCGCCGGCGTGCGTGATGCGGTCGCCCGCATCCTAAGCGACGTGCGCCGCGGGGGCGATGCGGCCCTGGTGCGCCTGACAGCGCGCTTTGACCGGGTGCGCCTCACAGCCCGCGCCCTGCGCGTCCCAGCCGCCGAGATCAGCGCGACCGCGCGGCGCGCCGACGCAAGACTCGTCGCTGCGCTTAGGGCCATGGCGCGCCGCATCGAGAGTTACCACCGCCGGCAGCTCGAGCGTGGCTTCAAGGTCGAGCTCGGCTTTGGCTCCTGGATGGCCGAGGTCGTCCGGCCGATCGATTCTGTCGGGCTGTACGTGCCCGGCGGCGCAGGTGCCTATCCTTCGTCAGTCCTGATGAACGCGGTCCCTGCGCGTGTCGCAGGCGTGCCGCGCATCGCCGTGGTCACGCCGCCCCGCGCGCTCGAGCAGAACCCGGCGTTGGCAGCTGCGCTCACGATCGTCGGCCTCCAAGACTGCGTCTATCGCGTGGGGGGGGCCCAGGCCGTGGCAGCGCTGGCCTACGGAACGGGCACGGTCGAGCCTGTTGCCAAGATCGTCGGGCCAGGCAACGCGTATGTCGCGGAGGCCAAGCGCCAAGTGCGCGGCATCGTCGAAATCGATCAAGACGCTGGGCCGAGCGAGGTCGTCATCCTGGCGGACGAGACGGCCGATGCTGGCTGGGTGGCGGTCGACCTGCTTGCCCAGGCCGAGCATGGCACCGGCGACGAGACCGTCGTGCTCGTCACTCCTTCGCGTGCTCTCGCGAGTGAGGTCGCGCGCCTTGTCGAATCCGGAGTTGCCGCAGCGGCCAACCCGGGCACGACACGCCGAGCGCTCGCGCGCAACGGGGCCATCGTGCTGGTGAAGAGCCGCGAGCAGGGTGTTGAGGTCGTGAACGATCTGGCGCCAGAGCACGTCGAAGTGCAGACGCGCGGCGCGGCAGCGCTTGCAAGGCGCATCGTGGCCGGCGCGGTCTTTGTCGGCGCACACACGCCCGTTGCCGTTGGTGACTACGGGGTCGGCCCCAATCACGTCCTGCCGACCGGCGGCGCGGCGCGCGTGTCCTCGCCGCTCAGCGTGCGCGACTTTCTGCGACGCCAGAGCGTCGTCTGTCTCAGCGAGAAGGGGCTGGGTCGCATCGCCCAGGACGTAGTCACGGTCGCCCGCGCCGAAGGCTTCCGCGCGCATGCCGAGAGCGTACTGACGAGGTTCGCAGGATGAGCCCGGAGACGTCCATCAAGGCGAGCGCGCCTACGCGCGACCCGTTGCGTCACGTGAAGCCTGCCGTGCGCGCGCTCAGGGCCTACACGCTCACCCCGCGACCGGCGCAGGTCAAGATCGATCAGAACGAGAACCCCTACGAGCTGCCACAGGCGCTCAAGCGGCACGTCCTCGACGCGGCCTTGACCCGGCCATGGGGGCGCTACCCGGACTTCGATCCGCACGAGCTGATCGAGGCCTTGGCGCGACACTCGGGCTGGCGGGCCGACGGAATCCTTGCGGGCAACGGTTCGAACGAGATGATCGAGGCCCTGATGCTCGTCACCGTAGGTGCGGGCACGCGCGTGGTCATCCCGGAGCCGACGTTCACGCTCTATGCCTTGATGACGAACCTGCTGGGCGGCGAAGCCGTCCGCGTGGGCCTCGGACCCGAGCTCGAGTACGACGTCGATACGCTACTAAGCGCCCGCCGAGAGGCGTCCGCGGCTCTGACGATCGTCTGCACGCCAAACAACCCGACCGGCGGCGTGCTCCCGATGGACGCGATCGAACGACTTTGCCTTGACGGCGATGGCCTGGTCGTCATCGACGAGGCCTACCACGAGTTCGCCGGTGTGAGCGCTGTGCCGCTGCTCGCGCGCCACGCGAATCTGATCGTGTTGCGCACGTTCTCCAAGGCAATCGGAATGGCCGGGCTCAGACTCGGCTACCTGCTGGCCTCGCCGGACCTCGTGCGTGAGGTCAACAAAGGACGCCTGCCCTACAACGTGAACTTCTTCACGCAGAGTGCAGCGCTGGCCGCCCTGCGCGAGCCGGCGGTGCTTCAGGCCGGCGTCACGCGCCTTGTGCGCCTGCGCGACGCGCTCTACGCGCAGCTCCAGGCACTGCCGGGACTGCGCGTCTATCCGTCGCGCGCCAACTTCCTGCTGATCGAGCTCGCCGAGCGCGAGCCCAAGGTCGTCTTCGAAGCCCTTTACCGACGTGGCATCCTCGTGCGCGACGTGACTTCGTATCCACGGCTCTCGCGCTGCCTGCGCGTGAGCGTCGGCACGGAACAAGAGAACGAGAGCCTGCTCGCTGCCCTCAGCGAAACTTTGGCTTAGAGGAGGTCCCATGCCAACGAAAGAGAAGGAACGCAGAACCACGACCCCGAAACCCGTCGCTGGCCGGCGTGCAGTGTTGCGCAGAAAGACGCGGGAGACGGACGTCCAGTTGTTTCTCGATCTGGACGGCCACGGCGTCGCGGAGATCTCGACCGGCGTCGGCTTCCTCGACCACATGCTCACGGCATTGGCGACGCACGCGCGCTTCGATCTCAAGATCGCGTGCAAAGGCGATCTTCAGATCGACCCGCACCACAGCGTCGAGGATGTGGCGATTGTCTTGGGCGACGCGTTCAACCAGGCCCTGGGTGAGAAGCGCGGTATTACGCGCTTTGGCCATGCCTACGTGCCGCTGGACGAGGCGTTGGTGCGCTGCGTGGTCGATCTCTCGGGTCGTCCGTACCTGAGCTATGAGGTTGCGCTTCCGGTGGCGCAGATCGGCGCGCTCCCGAGCGAGCTGATCGAGGACTTCCTGCGGGCGTTCGCCGACCATGGGCGGCTCAACCTGCACGCCGATCTCATTCGCGGGCGCAACGGTCATCACATCGCCGAGGCGCTCTTCAAGGCCTTGGCACGGGCGCTCGGCATTGCGGTGGCCCTCGATCCGCGCTCGAATGGCGTCCCTAGCACCAAAGGCGTGCTCTAGAGAGAAAGGTGGCAGCGCCCACACAATGATCGCCATCGTTGACTACGGCATCGGCAACCTCGGCAGCGTGACCAAAGGGTTTCGCCATGCCGGGGCAGAGACTGTGCTGACGGGAGACCCAGCGGCGCTGGCAGCCGCGGAGGCGCTCGTTCTGCCAGGCGACGGCGCCTTTGCGGCCTCTATGGACGAGTTGCGCTCACGCGGGCTGGTCGACGTCCTGATCGACGTGGCCCGGACCGGCACGCCCTTGCTCGGGATCTGCATCGGCATGCAGCTGCTGTTCGAGGAAAGCGAGGAGCATGGCCGTCACGCCGGCCTCGGTCTCCTACCAGGCCGCGTGCGGCGTTTCGACGATTCGCTCGTGGTGCCGCACATGGGCTGGAACAGCCTTTCCTTCCCCAGACCGCACCCACTATTCGATGGGCTCGCGCCGGGTTCGTACGTCTATTTCGTGCACTCGTACTTCTGCGAGCCCAAGGAGCCTGGCGACGTGCTCGCGACCAGTGACTACGGCCATGACTTCGCCGCCGTGGTTGGCCGCGGCAATGTGCTCGGCGTTCAATTCCATCCAGAGAAGAGCCAGGCCGTTGGGTTACGCATGGTGGAGAACTTCGTACGCCTAGTCGCCACGCACACGTCGGGGAGGGCCGCGTGAGCGCCTTCGTCGTCGTTCCGGCGATCGACCTGCGCGGTGGCCGGGTCGTGCGTCTCAAAGAAGGTCGGCCCGAGGATGAGACGCGCTACTCCTCTGACCCCGCAGCCGTAGCGCGCGAGTTCGAGGCGCAAGGGGCCGAGCGCATTCATGTCGTGGACCTCGACGGCGCGATCGATGGTCGGCCGCAACCAGACGTGATCGCCGCGATCATCGATGCCGTGCGCATCCCGATCGAAGTCGGCGGTGGCATCCGCACGGTTGAGGGCGCCTCGCGCTACATCGCGCGCGGCGCCGACCGGGTCATTTTCGGCACGGCGGCGCTCGAGAACCCTGCGATTGTTGAGGAGGCCGTGAGCCGCTTCGGCGCTGCCGTGGCCGTGGCGCTCGACGCGCGCGACGGCAAGGTCGCGACGCGGGGTTGGCAGCGGGTGACCAACGAAGATGCGGTCGAGGTCGCGCGGCGGATCGCCAGTTGGGGCGTAGTGCGCATCCAGTACACCGACGTTTCACGCGACGGGATGCTCACGGGTCCGAACGTCGACGCCACGGCCGAAGTCGCCCGCGCGGCTTGCGTGCGCGTGACCGCAGCAGGCGGCGTCTCGGCACTCACGGACTTGACGCGTCTGGCCGCTCGTCTGGCCGACGGCATTGACGAGGCCATCGTTGGCAAGGCCCTCTACGAGCACCGCTTCACGCTCCCTGAGGCCCTGGTCAGCATCGCCGGAGGAATGGCCGATGCTCGCTAAGCGCCTGATCCCGTGCCTTGACGTGGACCGCGGCCGCGTGGTCAAGGGCGTGCAGTTCGTGTCGCTGCGCGATGCGGGCGACCCGGTCGAGTGCGCGGTGCGCTACGACACCGAAGGCGCAGACGAGCTCGTGTTCCTCGACATCACGGCCAGCTCCGACGCGCGGCCGATCGTGCTCGACATGGTGCGTCGCGTGGCCGATGCGGTCTTTCTCCCGTTCACGGTCGGCGGCGGGGTGCGCTCGGTGGCCGATGCCGAAGAGCTACTGCGCGCCGGTGCGGACAAAGTCGCAGTCAACACGGCTGCCGTGCGCGATCCTGAGGTACTGACCCGCATTTCGCGGCGCTTCGGCTCGCAGGCGACCGTCCTGGCCATCGATGCGCGTTCACGGCCGAATGGTGGCTGGGAGGTCTATGTGCGCGGCGGCCGCACTCCGACGGGCATCGATGCGCTCGAGTGGGCGCGGGACGGCGAGGCGCGCGGCGCTGGTGAGATTCTGCTGACGAGTATGGACAAGGACGGCACCAAGGACGGCTTCGACGTGGCCCTGACGCGAGCTGTTGTGCGCACCGTGCGCATCCCGGTCATTGCGTCAGGCGGCTGCGGCAACGTTCCGCATATGGTCGAGGTGTTAACGCAGGGCGAGGCCAGCGCGGCCCTGGCCGCGTCGATCTTTCATTTCGGTGAGATACGAATCCCTGACGCCAAGACCGCGCTGCACCGCGCGGGCGTCGCAGTCAGGTTGTAGAGGAATCATGTCCATCCCAATGCCCGACAACCTCAAGTACGACGCGAGCGGCCTGATTCCAACGGTGGTCCAGGATTTCGCCAGCGGCGATATCCTCATGGTCGCCTTTGCGAACGCCGAAGCCGTACGATTGACGGGTGAGACCGCCATCGCGCACTTCTGGAGCCGCAGCCGCGGCAAGCTGTGGAAGAAGGGCGAGAGCTCAGGCAACGTGCTGCGCGTGCGCGAAGTCCGTACGGACTGCGATCGCGACTGTCTGCTGGTCGTGGCAGACCCGGCCGGGCCAACCTGTCACACGAACGCGCGCACGTGTTTCGGCGAGACCACGGCCACGGCCGCTGGCGCCGCCGCAGCGCTCGATGCCGTGATCTCGGCGCGGGCCGCGGCACGGCCGGCCGGCTCGTACACTGCGCGTCTGCTGGGAGCCGGACTCGATGCGACGCTCGCCAAAGTCGGCGAAGAGGCCGGCGAGTTCGTGGCTGCGGCGCGCGGCGAAGACGGCCAGCGCATAGTGGCCGAGGCAGCGGATCTGGTCTATCACGTCGCCGTGGTGCTCAAGCAGCGTGGCGTGTCGCTGGCTCAGGTGCTCGAGGAGCTCAAGCGGCGGCGAGAGAAACGCTGATGCGGCGCTTGAGCTTCGAGCAATATGAGCGGCTGTCCGAAGGCGGCGGGCTCGTGCCTGTGTTCCGCGAGATCGCGGCCGATCTCCTGACGCCGGTGTCCGCCTTTCTCGGCATTCAGTCGCGTTCGGCGCGCGCCTTCCTACTCGAGAGCGTGGTCGGCGGCGAGCGCATCGCGCGCTACTCGTTCCTCGGTCGCGACCCGGTGGCCAGCCTCGAGGTGCGCAGCGAAGGCGTCGTGGTCAGAGATGGCGAGGGCACACGTTTGGTCTCCGAGGCGCCGCTCGCCGCGCTTCGCCAACGCTTGGGACGATCGAACGTAGAGGTCGAGGGCCTGCCGCGCTTCACGGGCGGCGCAGTGGGCTACCTGAGCTACGATGCCATCCGCCTCTTCGAGCGCATCCCGAATCGCCACGAGCCGACCAGGGTCCCGATCGCCGCCTTCTCCTTCTACCGATCGATCGTCGCCTTCGATCACGTGCTGCAGCGACTCGTGTTGATAGCGAACGTCGAGCCTGGCCAACGCGCGGCGTTCGATCGCGGCCAGGAGATCCTGGAGGCACTCGAGCAAGACCTAACCGCGGGAAGTGCCTTGGCGCGCCGCCGCAGTGGGCCCGCGCGGCCGGCCGCTCCGCTCCCGAGCTTCGGCGACGGGGCCTCCTTCCGCGCTGCGGTGGCTCGCGCCAAGGAGTACATCGGCATCGGCGACATCTTCCAGGTCGTGCTCTCGCGTCAGATGCACGTCGAGTGCGGTTGCGACCCGTTCACGGTCTACCGTGCGCTGCGCATGGTGAACCCGTCGCCGTACATGTACTTCCTCAAGGACGGCGACACGGCCGTGGCCGGCTCGTCGCCCGAGATCCTCGTGCGCGTCGAAGGCCGGCGCGTCGAGACGCGGCCGATCGCTGGCACCCGCCCGCGCGGAGCGACACCCGAGGAAGACGCGCGTCTCGAAAAGGAGCTTCTGGCCGATGCCAAGGAGCGCGCCGAGCACCTCATGCTCGTCGATCTCGGCCGCAACGACATCGGTCGCGTGTGCCGCTTTGGCAGCGTGCACGTGCCGGAGTTCATGCAGGTCGAGCGCTACAGCCACGTCATGCATATCGAGTCCAGCGTGGTCGGCGAGCTGGCGCCAGAGCGCGATGCCGTCGACGCGCTGGTCGCCACGTTCCCGGCCGGCACACTCTCGGGCGCTCCGAAAATACGCGCCATGGAGATCATTGACGAGTTGGAACCTGTCGCACGCGGACTCTATGGCGGCGCCCTGGGCTACATCGACCTGCGCGGCAACCTCGACTTCTGCATCGCCATCCGCACGATCGTGTTCGACGCTCGCGTGGCCATGGTCCAGGCCGGGGCCGGCATCGTCGCCGATTCCGACCCGCTGATGGAGCAGCGCGAGACCGAGGCCAAGGCCGGCGCGCTGTTCGAGGCCCTCAGCCTGGCCAGGGAGCTGGACCTGTGATCCTGCTGATCGACAATTACGACTCGTTCACCTTCAACCTCTACCAGTATCTCGGCGAGCTGGGCGAGGAGCTGAAGGTCGTGCGCAACGACCAGCTCACTCCCGAGCAAGCTCTGGCGCTCGGACCAGAGCGCATCGTGATCTCACCCGGTCCGGGCACGCCCGATCAGGCCGGCATGAGCCTGGAGGTGATTCGGTTGGCCGCCGCTGCCGGAGTGCCGCTTCTGGGTGTGTGCCTCGGGCATCAGAGCCTGGGCCAGGTCTTCGGCGGCCGCGTTGTGCGTGCGTCCAAGCTCATGCACGGCAAGACCTCGCTCATCCACCACGACGGACGCGCCCTCTTCGACGGCCTGCCTGTGCCCTTTGAAGCGACACGCTACCACTCGCTAGTGGTCGAGCGTGCGAGCGTGCCACCGGAGCTCGAGGTCTCGGCGTGGACCGAAGACGGTGTGGTCATGGGCCTGCGCCACAGGACGAAGCTCCTCGAGGGCGTTCAGTTCCATCCCGAGAGCATCCTGACGGTCGTTGGCAAGGACCTTCTGCGCAACTTCTTGCGCATGGGGAGGACGGCGTGAAGCAGCACCTCGCGAAGCTGCTGGGCGGCCAGCGGCTCAGCGAAGACGAAGCGGCCGCGGCGATGGCTACGATCATGGACGGGGCGGCCACACCCGCGCAGATCGGCGCGTTCCTGGCAGCCCTGACCGTGCGCGGCGAGACTGAAGACGAGGTCGTGGGCTTTGCACGCGCGATGCGGGACCGCGCGACGCCTGTTCGCAGCCGGGGAGCGATCGACATCGTCGGCACCGGCGGCGACGGCGCTGGGACCATCAACGTTTCGACGATCTCCTCGCTGGTCATTGCGGCTTGTGGGGTCAGCGTGGCCAAGCACGGCAACCGAGCTGCCAGCGGGCGCTGCGGGGCGGCCGACGTGCTCGAGGCCCTGGGCGTGAAGATAGATCCTTCACTCGAGACCGTGCAGCGCTGCCTTGACGAGATCGGTTGGACGTTTCTTTTTGCGCCGGCATTCCACGCCGCGACGCGACACGCGGTCGGGCCGCGCAAGGAATTGGGCGTGCGCACGGCTTTCAATCTCCTCGGTCCTTTGACGAATCCTGCGCGCCCGGAGGCCCTGGTGGTCGGTGTGCCGCGAGCGGAGCTCACGAGCTTTGTCGCACGCTGCCTGAAGCGGCTCGGCGCGCGCCGCGCTTGGGTAGTGCACGGCTCAGGCCTCGACGAGATGACACTCGATGGGACCACGAGCGTGGCTGTCCTGAACGGTGCCGTGCACGAGGGCACGATTACGCCCGAGGACGCGGGACTCGCGCGTGCGAGTCGCGACGTGCTGCGCGGTGGCGACGCGGCCGAGAACGCGACCATCGCCCTGGCGATTCTGAAGGGCGAGCAGGGACCTCGGCGCGACGTGATCGTGCTCAACGCGGCCGCCGGCCTGGTCGTCGCGGAGCGCGCCTCTGACCTCAAGCAGGGGGCGGCGCAGGCTGCGGCAGCCATCGACGACGGCCGCGCACTGACGCTCCTGGAGCGCGTCAAGGAGGCAAGCCACGTATGACTGATCGAAAGGCGGACACCCTCGAGCAGATCGTCACCCGCACGCGCCTCAAGGTGGCCGAGCGGCAGATGACGCTGCCGCTCGACAAGATGCTGGCGCGCACGCAGACGCGGCGGCCGCGGCGGCCATTCGGCGCGGCCCTGACGGCCGCGGGTGGTCCGCAGGTCATCGCCGAGTTCAAGCGCCGCTCGCCCTCGCGCGGCCTGATCCGCGAGGACCTGCAAGTGGTGCACGTTGCCGACGCGTACCAACAGGGCGGGGCGGCCGCGATGTCGGTGCTCACCGAACCCGAGTGGTTCGGCGGCAGCCTCGAGGACTTGAAACAGGCCCGCGCGGCCACGCGGCTTCCTGTGCTGCGCAAGGACTTCATCGTCGATGTCTACCAAGTCTGGGAGAGCTGGGAAGCGGAGGCCGATGCCATCCTCCTGATCGTCGCCGCGCTCAGCGACGCTCAACTGCTGCGTCTGATGAAGACCGCGGCCGAGGCCAATCTCGATGCCCTGGTCGAGGTGCACGACGAAGAGGAACTCGCGCGCGCCCTGGCCGCGGGTGCGACCATCGTGGGCGTCAACAATCGCGACCTCAAGACGCTGAACGTGGATCTGGCGACCTCACTCACGCTCGCGAAAGCGATCCCGGACGCTGTCGTGGCCGTGGCCGAGAGCGGCATCCGCACGGCCGACGACGTGCGGCGCCTGAGCAGCGCCGGCTTTGACGCCGTTCTCGTCGGCGAGCAGCTCATGACGGCGCCCAACCCGGGCCAGGCGCTCAGCGAGCTGATCGCTGCGGCGCGCGGAGGCCGTTGAGATGGCGCGTGTGCGGGTCAAGGTCTGCGGCATCACCTCGGTCGAGGACGGCCTAGCGGCTGCGGCGGCTGGGGCCGACGCGTTGGGATTCGTCTTTTGGACCAGGAGCCCGCGGGCGGTGGACGTCGAGACGGCCCGGCGCATCGTGCAGGCCCTGCCGCCGTTCGTCACGCGCGTGGGCGTCTTTGTCGATGCCTCGCGCGAAGAACTGGGCTGTGTGGCCGAAGCCGTCGGGCTCGACCTGGTGCAGCTCCACGGCCAAGAGTCACTGGCTGACCTGGACGGTCTGTCGCGGCCCGCGCTCAAGGCGCTCAGCGTCGACGAAGCCTTCTCCGTCGATGCGGCCGTGCGCTATGCGGAGCGCGCCGCGGGTCTACTACTGGATGCCGGCACAGCCGCGCAGCCGGGCGGGACGGGCCGCACGCTCGACTGGGGCGTAGCGCGACGGGTACGGGAGCGCGTCGGCAGCCTGATCTTGGCCGGCGGCCTCACGGCGGACAACGTCGGTGACGCGATCGCTGCGGTCAGACCGACGGCCGTCGACGTCTCGAGCGGCGTCGAGTCCGCTCCGGGCAAGAAAGATGCGGCCAAGGTCGAGGCCTTCCTGGAGGCGGTGCGGCGCGCGGAGCCGCACGGCGTATGACAACCGTGGGCGTGCGCGGGGATCGGAGGGACGCGAGTATGGCCAGCGCAGTCGAGCCACACACAAAGAACAGCGCGCAGAGACTGAGCGGCGCCTGGCCCGACGCGCAAGGACGTTTTGGCCCCTACGGCGGACGCTTCGTGCCCGAGACGCTGATGCAGCCGCTTGCCGAGCTCACGGCTGCGTACGACGAAGGGCGTCGCGATCCAGCCTTCATGGCCGAATACGAGCGACTGCTTGCGGAGTACGTCGGACGTCCCACCGCGTTGACCTTTGCGACCCGTCTTTCCGGCGAGCTCGGCTGCCGCCTCTTTCTCAAGCGCGAGGACCTCTGTCACACCGGCGCGCACAAGATCAACAACGCGGTCGGCCAAGCGCTGCTGGCGCGGCGTATGGGCAAGAAGCGCATCGTGGCCGAGACCGGAGCCGGGCAGCACGGCGTGGCCACAGCGACGGTCTGCGCCCTGATGGGCCTCGAGTGCGTGGTCTACATGGGCACGGACGACATGGCGCGCCAGGCGCCCAATGTCAAACGCATGCAGCTGCTGGGCGCCGAGGTGCGCGGCGTGGACTCTGGCTCGCGCACGCTCAAGGACGCGATCAACGAGGCCATGCGCGATTGGGTGACGAGCGTGCGCACGACGCACTACCTGCTCGGATCCGTGCTCGGCGCGCATCCCTATCCCGGGATGGTGCGCGACTTCCAGGCCATCATCGGCCGCGAGGCGCGCCGCCAAATCCTCGAGCGCACCGGCAGGCTGCCGGACGTCCTTGTCGCTTGCGTCGGCGGCGGCTCCAACGCGATGGGCCTGTTCCACGCCTTTCTCGACGATACGGTCGAGATGGTCGGTGTCGAAGCCGGCGGCCGCTCGGATCGGCCGGGCGATCACGCGGCGCGGTTTCTCGGCAAAGGCGCCGGAGTCGGTGTGCTGCAGGGCACCCACACCTATTTGCTCCAGGACGTGGCAGGCAACGTGCTTCCCACGCACTCGGTCTCGGCAGGGCTGGACTACCCGGCAGTGGGACCCGAACACGCCTGGCTCCACGACCTCGGCCGCGCGCGCTACAGCTACGTGCGCGACGACGAGGCCCTGGTTGCCTTCGATCTTCTCGCAAAGCGCGAGGGCATCCTGCCAGCCCTTGAGTCGTCGCATGCCCTGGCGTGGGTGGTGCGCGAGCAGGCGACGCTGGTCGGCAAGACCGTGCTCTTGAACCTCTCTGGCCGCGGCGACAAGGATCTCGGGATTCTGGAGTCCGTGGGAGCAAAGGCGTGACGCGTATCGGTGACCGTTTTGCGCGTCTGGCCTCTCACAACAAGAAGGCATTTGTCGCCTTCGTCACTGCCGGCGATCCGTCCCTCGATCGCACTGTCCAACTCGCGGTCGATCTCGAACGTGCGGGTGTGGACGTGCTCGAGTTGGGTGTCCCCTTCTCGGACCCGATCGCGGACGGGCCGGTGATCCAGCGCTCGAGTGAACGCGCGCTGGCGCGCGGCGTGACGCTCCCACGCGTGATCGAGACCGTCGCACGCATCCGTGAGCAGAGCGACATCCCGCTGTTGCTCTTCTCGTATTTCAACCCGCTGCTCCAGTACGGCCTCGCTCGCGTGGCGCGTGATCTCGGCTCTGCCGGAGGTGACGGCGTGCTGGCTACGGACCTTCCACCTGAGGAGGCGGACGCGTGGCTCGCCGTCGCGCAGGGCGCTGGAATCGACACCGTCTTTCTGGCCACGCCCACTTCGCCGCCGGAGCGCTTGGCGCGCATCGCCCGCGCATCGAGCGGTTTCGTCTATGCGGTCAGCCGTACTGGCATCACGGGCGAACGCGCCGCGCTCTCCCAAGAGGCAGCGCCCCTGGTCGCGGCGCTGCGGAAGCTGACGGACGCGCCCGTTGCCCTGGGTTTTGGGATCTCGACGCCGGCACAGGTGGCTGAGGCCGCGGCGACGGCGGACGGCGTTGTGGTCGGCAGCAGCCTGGTGCGCTTTCTCGAGGAGCATCCGGATGGCGATCTGGCAGGACATGTGAAATGGCTGAGAGAGAGCCTCTAGAATCGAACGCCGCTGACGACGTGCTCGACGAATGGCGCCGCCGCATCGACACCATCGACGAGCAGCTCATGCGCTTGCTCAACAGCCGCTCGGCATGTGCCGTGGAGATAGGGCGCATCAAGCGCGCTAGAGGTGCGCCCATCTACTCGCCCGAGCGCGAGGCACGAATACTGGAGCGTGTCATGCGCGAGAACCCGGGTCCGCTCGAACCCACGGCCGTACGGCGCGTGTTCGAGCGCATCATCGACGAAGCGCGGCGCCTCGAACGCCTGGCCGGCGAGGGCGAGGAGGCCGCGGCGCTCCTACGCTCGAACCATTCACAGAACAGAGACTGAGGAGTCAGCCCATGGTCATCGTGATGGAACACGCCGCCAGCGAGGATCAGGTCCAGAAGGTCATTGAGGCCCTGACCGCGGGAGGCTACGACGTACACCGCTCAAGCGGCGTGAATTACACGCTGCTGGGCGCAGTCGGCGCACCGAAGGAGCGTCTCGACCCCGCGATCCTGGAACTTCTGCCCGGTGTTCGTGAAGTCGTGCGCGTGTCAGAGCCCTACAAGCTGGCCGGCCGCGCGTTCAAGCCGACCGACACGCTCGTCGACATCAGTGGCATCGTCGTGGGCGGAGCCGAGGTCATAGTCGTCGCGGGCCCGTGCTCGGTCGAGAGCGCCGAGCAGATCCGAACAGTCGCGCGCAGCGTGCGCGCCTCCGGCGCCCGGCTTCTGCGCGGCGGGGCCTTCAAGCCGCGCTCCTCACCCTACGCCTTCCAGGGGCACGGTGAAGAAGGACTGAAATGGATGCGGGCGGCCGCGGACGAGACCGGCCTGGCGATCGTCAGCGAGATCATGGACGTGCGCACGCTGGACTTGATGCTGCGCTCGGTCGACTGCCTGCAGGTGGGTGCGCGCAACATGCAGAACTTCGACCTGTTGAAGGAGCTCGGCCGGGTACAAAGGCCGGTGATGCTGAAGCGTGGCGCGTCGGCGACAATCGAGGAGTGGCTACTCTCGGCAGAGTACATCCTGGCAGGTGGCAACAGTCAGGTGATCCTGTGCGAGCGCGGAATCCGCACGTTCGAGGTGGCGACGCGGAACACGCTCGACCTTTCGGCCATTCCCGTCATCGAGAAGCTCAGTCACCTGCCGATCGTCGTCGACCCGAGCCACGGCACCGGACGTCGCGACAAGGTCATCCCCATGGCGCGCGCAGCAGTGGCCGCCGGCGCTGACGGGCTCTTGATCGAGGTCCACAACAACCCGGACAAGGCGCTTTCCGACGGCGCGCAGAGCCTCTACCCGGAGCAGTTCGACCGCCTGATGAGTGAGCTCAGGGTCATTGCACCGGCCATCGGGCGCACGCTGCCTTTGGCCGGATCCCTTCCCGGACGGCGTGCATCATGACGACGAACGCGCTCCACACACGGCCCGGCGGGATGAACGACGACGCGTCCATCGTCGTGCGCGGCCTGACCAAGCGCTTCGGAGACACGCTGGCTGTGGACCACGTCGACCTTCGCGTTGGGCGCGGTCGCTTCTTCGGTTTTCTCGGGCCCAACGGGGCTGGCAAGAGCACAACCATAAAGATGCTCACCGGCCTGCTCCAGCCGACCGCCGGCGAGGTTTGGATCGAAGGTATCGCCTTGACCGCCGACCCCCTTGCCATCAAGGCGCTCATCGGCGCAGTGCCCGAGGAGTTGCCACTCTACGAACGGCTCAGCGGAGACGAATACCTCACGTTCGCCGGTCGCATGTACGGCCTGCCGCGAGACCAAGTGCGCCAGCGCGTCGATGAGATTCTCGAGTTCTTGGCGCTGACCGAGGACCGCGGCCGGCTGATCGTTGACTACTCGCTGGGCATGAAGAAGAAACTGGCCCTGGCCGCGGCGCTGCTGCACAACCCGCGCGTGTTGTTTCTGGACGAGCCGCTCAACGGCATCGACCCCATCTCGGGCCGCGTGGTCAGCGATCTACTGCGGCGTGTGGCTGACAAGGGTGCAACCATCTTCTTTACGTCGCACGTGCTGGACGTGGTCGAGCGGCTGTGCGACGAGGTGGCCATCATCGATCACGGCCGCATCATCGCTCAGGGATCGCTGGACGAAATCCGCACGCAGCGCACCTTGGCGCAGAATACGTCGCTAGAGGACATCTTCCTCAAGCTGGTCGCGGCCGACGTGACGCGCCAGGACCTCTCATGGATCGGCTGATCGCGCTGGTGTTGCTGCGCCTGAGACTCGGGCTGCGCTCATACCTGCGCGCCAGAGAAAGCCTGGTCGCCCTACTGCTCGCCCTGCCTGGCACGCTGATCTTCTCCGGCCTGGTCGCCGCAGCGCTCTACGTCGGCGTGCGCGCCGTGGCCGCGTCGCAGCCGGAGTCCCTAGCGCCCTTGCTCTCAGCGGCAGCGACGCTCGTGGGCGTCATGGCGCTGCTCTCGCCGCTGCTCTCAGGCGTGGCGCTGGTGGAAACGCCTGATGCTGCACGGCTGGCGCACTTTCCGGTCTCGTTGCGCGTCGTCATGCTGGCCACCATGGTCGCGAACCTGGCCCAACCCGCTGTGTTGGCGCAGCTACTGCCGGTGATCGCGCTAGCGCTGGCCTTGGGCGGAGCAGGCTTGGGCGCGGTCGCCGCGGGCGTCGGCGTTCTGCTGAGCCTGCTACTCGTGGTCGCTGTCGGCCAGGCCGCTGGGCTCGTGCTCTATGCGCTCGCACGGAACCGGCGGCTTCACGATCTGCTGCTGCTGATCGGCCTGCCCCTCGGGTTCGTCCTCGGCCTTCTGCCCTTTCTTCTGTTGGGGATCGGCCCTGGGTCGCTGCAGCGCATCTTCCGGTTGCTCGCCGAGCGCGACCCGTGCGCTTTCTCGCCTTTCGCCTGGGGAGTGCGGGCCGCGGTCGCTGCTGCGCACGGGCACGCGCTGCCGGCCATGCTCAATGCCGGTCTGGCCCTTTTGGCCATCGCGGCAACGCTCGGGCTCTCGGCTGCGCTCGCCAAACGGATTCACCGCTCGGAGCCGCTTCTTGCGTCGTGGACGACCCGTCCGGCACGCACGCGCTGCCGGTCGTGGCTGCCCGGGTCTGTCGGAGCGCTCGTCGAGAAGGACCTGCGCACAGCTTGGCGCGATCCAGGCCTCAAGGCCACGCTACTGCTCGGCCTGGTGGGGCCGTTCTTGCTCTTGTTCCTGTTCTCGCGCGGCAGCGCCACGCTCGAACCAAGCCTGCTGTTGCTCTTCTCGTTGTTCGTCGGACAGTCGCCGTTCGGCAGCAATGCTTTCGGGCACGAGCGCAGGGGCATTCAGCTCTTGTTGGCCTTTCCCGTGGCACGCTGGAAGTTGCTGGCAGCCAAGAACGTCGTGCAACTCCTTCTGCGATTACCTGCCCTGGCTGTCCTGGCCCTCGCCGCCGGGCTTCTGGCGCCCTGGAGGCTGCTGCCTGCTGCAGCGACCACCGTCGTCGCGGTGTGGGCCATCGCGGCCGGTGTCGACAATCTCCATTCCGTGCTGTTTCCAATCGCAGCGCCTGCGCCTGGTCAGAACCCCACGGCTCGCACATCTGGGGGGCGCGGCATGGGCGCAGCGCTCTTGGCGGCGGCCTGCCTGCCCCTGATCTGGCTCGCGGCAGCGCCCTTCGTCTTCCTGGCCTGGCTGCCCTACTGGCTCGAGATGCCGCAGGTCTGGCTGATCTCGATTCCCATCGCCGTCGTTGGCGCCCTGGCCGTGCACGCGCTACTGGTGGCCGCCACCGCGCGGGCACTCTCGCGCCGTGAACCTCATGTTGTGGCGCGCCTACTGGGGGATGCTTAAGTGGCGCCGGTATGTGGGCCAAGCCCCCTGGCGCGCCTTGACTCGGCGCGAATCCAAGGCCTAGAATGACGCGCTTATATGGGCCTCGAGGGGCCGGCTCTTTCCTCGCGTCCCGGGAGAACCGACATGAGATTCCGGAACACGGTGTGTGTACTCGCTCTGGTCGCCTTGCCACTGGCGGTGGCTGGCTGCTCCTCTATCAAGGCCAGGGCGGCCTTCCAGGACGCCAACAAGCTTTACAAGCTGGAGAAGTACAAGGAGGCTATCGCCCTGTACCAGCGAGCGGTGACCCTGGACCCCGACTTCGCCGAGGCGCATTTCTATCTGGCCAATGCCAACCAGGCGCTCTATCGGCCGGGCAAGACGAGCCCAGAGAACGTGGTTCATCTGGAGACCGCACTATCCGAGTATCTTGAAGCCCTGGAGCGCAACAAGGCAAAGAACGCCGGCGAACAGCAGGTGCGGCGCAACACCCTCGTGGCGCTCGTTGGGATCTTCTCAGAAGAACCCAAGAAGGACTACCAGAAGGCCTTGGGCTACGCGGAGAACCTGGTGCACGACAAGCCGGACGCCCCGGAGAGTCTCTTCGCTATCGCCGCGCTCTACGAGAAGTTCCAGAAGACCACCGAAGCTGAGACCTCTTACAAGCGCGCCTTTGAGCTGAATCCGCAGAACGTTAAGGCCTGTTCCGCTCTCGCAGCCTTCTACAACAAGGCTTACTGGAACGGCCACTCGCGCTTCGACGATGCCATCGCAACGCTCGAGAAGTGCGCTGGCCTGGCGCCGAACGACCCTGTGGGCTACTACAAGCTCTCGACGTTCTACTGGGACAAGGCTTACCGAGACACAGACATCAGCGAGGGCCAGAAGCTCAACTATGCCGACGCTGGTCTTCGGGCGACCGACCGCGCGCTGACGCTTCAGCCAGACTATTGCGACGCGCTGATCTACAAGGGGCTGCTGCTGCGGGTCAAGGCCCAGGTGGCTGCCAACCCCCGTCTGCGCGACAAGCTGCTTGAGGAAGCCGAAGCAGTGCGCAAGCTGGCCGTGGAGTGCAAACGCACGACGGCCGAGACGGCGGCGCCGGCAGCGACGCCGTAGCGTCGCGTGCGTAGGGGCGATTCATGAATCGCCCCTACGATGCCTACCATCGGAATCGCCGCGCTCAATCCGCTAGAGCGCGGCGATTTCTTTTTTGACCGCCAGTTTCTCCTGGAGCAGATTCGCCTCTACCTCGCCGGACGCTCCCTGACTGAGCTGGCGTTGGATCTCTTCCAGGCGGCGCGTCAGCGCCAGGCCGCGGATCTCCTTCACGCACTCCTCCAGGCCCTGCTCCCCGGCCGGGGAGTCGGTCACCGCGATCTCGTTTAGCAGACGTCGGCTCTCCTCGTCACCTACAGCGGCAGCAATGCTCGCAGCCGACAGTGGCTCATGCCGGCCGCAAAGGTCGCGCGCGACCCGGAGCAGCGGCCCTGAGCGGAGCCCCGCCAGGTCTTCGTCGCGCAGCTGCGACAGCGCAGCGTGCCCCTCGGGACTGTTCAGCAGGCGTACCAGCAGCAGCCTCTCCACCGGCAACAGGCGCGCTGCGGCACGAGCGCGCTTCGGCATGACCATCGCGCTGCCGCGCGCCGCAACCGCGCGGCGCAACTCGTCGACGGTGGCCGCCTCGTCGAGCCGCCCGGCCTGCACGAGCGCCGGGATCCAGGCCGCGCGCTCGACGGAGCTCTCGATCCGGCTGAGCGAGGGCAAGACCGCGTTGAGGAAGGCGGCCTTGCCGGCAGGCGCATTCACGTCGTGCTCGGTAGCTGCGCGTCGGATGAGCCACTCCATGTACGACGGCGCTGCTGCCAGGCGCTCGCGGTACGCCGCTGGCCCGCTCGCCCGCAAGAAAGAGTCAGGGTCGTGGCCCTCCGGCAGCTCCACCACCGCCACTTTGACGCCTTGCTCGAGCAGCACGTCGAAGCTGCGCAACGCCGCTTTCTGGCCGGCCGCGTCCTGGTCGAAGTTGACGACGATCGAGTCCGAAAACCGGCGCAGCAGTCGCGCGTGGTTTGCCGTGAGCGCGGTGCCGCAGCTCGCCACAGACTCGCCAACGCCGCACTCGATGGCGCGCGCCACGTCGAGGTAGCCCTCCATCAGTAGCGCGCGGCCCCCTTTGCGAATCGAGTCTTTGGCCCAGGACAGACCGTAGAGCGTGGATGCTTTCTGATAGACCGGCGTCTCTGGGGAGTTGAGGTACTTGGGTTCGGAGTTGTCCAGCGCCCGCGCGCCAAACGCCACCACCTTGCCGGACTCGTTCAGAATCGGGAATACTGCGCGATTGCGGAAGCGGTCGTAGTGACCCTGCTTGCCCTGGCGTTCGACAATCAGTCCAGCGGCCAGGAGCACGCTCGGCGCGAACCGGCGCCCTAGCGTGTCGAGCAACCCGCTCCAGGCATCGCGTGCCGCGCCAGCACGGATGCGCTCCAGAGTCGTTTTCTGGAAGTCACGGCCGAGCAAGTACTCGCGCGCCGCACGACCCGCCTCGCTCCACAGCGTGCGCGTGAAGAACGCCGCGGCCTCTTCCATCACGGCCAGGAGCTCGTCGCGCTGCCTGGAATCCGGCCCGGAATACGCGGTCTTTTCTGGAATCGGCACGCCGAAGTGCCGCGCGACCATGGCAATTGCGTCGGGAAAGGTCATGCGCTCGCGCAGCATCACGAACTTGAAGATGTCGCCGCCCTCTCCGCAACCGAAGCAGTGGAACACAGGCGGATCGGCGCGCACGTGGAACGATGGTGTCTTCTCCTGGTGAAACGGACACAGGCCCTTCCAGGAGTTGCCCACTTTGCGCAAGGCGACATGCTCGCCCACGAAGCGCACGATGTCCGCCACGCGGCGCACCTCTTCGACAAAGGTGTCAGGCAGGCCCATAGTCCTCGCGCGTCAGTCCTTCAGCTCCGCGATCGTTGCGCCGCCACCGCCTTCGCCCGAACCGCCCGGCCGAAAGGATGCCACCTGCGCGTGCTGCTTGAGCAGCTCGCGCACAGCTTGGCGCAGGCGGCCAGCGCCGTGGCCGTGGATGATGCGCACCTCCGTACGGTCGGAGAGGATGGCATCGTCCAGGAGCTTCTCGAGGCGTGGCACAGCCTCGTCAACGGTCAGACCGATCAGGTTGATCTCCGCCGGCGTCGACTTGGTAATGGGCGCTTGTGGTCGGGGGACGCGCATCGCGGTCGAGCGGCCGCCCAAAGGCGCCAGCGAGTGCAGCGGCAGGCGCATCCGCTTGCCTCCCACCTCCAGCTCCGCGTCCTTTTCGGAGAGGGAAAGCACAACCCCAACAATGCCGAGATCCGAGACGCGCACGCGGTCGCCTTTGGCGAGCGACGGGTGTGCTGCTGGTGGCGGCAATCCCAGCGTCGGATCGCCGAGGATCTCCTCCTGCGCGGCTGTCAACACCTCGCGGGCCTCGCGTCGCGCGTCAGCTGCCACACGCACGGTCGCACCGCGCGCTGCCTCGATGCGGGCCACGGCCTGGCGGATGGCGTCGTCAGCCCGACGCAGCATCTCGATACCGCGACGCTCCAGCAGCTTGGCGAACGTCTGCACCTCGTGGCGTTTGCGCTCGTCGATCTCTTCCAGGCGCGCGAGCTGTTGCGCCTTCAGCGCTCCGATGGCGTCTCGTTCGGCGGTGATGCGCAGCGCCTCAGCGGCAAGCGCCACGCGCTCCTGCTCCAAGCGGCGGGCCAGGGCATCGAGGTCGGCCTCGCGCCGGTCCAGCCGGCCGCGGGCGTCGCTCAAGATCTCAGACGCCAGGCCCAGGCGCTCCGCCATCTCGAGCGCCAGGCTGCGCCCCGCTGTCCCGAGCACCAGGCGATAGGTGGGTGCGTAGGTGTCCGGGTCGTAGCCGAAGGAGCCGCACACGACCCCAGGCGTCGTCTGGGCGTAGGTCTTCATCACGCCGTGATGCGTAGTGGCCATGACCATCGCCCCGCTGCGGCGAAAGTGCTCGACGACAGCCACGCCCAGTGCGCCACCTTCCGACGGTTCAGTCCCTGATCCCACCTCGTCGAGCAGGACCAGCGCAGGCAGCTTCAATTGTCGCGTCATCGCCACGACCTGGGCCAGGTGCGCCGAGAACGTCGAGAGATCGGCTGCGATCGACTGCTCGTCGCCGATGTCTGCAAAGACGCTCTCGAAAACCGGCAGCGAGCTACCTTCGTCGACAGGGACGTGCAGTCCCGATTGCGCCATCAAAGACAGAAGTCCGACGGTCTTGAGCGCGACGGTCTTGCCGCCTGTGTTGGGTCCGCTGATCACCAGCACCGGGGCCTCAGGCTCCAGGCACAACGAGACAGGGACGACCTCGCGCGTCGTGCGGCGTGGTACACCGAGTGACGCGCAGAGCGAAGACATCAGCAGCGGATGCCTCGCTTGGCGCAGGTCGAGTCGCAGCTCGTCGCTGATGGCAGGGCAGCTCGCCTCCATGTCGCGCGCCAAGAGCGCCTGGGACTGCAGCGCGTCGAGCCGCAGCATGACCTGAGCGGTGCGCTCGATCTCGCTCAGACGATCGCGCACGCGAGCTGTCAGGCCACGCAGGATGGCCAGGACTTCCTGGTGCTCGTCGTCAGCCAGCGCGACGATGTCGTTGTTGATCTCGACCGCAGGGAGTGGCTCCACGAAGAGGCTCGCGCCCGAGCTGGAACGGCCATGGACAACGCCAGGGATCTGGCCGCGCGATTCGGCTTTGAGCACTAGAACCGAGCGCTCGTTGCGCGTGGCGATCAGGCGCTCCTGCAGAACCCGGCCAGTGTCCTTGTCATGCAGGTAGGACTCCATGACAGATAGGAGTTGCGCCTTGGCGCGCGCCATAGCACGCCGCAACTCGGCCAGACGAGGCGAGGCATCGTCAGCGACCTCGCCGCTGGGTAGGATCGCCCGACGGATGGCCTCGCGCACGTCGCTGAGATCGCGCACGGTTCCGGCCAGGCCGGCCAGGCGACGGGCGCCGTCCACGCGCGACACGGTGCGCGCGACGTCGCCGGTGACCGCGATGAACGTGGCCATGTCCAAAAGACCCGCGGCTTCGAGGTGCGCACCATCGGCGCGCGTCGCAGGCAGGAGCGCATCGAGCTCGGGCAGGTCATGGTAGGGCTGTCGGCCGATGACGCCCAGGACAGTGCGAGCCTCGCTGGTCAGCTCCAGGGCCTCACGCACCTCGCTCCTGGTTGTGTACGGCCGAAGCGCGCTGACGCACTCACGGCCAGGGCCTGAGCCGGCCCGTAGGCGGAGCATCTCGCGGACAGAATCGAACTCAAGGGCGCGGAAGGTATGGTCGTTCACAATCGCGTCTTTGCGTGCCGGCGCGCACGGCTCCCCTACGCCGGAGGCGTGCTCGCGCGCTGCGCTGCACGCAGGATGAGGCTGGCAAGATAGCCTGCCCCGAAGCCGTTGTCGATGTTGACCACGGCGACCCCTGACGCGCAACTGTTGAGCATGGCCAGCAGGGCGGCGAGGCCTCCGAAGGAGGCGCCATAGCCAACGCTGGTCGGCACCGCCAGCACGGGCACGTCGACGAGCCCGCCCACGACAGACGGCAGCGCGCCCTCCATGCCGGCGGCCACCACGACGACTGTCGCTTGCTGGAGCCGCGACGTCTGGTCGAGCAAGCGGTGCAGGCCGGCCACGCCCACGTCGAATATTCGATCGACGGTGGCGCCCAGAAACTCGCCCGTCACCGCGGCCTCTTCCGCCACAGGCACGTCGGAGGTGCCTGCGCACACGATGGCCACGCGCCCAACGAGCGCAGCCGGTGCCTTGACCGTTATCGTCAGGCAGCGCGCGGCTTCGTGAAAACGGGCCGCGGCGTGCTGCTGGGCGACGCGTTCATGCACCTCGCGCGTGGTGCGCGTGACCAAGACGTTCTGCCCGCGCTCGACGAGGCGCTCCGTGATCGCGAGGATCTGATCCACACTTTTTCCCGGCCCGTAAACGACCTCGGCAAAGCCGCGCCTGAGCGCTCGATGATGGTCGACCTTGGCAAAGCCGAGATCTTCGTATGGCAGGGTCTTTAGGCGCGCAGCGGCCGCCTCGGGGTTCACCTTCCCCTCGGCGACCTGCTTCAACAGCGCTTCGATGTCCCTAGGATCCAAGAGATTGATACCAATTGACTTGGAAATACGTCCGGCTACACTATAGCTCACCACTTGGCTGGAACAAGCGGCGCGAGCGTGGCGTTGCGCCCGCACCGCTGGCGAGCCAACGTGGAGGCGCGTGCGCGAGCGGCGGCGCTTCTGAAAAGGGCGAGAGGGCGGAAATGAACCCGGTTGAGACGGCGGTCCTGGGACTGTACTTCTTCGTGCTCGTAATCCTCGCGGTGTTCGGCACGCACCGCTATCT
>Ga0302323_100001010_pt1 | contig 22802 bp, 19 predicted proteins | sample Fen_T0_3_FD_201950 | JGI IMG/M metagenome (GOLD analysis project Ga0302323, IMG submission 201950) | Peat permafrost microbial communities from Stordalen Mire near Abisko, Sweden - Fen_T0_3 | ecosystem: Environmental > Terrestrial > Soil > Wetlands > Permafrost | place: Sweden: Abisko... | reverse complement strand
GACGGAATTCCCATCAGCGCCCCCGCCCTGGTTCGAGCCATGCGCGCCGGTGAGAAAGCTGGAGCGGTAGGGTTCGATTGGCCCGACGCCGCGGGCGTGCGCGACAAGGTCAAGGAAGAGCTAGGCGAGTTCGACGAAGCTTGCAAGAGCGGCGACCGCGCCGCCATGTCGAGCGAGCTTGGCGACCTGCTGTTCGCCGTCGTGAACCTTGCCCGGAAGCTCGACCTCGACGCCGAGCACAGCCTGCGCGAAGCCACCGATCGCTTCGGGCGACGATTCCGCTTCATGGAAGAGAAGCTGGAAGCGGCTGGCCGAGCAGTCAAATCCGCGTCGCCCGAAGAACAGAACGAGCTCTGGGAAGAGGCGAAGCGGGCCGGCGCAAAGTGACACATCGCGGCCCTGACGCTAAACACAAGGCGTCCGGGCCTCTGTGGTCTCTGTGGTGAAAAGTGGCTTGCGCGCGCTTTCCACGGGAGCGCCTCGCTTGTGGGGTGTGTTCGGCGCGACAAGCCGGACTGAGACTTGCATGAAGGGTCGTCCGTGCTGGTTGAAAAGTCCTCAATCGTTGTAAGGAATCGAGCGGCTCAGGGAACTAACAAAGGGAGCACGGTGAGCTGCCCAGCAACATCAGAGACGCTTAACCTGTGGAGACTGCCATGAACCGCAAGTCTGGGGCCTTTTCGAGCATTGAAGTCAGCGACGAGCTCCGCTGCCAGGTGATCCCGCTCATGGGCAAGCACATCTCTCACTTCAGCTCGGTCGAGGATCGCTTCTTTACGGAAGGCGAATCACTGTCGGCGGGCGTCGAGGGCGGCGAAAGTCCCGACGACATGATCGCGACACGCACGCCAGGCCGGTGGCTGAACAGAAACAGATCTCTGATGGCTGTGGCCGGCGTGCTTATGATCGCTGGCACGGTGCTGCTGATTCGCTCGGGCGGCCACGCTTCGGAGCTCACCGAAGAGGCGGTCGCCAGCACACCCCAGCCCAATGCTGCCGAGACGGTGCCGGCGCTTCCGTTGCCAACCCCGGCGGTCGTGCCACCTGCAACCGCGCCACCCGCACCCGCACAACCTTCAGTCCCGGCCGTCGTCACCCACGAGCCGGAAAACATTCCCGCACCAGCCCCGACCGACGAGGGTCTCCCTCCTTCTCCCCAACAGGCGTCGGCCGGGGCGGCCGCGGGGTTCTCCGACCGAGCGGCCATGAGCGCCTGCAAGAAGGCATTCGATCAACGACGAGGCAAGGAGATCCTAAGCACCTGCGCCGACGCGTTCGCTTCCGATCCGCGCGCCGTCGACGCTGCTGTGATGATCGCCAAGACCGAATTCGATCGCGGACGGCTCGTGCAGGCGCTCGACTGGGCGAAGAAAGCCATCGCCATCGACGCCGAGCGCGCGGACGCCTACGTCTTCCTCGGTGGCGCCGAACAGGCCGCCGGTCGCGGCGCAGCAGCAAAGGCAGCGTACAAGCGCTACCTGCAGCTTTCTCCGCAAGGGCGCTACGCAGCCGACCTGCGCGCGGTGCTGACCACCCTGTAGCCTCAGCGCCAGCCGAAGGCTCTTGCGAGCAGCAACACGACGGCACCACAGAGTCCCGCGAACACGTCGTCCATCACCACGCCCCACCCTTCGCGCAGGCGCTCGGCCCATCTTGCGGGCCACGGCTTCCATTGATCGAAGATTCTGAACAGCACGACTGCGGCGACAATGCCCTTCCAATGATAAGGCGCCACCACCAGCGTGATGAGGACACCCGCGACCTCGTCGATGCAGACAATCTGAGGATCCTTGATTCCCGTTTTGCGCACGACTTCGGTGGAAGCCCACACCCCCACCAGGGTGACCACGACAGCAGCGATGGCCACTGCCCAAGGTCCGCTTGGGGCCAGCAACAGATAGAAAGGAACCGCTCCTATCGTGCCGGCAGTACCCGGCATCTTGGGAAAGCGGCCGCAGCCGAACCAGATGGAAAGAACGTAGGCCAGACGGTATTTCAAGTGTCTTCTCCCAGCATGCGGCGTACCTCGAGGGAATAGCCACCTTGATCGTGGACGACCAGTGGAGGCTCTTCGAGGGGCTGGGCAGATCCGCGCCGCGCTTCGACCAGGATCCGCTGGGGCAGCTCGCCCGAGCGCGCGACCACTGCCCGAAAACGAGCGACGAAGATGCCGCGCGCGACAAGCCCCGCCCGCAGCTCGTTCCAACGATCGAAGGGAAAAATCGTCGCGAGCCGGCCGTTCTCGCGCAGAGCGAAGCTGGCGACATCCAGCCACTCGGCCAAAGCAAGCGACACCTCGTGGTTGGCCATGGCCTTCTCCGACAGCGGCGGCAACACGCCGCTGCCGATGGGACGAAATGGCGGATTGGTTGCCACGAGGTCGAAGCCGGCAGCATCGACGGTATCGCGAACCCGGATGTCACCGGTCACGAGGTGAAAGCGCTGTTCGAAGCCATTCTCACGTCGGCCCTGCTCGGCCAGCGCCGCCAACCGTGGCTGAATCTCCACCCCCGTGCCAGTCGCAGTCTCGTCGTGCGACAGCAGCAAGAAAGACAGCGCGCCGCTGGCGCAACCGATGTCCAGGAAACGTCCAAAAGGCGGCGTGATGAATCCAGCCAACAGCACGGGATCCAGACTGCTGCGGAAACCCTGCCTCGGCTGCAAGAGCTTCACGCGTCCACGCAGAAGCGTGTCGCAGGTGATCTCGCCTTCGTTCTGCACACGCCTCCGTGGGACTACGCAGCGGGCGGCTCGGCCGGCCTGATCTTCTGCATCACGAGCCCGGTGGCTAGCTTCGGCTGGAAGTAGGTCGACTTCTGGGGCAACACGAACCCGGCCTCACAAGCGTCGAGGACCTGGTCAACCTTGGTGGCATTCATGACGAACGCAGCCTGGACCGCGCCACGTTCAACCCGGTTCAAGGTCTCCCCCAATTCGTGGCTGTAGCTGAGATTGGACTGCTTGGCCATGGCTTCAGCGCCGATGCCCAGCAGAGGTTCCAGAATCAAGCCGTGTAAAACGCTGACGTCGAGGCAGCCCAGCGTGGGCGGGCCCAGCCGAGACAGATCGGCGTCTTTGCGCAGCCGCAGCCAAAGGGTCTGCTCCTGCTTCGGTCGCCGGATGGCGAAGCTGACCGTGGTGGCTCCTTCGCGCCGCAACCGTTCGCTGATCGCGACAGCGGTGGCCTCGTCGCCGGTCTCGACGACAAACCAAGGCCGACAGCGTTCGGCCAAAGAGTCGAGGGTCGACTCTGCGAGGCCGTGAACCATCCGATGGGTGGGCAGAACCAAGAGCCCCGGATCCTCGGCGCGGGCAAAGAACATCGGGCCAAAATCGGCTTGCGAGCTGCCGGCCGCCGCACCGGCTGGACGAAGGGCATCGCGGATGGCCACCATGGTTTCGTAGCGGTGGTGTCCGTCGGCGATCATGACTTGCTTCGGCGCAAGCGCCTTGACCACGGCCGCAATGACAGTCTTGTCGCTGACCACCCAGAGGCGGTGGCGGCAGCCGTCGGGCGTGGTTACATCGACAGTGGGCGCGCCGGTGGTGGCACGCTCGAGCGCGGCTTCGGCCTCGCCCTGCGGATCGCGGTACAGGGCGAAGATCTGCGAAAAGTGGGCTTCGGTCGTCTTGATTAGCTTGAAGCGGTCCACCTTCGGCCCCGACAACGTGTGCTCATGCGGCAACACGATGCGGTCCGAAAACGGCGAAAGCTCGATGGCGGCTATGAAGCCCTTGCGCACGTACGTGCGCGGACCGGTGCCGGTGTCGAACGAGAACGTCTGTTCGTAGCGATAGATGGCCGGCTGCCCATCCTCGCGCAAAGTGCCTTCGGAGATCCAACGGTCGAGCAACCCACGCGCGTTGGCGTACTTGTCGTCACCCTCGCCGCGGGGCAAGTCGAGGTGAACGATGTTTTGCGCGTGCTGGGCCTCGAGTCCGGCCCGCTGGTCAGGCGAAATCACGTCGTAGGGGGGCGCGATCACCTGGGCAAGATCGGGCAGGCGGTTTTCGTCGAAGCGGAGCGCTCGAAAGGCGGCGATGCGTGGCATGTCGGATGCACTCTAGATTCCGCGCCAAGGAAAGCCAAGCGCGAGGTGAAAGCCGTCACGCACCACGGCGGATACCGTCGCGCTAGCCCCCGACCTCGGGATATAGCTTCCGTAGCCCCTCGGCGGTCGCCACAGAAACGCCCCGCTCTGTGATGATGCCCGTTACCAGCCGCGCCGGGGTCACGTCGAAGGCCGGGTTCGCCGCCGGGCTGCCTTCGGGAAGAACGTTCACCGTGGCGAGGACGCCATCGGCCGTTCGACCACGCATCAGGCGGACTTCGTCGGCGTTGCGCTCTTCGATGGGAATCTCGGCCACACCGTCGGTCATCTCCCAATCGATGGTTGGGCCGGTCAAGGCTGCGTAAAACGGTACGCCGCAATCGTGCGCAGCCAAAGCCTTGAGGTAGGTTCCAATCTTGTTGCACACGTCGCCCGTCGAGGTGGTGCGATCCGAGCCCACGATGCACACGTCGACACGTCCGTGCTGCATCAGGTGACCGCCAGCGTTGTCGGCAATCACCGTGTGCGAGACACCGTGCTGGCCAAGCTCCCAGGCGGTCAGCGAGGCGCCCTGGTTGCGAGGCCTGGTTTCGTCGACCCAAACGTGGAGTGGAATGCCGGCGTCGTGGGCCTTGTAGATGGGCGCCAGCGCGGTTCCGTAATCGACGGTGGCCAGCCAGCCCGCGTTGCAGTGGGTAAGAACGTTCACCGGCCGGCCGGGGTGTTTGGTCGCCAACTCGGCGAGGATGTGCCTGCCGTATTCGCCGATGGAGGCGCAGCTCGCGACGTCCTCGTCGCAGATCTCGGCCGCACTTTGAAACGCCGCCGCCGCGCGATCAGCCGCGGGCAAAGGCGCCACCGCCGCGAAGACTTCGTTGACCGCCCAGCGCAGATTCACTGCCGTCGGGCGGCTGGCGACCAGCCGTTTGCGCGCAGCCTCCAGCGCTGGCGTGCTGGCATCATCCCGCAGCGCCAACGCCATGCCGTAGGCACCCGTGGCACCAATCAGAGGAGCACCCCGAACGATCATGTCGGCGATGGCGCGAACGGCATCATCAAGCGTGCGCAGGCGAACCAGTGCAAATTCGTGGGGAAGCTTGGTCTGGTCGATGACCTCGACGACCTGACCGTCCTCGACCGGATAGATGGTTCGGAAGTGCTTGCCGGCGACTTTCATCTATTTTACGTACTTTCCGATGATGGGGGCCAAGCGTGTCCGCGTCTCGGCGGTGATGTATCGATGATCGGTCCAGATACCGAGACTTAGCGCCGACTGACAGTCGCACGGCTGGGCCGCATGGTCCGCAATGGAGGGGATCGCACGCCCGATCAAAGCCAGCGCGTTCTGGGTCGCCGCCTTGACGTTGCCGATGATTTCTTCCAGCAGGCGCAGCTTGTCCTCGTCGTCCGCGCGCTTGCGCCAGCAATCGTAGTCGGTGGCGAGCGCAATTGCGGCGTAGCAAATCTCGGCCTCACGGGCCAGCTTCGCCTCCGGCATCAGCGTCATGCCGATGAGATCCCCGCCCCAAGCCCGGTGCATTTCGCTTTCCGCACGGGTGGAAAACTGTGGTCCCTCCATACAAACGTAGGTAGCCCGCGAATGCACCTTGACCGGCAGCCCTTCGCCAATCTTGGAAAGCAGGCTGCGCAGGGTCGGGCAGAACGGCGTCGCCATCTCGACGTGGGCCACCACGCCATCGAAGAACGAATTGGGACGGCAGAAGGTCTTGTCGATGACTTGATCAGGCAACACCAGATCGCGCGGCGCGATCGGGTCGCGCAAGCTGCCCGCCGCAGCGCTGGCCAGGATATGGGTCACGCCCAGTTGCTTGAGCGCAAAGATGTTCGCTCGAAAGGGAACCGACGAGGGGCTGAGCACGTGACCTTCCCCGTGCCGCGACAGCAATGCACAAGGCACGCCGGCGACCTGGGTCGTGATGATCGGACCCGAGGTCGGGCCGAACGGCGTATCCATGGTGTGGCTTTGTCCAGCGCCGAGAGCGCCCAGGGATTCGCCGAGTCCGGTTCCGCCGATGATGCCGATCATGCTGCTTTCTCCTGTCAGGTGGTCGAGGCCAGAGAGTGCCCCGTCGCGGAGGACAAGGCAAGCCGCAGCTGCCGCCGGCCAGGAGACGCTTCGTTCCTACAGTTTGTAGGAAATCTTGCCGCTCATGTGCAGCGTGACGTCAGCGGCCCAATCCTGCTCGGGGAAGATGCCGGTGAGGTAGATGGTGAAGACCAGCTTCTTGGCGGCCCACACGGTGGTCACGTTGATGGGCTGGCTGGTGGGTACATCCAGGACCGCCGACGCGGTGTAACTCTGGGGGCGGGTGTAGTTGATGACCTCGATGGGCGCGATGCTCGGATCCTCGCCGGAAGACATGGTGATGCGCGCGACGCGGATGAAGCTCAGATCTTGAACGCCCGAGACCGCCGTCAGCTCGACCTCGTACGCGTAGACGTCCGAGTTCAGATCCTTGGCCCAGGACAGGTCGTCGGAGGTCACGGTGAAGGACTGGGTGATCGAGACTTCGCCCACGGTCTGCGCGCCCGGAACGCCCTGGAAGCTGACCGCCTTTTGCGTGACCTTGGTATCGGGAATTTCGGCGTCGACCTGCACGCACGAGGCAGCCGCCAGGCAGAAGAGACTCGCGAGAATGGTCAGGGAAACGTTGTTTGTCGTACGCATGGCTTGCCTCAAATGAAAAAGACGATCAGACCGACCTTGAGAGAAGTACCGACAACCGAAACCTTCGGGTCCTGGGTGACCTCGACGGTGGTGGACCCCGAACTCTTGATGGCTTGATTGAGGTTGTGGATGTTGGCCCACACCTTCGAAATGCCACCGTGGACAAAGAAGATGACGCGCTTGCCGCCAAAATCGAGACCGGCATGCGCATTGACGTAGTCGTAGCCGATTCGATCGAGCAGCGGGCTGCCGGCGAAGTCGCCGCTGACCATCCGACGAACCAAGCCGTTTGCGTCACCGTCGTTGTAGTGACCGTATTCCAGCGACGCGGACGGGCCGGCGCCGAAAGGAACCAAGCTGAAACCGCCCCGCCAACCACGGCTGACCGAGTTCGACCCACCGCCACCGTAAGCCCGGAGCCACTGCCACGGACGAAACACCAAAGAGCCAATCGCCCCGTCCGGAACGCCCGCGTCCGCCATCAGACCGATGCGCGGCCAGGATTCTGCGCGACGTGCCTGCAATGCCGCCTCGACCGTCTGAGGTTCCTCGGCCTGCGCCGCAAGAGGAGCAGCGGCAGCCGAGAGACCAACCAGCCCGACCATGAACGACGTCAACCTCATGGCTAGATTATACCGATTAAGTTTGAGTAAGCTTGAATACTTTTTATATGACTAAAAAGATTCTAACGGCAGCTTCCTCACCCCGCGCGAACTGCCGGCAACCGTTGAGCATTTGGGCATCCGTGAAAACAGGTGGGTTTGCAGGTGTGCGCCAAAGGTGCTATCTCATCGCCGTTTCCCGAACCGATTGGAGACCACGACGATGAAGAAGCTGCTCGCTGTTTGGTTTTTGGCCGCCACTGTGTTTGCTACACAAAACCTCGCACTCGCCGCGGGTCAGAAGACCTACCAGGTCACGGGCCCGGTGCTCGAGGTGCGCGACGATGCGATCGTGGTTCAGAAGGGCAAGGAGAAATGGGAAATTGCCCGAGCCAGCGACACCAAGGTCAAGGGCGACCTGAAGGTTGGCGCCAGGGTGACCATCGAATACAAGATGACCGCCACCACCATCGAGGCCAAAGACGACGGCAAGGCCGACGCCAAGGCTAAGAAGTAGTCAGGGGCCGAGAACGATGGGGCCGGGCCGAAGAATTTCGACCCGGTCACCGCGTACGCGCACAAGGGTGCTGGGAGCTCCGCCGGGCGTTTCTCCACCATCGAGGATGTGGAATCCGCCGCCGGGGAACAGCGACGGCAGCAAGTCTGCCCGGCGAATGGGAGGGACTCCCGACGGGTTGGCGCTGGTGGCCGTGATGGGCCTGCCCACGGCGGCAACCAGTGCCTGCGCCACAGGGTGAGACGATACCCTGGCGGCCACGCATCCGTCGGTCACGATGGCCGACGGCAAACCCGCGCGGGCAGGCACCGCCAACGTCAGTGGCCCTGGCCAGTGCGCACGGGCAAGCTCGCCAGCACGAAGCGGAAGTTCCGCACACAGCTCGGCCAACATCGCCAGGTCGGACACCAGCAACGCGCTTGCCTTGCTCTCGCCACGCCCCTTGAGCAGAAACAGCCGATCGAGCGCCGCCGGCGCCAGGGCATCGACTGCAAATCCATAGAATGTTTCGGTTGGGTAGGCCACGATCTCGCCGCGCAGGATGCCCGCGGCAGCTTCGGAAACTTGCGCCGCATGGAAGAGTGTCACGGCAGCACGCAGCTCTTTTCCACCCAGACGTCGAGCAACTGCAGACAGACGCCCACCGCCGCCGCCATCCACTGTAGCGACGCCCACTCTCGAACCGAGTGCGGTGCCTGACCTCCCGTGAACAGGTTTGGCGTGAGCAGCCCCATGGCAGAAAGCCTCGATCCGTCGGTGCCGCCACGAACTGCCCGACGCACAGGCTCGATGTCCTGCCGCCGCAGGGCCAAAAGAGCGTGGTCGAGCACCTTGCTGTCCTTGGCGATGCGATCGCCCATGTTGCGATAGGTAGGCATGATTACCAGCCTGATGTCGGCGCCAGGAAAGCGATCCTCCGCGTGCGCAACGATCTGCTTGATAGCCTCCTCGCGCTCATAGAGCTCGCCGTCGCTGAACGCACGCACCAGCAGCTTGATTTGCGCGCGGGCAACGTCGCCGGTGATTGCGCAGGGGTGCAGATAGGATTGCCGCCCTTCCGTGGTCTCGGGCAAAAACTCCACCGGCAAGGCCGCCACGATCGCCGAAGCAACCCGCACGGCATTGATCATCACGCCCTTGGCATACCCCGGATGGACATCGTGGCCGCCGATCGTGATGGTCGCGAAATCGGCGCTGAACGTCTCGTCCTCGACCTCGCCCATCCCCGAGCCATCGACGGTGTAGGCATAGTCGGCTCCGAACTCGCCCAAGTCCAGCCGCTCGACGCCACGACCGATTTCCTCGTCAGGGGTGAAGGCCAGGCGAAGCCTGCCGTGACGATAGTCTGGGTGACGGCGCAGCCAATCCACCATGGTCATGATTTCCGCGACCCCCGCCTTATCGTCGGCGCCAAGCAGCGTGTTTCCGTCGGTGTGAATCAGCGTATGCCCCAGGCAGTCAGCCAGTGCGGGATTGCTGGCGAGAGGGATGATCGCGCCGGTCGCTGGCAGCCGGATGTCGCCCCCGGCGTACGATTCGAGGGTCTGCGGTTTGACGTCTTTGCCCGAGGTTCCCGGGTAGGTGTCGAGGTGAGCCAGAAAGCCCAAGACCGGCACCTTGCCCGAGAACCCGTCGGGGAGGTTGGCTGGGATGGTTCCGAGCACGTGACCCGACTCGGTCAGGATCGCGTCGCCAACGCCCAGCCCCTTCAGCTCATCGACGAGAAGGCGGCCGAGGTCCTTCTGCTTCTCGGTGGATGGATAGGACGAGGATTCGTCGTCGGACTCGGTGTCGATTTTCACGTAGCGGAGAAAACGCTCCAATAGCTCGCGAATCTCCGCAGAGGACAGCGTTATGACGGGCATCGGGCCTCATCCTAGCGTGGGGTCGGCCACCTCGGTAGGAAGTCCGTGCGACGAGGCATCCCGTCGCCTGCGAAGCTTTAGAACCCCCGCGGCAAACGTGGGGAGTACGTGGCGTGTAAAAGGTGATGCGCTTTCTCGCCGTTCGGCTCGCCCAGGAACTCCTCGTAGACGGTGCGAATCGCCGGGTTCTTGTGCGATTGGCGGATGGGCAAGGCGCGATCCTCGGCGTACATCGCTTCGATGCGCCGCCGGCGCGATTCGTCGTCGGTGGGCAGGGGCTGACCGCCGCCGCCGATGCAGCCGCCAGGACAGGCCATGACCTCCATGAAGTGGACCTCTTCCTTGCCGCTCTTGATTTCGTCGAGCACCTTGCGTGCGTTGGCCAGACCGCTTACGGCGCACAGCTTAAACTCGCGGTCGCCGATCAAGACCGAACCGCGCTTGATACCGGCTGTTCCACGCAAAGCGGCGTACTCCAGGCGAGCCTCGCAGTGAGGATCCAGAACCGCTGCCACTGTTCGCAACGACGCCTCCATCATGCCGCCGGCCACGCCGAACATCAGGCCAGCGCCAGTGGCGTCGCCGAGGATGGGGTCGAAATTGGACTCCGGCAGCGACGGGACGTCGATCTCGTGCATGCGCAGAAGGTCGCCAAACTCGCGGGTGGTGAGCACGGCATCCATCTCGGGCGTGCCGTCGTCGAGCTTGTGCTCGGGCCGCTGGATCTCGAACTTCTTCGCAGAGCACGGCATGATCGACACGTTGAAGATCTTTTTCGGGTCGATGCCGTTGCGCTGGGCGAAGAACGTCTTGGTCAAGGCGCCGACGATCTGCTGCGGCGACTTGGTCGAGGACATGTTCGGGATGAACTCCGGGTAGAAGTGCTCCATGAACTTCACCCATCCCGGCGAGCAGCTGGTGATGAGAGGGAACGGGCCGCCCTTCTTGATGCGGCCGATGAGCTCGTGGCCCTCTTCCATGACCGCCATGTCCGCCCCGAAATCGGTGTCGAACACGTAGTCGAAGCCGATGCGGCGGAGCGCGGTCGGAAGCTTGCGGGTCAGCGGCACACCAGGCGGCAGATTGTAAAGCTCGCCCACGGTCGCGCGCACCGATGGAGCGATCTGCACGATGACAATCTTCTCGGGATCTTCCAAAGCATCCGAGACCTTGTCGAGGTAACTCTTGTCGCGGATCGCGGCGACCGGGCACTTGAGCAGGCACTGCCCGCACAGCACGCAGACGGTGTCAGCCAAATCGCGATCGAAGGGCGGCAACACCGTGGTGGAGAAGCCGCGATTGACGAAGTCGAGTGCGTACACGCCCTGCACTTCCTTGCAAACCTTCACGCACTTGCCGCAAAGAATGCAGAAGTCGGGGTGGCGGGTGATGGCCACCGACGAGCTGTCCACCGCCCGGTGGCGTTTTTCGCCCTCGTAGCGGATCTTGTCGATCGAGTACTCGCGGCAAGCGTCCTGCAGGTTGCAGCGCTGGTTGCGGATGCACGTCTGACAAGCCCGCGGGTGATTCGCGAGGATGAGCTCGATGATGGTGCGACGGGCGTCGCGCAGCTCGCGCGTATTGGTGCGCACCATCATCCCTTCCTGTGCCGGAAACGAGCACGCGGGTTCGAGGCGTGTCGACCCGGTGGGGTTGACCACTTCGACCACGCACAGACGACACGCGCCCGACACGGTCAGGTGCTTGTCGTAGCAGAGGGTGGGGATCCGAATGCTGAGCGTCTGCGCCGCTTCGAGCAACGTCGAGCCCGCAGGCACGCGAACCGGCAAATCGTTGATGGTCAGATTGACTTGGTTGTCAGCCATTGCGAAATCTCCGTTCCTCTAGGTGCGCGCCACGGCGCCGAAGGGACAAACCCGGTTGCACTCGCCGCACTTGATGCAGCGTTCGTTGTCGATCACGTAGATCTCGCCCTTCTCGCCGCTGATGCACTGGACCGGGCATCCGCGCGCGCAAAGGCCGCAACCGCGGCAATTCGAAAGGATATGGTAGGTGAGCAGCGACTTGCAGACCCCGGCCAGGCAGCGCGTGTCGCGAATGTGCGAGACGTACTCGTGCTCGAAGTAGCGCAAGGTCGAGAACACCGGGTTCGGCGCCGTGGCACCGAGACCGCAGGCCGAGGTGCGCGAGATGACCATGGCCAGATGGCGAAGCTCGCCGAGGTCCTCCATCTTGCCCTTGCCGTCGGTGATCCTTTCCAGTATCTCCAGCATGCGCTTGGTACCTTCACGGCACGGAATGCACTTGCCGCACGATTCGTGCTGGGTGAACCCGAGGAAGAACTTGGCGAAGTTCACCATGCAGGTGCCCGAGTCGGTGACCACGAGACCGCCGGAGCCCATCATCGCCCCTAGCTTCTTCAGGCTTTCGTAGTCGACGGCAGAGTCCATCCGGTCGGCCGGGATGCAAGCCCCCGACGGACCGCCGGTCTGGGCGCCCTTGATGGACGAGCCCTCCGGTGCACCCCCGCCGATCTCATTCAGCAACTCACGCATGGAGATGGGAACCTCGACGAGGCCCGTGTTTCTGATCTTGCCCGAGAGCGAGAAGATCTTGGTTCCGGAGCTCTTGTCGGTGCCGACGCTACGGAACCATTCCACGCCCTTCCTCAGAATCAGGGGCACGTTGGCGAAGGTCTCGACGTTGTTCACGCAGGTGGGGTGTCCCTCGAACCCGTGCTGGGCCGGGTACGGCGGCTTGTTGCGAGCCATGCCACGCTTGCCCTCGATGCTGGAAATCATCGCGGTTTCTTCGCCACACACGAACGCCCCGGCGCCCTGAATGATTTCTACGTGCAGATTCTTGCCCGTGCCGAGGATGTTGGGACCGACCAAGCCATACATGCGGGCCTGCGCCAGTGCGATTTCGAGACGGCGGATCGCCAGCGGGTACTCCGCGCGACAGTAGACGAATGCGTGCTCGGCACCGATGGCATAGGCCGCGATCAGAATGCCTTCCAGCACGCGGTGGGGATCCCCTTCGAGAAGGCTGCGGTCCATGAACGCGCCGGGATCGCCCTCGTCGGCATTGCAAATGATGTAGCGGGTGGTGTCGGTTTGCGCCCGAGCGATCTGCCACTTCTTCCCGGTCGGGAAGCCTCCGCCACCACGCCCACGCAGCCCCGCGGCCGTGACGGACTCGATCACCTGCTCGGGCGTCATCTCCTTCAGAGCCTTGTAGAGCGCCTGGTAGCCCTCACGCGCGAGGTACTCATCGATGTTTTCCGGGTCGATCTTCCCCGTGTTGGAAAGCACCCGGCGCACTTGCTTGCTGTAAAACGGAATGGAGGCCTCGGTCACGAGACCCGGGGCATAGAGCAAGCGCTCGATGATCTGCCCGCCGAGGATGTGCTTCTCGACGATTTCGGCCACGTCAGTCGGCTTCACCCGACAGTAGAACGCCTCCAGCGGTAGGAGCTGCACAATGGGGCCCACTTCGCAAAGCCCCTGGCAGCCGGTCTCGATGAAGTCGACTTTGCCGGACAGTCCCCGCTTCTTGAGCTCGCCTAGGAAGGCCTTGTAGACCGAGGGCTCGTCGCTGGCGTCGCACGTGAGCCCCTTGCAGAGGAATGCGGTAGCCAGGAACTGCGGTGACTTGTGCTCGGCCAGATTGTGCAGCTCCTCGCGGAACTTCACGCACTGTTCGTCGTCATGGCAAGACAGTCCTTCCATGCGACAGAGCAGGAAGTTCGGACAGGGCGTGCCCGGACGGGTCTGGCACTTATCGCAGCATCGCTCTAAAAAGGTGCGGCCGCGCACCTTATCCATTGCAGAAGGCCTTCGCGCGATGATCGGCTTCGGCGCGGTAAGCAACTTGCGCGCGAGCTTCCCGACCAGCTTGGACGTCACGCGTCCGTGCACTTCGCCGTCGACGACGATGGCGGGGGCCACGCCGCACGCACCGACGCAGTTCACTTTCTCGAGCGTGACTTTGCCGTCAGGCGTGGTATCGCCGGCGTGGATACCGAGGACTGCCACCAATTCGCCCAGCAAATCGTCGGCGCCCTTCACGTTGCAGGCGGTCCCGTTGCAGACCTGAATCACGTGCTCGCCCTGGGCCTTCAGGCGGAACTGTGAATAGAAGGTTGCCACGCCGTAGACCCGCGCCTCCGCGATGCGCATGGCATCCGCGACGTAGTCGAGAGCATCGGTGGGCAGATAGCCGTAGAGCTCTTGTGCCTTCTGTAGAACGGCGATCAAGTTGCGCGGCTTCAGGTCGACCCAATTGGCGAGCAAGTCGCGGAGCGGCGCCAGGTCAGTCGCAGTCGGTGCGGTGGGGGTTTGTGTCATGGTTGCACGAGCTAGTTAATGGCGATGCAGCGTCTATCCTAACCACGGCACCGTCGCAAGTCGGTATATGCCCTACTCGTGAAATATTTAACGAGGGGGATAGGTGCAGCATTCGCTTGGTCTCAAAACCCTTCCTTATCGGCTGACGATGCTCACGACTGAACCGGACGACAGGACCTGATTTGCTGGAACATGCTGTCGGGGCGCGCCCATTCTTGCCGGTTGCGGCACTGAGAGGTGCCTCGAGCACAGTCGACCTCGACCTCGGGTAAATACGAGGTATGTAAAGCCAAACAACCAGGGGGGATTGGGTCATGGTGAAAGTGGCACTGCTGGTACGGCTCGAAGCGAAACCCGGGCGCGAAAAGGACGTCGAGCAGTTCCTGCAAAAGGGATTGCCCTTGGTAGAGGCTGAACCTTCGACGGCCGCATGGTTCGCCATTCGGATGGGAGGGAGCGCGTTCGGCATCTTTGACGCTTTCCCCGATGAAGAGGCGCGCAATGCCCACCTTTCCGGTCGGGTCGCGGAGGCATTGATGGCGACGGCCGGCGACCTCTTGGCACAGCCGCCTGTCATCGAGAAGGTCGACGTGATTGCTGCCAAGCTGCCAAGCTGAGCTCGCCAGCGCCGGGCTTTGCCGGGCGTGGGCTAGGAGACTGGCGCGAGCGAAACCCGAAAAACTGAGCCGACGCCGACCGTGCTCTCGACCTCGATCTTGCCGCCAGTACGCTCGACCAGGCGTTTGACGATGGCGAGACCGAGGCCGTTGCCGTCGATGTCGCGGGTCTCGGCGCGCTTCTCTCGAAAGAACTCTTCAAACAGCCGGGGCAAGTTCTCGGATTTGATGCCTATGCCGGAGTCGGCGACCTCGACCAGGATCTTCCCACTCGACTGCTTCGCCGAGACCAGCAGATTGCCGCCTTCACGGCAATACTTGATGGCGTTGCCGAGCAGGTTGCCGAGGATCGTCTTGAAGTCCTCGTCGCCGATGCGAGCACGCGGCAGGTTGGCCTCGACCAGCACTGTAGCATCCAGCTTGCGTGCGGCGATCTTCGGCCGATACAGGTCGACGGTCATTGCAACCGCCGTGGCGACGTCCGTCGGCGGCTCGCTGGCGTTGGCGGTTCGTTCCAGATCGATGCGTGAAAGTGACAGAAGCTCGCCAATAAGCTCGACCAGACGGTCGATGCGATGGTCCGCGCGTTCGAGGTACGGCAAATAGGGTTCGAGCTTGTCGCCCAGGCTCTTTTCGGTGGCCACCTCGATCAGGCTGCGAATCGCCCCCAGCGGAGAGCGGAACTCGTGCACCATGGTACGGATGAAGCGGGGCTTCTCCATGGCCATCTTCCGCAGGAGCGTGACGTCGGCGAGGGTCAGGATGCGGCCCAGCGCCGCTCCGTCGGTGCCGTGAAACGTGACGACGCTGGCGAAGAAGATGCTGTCGCCGATGGCCAACTCGGCGACCTTCTGCTCGGGCTGATCCTGTTCGGACAGAAGGCCAGTCAACCCGGCGAACCCGTCGCCCGCCAGCGCCGTGTCAATGGGCATGCGCAGAAGCTCGGTGGGGCTTCGTCCCAACAGCGCCGCCATCACCTGATTGGCAAGCACCACTTCGCGCTCGCGGTTGATCACCAGAACAGCGTCGTGCAGCGATGCGACCAACGACGCGGTCTGGCTCTTCTCCGTTGCAAGCGCGAGGAGGTTGGCTTCATTCTCCTTGCGCAGCTTCTCGGCCTCTTCCTTGAGCAGCTTGTGGCGGGCCAAGGTCTCGACCACGCCCAGAAGATCGTCCGGGGAAAAGGGCTTGGGCAGGAAGAAATCGACCCCCTGCCGGGTCGCCGCGATCGCCGTATCAATGTTGGCATATGCGGTGATCATGCACGTCGACGTAGCGAGCTTGCGGCTGCGCATCGACGACAGCAGGGTCAGCCCGTCGATGTCGGGCAACTGGTAATCGATGAGCGCGACGTCGAAGTTGTGGGTATCGAGCAGGTCGAGGGCCTGGCGTCCGTTCTCGGCGACCTCGACGGCGTAGCCTTCCAACTCGAGAATCTGGCGGATCCCCGAACGGACACCGTACTCGTCGTCGATGACCAGAACCCTCGTGGGCATGGCCTATCCCGTGGCGGCAGCTTCCTTACTGAGCCCGAGCTTGTCTTCGACGACCTTGAGAAGCTGACGACCCGTCACCGGCTTGTCGAGGAACGCATCGAGCTTGATCCAGTCCTTGAGCGCGGTGATCTCGGCGGCGAACTTGTGGCCGGTGGCGGAAGCCACGCCCGAGAGCATGAGGATGGGCACCTTCGCCATGGCTGGGTCCTGGCGAATCTTACGGCTCAGCATGAAGCCGGAATCGTAGTGCTCCATCATCAAATCGAGCACGATGATTTCCGGTTTCTCCTCGCTGATGCGCTCGAGCGCACCATCGACACGATCGACGGTCACGACCTCGAAGCCGTGCGAACCGAAAAACGCGGTCTGCGCGGAAAGAAAGTCGCGGTCGTCATCGACAAATAGAATCTTGGGGCTTTTCGCCATAAAGCGGACTCCTTCTTAGCGATTGGGTTTTGGGTAACTCGATGGTGAACGTGGTGCCGGCGCCTGGATCGGAATCGAACCATATACGACCGTTGTGCATCTTCACGATGCCGTAGGCGATGGGTAGGCCAAGCCCAGTACCACGTCCCAGGCTCTTCGTGGTGAAGAATGGCTGAAAGACTTTGTCGCGCGCCTCGGGGGCAATCCCGCGGCCCGCATCACTCACGCAAATTCGAACCCGCCCGGGCACAGGCTCGTCGACGCAAAAAAGCCGAATAGTGCCCTCCTTGCCCTCCATCGCCTCGATGCCGTTCTTGACCAAGTTGACCAAGACCTGCCCGATCTGGTCTTTGTCGAGGTCGACGGACAGGTCGGGCGGCGCTTCGCAGGTGACGCGCAAGCCGGGCCCGGTGTCGCGTAGGGCGAACAAAGATTCTTCGACCACGCGCTGGAAAAGCTCGGCGAGGTTGGTTCGTTCGAGCTGCACTCGGTTCTGTCGGGCGAAGTCGAGCAGGTTGCCGATGATCTTCTTGCAGCGGTTGGCCTCGTCGACCAAGAGCTTGAGATCGTGGTCGAGGTCGGGTCGCTCTTTCAATTTGCGCGCGAGCAAGTTGGTGTACAGGAGAATGGTTCCGAGCGGATTGTTCAGCTCGTGCGCCACACCCGCCGCCATCTGGCCCATCGACGCCAGCTTTTCGGTGTTGATGAGGTGGCGGTGGATGTCCTTGAGGTTCGGCCACGGCACGTTCAGCTCGTGGCAGACGCGCTCGGCCTGCTCGATCATGAACGGCAAGCACATTGCCTCTTCGGCGAGCCCGCGGTGCACGGCGACAGCCTTGGCCCGGCAGGTTTCGTAGCCGCACGCGCCGCAATTGAGCTCGTCCTCGACGGTGAACTTGTTGGTGCGGGCGAGGATCACGCGGATCTCTTGCTCGTTCGGCTGCTGCAGTCGCTGGTCGTCGATGGTGAACTTACGATGCAGGTCGAGGGCGGGAATCTTGCTGGGATCTTCGCTCGGCTCGGCCATGCGGGACTTCACGTAGTCCGCCACCAGCCGTTTGCGTTGCGGGCGCCGCTTGTCGCCGCGCATGGCGGGGCCGTTGTAACAGCCGCGACACATGAGAGGTTCGATGAAGAGCGGTTCGGGATCGTCGGGGCGCAGATCGTCGAGGACGTCCAGAATCTCGGCCGCGCCGGACAGCACCATAACCTCAGCATTGAGCGAGCTTCGCTCGAGCCCTGCACCTTTGAGCAAACCACCCACCAGCGGATACAGACGCCCGGTGCCTGCGCGTGGAGGATCGAAATCACTGGGCGTCGAAGTCTCGGTCTTGATGCCGCGCTCGACGAACAGGCGTCGCATCTCGTCGAAGGTCAGCACCTCATCCACGACCTGCGGGACCCCGGAGGCGCGCATCTCCAGCTTCTTCGAGACGCAAGGACCGATGAAAACGCATACATGGTCTGGCCCATGCATCGCTTTGACCGCCATGGCGGTCGCAATCATCGGCGAGACAATGGGGACCAAGCACTCGAGCAAGTCTGGCAGGTACTTGCGAACATACTCGACCACCGCCGGGCACGCGGTGGCAAGCCGCGTCCCCGTTGGATGTTCTTTGATGTATGCCCGATAAGCCTGGTTGGTCAGGTCGGCGCCGAAGGCAACCTCGACCACTTTTGCGAAGCCGAGGTCGCGCAACGCTCCGACCAAGCGACCAGGGTCGTGCCCTGAGTCGTCGGCGGGAAAAGCCGGGGCGACCATGGCCACCACCGGCTTTCCCTGGGCGAGCAATTCCACGACGATCTGGGTGCTGCTCTCGTAGGCCTTGGCACCTTGCGAGCAAACCACCGTACAGTTGCCGCACGCGATGCAGCGCTCCTTGACCACGGAGGCTTGGCCCTCGACGATCTTGATCGCCTTGGCCGGGCACTCGCGCACGCACGAGTAGCAGCGGCGGCAGTTCTGCAGAATGGTCTCGATAACACCCATGGCCTAAGCCCGCCGTCGAGTCACCTACTCCTCGGCGGACGGCGCCTCGTGCTTGCGATCCACGTACTTGCGGTGGAGCAAGTGGTGACTAATTTCGCCGAGGGGTTTGCCGAGCATGGTGCTGTAGAGCTCCTGAACTTCGTCATTGTCATGCGAAACCTTCAGGGTTGCACGCCGGTCGGCGTCGTAGATGCGCTCGAGTCGCACCCGGACGCTCTCCGGATCCGTGTCGTAGGGCTGACCGCCGCCGCCGATGCAGCCACCGGGACAGGTCATCACCTCGATGAAGTGCAGGTTCGAATTGCCCTTCTTCAAGGGATCGAGCATCGGCTGCAAGCGGCCGATGCCGTTGACGATCCCGAAGTTCAGGGTCGTGCCGGCCACATCGATAGAGAAGCTCTTGACCCCTTCGAGGCCGCGGGCTTCTTCAATCTTGAAGCCGCCCTTGAGCTCGGTACCGGTGAGCATCTTGTGCGCTGTCCGGATGGCCGCCTCCATGACGCCGCCGGTACCGCCGAACAAGCGACCAGCGCCGCTGGCCGACGAGAACGGCGGATCCAGCGTGCCTTGATCGGTCATCTCGTTGATGTCGATGCCGAAGCGGGTCATGAGCTGTTCAATCTCGCGCGTGGTTAGCACGAAGTCGACGTCGCCGAGCGTACTGGCTTCGACCTTCTTCGCCGTGCACGGCATGAACGAGACGCACACCAGACGCTTGCCGCCGAGATCGCGGAACTTGGGGTACGTGTCCTTGATAAGCGCCGCCGCCATCTGCTGCGGGGACTTGCAGGTGGACAGGTTCGGGATGAGGTCGGGGCGATGCTTCTCGACGAACTCGATCCACCCCGGCGAGCAGCTCGTGAACATCGGCAGCGGACCGCCGGTCTGCACGCGCTTGATGAGCTCGGACACCTCCTCCATGATGGTGAGGTCGGCGGCAAAGCCCGTGTCGAACACGGCGCCGAAGCCGATGCGCTTGAGGGCGGCAGCCAAGCGCAGCAGCATGGTCTTCACCGAGCTGGCCTGCGCCTTCTCCATCAGCGTCGCGGGAACCGCGGGCGCGATCTGGGCGACGACGATGGTGTTCGGATCTCCGAGCGCCTTCACCACACCCTCGACCTGGTTCTTCTCCATGAGGGCCGCAGTCGGGCAGACGCGCGTGCACTGACCACAGAAGATGCAGGTCGACACGTTGATGCCGTCGTGGAAGCCCGGCCCCACGTGGGTCTTGATGCCGCGATCGATGAAGTCGATGGCGCCGATGCCCTGCACCTGATGACAGACCGCCACGCAGCGACCGCACAGGACGCACTTGTTGGGGTCACGCACCATGGCCGGCGACGACAGATCGATGGGGTGGTTCTTCTTCAGTCCCCGGTAGCGACGCTCGCGCACGCCCAACTCGCTGGCGATCTGGGCGAGGTCACAATTCTGATTGCGTTCGCAGACCAGGCAGTCGTTGGGGTGGTTGGCGATGAGCAACTCGGTAATATTGCGCCGAACTGCTTGCACACGGGGCGAACGCGTCTTGATCTTCTGACCGTCTTTGGCTTCCAGGGTGCAGCTCGTCTGCAACCTTGGCGCGCCCTCGACCTCGACCAGACACATGCGGCAGGCCGCGTCCGACTTGCACGCCCAATCGAGGGCGCACAGGTGTGGGATCGCGATGCCAGCCCGGCCAGCGGCCGCAAGCACCGTCTCGCCGGGGGTAAATTCAACTTCTTTGCCGTCGATAACGAGACTCATACGGAAGCCCTCTCTTCTTCCCCCGCTTGAACGAGGTGGATGGAATGCTTAGGACACGCGGTCACGCAGGTGCCGCAGCCGATGCAACGGTCGACGATGATGTAGTGCGCTTGCTTGCGCTCGCCGACGATCGCGTTGCTGGGACAGGATTTTTTGCAAATGAGGCAGCCGATGCAGGTCGCGTTGTCGACCTCGTACACCGCCAGGCCTTGGCACTGCCCGGCCGGGCAGCGTTGGTCGATGACGTGCGCTTCGTACTCGTTGCGGAAGTAGCGAAGCGTCGACAGCACCGGATTGGCCGCGGTCTGGCCGAGGCCGCACAGCGAGGCTTCCTTCACCGTGGAGGCGAGCTCTTCAATGTGCAGAACGCCGCGGATGCGCTCGAGGCGCCTCTCTTCGTCACCGACGGGACGCTCGGTGATCGAAGTGAGAATCTCGAGCATGCGGGTGGTTCCTTCGCGACACGGGGTGCACTTGCCGCACGATTCATTGCGGATGAACTCCATGAAGAAACGAGCCACGTCGACCATACAGGTCCGCTCGTCCATCACGACCATACCGCCCGAGCCCATCATGGCGCCGAGCTCAATCAGCGTACCGTAGTCGGTCGGGGTGTCGAAGTAGTCGCTCGGGACGCAGCCGCCCGAGGGACCGCCCATCTGCACGGCCTTGATCTTGTGACCGGGCAACGCGCCGCCGCCGATGTCCTCGACGATGGTGCGCAGCTTGATGCCGACGGGAACCTCCACGAGTCCCGTGTTCTGGATGGTGCCCGATAGCGCGAACACCTTGGTGCCAGCCGCCTTGCCAATGCCGAGATCCTGGAAGTACTGAGCGCCACGGTCGATGATGACCGGAACATTGGCCAGCGTCTCGACGTTGTTAAGCACCGTCGGTTTGCCGTGTAGGCCGGCGATGGCGGGATACGGCGGGCGAGGACGCGGCATTCCACGGCCGCCCTCGATGCTGGCCAGGATCGCGGTCTCTTCACCGCAAACGAACGCGCCCGCGCCCTGCTTGATGGTGATGTCGAACGAGAACAGGCTGCCGAGGATGTTGTTGCCGAGCAAGCCCACGCGACGAAGCTGCGCAATGGCCTGCGTAAGACGCTCGATGGCGAGCGGGTACTCGGCGCGGCAGTAGATGTAGCCCTTGCTGGCGCCGATGGCGTAGGCAGCGATCAGCATCCCCTCGATCACGAAGAATGGATCGCTTTCCAGAACTGCGCGATCCATGAACGCGCCGGGGTCGCCTTCGTCGGCGTTGCAGATGAGGTACTTCTGCGCGCGGGGCGTCTGGCGAGCGATGTTCCACTTCTGACCGGTGGGGAAACCTGCGCCGCCGCGGCCGCGCAGACCCGACGCGAGAACCTCGTTGCAGACCTCTTCGGGGGTCATGTTGCACAAGGCGCGCGCTGCCGACTTGAAGGCGCCGGCGGCGAGTGCCGCGTCGAGGTTGCCGGGGTCGACGATACCGGCGTTGCGAAGCACGACCTTCACTTGACGCTTGAAAAAGTCGGTGCTGTTGATCTCCGGAATGTCCGACCAATTCGGGCCGGCTTCACCGTGGCGCGCGTAGAGGAAGGTGTTGCGCAGGTTCTTCTTGACGAAGACCTCGTCGAGGAGCTGGTCGATGTTGCCCAGATTGATGTCGGCATACGCGATGCGCGGGCTGTCGGGCATTTGCACGTCGACGAACAGCTCACGCTGGCAGTAACCCACGCAACCAGTCTCGATGATCTCGGCCGCGACCTTGTTCTGCGCTAGGAATTCGACGATACGGGCGATGACCTTGGTCGATCCGTTGGCGCGGCCGCAGGTTCCGGCGCCGACGAAGATCAGCGTGCCCTCGCCGCCGCGACGGACCTTGGCCAGCAAGGCCTGCCGGGACTTCGAGCAAGCGTCGTCCTGGTGGCAAATGGGGCCTTCGGAAATGCACTTGATGAGGTCACGACACGGGCTGCCCGGACGGTGCGTGCAGCGATCGCAACAGGGAGCGATGAGGCTACTTGTCCGCATGGGCCGCTCCTTCCGCAACGGTGTCGAGGAGACGGTCCAGCTTCTCGACATCGAGATGGCCGTAGAACTCGCCATCCAGCTTGATGACGGGGGCGATCGAGCAAGCCCCGAGGCAAGCCACCGTGATGACGGTGAACTTATCGTCGGGGGAGTTGCCATTCGGCTTCAGGTCCAGCTTGCGCTGCAGGTGCTGCGCGAGCTTCAGGCTCTGTTTCACGTGGCAGGCAGTGCCCCGGCACACCTCGATGACGTGCGTGCCCTTCGGGGCAAAACGAAACTGGTTGTAGAAGGTCGCCACGCCGTAAACGCGGCTCTCGGGGACGCCTGTCGCTTCGGCCACTTTGGACATGGCAGATCGCGAGACATAACCTTCTTTCGCCTGAATCTCTTGCAAGATGGGGATGAGGTGCTCTTTGCAGAGCTCTTCATGTCCCGCAATGATTTGATCCACGTGACACATACTGCTTACCTCGG
>Ga0302323_100001009_pt1 | contig 22807 bp, 18 predicted proteins | sample Fen_T0_3_FD_201950 | JGI IMG/M metagenome (GOLD analysis project Ga0302323, IMG submission 201950) | Peat permafrost microbial communities from Stordalen Mire near Abisko, Sweden - Fen_T0_3 | ecosystem: Environmental > Terrestrial > Soil > Wetlands > Permafrost | place: Sweden: Abisko... | reverse complement strand
GGCGTCACCCTGACCTCCTTCCGGGCAGGATCGCGGCCATGCGGCGTTTCCATTTTCGGGCCAGCACAGCACCGAGCGAGTCACGGCCCTTGCCTGGCAGCAGCTCGACGTAGTCCTCGCCGACGCGCGCGATCGCCATGGGATCGCTGCCGGACAGCGAGATGGGCATGTCGCCTATTTTGCCGCAAAACGCCAGACGATAGCCGGTCTCGCTGGCCAGGTTGCGGGCCGTTGGACCGAAGGCATGCCAGGGAAAGCAGAGTTGCTGCGTCTCGCGGCCTAGTCGCTTCGCAATGACCGTGCGCGCCAGCGCCAGCTCTCGACGAACCGCGGCTCGGTGTTCCTCACGTGTCTCGATCCGGCCGGGAATCGGGCGTCTTCCAAAGCGCCGCCGCAGCTCCCGCTGACCCGCTGGACTGCGGAAGAGCGCGTCGCCTGCTTCGGCTGCCAGGGCGCGACAGTCGCCTCGGATGGCCGGGTCCTCCTGGAAACGCAGTGCTTCCGTGAGACGGGGCTGCGACCGGAGCAGCGGCGTGCCGAGCGCCACATCTGGCGCGAAGAGGTCCTGATCGGCCTCGCGCACGAGCGGCACGTCGAGCGGACCATAACCGGTGCGCAGGTTGGGGCTCACAAAGCCGTCGAGCCGCGCTGCGGTGTGGACCAGCGCGTGCGAGTAGCTGTGACTCTCGACGTCGATCAGCCCAGTGCGGGCCAGGTCGTCAAGCTCCTCCCAGGTCAGGAGTGCGTCCGGACCCTGTTCGCGTGCGAGCAACGCCTCGGCAGCCACGCCGCCAGCGCTGACGTCTTCCCAGGTCGGCGGCAGCCCGCCGGGTCGCGAAGTGATGCGTCCGGGAATCACGAAGACGATACCTTTCATTCCGTGGCGACGCATGATCGGCAGTCCGACGGTGCGCAGACTGCTGCGACCGTCGTCGAATGTCAGAACGACTGCCCGCTCCGGCGCAGGACGCTCACCCGCGAGCACGGTGGCATACTCGACCGCGGAGAGAGTGACGTAGCTGTTGCGCGCCAGGTGCTCGATCTTTTCCCGGAAGGACCGAGGCTCGAGACTGTGGAAGCAGAAGACCGGAACGTGGCCGCGCGGTAGTGGTCCGCCTGTGACGAACGGCGGATAGCGCCGGAGCAAGAGGTCGCGCGCCACCGCGACCATCTCCCAGGCATGGCGGCCAGGTCCATGGCGCAGCATGCCCTATCCCGCCCTGTGCGGCGGCTGCGCGGCCAGCTCGTCGTAGACCGTCTCGATCTGGGCCACACAGCTGGCGATGTCGTAGCGCAGCGACGCTTGCCTGGCGCCATCGCCGAGCGTCCTGCGCAATGCGTCATTCGCGAGTACGCGCTCGAGCGCCGCGGCCAGGGCGTCGTCATCCTGCGGCGGGACGAGCAGGCCCGTGATGCCTTCGACGAGCACCTCGCGGCAGCCGTCGACTGCCGTGGAAACGATCGGCCGGCCCGCTGCCATGGCCTCGAAAAGTACGAGCGGCGTGCCCTCGTACGTCGAGGAGATGCACAGCACGTCGATGGCGGCCAGGACGGCAGGGATATCCGAGCGATGGCCCGCGAAGACTACGCGCTCGGCGATCCCGAGGGTGGAAGCCTGTGCCTGGAGGGCTGCCATCAAGTCGCCGTCTCCGACGATGAGCAGACGGGCACGGGCGTCTTTGGCGAGCACCCGCGCCGCAGCGGTCAGTAGATGGCGGTGTGCCTTCTGCGCGTTCAGTCGGCCGATCGATCCGATGACAAGCGCGTCCGGCGGCAGTCCCAGCGCGGCGCGCAGCGCGCGACTGGCGCCAGGGTCTGGCTGACCGAACTCACGGAGCGGCGCGCCGTTGAAGATGACGCGCACACGGTCGGCCGGCACGTGCCGTTTGCGCACCAGGAAGTCGGCCGTGGACGCGCTCACAGCGATGGCGCGATCGGTCAGGCGCGCAAGTAGGCGATCGGCGAAACCTTGGTAGGCCGGCATGTGCGGATCGGCGAAGTGCTCGTGGAGCACCAGCGATGCCCCGGTGAGGCGCGCAGCGACTCGGCCGAAGTCCGCTGCGGCATAGCCGTGCACGTGGATGATGCGTGCGCCCTGTCGTCGGATCAGGCGCAGCAGGTCGGTCAGGATGCGCGGATCAAAGGGGCCGCGGCGCAGGTAAGTGAGCGGGATGCCCTGGGCCTCGAGTGCGGCCGAGCCAGGCTCACGGGACTTGAGCCCGCAAAGAGCGACCTCGAAGCGCGCGTCAAAGCGTGGGAACCACCATTCGAACAGGCGCGAGACGCCGTGCGTACTCGATCCTGCGACGCCGAACTTGTCGCAGACGTGTAGGACGCGCGTGGGCATTCTAGGTGGACTCGCGCGATGCCGGAGCAGACTCGGAGCTGCGGCCGCGAGACGTCCACACGACCGCCCCCGAAAGCGAGAGCAGAACGACCAGGCTGGCACCCACGAGGCTGAAAGCTAGGGCGTTCTCCTTGGACAACCCGACATGGGCAAAGTACAGGATGAAGACGCTTTCGCGGATGCCCCAGCCGTTGAAGGAGATCGGCACGCTCTGAATAAGCCCACACAGCGGCACCATCAAGAACGTCGCGCCGAGGGCCAGCGGCACGTCCAGAGCGCGGGCGATGCAGAAGAAATAGAACACGACGAGCGACTGCAGGGCCACACTGCCGAGAAACGCCAGCCACACCACGCCGATCTCCTGGCGATACACATGGACCGCGGACTGCACGGTCTCGAAGCGTTCCTGCGCCCACGGCATTCGGTTCAGCCCGCTGATCGCCATCCAGCGCCGGACGATGCCGGGGCGGAAGAAGACGTACGCCATGGCGCCAAACAGGCCGCCTAGGCCGAGCACCACGAAGTGCGCCCCGGGCAGGGCGCGCAGCGCTGACCCACCCAGCACGTACGCCACGGCCGCGAGGAAGTAGAGCGCTCCGAAGCCGACGATGCGGTCGATGGCCACCACGGCCAGCGAGCTCGTGAGGGAGCCCGTGAGTTGCTTGCCGTCGCGCACGCGGATGAGATCGCCACCGATGTTGCTCGGCAGAAAGTTATTGAAGAACGTGGCCACGAGGTACGAAGCAGAGAGCTGGCCGAGCGGCGCAGGGTAGCCTTGGGCCTTGAGCAGGAGCTGCCAGCGCCAGATCGAGATACCCAGCAGCACCACGTACAGCGCGGCGGCCAGAGCGAGGAGCAGAGGGTCGCCTGCGCGCACGCGGCGGAGCAGGGCAGAGGCATCGCTGGTCGAGACGAGGTAGACCAAGAGTACGATGCTGACAGCGAGCTTTGCGAGTAGCAGGGCTGATTTTCGAATGGTCTTCACAGGAAAGCGCTCTTCGGCAAGGGGCGTGTCTCAGTGGTCGGCGTCGCTCTGCGTGCGCCGTATGGTTCGCTCGCTGAGCAGTTGCGCCGCAGGTTGGACGATCGGTACGCTCAGCAGGCATGCTACAGTAGCCTGCGCTAGCCGGTCAAACGCGATCACCCATGACTCTAGACCAAGAACCGGGCCCAGCTGCCCGCACCCCGATCGGCGTCCAGGACGCCATGGGCGACGGACGTAAGTCCTCGCTCGCCAAGTACCAAGACCTGATCGTTGGCGATCGGAGCCTTGGACGCTTCGTGCTGCACGAGGCGGTGATACTCCTGACGTCCTGGGTACCCGGCGCCCTGGGCTTGGCGTTGCGCAAGTTGGCGTATCCGTTGTTGCTCGGCTCGGTCGGCCGAGGCGTCGTTTTTGGCGAGGGCGTCGTGCTGCGGCATCCGGCCAAAATACGCATCGGGGACGGCACGGTCATCGACGACCACGTCGTGCTGGATGCCAAGGGCACCTCGAATCGCGGCATCACGTTGGGTAGCGGCGTCTTCCTCGGTCGCAACACCATTCTTTCCTGCAAGGATGGCGACATCGAGCTGGGTGACAATGTAAACATCGGCTTCAACTCGGAGATCTTCTCGGGCTCGCGCGTGACGGTGGGGGCGCATGGCCTCTTTGCCGCCTACACCTACTTGGTCGGGGGTGGGCACGAGTTCGGGCGCCTGGATGTGCCGGTGATCGAGCAGGAGCGCGTGTCTCGGGGGATCACGGTGGGAGAGAACGTCTGGCTCGGTACCGGCGTGAAGGTCCTGGACGGCATCTCGATCGGGCGCGACGTCGTGGTCGGCGCTGGCGCGCTCGTGACCAAGGACCTGCCGGACGGAGTCGTGGCTGCGGGGATGCCTGCTCGCGTAGTGCGGCACCGCTCCCGTGAGGCCGAGGCGGCAGGCTGATGCGCGTCCTGGTGGTCACGTCAGCGGCCCTCTTCGTGCGCGGTGGGCACATGGTGATCGCCGAGGAGACGGTCGCGGCGCTCAGGCGCGCCGGGCACGAGGCCGACCTGTTTGTCACGCCTCAAAACCGCTTCGGGCGCCAGGTCTCTGCCTATCTGGCGACGTGGCTGAGCGACGTCGGCCTGACTGCCGATGGTCAGGCCATCGACCGCGTCGTCTCTTTCCGCTTCCCGTCGTATGCCGTCCGGCACTCGCATCACGTGTGCTGGCTGAACCACCGCATGCGCGAGTACTACGACCTCTGGGAGGCGTTTGCTGCTCGTCTTACGCCGCTCGGGCGATTGAAGGAAGGCGTGCGGCGGCAGATCTTCCACTTCCTAGACGGTCGACTCCTTCGGCGGCCAGGGGTGAGGGTCGTAGCCCAGTCGCGCACGATCCAGTCGCGGCTGTTGCGCCTTGGCGGTATCCGGAGCGAGGTGCTCTATCCGCCGGCGCCGGCGTTCGCTTACCGGACGGACGGCTATGGCGATTACATCTTCGCGATCTCGCGTTTGGACCCTCTCAAGCGGCTCGATCTCCTGGTCGAGGCAGCCGCGTTGGTCAAGCACCAAGGTCTGCGGGTCAAGATAGCCGGCAGTGGCCCGGACGAGGCGCGGTTGCGCGGGCGGGTCCGCGAGCTCGGCATCGAGGACCGAGTGGAGCTGCTTGGAAAAATCCCCGACGATGAGATGATCGATCACCTCGCTCGCTGTCGCGCGGTCTTCTTCGCCCCTCGAGATGAAGACTACGGGCTGGTCACTCTGCAGGCCTTTCGCTCCGGAAAGGCCGTTGTGACCGCCACCGACAGTGGCGGCCCGACCGAGTTGGTCGAGGACGGGCGCAACGGCTACGTCGCCCCCCCAGATCCTCGGGCCATGGCAGCTTGCTTGGATCGCCTAGCCCAGGACGAATCTCTCGCATCCACGATGGGCCATCAAGGCCTGGCCGACGCCCAACGCCACTCCTGGGACTCTGTCGTGGCTGAGCTGGTGCGCCTCTAGCGCGATCCTGTCCGCGGGCCCTGCTATGCCCGCAAATCGTTGACATAGGACCGCCTAAGGTCTATCTTCAACTTTCGGAAGTCGCGCTGAGGGCGTCCGGATCCTTGCGGAGGGCTGGATGGGCAAGAAGATACTACTGGCTGACGACAGCATCACGATCCAGAAGGTCATCGAGTTGACGTTCTCCGACGAGGACTTCGAGGTGGTGACTGTCGGCAACGGCCGCCTGGCAATCGAGCGCATCCCAGAGGTGCAACCGGACATCGTGCTCTGCGACATCATCATGCCCGAAAAGGACGGATACGAGGTCTGCGAGTTCGTCAAGAACCATCCCGCGTTCGCTCACGTGCCCGTGCTCTTACTGACAGGTGCCTTCGAGCCGTTCGACCAGGAACGTGCCGCACGCGTCGGAAGCAACGGCCATTTGGCCAAGCCGTTCGAACCGCAGACGCTAATAGCCAAGGTCAAGGAACTGCTGAGCGAGCCGAAGCGGGCAGCGGCCGCGCCTGTCGCGAGTGCCGCAGCGTCTGCCGGCACCTCGAAACCGGCTCCGTCTGTCGTCAGCGTGCCGACCAGGGCGCCTGCCCCGGCGGTCGCACCGGCGGCCCCGAAGCCGTCGCCGCTGCCGGCCGCAGCTGCGGTGGCAGCGCCACCTGTTGCGGTGGTTGCGGACGAGAGCGAGGTGACGTTCATCCCGGAGGAGCCTTTCGGCGCAGGTCCGGGAGCGGCTCCGGCAGCGAATGCAGGAGCGTCTACCGGCGCCGACCGCGTTGCGAGCGGCGAGTTCTACGGCGAGATCGAAGAGCAGGCCGTGGAGATGCAGGAGATCGAGCCGGAGTTCAGCCAGGAGTCGATCTACACCACCGAGCCGGAGAGCCCGCGTGTCGAGGCTGCTCCAGTCGAGAGCGCTGGAGCCGGTGACAGACCAGCGCCCCGAGCCGGAGCGTCTTGGGCGCAGTCCACCGTGGAGGTCTCGTGGGAGGATCGCGCGCACCTTCGGAGCGACGCGGCCGAGGTGTTTGAGGAAGCGCCGGTATTCGATGAAGTGATCGAGGCCGACACGAGCGCTGTGGACGCCCCGTCGATTCAGGCAGCGCAGCCGTCGGCTGAGCCTGAGTCGATACCGCCGATGCTGCTCGAGTACGAACCGGCGTCTGTGCCACCGTCGCCCCTCAAGCCGTCCGTTTACCCACCGATCCCAACGCCGGCACCGCCGCGCGTGGTGCCGCAGGTGTCGGCCGCCGACTTCCTCGAGGAGCAGGCCATGACCTTCGAGGCGGACGACCTGGCCCCGCGTGCCTCGGCATCCTCAGGAGTGTCGGTCCGCGCGGCAGCACCCCCACTCGCGGAAGAGGTCTCGTTTGCCGACGTGGCAGCAGCGATGGCGCCTGCGCCCAAGGACGAGCTCTCGCGCGGAAAGGGCCCGTCAGTAGCCGCCGAGGTTCCGATCCCGACGGAGATGGTGGCGCAGATCGCGCAGCGCGTCGTGGGACAGCTCTCCGAAAAGGTCATCCGCGAGGTCGCCTGGGAGATCCTGCCTGATCTGGCGGAAGCGATGATCAAGAAAGAGATCGACCGCCTGACTGCCGAGCTGAAGGAGCCGTAGACACGGAAATCTGAGGTTCTCGGCCCCGTCTCGGGGGCGGGCTGCGTAGGTCTTTCCCGCCGAGATGCGGGCCTTTGTGTTCTCTCCAAGCCATGAGCAAACAAGAACTCGCAAAGGCGTACGAGCCGCGCGACGTCGAGGCGCGCTGGAACCGCGCTTGGGAAGAGCGCGGGTACTACAGGGCCGATCCTGCGTCCGATCGGGGGCGCTTCGCCATGGTGATCCCGCCGCCCAACGTCACGGGCTCGCTGCACATCGGGCACGCCTTTGCCTTCACGCTGCAGGACGTGATCGTGCGCTGGAAGCGCATGTGCGGCTTCGACGTGCTCTGGCTGCCCGGTCTCGATCACGCCGGCATCGCGACGCAGACGGTGGTCGAGCGCCAGCTCGCGAAAGAGGGCCTCAAGAAGGAAGACCTGGGGCGCGAGGCGTTCGAGGCGCGCATCTGGAAGTGGAAAGAGGAGAGCGGCGGCACCATCACGCGCCAGCTGCGCCTGATGGGTTTCTCGCTCGACTGGACGCGCGAGCGCTTCACCCTGGATGCCATGCTCTCCAAGGCCGTGCGCGAGGTGTTCGTCTCGCTCTACGAACAAGGTTTGATCTACCGCGGGCAGTACATCGTGAACTGGTGCCCGCGCTGTGTGACCGCGCTCTCCGACCTCGAGGTCGAGACACTGCCGCAGAATGGCCACCTCTGGCACATCCGCTATCGCGCAGAAGGAGGCGGCGAGGGGATCGTCGTGGCCACTACGCGGCCTGAGACGCTGCTCGGCGACACGGCAGTGGCGGTGCACCCTGACGACGAACGCTTTCGCAAGCTCATCGGCAAGAAGCTCGTGCTGCCAGTGCTCGGGCGCCTGATCCCAGTCGTAGCCGATCCGTTCGTGGACCGCGAGTTTGGCACTGGCGCTGTCAAGGTGACGCCGGCGCACGATCCGAACGACTTCCTGGCCGGCCAGCGCCTCGGGCTGGCGTCGATCAACATCCTGGACGAGCGCGGCATCTTGAACGAGAACGCTGGACCGTACGCAGGTCAAGAGCGCTTTGCGGCGCGCAAAGGCATCGTTGCCCAGCTCGACGAGGAAGGGCTTCTGATCAAGACCCAGCCCTATCAGGTCCCGCTCGGCCATTGCCAGCGCTGCCACACGGTCGTCGAGCCGCGGCTTTCCTGGCAGTGGTTCGTCAAGACCAAGCCGCTGGCTGAGCCGGCCATAGCAGCTGTCGAAGACGGCCGCATCGTCTTCAACCCGGAGAGCTGGAGCAAGACCTACTTCGAATGGATGCGCAACATCCGCGACTGGTGCATCAGTCGCCAGCTCTGGTGGGGCCACCGCATCCCGGCCTGGACGTGCGGCGCCTGCAAAGAGATCGTGGTCGCGCGCCAAGACCCAAAGACCTGCGCCAAGTGCGGGGCCGCGGATCTCAAACAAGAGACCGACGTGCTCGACACCTGGTTCTCCTCAGCGCTCTTTCCGTTCTCGACCATGGGTTGGCCTGACAAGACCGCTGATCTGGCGCGCTACTACCCGAACGACGTGATGATGACCGGCTTTGACATCATCTTCTTCTGGGTCGCACGCATGGTCATGATGGGCATGCACTTCATGGGCGAGGTGCCGTTCAAGCAGATCTTCATCAACGGTCTCGTCCGCGACGAAAAGGGCGAGAAGATGTCGAAGATCAAGGGCAACTCCGTCGACCCGCTGGAGTTGATCGAGGAGCACGGCACCGACGCGCTACGCTTCACGCTCGCTGCCCTGGCGGCACCTGGCACGGATCCGTCGCTCTCGATGGCTCGTTTGCAGGGTTACCAGGCATTTGCCAACAAGCTCTGGAATGCCTCGCGCTTCGTGCTCATGAACCTCGAAGCCGGGGAAGTGGCGAAGAGCTACGACATCGCAACGTTGCCGCTGCCCAGTCGCTGGATCCTGGGCGAGCTGCGAGGCGTGGTCGGCTCCGTCAAGCCGCAGCTAGAGGAGTTCAGGTTCGACCTGGTCGCCAATGCGCTCTACCACTTCATCTGGGATCAGTTCTGCGATTGGTATCTCGAGATCTCGAAGACCTACCTCGCAGATCCTGAGCGGGCGCCAGAGACACGCGCGGTGTTGCTGAACGTGCTGGAGACGTCCTTGCGACTGCTGCACCCGATCATGCCGTTCATCACCGAGGAAATCTGGCAGCGCCTGCCGCACGCAGGCGAGTCGATCATGGTCGCGCCGTACCCGGTTGCCGACGACATCCCGGCCGCCCCGGCGGCTTCAGAAATCGTGATGAACGAGCTCTTCGCGCTCGTCACCGCGCTCGTCACCGGTATCAGGACGTGGCGGGCGGAGAGCGGCCTCGACCCCAAGCGCAAGGTCGATGCCACCATCGCCGCCGGTAACCTGAGCGATCACGTCCGGGAGAACGCCGAATGGATCCGGAGCCTGGCGCGCATCAATCGTCTCGAGATCGTGCGCGAGAGCCCGGCGGACACGACGGGTACGATCAAGCTGCACATCGAAGCCTGGGAGGTTCACATCTCCACGGCCGGCCTGTTTGACGTGGCTGCCGAAAAGACGCGCCTGACCAAGGAGCGGCTCAAGATTGATCAGGAGATCGAGGGACTCAAGCGCAAGCTCGACAACCCGAATTTCGTCGAGCGCGCCAAGCCCGAGGTCGTTGCCGAGAGCCGCGAGCGTGTGGCAGCGCTTTCGACTCGCCGCGAGAAGATCGAGGCCACGCTCGCGGATCTGATGGGCGGAGCGTAGGTCCGCTGGTCGCAGAGTCCGCGCTGAGAGCTAGTGTCGGCCCGGGCGTTGGCCGTAGTAGGCGCCGGCGCCGTGCTTGCGCAGGAAGTGCTTGTCGAGCAGCAGCGGCTGCATCGATCTCGCCCGCGGCGCGATGCGCAGCGTCTCGCTCGCCATACGCGCGATCTGCTCGAGGACGTCGGCGTTCTCGACAGCTTCCCGAGGCGTCGCGCCCCAGGCAAATGGGCCATGGCTCGCGACGAGCACGGCGGCTGAGTCGAGGGGGTCGCGTCGACCCACGCATTCGACAATCACGCGGCCGGTGGTGTGCTCATACTCGCCCTTGATTTCCGTGGGCCTGAGCAGCCGCGTGCAGCGCACCGGGCCGTGGAAATGGTCCGCGTGCGTTGTGCCCAGGGCTGGGATGTCCCGTTTTGCCTGGGCCCAGGCCGTGGCATAGAGGCTGTGCGTGTGCACGATGCCGCCGATCGCACCAAAGGAACGGTACAGCTCCAGGTGCGTCGGCGTGTCTGAGCTGGGTCGATGCCGGCCTTCGACGACCTGACCATCAGCGAGCGAGACAACAGCCATGTCGTCCGGCTGCATCACATCGTAGGCAAGCCCAGACGGCTTGATCACCACCAACCCGTGCCCCCGGTCAATGCCGCTGACGTTGCCCCACGTGCCTTTGACCAACCCTCGGCGCACCAACTCCTGGTTGGCCTCGAAGACCGCTTTCTTGAGATCGCCGAGCATCAGAGATCGTCGCGGGCCTGAGTGCGGATCGCCAAGAGGTCCTTCATGACGTTCGCTGTGGCCCCGCTGCTGGTGCCGAATGCGTCGTGGAGCTGCTTGTACAGGGGATAGATCTGCCGATAGACCTGATTTGCCGACGGCTGAGGGCGGAAACTCTTCGGCTTGAGTCCGGTCATGGCCTTTTGCGCCGTGGCAAAGTCCATGTGGCCACCGGCCGCGCTGCCAGCTGCGACCGCGCCAGCGATCGCCGCTCCCAGGGCGCAGGTCTGGCTGGAGCGCGAGACCTTGATCGGCCGGCCGAGCACGTCGGCGTAGATCTGCATCACAACGGGATTCTTCTCAGCGATGCCACCGCAGGCCACGACCTCGTGGATGGCGACACCGTATTCCTCGAACCGATTGATGATCGTAAGAGCGCCAAAGGCCGTGGCCTCGATCAGGGCGCGGTAGATCTCGGCTGGCGTCGTGTAGAGCGTCTGGCCCAGTAGCAGGCCCGTGAGCCGTTGGTCGACCAAAATCGTGCGATTTCCGTTGTTCCAGTCAAGGGCCAGAAGACCCGAGGCGCCAGGCTTGATGCGCGCGGCGGCCGCGCTCAGGCGTTCGTGCGATCCCTCTTTTGCGCCGCCGGGCTGCACGTAGTTGACGAACCAGTTGAAGATATCGCCCACGGCTGATTGGCCAGCCTCGAGACCGTAGTAGCCCGGCAAGACGCTGCCAGGCACGATCCCGCACAGGCCTGGCACGTCTGCGAGCGGGCGACCGAGCGGAGCAACGGTGATGTCGCAGGTGCTCGTGCCGATGATCTTGACCAGCGTGCCAGGTGCCACGCCAGCGCCGATAGCGCCGAGGTGTGCGTCGAACGCACCGACTGCCACAGGGATGCCTGCCGGAAGGCCGGTGCGACGGGCCCACGAAGGCGTCAGGCCGCCCACGGCTCGATCGACCGTGTCAGCCTTTGCCCGCAGACGGTCGCGCAGGCGAGCCAGCTTGGGATCGAGCTCGCCCAAGAACTCGGCCGCCGGGTATCCGCCCCAGGCATCGTTGTACAGGGCCTTGTGCCCGGCCGCGCACACTCCGACCCGCAGCCGCTCAGGCGACTCTGTGCCCGTCAGCATGGCCGGAATCCAGTCCGCGATCTCGACCCACAGGTGGGCGGCATCGAAAACTTCGGGTGCCGTACGCAGGCAGTGGAGGATCTTGCTGAAGAACCACTCGCTCGAGTACACGCCGCCGCACTTGGCCAGGTACTCCGGGTGTCTCTTCTGCGCCAAGGCCGTGATCTCGGCCGCCTCGACCACACCGGTGTGGTCCTTCCACAGCCACGCGAGGGCCGCAGGGTTTCTGATGAAGGGTTTGCCAAAAGCCAGCGGCAGACCGGCATCATCGACCGGCAGCGGCGTGCTGCCTGTGGTGTCCACGCCGATGCCGATGACCTGATCCGGCCGAAAGCCCTTCTTCGCGCGGCGCGCCTGCGCCAAAGCCTTGCGAATCGTGAGCTCAGCGCCTTCGAGATAGTCGGCCGGATGTTGGCGTGCCAAGTTGGGGTCTGCCGACAGCACGACGCCCTGCGTGCCGTGGCGGTAGCCGTAGACAGCCGTGGCGATCTCCCGGCCGTTGGCGACGTCGACCAGGAGCGCGCGTACGGAGTTGGTGCCGTAGTCAAGACCGATGGAGTAGCGTGCCATGCTCAGGGTCCTTGCTGCGCTCAGCGCGATGGGAACGGATTCTCATTCGCGACGCGTACCATGTCAGTTAGCGCGCCACAGTGGAGAAGCGAAAGACCGTCGTCGTCTTGTATGTCTCGCCCGGCTTGAGCACGGTCGACGGGAAGCTTGGCTGGTTCGGGGAGTCTGGGAAGTGCTGCGTCTCCAGGCACAGGCCGGAGCGCCGCGCGTAGACCTTCCCACCCTTGCCGGTGATGGAACCGTCGAGGAAGTTCCCGGAGTAGAACTGTAGTCCTGGTTCAGTGGTCAGGACCTCCATCACGCGGCCTGTCTTTGGGCTGGTCAGCTTGGCAGCCAGCGAGAGGCCGGCGCCCGTGCGGTTCAGCACCCAGTTGTGATCGTAGCCGCCGCCGTTCTTGAGCTGCTCGTCCTGGTTGTTGATGCGCGCGCCGATGGCCGTGGGCTGCGTGAAGTCCAAGGGCGTGCCCTTCACTGGCCTGAGCTCACCGGTGGGAATCAGGCCGCGGTCCACTGGTGTGAAGCGGTCGGCGTTGATCAGCAGCTCCTCGCCCAAGATGTCGCCCGAGCCGGCACCGTCCAGGTTGAAGTAGCCATGGTGCGTGATGTTGGCGACGGTCGTCTTGTCGGTCGTAGCGACGTAGTCGATCTTGAGCTTGTTGTCGTCGGTCAGTGTGTAGGTGATCGCGACCGTCAAGTTGCCTGGGTAGCCTTCCTCGCCGTCCTTGCTCAGATAGCGCAGCTCCAGCCCGACGCTTTTCTTGCCGGTGACGGGCGTAGCGCTCCAGAGCACCTTGTCAAAGCCGACGACGCCGCCATGCAGATGGTTCGCATGGTCGTTGCGCGCCAAGGTGTAGGTCTTGCCGTCGAGCGCGAACTGGCCCTTGGCGATGCGGTTGCCGTAGCGGCCAACAATCGCGCCGAAGAAGGGGCTCTTCGCGATGTAGCCGTCGAGGTTGTCGTAGCCCAACACGACGTCGTCGAGATGACCGGCGCGGTCTGGGACGATCAGTGCCACCACGATTGCGCCGTAGTTGGTGATCTTGGCCACCATGCCCTTGCCGTTGGTGAGCGTGAACAGGTCCACGGCCCGGCCGTCCGGCAGTTTGCCGAATGGCGCCTTGTCGATTGCAGGCTTGGCCGCGAGACTCGCGGCAGATCCAAACGCCAGGGCAAACCCCGCGACGGCGACGAGCTTTCGGAACATCGACATGCCTCCTTTTTAGATCCCGGATGCCGCGTTCAGGCGAAGACGACCGCCAGCGGCGCGCGACCTGCCCCCAGATTGGAGGTCGGCGAATGATAACAGGAACGCGTCGGTGAAGCAGCGCAAGCGTTTGCTCTGCTCGGGTCGGCGACCGCGGACGCCGCGGCAGGCGGCAGGTCAGCGTGCAAGGTCTTCTTTTGACGATATCGGCTGCCGTGTGTTAGTTTCGCTCCATAGGTGGGGCGACGCGCTCGTCGCTGTCCAACATCTTGTGGAGGTGGCGTTCTTGGACCTTTACGCATACCGACGGGGCGTCTTGCACTGCGAGGGCGTGCCGCTTCAGAAGATCGCGGACGCAGTCGGCACGCCGACCTACGTCTACAGTCTGGGTACAGTGCTGGGGCACTATCGGCGTCTCGCCGAGGCCTTTGCGGACACGGACTGCCAGATCTACTACTCGGTCAAAGCGAACTCGAGTCTCGCGCTTCTGGCTGCCCTGGCACAGGCCGGCGCAGGCTTCGATATCGTCTCGGCCGGCGAGCTGTACCGCGTGCGCCGCGCAGGCGGCGTCATGGCCAAGACCGTGTTCGCAGGCGTCGGCAAGACCGATGCTGAGATCGCGTCGGCGGTCAAGGCCGGGATCCAGATGTTCAACATGGAGTCGTGGCCCGAGGCCGAACGCCTGAACGCCATCGCACGCCGGCTCGGCAAGAGGGTGCGCGCCGACTTTCGCATCAATCCCGACGTGGACGCGCACACCCACGCGCACATCACGACCGGGCGCAGCGAGAACAAGTTTGGCGTGCCGATCGCCGAGGCGCCGGCGGTCTATGATCGGGCTCGCAAGCTCAGCCACCTGGACCTAGTCGGCGTGCACTTGCACATCGGCTCGCAGATCACCGACGTCGCCCCGTACCAGGCGGCGATTCGCAAGACGCTGGCGCTGGTGAAGACACTGCGCAGCCGTGGGCACGATATGCGCACATTCGACCTCGGTGGCGGCATGGGGATCATCTACGACCGCGAGCGGCCGCGCACAGCGCGCGAGTTCGCCAAGGCCATCCTGCCGCTGCTGCGCGGGCAAGGGCTGAAGCTGCTGCTCGAGCCCGGGCGTTTCATCGTGGGTAACGCCGGCGTCTTGTTGACGCACGTGGTCTACGTGAAACCTGCGGCACGCAAGACCTTCGTGATCGTCGACGCCGGGATGAACGATCTGATTCGACCCACGCTCTACGGCGCGTACCACGCGATCGTGCCGCTGCGTGAACGCGAGGCCAAAGGCGCCAAACGCAAGATCGACGTCGTCGGACCGATCTGCGAGAGCGGGGACTTCCTGGCAAAGGATCGCCTGATGACCCTGCCCAGCGTGGGCCGCTGCCTGGCTGTGCGCTCAGTCGGGGCCTACGGCTTCGTCATGTCCAGCAACTACAACTCGCGCGGCCGCGCGGCAGAGGTGCTGGTGGATGGCAAGCAGTGGCACGTCATTCGACGGCGCGAGTCCTACGCCGATCTCGTGCGGGGCGAGACAGTGCCGCCGGCCGCAGCCGGTCGCGGGAGAGGGCGCCGTGGCTGAGAAGATCCGGTTCCTCAAGATGAGCGGCGCTGGCAACGACTTCGTCGTCATCGACAACCGCGCCGGCATCGTGCCTGAGCCGGCCACCACGTTCGCGGCGCGTGTGTGCGCGCGCCAGGCAGCGGTGGGTGCCGACGGCCTGTTGCTGCTGGAGAAGTCCTCGCGCAAGGACTTCCGCATGCGCTACTTCAACACGGACGGCAGCGAGGCGGAGATGTGTGCCAACGGTGCGCGCTGCATCACGCGCTTCGCTGCGCTGGTGGGGGCTGTCGGCCGCAGCACGGACTTCGAGAACCTGGCCGGTGACTTCCACGCCGCGCTGATCGACGAGGACCGGGTGCGGTTGGACATGACCGAGCCACACTCCCTGCGCCTGGACGTCGAGGTCGAGACGCTCGGCCGTCGCCTCAAGCTGCACAGCCTCAACACCGGCGTGCCGCATGTCGTCCTGCCGTGGGAAGAGTTGGACGACGCGCCGGTGCGGGAGCTCGGCCGGGCGCTGCGCTATCACGAAGCCTTCGCGCCAAAGGGCACCAACGTCAACTTCGTGCGGGTGACCGGGCCTGAGGACATCCAAGTCCGCACGTACGAGCGCGGCGTCGAGGACGAGACCCTGGCCTGCGGCACAGGCTCGGTGGCCTCGGCGATCCTGCTGGCGCGTCTGGGCCGCGTCAAGCCCCCGGTCGCTGTCACCGTGCGCAGTGGCGCGGTGCTGACCGTGCATTTCGAGCTAGACGGCGATTCGGTACGCCACGTGGCGCTCGAGGGGCCAGCGGTCGTGCTCTTCGAGGGCGAGCTGGATCTGGCGGCGTTCGGGTATTGATTTCCCGCCGGGAGGAAGAGGATGAAGTTCGAGCTGGCTGGTCGCCTGTCAAAGCTACCGCCGTATCTCTTCATCGAGATCGACAAGAAGAAGAAGGCTGCGCAGGCTGCCGGTGTGGATCTCGTCGACCTCGGGGTTGGCGATCCAGACCAGCCCACGCCCGCGCGTCTGCTGGCAGAGCTGAGCCGGGCTGCGTCGAATCCCGCCTATCACCAGTATCCGCTGGGAGCGGGATTGCCGGAGTTCCGCAAGGCCGCTGCCGTCTGGCTGGAGCAGCGCTTCGGCGTCATGGTCGATCCGGCCACGCAGGTCTTGGCGCTCATCGGCTCCAAGGAAGGCATCGGTCACCTGCCACTTGCCTTCGTCAACCCGGGTGATCGTGTTCTGTGCCCGGATCCTGGCTACCCGGTCTACCATGCCGGCACGGTCTTTTGCGGCGCTGTGCCGGTCAAAATGCCGCTTCGCGCCGAGAACGACTTTCTCCCTGATTTCGGCAAGATCCCGGCAGCGCAACTCAAGCGCGCGCGCCTGATGTGGCTGAACTATCCCAACAACCCGACCGCAGCCACTGCGCCGCCGTCGTTCTTTTCCGAAGCGGTGCGCTTCTGTAAAAAACATGGCCTGATCCTGGCCCACGACATGGCCTACTCGGAGATCTACTACGACGGCGAGCGGCCACCCAGCATCCTCGAGACTCCTGGCGCGAAGGACGTGGCCGTCGAGTTCCACTCGCTCTCGAAGACGTACAACATGACCGGCTGGCGGGTGGGTTTTGCCGTGGGCCGGCTCGATCTGATCGCCGGCCTAGCCGCGGTCAAGGGCAACCTCGACTCAGGAGTGGTCTCCGCGATCCAAGCCATGGCGATCGAGGCCTTCCGCGCACCCGCAGCGATGACAGAATCGATCCGCAGGGTCTACCAGGCGCGCCGCGACCTATTTGTGCCCGGGCTCCAGACCCTTGGTTTTGACGTGCGCCTGCCAAAGGCCTCCTTCTACGTCTGGGCAAAGGTGCCCAAGGGCAAGAAGAGCGCCGCATTCTGCACAGAGCTGCTCGAGAAGGCTGGCATCGTCGCCACTCCGGGCAACGGTTTCGGCGCCAGTGGCGAGGGCTACTTCCGCATGACGATCACAGCCCCAGAAGAACGGCTCAGACTCGCACTCGACCGCCTCGCGCAGCTCAAGCGGCGTTGAGCCAGCGGCCGAGGGGCAGGCCTACGTCGGTGAGTTGCCGACGGCCGGGTCAGCGGCCGGCGTCTCAGGCGGCAGTGTCCTGTGCGTGTGGTCGCAAAACGGGGGAGTCTGGGTGAGCTTGCAGGCGCAGAGCGAGACTCGGCGAGCCTCCGTGATCTCGAAATCGAGCGGAGTGAACTCGGTGCCCTCGTGCGAGCCGTCGCAGAAGGGCTGCGTGGCTGAGCGGCCGCAGCGGCACCACGAGTAGGTTCCGGGAGCCAGGTCGAGTTTGATGGACTTTCGTCCGGCGATGACAGGTTCGCTCACAAACTAACCCCCCAAGACCTCTCGTATCGCGCCCGCGAGCGAAGGCATGCGGTGCGACCTTCGCTCGCGACCAGCCGCAGCGGGCGAGGCGAGGCCTCGCTCCGGTGGGCGCACGGCCGTGCGCCCCTACTTCACTTGATGCGACCCTCGACAGCCTTCCAGTCGATGTTCTTGAAGAAGGCGCCGATGTAGTCCGCCCGCTTCAGACCGTAGTCGACCATGAAGGCGTGCTCAAAGACGTCGAGGATCAGGAGCGGCGTGCAACCAGCCGGGTGGCCAGCGTCGTGCTCGTTGATCCACTGGTTGAAGAGGCGGCCGGTGACGTTGTCCTGGTAGAGGATCGTCCAGCCGATGCCACGCATCGTGCCCGTGGCCTTGAAGTCCGCTTCCCAGCGCTCGTACGCTCCGAATCCGGCGTCGATGGTCTTGGCGAGCTTGCCGCCCTTTTCGAGGCCAGCCTTGCCGCCGAGGTTGTCGAAGTAGAGCTCGTGCAGGCGCATGCCGTTGAATTCCCAGCCCAGGCGACGCTTCAGCTCGGCAAAGTCCGGCGTGGCCGCCTTGTTGTCCTGCGTCATTTGGCCCAGCGCGTCGAAGACCTTGTTGGTGTTCGTGACGTATCCCTGGTAAAGAGTGAAGTGGTTCTTGAGCAGCGTGTCGCTGAAACCCTCCATCCCGAGTAGTCGCGAGAAGTCCTTTGGCTCATAGTTCGGCATGTTGATCGTCTCCTTTCGCGCTTGGAGCGGCCCGCTTTCACGCGCGTGGATCCGGATCGGCGCGCTGAGCGCTGACCCGAAGAGCACGCCGAGCGAAGTGACAGCTGTCCTGCGCTTCATCCGACACCTTTCGTCAATATTCTACGTGACGCACGCGGCTGGCGGATTCGCAAAGGTGGCGCGACACGCAGGTTTGCTGCGTGTGTCGACGGTCTGGTAGACTCCAACGTTTCGGAGGGGCGATGATCCGGCCGTTTCGAGGAATCCTGCCGACGTTGGGTGCTCGCGCCTATGTCGACGAGTCTGCAATCGTCATCGGCGATGTGGTGATCGGAGAAGACGCGAGCGTCTGGCCAGGCGCCGTCATTCGCGGTGACGTCAACCGCATTCGCATCGGCGCGCGCACGAACGTGCAGGATCTCTGCGTCATGCACGCCGACTTCGGCGATCTCTGGACCGAGGTGGCCGAGGACGTGACGATCGGCCACAGCGCGATCCTGCACGGCTGCCGGGTTGGAGCGCGCTGCCTGATCGGCATGGGCGCCAAGCTGCTCAACGGCGTGCGGGTGGGCGAGGACTGCATCATCGCTGCCGGCGCAGTAGTGCCTGAAGGCACGGAGGTTCCACCGCGCAGCATGGTGATGGGCGTGCCGGGCCGCGTACGGCGGCCGCTCTCGGATGACGAGGTCGCCAATCTGCCACTCGGGGCAGCGCACTACGTCGAGTACAAAGAGCTGCACAGAGCAAAGGCGTGAGCGAGTGATTCAGGCAATCAAAGGAACGCGCGACATCCTGCCGGACGAGACCGGCACGTGGCAGCGCCACGAGCGCGTGGCCCGCGCTGTCTTTGCGCGCTACGGCTACCGCGAGATCCGCACGCCGGTCTTCGAAGAGACCCAGCTTTTCGCGCGCGGCATCGGCAGCGAGACCGACATCGTCTCGAAGGAGATGTACACATTCGAGGATCGCGACGGCGGCTCCCTGACGCTGCGTCCGGAGGCGACGGCCGGGATCGTGCGCGCGGTGATCGAGCACAGCCTGGCCCAATCGGATCCGCTGCTCAAGCTCTACACCATCGGCCCGATGTTCCGGCGCGAGCAGCCGCAGAAGGGGCGCCAGCGGCAGTTCCATCAGATCAACGTCGAGGCCTTTGGCATGTCGCGGCCGTCGATCGACGTCGAGATCGTGGAGCTGGCCCTGACGCTCTTGAGCGAGTGCGGCGTGACTGGCTCAGAGCTTCTGATCAACTCCGTCGGCGACGCGCACTGCCGGCCAGAGTACCTGCAGACCCTGCGCTCGGCGCTGGCAACCGAGAAGTCGCGCCTCTGCGCGGACTGCCAGCGCCGCGCAGACGTCAACCCACTGCGCGTGCTCGACTGCAAGGTGCCTGCCGATCAGCCGGTGATCGAGGCCCTGCCCAAGATCACCGATCACCTCTGCGCCGACTGTCGCGACCACTTTGCCGAGGTGCGGCGGCAGCTCGACCTGCTGGGGATCGCGTACCGCGTGGAGCCGCGGCTCGTGCGGGGCCTGGACTACTACGTGCGCACGACGTTCGAGGTGACGAGCAATGCGCTGGGCGCGCAGAACAGCGTGCTCGGCGGCGGTCGCTACGACGGGCTGGTTCAGCAGCTCGGCGGGCCGGAGCTGTGCGGCATCGGCTTCGCGGTCGGCATGGAGCGGCTTGCGCTGATCCCTGTGGCCGAGGAGCAGGCGGCTCGGCCACGCTGCGAGGTGTTCCTGGTGCCGCTGGCGGCCGGCGCCCTGGACCGCGCCCTGGTACTGCAGCGTGCGCTACGTTCTGCTGGCCGCGCCGCAGCTCTCGATCACGAAGGCCGCGGGCTCAAGTCGCAGATGAAGAAGGCCGACAAGCTCGGCGCGCGCTTCGTCGCCATCTTGGGCGAGGACGAGCTGACGCGCGGCGCCTGGACAGTGCGGGACATGGCCAGCTCCGCGCAGGAAGAAGTCGGCGAGGCTCAGCTTGCCGAGTACTTCAGGGAGAGACTCGATGGTTGACGTGCTGGGAAATCTGACGCGCACGCACTACTGCGGGGCGTTGACCGAGGCGATGGTGGGGCAGACCGTGACCCTACTGGGTTGGGCCGCGACGCGGCGCGACCTTGGAGGCGTGGTCTTCATCGACCTCCGGGACCGCGAGGGCCTGTGCCAGGTGGTGGCCCGGCCAGAGGTCTCGGCTGAGGCGCACGACAAGGCCGACCACGTGCGCGGCGAATACGTGCTCGGCGTCGTGGGCGAGGTGGTGCTGCGCAGCGCCGAGACCGTCAATTCCAAGCTGCCCACCGGCGCAGTCGAGGTGCAGGCACGCGAGATCCACGTTTTGAGCGAGTCGCGCACGGTGCCGTTCCCGATCGAGGACGAGATCACGACGTCGGAGGACGTGCGCCTCAAGTACCGCTATCTCGACCTGCGCCGGCCGCGCCTGCAACGCAATCTGCGCCTGCGCCACGCCGTGACCATGGAGACGCGGCGCTACCTCGACGAGCATGGCTTTCTCGAGATCGAGACGCCGTTTCTGACCAAGTCCACGCCAGAGGGCGCGCGCGACTATCTCGTTCCGTCGCGCGTTCACCACGGACACTTCTACGCCCTGCCGCAGTCGCCGCAGCTCTTCAAGCAGCTGCTGATGGTGGCGGGCATGGACAAGTACTTCCAGATCGTGCGCTGCTTCCGTGACGAGGACCTGCGCGCCGACCGCCAGCCGGAGTTCACCCAGGTCGACATAGAGGTCTCGTTCCCGCGGGTCGAGACGATCTTCGAGTTGATCGAGCCCTTGTTCCAGCGCCTGTTCAAGCTGATCGGCGTCGAGGTCCCGCGGCCGTTCCCGCGGCTGCCGTACGCCGAGGCCCTCTCGCGCTATGGGTCGGACAAGCCGGATCTGCGCTTCGACATGCCGATCACGGACCTGAGCGAGGAGATGGCCACGCTCGGGCTCGAGACCTTCCCAGGCCTGATCGCGGAGGGCGCGCGGGCGCGCGCCATCGTGGCGCCAGCGAGCGCCGGCGTGTCCGGTACGCGGCTGCGCAAGATCAACGAGGACATCTGGGTGGGTCGCATCGTGGGCGACGCGCGCATCGCCCGCCGCAACCTGTTCACACTCAGGGCCAGCGACGATGCGGTGGCTGCGCTGGTCAAGAAGGGCGCCAGCGAGGCAGTGGCGCGCAAGATGTTCGAGAAGGCCGGCGCCAGCAAGGACGACGTGCTTTTGATGGGCGTGGACGCGCCTGGCCCGATCTCGACAGCCATGGGTATGCTGCGGCTCGAGATGGGTCGCGAGCTGGGCCTGATCGACGAGCACGCCTATCGTTTTTTGTGGGTCACTGATTTTCCACTGATGGAGTACGACGCGGGCGAGCGTCGCTGGGCCAGCCTGCACCACCCGTTCACCGCGCCGCGTGACGAGGACGTGGAGCGGCTCGAGAGTGACACGGCCAGCGTGCGCGCCAAGGCCTACGACGTGGTGCTCAACGGCAGCGAAGTGGGCGGCGGCAGCATTCGTATCCACGACTCGGCGCTGCAGGCGCGCATCTTCAAGCAGCTCTCGCTCTCGGACGAAGAGGCGCGCGAACGCTTCGGTTTCTTCGTGGACGCGCTCACGTACGGCACGCCGCCGCACGGCGGGATCGCGCTCGGGCTCGACCGCATCGTGATGATCCTGACCGGTGAGTCGTCGATTCGCGACGTGATTGCGTTTCCAAAGACCGCCAGTGCCACGGACCTGATGAGCGGCTCGCCGTCGACCGTGCGTGACGAGCAGTGGCGCGAGCTGGGCCTGTTCGCCGTCAAGAAGTGATGTGGTCGCCGGCCACGCCCAGCAGCGCCGTGCTAGACTGCGGACATGCGCCGATGCGTACGTTTCGCGGGAGTTTGCGGCGAGCCGCGCCACCGCGCGGTAGAGCCGTAGCCAATCGATGAGGCGCGCCAGCCTGCCCGCCAAGGGCGCCGAAGTCCTCTTCGGAATCCGTGACGAAAATCTGCGCTTTCTGGAAGCCACGTTCGGCGTGCGGCTGCGTACACAGTCGGACGAGATCACCGTGGAGGGCGAGGCGCGCGCCGAGGGGACGGTCGCTGAGATCGTCGGACAGCTCACGGAGCTGATGAACGAGGGCTACACGCCAGGCAGCCAGGACGTGCGCGTGGCCGCGCAGCTCCTGGCCAAGGACCCGAGCGCGCGACTGCGCGACTACTTCATGAAGGCCGCGGTGCGCGGCGCACGCAAGGTGGTCGTGCCGCGCAGCCAGAACCAGCGGGCCTACATCGAGGCCATCGGGGCGCACGACATGGTCTTTGGCATCGGGCCAGCCGGTACAGGCAAGACCTACTTGGCGATGGCTGTGGCCGTAGCCCAGCTCCAGCAGAAGACGATCGCGCGCATTGTTCTGGCAAGGCCGGCCGTGGAAGCCGGCGAGAAGCTCGGCTTCCTGCCCGGGGACTTGCAGCAGAAAGTCGATCCGTATCTGCGGCCGCTCTACGACGCGCTCTACGACTTGATGGAGTACGAAAAGGTCGAGCGCCTCATGGAGCGCAACGCCATTGAGGTCGCGCCCATTGCCTTCATGCGTGGCCGCACGCTGTCAGATGCTTTCGTGATCATCGACGAGGCGCAGAACACCACCAGCGAGCAGATGAAGATGGTGCTGACGCGCATCGGCCCTGGCTCAAAGGTCGTGGTCACCGGTGACATCACGCAGATCGATCTGCCAGCTGGGCGAACCTCTGGTCTGGTGGAGGCTATCGCTGTGCTGGCAAATGTCGAGGGCATTCACTTCGTGTACTTCGACGAGACCGACGTGGTGCGGCACCGTCTTGTGCAGTCGGTCATTCGCGCCTACGAAGCTCATGGCAGTGCCAACACCGCGGCGCGCTAGCCAGGCGCCGGGCCCGGCG
>Ga0302323_100001008_pt1 | contig 22808 bp, 19 predicted proteins | sample Fen_T0_3_FD_201950 | JGI IMG/M metagenome (GOLD analysis project Ga0302323, IMG submission 201950) | Peat permafrost microbial communities from Stordalen Mire near Abisko, Sweden - Fen_T0_3 | ecosystem: Environmental > Terrestrial > Soil > Wetlands > Permafrost | place: Sweden: Abisko... | reverse complement strand
GCCGGTGCGCACACGCAAGCGGTACGCCTTCTCCGATCCGTCGGAAACCACGTAGTACAGCATCTCGCCGCGCGCTGATTCAACCCGGCCCACGGCTTCTCCCGCGTCGGGCTTCAGCTTCCGTGCGACCTTCGCCTGAATGTCGCCCTCGGGCAGCTTGGCCAGCGCCTGGCGGACAATCTTCGACGACTCGACCATCTCAAGCACGCGCACGTAGAAGCGATCCCAGCAATCGCCCACGGTGCCGACCTTGCCGGTCCCAACCGGGATCTCGAACTCAAGGTCGGGATACGCCCCGTAGGGCATGTCGCGACGGATGTCCCACTTCACGCCCGAGCCGCGCAGGTTGGGGCCCGCCAAGCCGTAGTCGATGGCCTTCGCGCGCGTGATGATGCCGACGTTGGCCAAGCGCTTGACGAAGATCTTGTTGAAGGTGATCAGGCGATCCCATTCCTGGATGTAGCTGTCCAGGTGATCGAGGAAACGCAGCACCTTGTCGCCCCAGCCCACGGGCAGGTCGAAAGCGACGCCGCCCACGCGGTGGAAGTTGAAGGTAAGGCGCGCACCGCAAAGCTCTTCCAGCAAATCGTTGATCGACTCGCGCTCGCGCAGGGCGTGGGTCAGCGGCGTGGCGGCCCCGATGTCCTGGGCCATGGTTCCGACCGAGATGAAGTGGTTGGAGATCCGGCACAGCTCGCCCGCGATGGCGCGGATGTATTGTGCCCTCGGCGGCGCTTCGACCCCGAGCAGCCTCTCCACGGCCACCGCGTAACCCTCGTTGGCGAACATCGCCGCCAGGTAATCGATGCGGTCGGTGAAGGGCATGTAGCCGGCGTACGGCACCATCTCACCGATCTTCTCGAGGCCGCGGTGCAGGTAGCCGATGTCCGGTACCGAGCGCCGAATCACCTCGCCGTTGGTCTGGGTGACGAAGTTGATGACCCCGTGGGTGGAGGGGTGCTGCGGCCCGAAGTTGACGACGATCTCCTCGTCGGTCGTCTCGGTTCGACGCAAGACCTGGCGTTCGAGATTCATGTCGATCGCCATGGGGTTACTCCTTCTCCGGGGGCGGTGAGGGCGCAGAGGCGGATGGAACCGGCGATGCGGCGGCAACCGTGGTCGTGGCCGTGGTCGTGGTCGTGGCCGTGGCCGTGGTCGTGGCCGTGGCCGTGGCCGTGGCCGTGGCCGTGGCCGTGGTCGTGGCCGTGGCCGTGGTCGTGGCCGCTTCCGTCGTCCCCGCCGCCGCCGCAATCGCCGCCGCCGCCGCGATCGCCTTCCTCTTCTCGTCGGTGATCTTCGACAACTGCACCAGCGGATCCTGGCGCACGTTATCGATGCCGTGGAATCCGCCCGCCTCTTGGTAATCCTTGCGCAGCGGATAGCCAACCCAATCGTCGGGCAACAGAATCCGTCGCAAGTCCGAATGCCCGACGAACGTCACACCGAACAAATCGTAGACCTCGCGTTCGAGCCAGTTGGCCGCCTTCCAGACCTCTTCCACCGTGGCGATCGATGGGTCTTCGCGGTCGGTCTCGACCTTCAGGACCAGCCCGTGCCGGTGCACCATCGAGTAGATGTGGAACACCACCTCGATCACCTTGCGCGCGGGCCAATCCACCGCCGTGATGTCCTGGCAGAAATCGAACTCGAGGCCGGCCGTGTTCTTCAAGAATCGGCAGACGTCGACGATCTTGTCACCCTTCACGGTGACGAACCGGTCGCCCTTGGTCTCCGACAGTGCGCCGACGGTATCGCCGAATTGCGCCCTTAGTTGCGTGCAGACTTCCTCTTGAGTCATCGTCATCCGACCTTGGGAGGAATCATCATGGGCGCCTTCGGGTCCACCCGGCCTGGACGCATCTTCGTCTTCCAGCGCTCGCACATGATGATGTCCTGGATGCGCAACAGGCCCTCGGTCAGCGCCTCCGGTCGCGGCGGACACCCCGGCACGTAGACGTCGACGGGAATGATTTTGTCCACGCCCTTGCAGACCGAGTACGACATCTGGAAAAGGCCGCCGCAGTTCGCGCACGAGCCCATCGACAACACATACTTGGGCTCGGCCATCTGGTCGTAGAGCAGCTTGGTCCGCACCGCCATCTTGTAGGTCAACGTGCCGGCCACGATCATCAGATCCGCCTGGCGGGGGCTGGCGCGGAAGATGGCAGCGAACCGGTCGAGGTCGGACCGCGGGCCACCGGTCTGCATCAGCTCGATTCCGCAGCAAGCCAGTCCGAATAGCAGGTAATGGATGGAGTTCTTGCGCGCCAGATTGATCGCATCGTCGATCATGCCGGTGTTGGTGAACAGGACGCCGCTACCGGGTCCAGCTTGATACAGATCGTTTTCGCTCATGAACAACCTTACGCGCTAAGCGAGACCGGTGCCTTGTCTGCCTTGTCTCCGCCGCCCGGTTGGTCGGCCGGAGTCGCCCCATGCGACAGCTTCTTGATCCATTCCAAATCGCCATGCGCCCACGCCCACGCAAGCCCGACCAATAGTACTGCCGTAAAGAGAATCAACTCTACAAAAGCGACCCATCCAGTCCCTTTTTTGATCCACGAGGCGTAAACCACCACCACCGGAAAGGTGAGCGCAATGTCGACCTCGAAGACGATGAACGCGAGTGCGATCAGGTAGAAACGCGGGTTGAAGTTGTACCAGGCCGAGCCAATGGGGCGCTCGCCGCACTCGTAGATGGACAGCTTGTCGTCGCTCGGGAAACGCGGCCGCAGGAATCTGCCGATGATAAGGACCACCAGCGCGAACAAGATAGCCATGATCGCGAACGCAAGCACTGCGCCGAATTGGTAACCCATGTGCACCTTCCGTCCGCGGCCGAGGTGGTCCTGGGCCGTTCAGACGCCCTTATCTAGTCGTTAGCACCAGGAACGTCAAGTGGCGCGCCGGGCTCTGGGCAAGCCCGCGGCAAAACAGGAGTGTCGAGTGGGTTATTTCGCCGGCTATCGGCACTCTCGACGCATCCCGGAGCTTGCCGCATGCACCAAGGCGACGAAACTGGCAACCCGCGGTATGGTAGGCGCCATGGACGAGCCTGAACGGGCGGGCACTGCCGATAACCAGTCCCAAGCAGCCGCGAGTGCCGAATCCGCGGCGACGAAGACGCGTTTTGGCAACGAAGCCATCGCGCCGTACTTCTTCGTCGCGCTTCTTCTCCTGGCGCTGTTTGCGGTGGGCTACATCCTGCTGCCGTTTTTCGGAGACATGGTGATGGCGATTCTCTTCGTCGTCCTGCTCACACCGTTTCACGCCCGGCTGACGCGCATCCTCGGCAATCGGGAGGTGCTCGCCTCGGGCTTGGTGGTCGTGGCCTTGGTCGTGGTCGGCGCCGTCCCGCTGTTCCTCATCGCATCCGCCTTGCTCAGGGACATCTCCGAATCGGCCAGCACCTGGAGCTCGGCCGGACGCTCCGTCACCTTGCGAACCATCGCCGGACGCAACGGTGCCCTCATGAGCGGCGTCACCAACCTGGCCAGCCGCCTTGGCATCGGCTTACGGCCCGAATGGGTCGAGCAAGCCATGCTGGACACCGGACGCAGCATCACCCAGTACCTGGCGACACGGGCCAACGCCTTCCTGTCCAGCCTCCTGTCGACGTTGCTACATGTCGTGATCACGCTGTTTTCCACGTTCTATCTGTTCATCCACGGCGAGAAGCTGCGGAACTTCCTTTACCGATTGTCGCCCCTGACCCACGACGAAGACCAAATCTTCATCAACAAGTTGGGTGAAGTCGGTCGTGCGATCCTGGTCGGTGCCGGTAGTGCAAGCGCCATGCAGGGTCTCGTGGCTGGCATCGCGTGGGTCGTGGTCGGGCTACCGTCGCCGGTGCTGTGGGGGATTCTGATGGCGGTGGCCGCCTTCCTGCCCCTGGTGGGCATCGCCGCGGTCATCGTTCCCGCCACCATTTACCTCTGGGTCGAAGGCCGACCTCTCGCCGCCGTGCTGTTCCTGGTGTTCTGCATGGGCCAGTCATTTTTCTTCGAGTATTCGGTCAAGCCGCGGCTCATGGGCTCGTCGATGCGCATGAACAACTTGCTCGTGTTCTTGAGCCTGCTTGGCGGCATCATGGGCTTCGGCATGACCGGGCTCGTCTACGGACCGCTCATCATGACCCTCTTCCTCACCCTGGTGCAGCTCTACCAGACTCGCTACCAACAACGCATCGCCCACCGATTGACGCCCAAGCGGTAGCCAGCCACGCATGCCAAGCGCGCGCCAATTCGCGAGCGATGTTACAATCGCGCCGAAAGGTCTGACGTGTCGTCGCTCAAGGTCATCTGCCCAAAGTGTTTCAAAGGACAGCAAGTGGTCGGCGATGTCCCGCCTACCGGCCTCGACCACGTTTGCCTATTCTGCAAGACAACCTTCCGGGTGCGCCCCCCTGCCCACTCGTCGTCACCTGACTTGCCCGTATCGCGGGACTTCGCAAGCAGGCCCAGCGACCTCCCGGCGTCCCGCGAGACCGTGCCAAAGCCTGGCGACCTTCCTGTTTCACGCGATGCCGTGCCGAGACCTGGCGACCTTCCAGTCTCACGCGACGCTGTGCCAAAGCCCGGCGACCTTCCTGTTTCACGCGACGCCGTGCCGAGACCTGGCGACCTTCCAGTTCCCCGTGACGCCGTGCCGAGACCTGGCGACCTTCCAGTTCCCCGTGACGCCGTGCCGAGACCTGGCGATCTACCCGTCCCGCGCGACGCTGTGCCGAGACCTGGCGATCTTCCGGTGTCCAAGGTTCCCCCGGCCGGGCCGAGCGTTCCAAGCGAAATCCCCGAGAGAAGCAAGACACCGCCGCTGGGACTGGCGCTCGATTTTTCGTTTGGGCCGCCGCCCCAGGACGGAGGCGACCCTCTCAGCCTCGAGCTTCCACCGCTGCCATCGCAGGCTGGGCCTCCTGCACGGGCGGCCGCTCCCCAACCGGTTCCCGTCCCTTCGCCAGACAGGAAGCCCGTCGGCACGGCGACCAAGCCACCGCCAGTTCCGTCCCGTGCATCCGGAACGACGCCACCACCAGTTCCCGCGGGCGGCCGAAGCGGGACCATACCCATGCCGTCGGTGGCAGCGCCCAAGGCGCCTTCGCTCAGCCCGCTGATTCCGAGCCACTCTGAGTCTGCTTCACCCCGCTCGCTCCTGAGCTCGCTGGAGCTCGACCTCGGGCCGCCCCCGGAAGCCCTGCCCATACGCAGCAGCGGAGCCGGAAATTCGCCGAGCAAAGGCCAAAAAGGCATGGACCTCGGGTTCAGCTTGGAGCTCGAGGGCAAAGGCCGCGCACCGTCGGAGGCAGGCCCCGCGGCCATTCCGTTCCCCTCCGCGCGTGTGGCGAACGAGGGCATGGCAGAGGCCGCCGCAGCCGCGGGCGACGAGCTACCAACCCTGGCGCCGCCGACGAACCGGGGAACCTCGGCGGCACGCGCCCTACGACCCGTGGCGAAGAAGGGTGGAGTACCGAAGTGGCTCTTTTTCGTGGGGGGTGGCGTGGCCCTCGTGGCGCTGGGTGCGGTGTTCGGGCTACCCATGTTGCGCACGGCTCCGAATCCCGACGCCGTCCTCAAGCCGCTGGCGGCCGAGCTGGGCAAGGACAACCTGCCGACCTACCAGAAAGCGGCCGAGCAGCTCATCATCGCAGCGGCCGACTACAAGGAAAGTGGGACCAAGCTGCGTTTGCGCGCGGCCGAGTTGCTCCTCACCGGACATGCGGTACACGGAGGCAATGCGGCCGATCTGCCCAAGGTAGAGCAGCTGACTGACGGTGCCTCGACTCAGCCCAAACTGACGCCTACGCTGGGCCGTGTGCGGGCGCTCCTGGCCATTGCCAAGGGCAAGCCACGCGACGCCGACGGACAGCTCGCGGATCGCGCGGCGGCCGAAAATCAATGGATCGTCGGCCTGGCACGGCTGGCCGAGGACAAGCCGACTGCCGCGGTGGACGCGCTCCGCAAGTATCTAGCGCTGAGGCCGACGGACACCGCCGGACACTATTTACTCGGCAAGGCCCTGCTGCGCCTGGGCTCGCCCGATGCTCGCAAGGAATTCGAGGCGGTGCTGGCGCAGAACCCCGGTCATGTCGGCGCCAAGGTCGCCTTGGCCCGCTTGGAGGAAACGCCTGAGAAGAGGTTGGCGGCGGGGCGTGAGCTGCTGGATCAGAAACTACCGGGTGGCGGTCCGGTCGAGCAGGCGGAGCTGCAGCTACTCATCGGTCAAGCGGCCCAGGCCCTCGGCCGAACTGCGGAGGCGATGGACGCCTACCAGCGTGCCATCACGTTCGACAGACGCTTGCTCCCAGCCTCGCTGGCGCTGGGTGAGTGCCTGCTGTACGAAGGCAAATACAAGGACGCGCTCGATCGTTTGCAGGGCGCCGGCCCCGGCTTGGAAGCCACGGCACCGGGGAAGTTCAGCTTGGGTGGCGCACAAATCGCCAATGGCCACATCGAAGAGGGACTGGCTCTGGTCAGCGCCGCCGCGAAGGAGCGCCCCGACGATCCAAGGGGGCCCTTCTGGCAAGCCTTCGCAGCGTCTCAGAAAAAACCTATGGACACGACGGCGGCCGAACAAGGCTATCGAGACGCCATCAAGCGAGATCCGAAGTTCTTGCCGGCGTCCTTGAAACTTGCGGCCTTCCTGCAGCAGCAGGACAAGGCGGAGGATTCGCTGGCGGTCCTGCGCGCCGCCGAAGAAGCGGGCGCGCCGCCGTCGGTGTTGCAACTGGCGTGGGGCGAAGCCTTGATCGTCGCGAAAGAGCCGGCCAAAGCGCAGGCGGTGTTCGAGAAGGCCCTCGAGGCGGATCCCAAGTCGATGGCTGCCCGCCTTGGCGTCGCTTCTGCCCTCGAGGCGCAAAGCAAGTTCGCCGAGGCCAAAGTTTCGCTCGAGAACACGCTCAAGGAATCACCCACCACCCTCGGCCTGCGGGAGCGGCTGGCCCAGGTGGCGCTCAAGCTCGGTGACAAGGCCGAAGCGCTCGCGCGCTATCAAGAGGAAATCAAAGCAGGCCATCCGACGCCCGCGTTGCGGCTGGCGTTGGCCGAGCTGGCCATCGACCTCGGCAAGATCGAGCTGGCCCAGAGCGAGGCCAAGCTGGTCTTCGACGAATCGCCACGCAGCGCCGAAGCCGCTTACATCATGGCGCGCGTGCACGAAGCCCACGGCGAGACGGGCACGGCCCTGACGGAGTATCGACACGCCACGAGCTGGGGAAACACCCCGCAGTTCTCGCTCAGCTACGGCCGCCTGTTGGACAAGCTCGGCAAGGTGAACGAAGCCCTGGCCGTCTATGCGAGCGCCGTCGCACTGCCAGAAGGTCGCATGGAGAGGGGACGCCTAAGTTTTCACGCCGGTGACCTCGAGAGCGCGCTGGCCGACTTCCAGGCTGCCAGCAAGATGAAACCGTCGGATGCCGATCCGCTGGTGTTCCAGGGGCTGTGCTTCGACAAGATGGGGCAATCGGCAAAGGCCGAGGAAGCGTGGCGGGCGGCCCTCAGGGTCGACGCGGATACTCCCGAGGCGCACTACCGGCTCGGTCGCATGGAGCTGGATCGCGGGAAACCCTCAGCGGCCATCGAGCACTTCCGCAAGGCGTCGGCCAAGGCACCCGAGGGCTCGCCGTGGCGCGCCGATTTGGCCTTCCAGCTTGCCCAGGCCGAGCTACTCACCGGATCGAAGGCGGCGGCGCTGGCGGAGTTCAAGAAGTACCTAGAAATCGCTCCGCCCAATGCGCCTGCACGCCCGGAGGCCACCCAGCAGGTGGCGCGGCTCGGAGGCGACGGCAAGAAGAAGCTCAGCCAGACACCGTAGAAGCCGCGCGCACGCGATTTTCACCGCAGAGAGCACAGAGGCACGGAGAAGGAAGGGTTTCCGGATCGCGGTCCGAACCCTTTCCATTCTCCTCCGTCTCCGTGCCCTCTGCGCCTCTGTGGTTAGAATCTGGATTGCTCCGGACTTAATCCTCCACCTCCGGCGCGACGTCGAAGGTCGCCTCTTTCAACTGGGCACCGTTCTGGGCCAAGATCTCCAGATGGTATTGGCCGGCTGCGACCTTGTGACGGCTCCAGGTACGCCAGCGCTTGCTCTGCCCGACCGGAAGGTAGTGGCGGGCAACCTCCTTGCCGTTGCAGGTCCACACGTGTTCGACGAAGCCGCCGCCTGGGCCCGTGATCTCGGTGACTGCGTAGAGGGTCTGTCCGGCCACGAGCTTCTCGGGCAGAGGCTGCGCCTGGCGGTTGACCACTGCCGAACCGAGCTTGAGCTCGGCTTGCTGAACGGACTCGGCCTTGGCGACGGCGGGGCTGGGCGCGGTGACGGCGGCGGCGAGGGTGAGAGATGTGATGGCGAAGAGCATGGTGATGTCCTTTCTGGTTCGAGGAAGAAGCCGCGGAGCGTTCGTTTCGCGCGGTCGAAGCCAGACCTTGCAGCCGCCGTGCCGCCCGAAGGATCGGCATAACTCGGGCGTTTTCCGGGCGGCATCGATACCATCTACCTTTCGTAGATATCCATCTATAGAATGCTCACATGGGCTGGAACGAATGGCTTCGGCGCGTGCGGCACGACCTGGTCAAGCGGCTGGTATGGCCAGCGCGCGATCGCCGGGACCTAGGTGGAATCCCTTTCCCGGGCGAGCTAGCCGCCAAACTGATAGACGACGAGGGCAGTCCGGCACCGGCGGAAGCGGTTTGGGCCAAGCTGAAGGCCGCGGCGCCGAGTCCCCGACACGCCGACTTTGCCATCTTCGAGGCCGCCCTGGCCGAGAGCGTAGCGGCGGCGCAGCGGGACGATATCGAGGGCGTGCTGACGCTGGAAAGGGCCTTCGACCAATTGGCCCAGGTTCTTGCAAAAGAGGAGCGCTGATCATGCCGCGGCTGCTGGTGATCGACGACCGCGACCAAACCATCGAGATGTGCCACCGGCATTTGCCGGAGCTCGACACGGTCACACGTTGCGACCGCGGTATCCCCTGCCAAGTTTGCGAAGAACGCGAGCGTGGCTGCCCCCTCAAGTGCGCGCACGACTATGGGGAGGCCGCGGAGATCCTTGCCCGCTTGCCCGATCTGCCCGACCTGGTGGTCCTCGACCTGCACTTCGCGCTGCCCGAGGAAAGACTCCTGCCCGAGGACAAGAGCGCCTTGCCCTCCGACGGCCGAGCGCGCAAGCAGGCCCTCGAAGCGCTGCGCCGCCGTCAAGGTTTGCTCATCCTCGAACGGCTGCGCACCGACTATCCCACGCTGCCGGTCATCATGCTGACCACCACGGGGGCCGACCTGGGTGCGGCGCGGCCGGCTGATCCACTGCTGCATTTCTGCGCGAACGATGTGCTCGACAGTCGCAGCTTGGCCGCCGAGATCAAACAGGCGCTGGCATCCAGCGAGGCGGCGCAAGAAGGCGGCGTTTTCTGGGGCAAGGGACGTGCGATGCGCGAGCTTCGCCGGTCCATCGTCATGCTCGCGCGTTCGCCGTTGCCCATGCTCATCGAGGGCGAAACCGGCACCGGCAAGAGCTTCCTCGCCGAGCACGTGATCCATCCGCGCTCGGGTGCGAAGGGGGCGCTGGTGGTGACGGATCTGTCCACCATCCCTTCGGCGCTTTTGTCGGCACACCTGTTCGGTGCCCGTCGCGGCGCCTACACGGGCTCGACCGACGATCACGCCGGGGTATTCGAGCAGGCGCACGGCGGGACGCTGTTTCTCGACGAGATTGCCAATCTGGACCTGGAGCTTCAAAAGCAACTTCTGCTGGTGCTCGAACGTGGCTCGGTGACCCGATTGGGCGATTCGCGCCCGCGTCCGGCGGCGCCCCGACTGGTGGCCGCCACCAACCAATCTCTCGCCGACCTGGTGACCGCAGGTCGCTTTCGCGCCGACCTCTACATGCGCCTCAATCCATCCACCCGGCTGCAAGTGCCCCCCCTGCGCCTCCGCCGCGAAGATCTTCCCGACCTGATTCGGTTTGCCGTGCTCGAAGCCTTGCGCAGCGACGGATTGCGCCCGCTGGTCCGCGCCTACCTGACGAAATTTCCCACGCCCGAGGATTTCCACGACGACGCAAACCAAGTGGTCATCGGCAGGCCCGCCGTCCGCCAGGCCAGGCGAGATGCCTTCACCGTCTTCCTCAGTCGGGACGCCCTCGACCGCCTGCAAGGTCACGACTGGCCGGGTAACCACCGCGAGTTGCGCTTGCTAGCCGGCAACGTGCTGGTGCACGCGCTCACACGGTTGCTCGACGTGGAGCCCAAGTCGAGCGAGCGCGTGCCGGCGCTGCTGGCGGTTTCAGACCAGTTGGTGGAAACCTTGGTTGGGGGCGCCCTGCGCCTGAACGTCGAGCGCGCCCCAAGCGACTTGCGCGGTAGGAAGATGGAAGTCGAGTTGCCGACGGAGCCCACGTTCTCCCGCATCAGCAACGAGGTCGAAAGGCAATACCTGCGGGCGATGTTCCGGCGCTGCGCTGGCGACCTGGAACGCATGGCGCACGAGTTGCTGGGACCGCGCGGCGCCGCCCGCCAAGTTCACCTTCGGCTCAACCAGCTCGGCCTCAAGCTGCGCGAGCTGCGCGAGGAGCTGGGATGAAGGGACTGCTTCAGGCGATGCTTGCGGTCTCGCTCGCTTGCCCAGTGCAAGTAGCCGCCGAGGTCCCCGATGGAGGGGCGAGCAACACCAACGAAGTTGTCGATCGCGAGGGCGCGGCACGCCTGTCACGCAAGGCCTTGGCGCACCTCAAAGAGGGAGCCTGGGACGATGCCGCCGACTTGCTCCGCCGCGCCTACGAAAAGGATTCGCACAATGCCGCCATCGCCACCGACTTCGGCTTTGCCCTGGCCCACCTTGGCCGGCGCGACGAAGCCGAGCAGAGGTACCGAGCCGCCATCGAGGAAGATCCCAGCCGCTTCTACGCGTACGCAAATCTGGCCGAGCTGTGGGCTTCCGATCCCATGCGCTGGCAGCGGCGTGACGAGCTCGTCGCCTTTCTCGAAAAGGCGCTCGTCGCCCTGGCGAGCGACGGTCGAGCGCATGCACACGTGGAGCTGCGACTGGCCGAGCTTCTGCGAAGCTTGGGTCGAGCCTCCGACGCCCGCAGGCGTCTGGAGCACCTGACGGGGCCCGCGGTTCCGATGCAGGTTCGCCGTCGGGCGCTCGAGCTCATCGAGGCGGTCGACGCCGAGGCGCACGTACGCGCCCTCGAGGACTGGCCCCCGCCGCCCCTTTCACCGGAAGACCGCGCACGCCTCGACAAGACCCATGGAGCCGACGACCGTACTGCGCTCGGCATCCTGGACGATCTCGTGACCCGCTGGCCCGCGTGGACCGACGCCCGCTGGGAGCGCGCACGCGTGCTCGAGCGCCTGGGCCAGCTCGACGAGGCAGGCACGGATCTCCGCATCGTGGTGCAGCTGTCTCCCTCGCATGCGCAAGCGTGGCGACGCCTAGGAATCATCCTCGCCGCGCACGGTGGCGGCTTCGAGGCTGAGCGAGCCGACGAGGCCTTGCGCCATGCCCTGGCCCTGGAGCCATCGTGGTCGGACCTGCGCGAGCTGCGTCGTCAAGTGGCCGCGAAGCGCGCGCGAGGGTCCCGCAAGCTGCGCGGCGAACGCATCGCCGAGCCCAGCACGAAAGCCCGCCAGCTTTTCCAGGACGCCCAAAGCTGGATCGGCATGGAGGCACCTGAGATGGCCCCGCCGCTCCTGCAACAAGCGCTCGCGGAGTCGCCGGGCTTCGTCGAGGCCGCAGCCGCGCTCTACGCCATCGAGCATGCGGTTCCCGAGCCCACTGTCAAAGCGCTGTGGAACGATGGCCAGGGATTGTGGCAGCTCGCGCTTGGCGTAGGAGCGCTGCGCTCACAGGATGCTGCCGCCGCAGCCATGCCGTGGATCGACCGTGCCGTCGAGCTTGGTGTCGAGGAAGCGCGTTTCGGGCGCGCGTCGCTGCGGGCAGCGGCCGGGGCACGCCAGGCTGCGCTCGCGGATCTGCGAGACTATGTGGCGGCCGAGGCCGCACCACCACGCCTGGAAGAGGCACGCGCGCTACGCACGACCCTGCTCGAAACGACGGCGTCCGGTTCGCCCGAGCGAGTGGCCCATCTCAAGCTCGCCGAAGATCGGCCAACCGAAGCGCTGGCGGCCTTGGGCGGTCCCTGCCGACCTGCCCTGCCCTTCGACAACCTGCTCGCACTCGGCAAGACTTACGAATTCACCGGCGACGCGAGGACGGCCCTCGGCTGCTACAGGCAAGCCCTGGAAGCCCGACCGTCGCCCGACCCCGAATCCGTACGACGCGCGTGGATTCGACTGGCAGGCGCTGCCAGCGTGTTACCCCCGGTGGAGCTTGGCCCGTTCGAGTCGCATCTCGAAGCCGCGGCCCAGGCCAAGGTTGCCCTGGCGACGTTTTCGCTGGCCCGCATGGCCGAGACCCGGCGGCAGTGGGATGTGGCAGCAGCGTACGTCCACCGCTTCCTCGAGCTGGCGGACGCCGACGACCCCCGCCTGGTCGAGGCGCACGCCTTGCAGGCCAGGATGAACAAGGTGGTCGAGCAAGAAGTCGAGCAACGCACTACGCGGGCCAAGCGCCTGGAAGCTGGAATCGCGCTTTTCCTCGTGGCCGTCGCTGCGGTGCTTGGACTGCGGCGGTGGCACCGCAAGACCCTGGCACGCGCCCTGCGCACACAGCCGCTGCTTTTTCCGGCACTCGCGAAGTCCATCGGGAGAATTCGTCACGACGTGCTCAAGCATCGGACCAGCGCCCTCGAGCTGCTCGCCGATCCGACCACGGCACGCGCGGACGTTGCACGCGCCCTGCTGGAACCCGCCCCGACGTCGAGTGACGTGGTCAGCATCTACGATCAACTGGCCCAGGAGGCGCGCGGACTCGGCGTCCTTTTGTGCCCAGTCGCACGGGAGCCGGTGCTGGGCGCGCTGGTCGCTGATCTGAAGAGGGCCGAGGCGTTGATTCAGCGAACCGACGACGTGTCGCCCGCGCTGCACGAGATCGACGAACGCCTGCGCGGCTCGCACCTCGATAGCCTGCAGGCTCTGCTTCGCTCGGGCCCCCGAACCACCCTGAACGCCGGACTGGTCTCGCGTTGGATCGACGGCGTGTGCGGCCAGAACCCCTCGGCGACGATGCCAGGCTTGTACCTACCAGCCGCCCAGATACCATTCCCACTGCCCGAGTCGACGTTGGGATCGATTGTCAGCAACCTCTTGCGAAACGCCGTCGCAGCCAGCGAAGACGATACCAGTGCCGTCGAGGTACGCGTCGAACAAGGCCGCGACGGCACGGGCCGACGCACGGTCAGCCTGCTGGTCGCCGACACGTCACCGCGAGGGCTCGACACCGAGGTCATCGAAGGAAGGCCAGCAGATCGGGGGCTCGGCATCGTTCGCGACACAACGCGGGCGTGGGGCGGCGAAATCGTGGTGCGAGACGAGCCGGCGCCTTTCTGCAAATCGGTGGGCGTGCGCTTTCCGGCGCCGCCGGAGGCGAGCCCGTGACGCCGCCCCTGTTTCTGGTGTGCGAGGACGGCCACGAGTACACGGAGCGTTTCGAGCGCTTTCTCCATCGCGAATTTCGATTCCTGCGCGCGCCCGACTGGCGGGCGACCGAGGCCGCAATGCTCGACGAATCTCCCGCCGGCTTGCTCGTCGATCTCGACTTCCGACGGACGCCGGCTGCTGACCTCGTAGGCGACGATGGCCCGCCTACGCGGCCCCCCTCGCCCGAAGAGCGCGCGCGCTGGTCCGCCACCCAGGGCATCCTGCTGCTCAAGTACCTTCGCGGTCGCGGTGTTCGGGCGCCGGCGCTGCTCTTCGCGGATCTCGACGATCGCGACCAGGCGGCCTACCTCGAAAGCGCCCTGGCGCCGCTTCTTATCGTGGACAGTCGAGAAGGCCTGGCCAAGCTGGCGGCCCGGCTGCGCACGCTGGCCGGACGGACCTGACCGCGCTACTTCTTCAGGGCGTATTTGGCCAAGCAGTACAGGGCGCGCACCCCGTCCTTGACCCCGATCTTCTTCCCGTCGGCGTAGGTGCGGCCGTGGTACGAAATGGGAACTTCGTAGATGCGAATGCCCTTCTGGCGGGAGAGCTTGATGGTGACCTCGGGCTCGAAGCCGAAGCGATCCTCTTCGAGATGGATGGCCTGGATGACCTCGCGGCGGAACGCCTTGTAGCAGGTTTCCATATCGGTCAAGTTGAGGTCGCTCACCATGTTGGAAAGCAGGGTGAGGAGGCTGTTGCCCGCGTAGTGCCAAAAATAGAGCACGCGATGCGGTCCGCCGAGAAAGCGCGATCCGAACACCACGTCGGCGTGTCCTTCGGCGATCGGCGCGACGACCTTGGGAATCTGGACCGGGTCGTATTCCAAGTCCGCGTCCTGCACGATCACCACGTCGCCCTTGGCCTCGGCGAAGCCACGACGCAAGGCCGCGCCCTTACCACGATTGCGGTCCTGTAGCAGAACGCGAACCCCGGCCAGGCACGCCACCTCCCGTTCGAGCACCTCGCGCGTGCCGTCGGTCGATCCGTCGTCGACGACGATGATTTCCTTGTCGAAAGCAGCCGCCCTCACACGCTCGACCAGCGCGAGAATGGTGGCCTTCTCGTTGAAACAGGGGATGACGACGGTGACCAGCATGCGAGGGCGCTCCAGGGTTAGTACAGGTACCCCGATTCCCGCGCGACGTCCAGAGGCCGACGTCCAGAGGCCACATTTCCCGATGGCGGCAGTGCAGCCGACTCAGCCCGTAGCACTACCGTGTTTCCAGCAGTCCGCGAAAGAGCGACCCGGGAATGGGCGGCAACCCCATGAGAGCAAGTGCCGTATTGCCAGCGTCGCCGTTGCGGATGGGCTGACTCGGCCCTGAGTTGCGGGGACGCCCATCACCCGGATTCAGGCGACGAGGACCGGCCAAGGCATACAGATCGGTGTTCGGGCCGAGACCCGGTGCGACCACGAAGAATGGGATGGTGTAGTCGAGTGGAAGGGTGGTATCGCTATGGTCGTAGGAATTGCCGCCATGATCCGCGGTGACCACCAGCGCATACGGGGAGCCGGTCGCCTCCGGACTTGCGAATCTGGCGATGCGACCTATCCACTCGTCCACCAGGTCGAGGGTGGCAAGCCATTCCTCGCCGCCCCAGCCGGACGCGTGTCCGACGACATCGAGGTCGGGGATGTGGATGAAGGCGAAATCGCAGGCACCACCGGCAAGGTCGCTCTCGACGGCCGCGATGAGCTGCTCGGTCGCCTTCTCGAGGATGACGACGCGATCGATCTTGTTGCGGCCGTTGTCCTCGCCCACCCCATCGGGCGCGCCGTAGCGGGCGCCGTAGCTGTTGGCAAACAGCATGAACTTCAGCTTCCCGGCATAAAGACAGGTGCGCCTGCCGTGGTCGTGAGCGACGTCGAAGGCGCTGGCGACGTAAGACAGGTTGGGATTGCCGCTGTTGTGAAGGGTCGTCGTGGAGTCGACGAGAGCGTTGATGGTCCAGCCGTGGTACGCGTCAGCCGGCAAATCTGGATCTGCTTCCACGGGTCTGCCGGTGAGCATGGAGGTGTGGTTGGGCAATGTGACTGTGAAGTCGTAATCGGCGCGTGCGTTCAAGGTGAAAGCCCCAGCTTGGGCCAGAGCCCCCAGGCGAGGCAATTTCCCGGCGGCAAGCTGCGCCCGCACATAGACAGCGCCCATGGCGTCGACGGAAACGACAATCGCCCGCATGGGCGGCGCACCAGCCTCGATGACCGATCCGTCCAGCGTGAACCCAGCATCGCGCTGTCCTGCCGGGGGTTGGTGGCTGCCAGAACCACTCCCGCAGGCCAAGCTCAGCGCCAGGCACGCCAACCCAAACAGCCTTTCCACGGACGTGGTGCGTTCGCTCGAGAACATCATCGCGCTTGCGAAAAGGATACTGTGTGATCACGAGTGCGCGCCATTTCAATCGTAGGCTCAAAAAACGTGCGGCGTGGCTCGACGGACAATGGAAATAATAGAGGTGATGAATAGTAAGTCTGGCCTCGCCTTCTTGATTTTGGCGCAACTGGCGTGCGGCTCGGGGGGCGATCAGCCAGCCAGCCCTGACAGCGCAATTCCTAGCCCGGACGCCGAACTCCCACGTCCGGACCTACCCGGCGCGCTGCTCGATGCACCAGCCACCCCCGTGGACACAGGCCCAGGGGTGGACGGCCCGCTCACGTTCGCGGCCTGGCCCACCGAGGCCACCGTGACCATCGTCAGCGCGAAGAATGCGTTCGGGGCCAACATGAGTGGGCTGGTGTACGAGCCAGCGGGAACCACCGCGCCGGCCATCTTGTGGGCGGTGCAGAACGAGCCCTCCAAGCTCTACCGCCTGACTTTGAACGGCTCGACCTTCACCCAGGTGACCAGCGAGGGCTGGGTGACGGGCAAGCTTCTGCACTATCCCGACGGCACAGGCAGCCCCGACTCCGAAGGACTGACTCGCACCGACTGGTCCAGCAACGAGGTCTACGTGGTCGCCGAGCGCGACAATGACGCCAACCAGATAAGCCGCCAGAGCATCCTGCGCTTCGAGCTCACCGGCACCAAGGGCGTGCTGGTGGCCACGCACGAGTGGCAGCTGACCGACGATCTACCTGCTGCGGACGTGAACTGCGGGCTCGAGGGCATTGCTTGGATCCCCGACAGCCATCTCGTAGCGCGCGGGTTCTTCGACGAGAGCACGCAGGCGGCCTACCTTCCCGCTCTCTATCCGGATCACGGCAGCGGCATCTTCCTGGTCGGTCACGACACGACCGGGATGCTCTACGGCTACGTTCTCGATCACAGCACCGGCAAGTTCACCCGCATCGCCACCTTCGCAAGCGGCCAGCAACGCTCGGTGGACCTGACCTTCGATCGCGACACCGGCACCTTGTGGTCGCTTTGCGACAGCAAGTGCAACGGCCGGATGACCCTGCTCGACATCGACGGCGATGCCACCTCCGCCACTGCAGGCCGTTTCATTCTGCGGGCCACCGTGCCGCCGCCCAAAGCCCTCTCGAACATGAACAACGAGGGCATCTCGATGGGGCCCTTCGCAGAATGCGCAGGGGAGCGCCGGCCGTTCTTCTGGGCCGACGACGAAGAGTCGAACGGGTTTGCCATCCGCAAGGGCAGCATCACCTGTGGTCGGCTCTACTGACCAGACCCGACAGACGCTCCGGACCTCGGCTAGGGCGCGGCGCAGGCAGCGCCGTTGGTGGCGCCAGGGGTCGGCGCGGCACACCAAGCAAAAGCCCCTGTCCCGTCGGGAAAGCGGGCGAAGGTGTGCTGACCTGTGGCCGCTCCGAAGGTGACGGTGTCGACGGTCCGGCCGGTGGTATCCTTGAGCGTGACCTTGTCGCCCGAGGAGGCGCTCAGCTTAAACCCGAGGTGGTTTGCGCCCTGGCTGGGAGAACCGTCAGCCCAGAACAACTTGAACGCCCGCGGCTGCACCACGACCGAGCCGGTGAGGGCCTGGCTGAGCCCGGAAGAGTCCGCGAAGCTATAGCCCTGCATCTCGATGGCGATGTCGCTGTCGTTGTAGATCTCGATCCAGTCGTCGGAATCCCCGACCTCATCGGTGACCGTGTCCTGGTTCGAAGGTTGAAGCTCGTTGATGAACAACCTGGCCAGCGGCGTGACGGGCGCGGCGTCCTTTTCGTCGATACCGCCAGTGTCGGAATTGCCACACGCACCGAGCAAAAGGCTGCCAGCAAGCAACAACTTCATCGTCATAGGGACCCATTTCATCGTCGAGCTCCTGAACGTCCACCAAGCCATGAATGGCCCGGGCGACCTCAGTTTTCGCGCCGCGGACCGCAAAGATCAACCCGCAAGGCATGCGCAGCACGCTATTGCCGTCGAATTTGTCGCAGTTCCGTGACGAAGAGGTCACGTAGCTGTCGCCGACCGCGGACGGTCGTCGGCGCATCGTAAGGGCATGACAAGAGCCAACTTCGGGAAGGCACTCATTGGCCGCCTTCTTGGCGAACGGAGCCAGGAAAGCGCCCCGACCTCGTGTTGCGCCGTAGGCGAGCACCGTGGCCCACTCATCACGGTCGCAGGCGAAGGCCGAGACACCTTGATGATGTGCACCCATCACGCCATCGCCTGGTCCGAATCGAACCTGTGCCGAGACGCTGCTTGGCACAGCAGCACCGCGGCTTTGACAGCCCTGTCGGACTGGATCTCCTTGGACCAAGATCTGTCTACCTTGGCAGCGTAGCCCAGGCCGGGAGCCCGCAGCCGGGCTCGAAGATCCAGCCCGTCTGGCCGGGTGAACCCTGGGTATCGACCCGGACGGCCAAGCGGGCTCGCAGGGCTGAACCGTCGCCCACGGCTCCGCCTTGATGATGGGCTGATGCATGCTTGGCTAGTTCGCGAGCCTCGGACGGGGGCACGAGTGCGGCCAGTTCCGCGCAGGTCCGCTCGCCCTCGGCCTCGAGACGAAGGCTGGGAGCCAGCTTGACCTGCCCGGCGCCCACGAGAGAAAAGACCGGCAGCTTGATCTCCAATCGAGGCATGCGGCCCGACGAGAGATCGCCGTCGAAGACGACGTTGGAAAGGAAAGAGACGGTCGTGCCGAGCATGGGTTCAGCCTCGGCAGGGGCCGCCATGGGCCAGCTATCGAAGACCAGCGACAGGCGCCCCTCCACCGCAGCGTTCGGCGATTCAGGAAGCTCCAAGGTGAACGCGCCCGCCACCTTGGTCGCGTCGAAGTCGGCGCCGAGGTTCCACCCCAGCGCGTCAGCCAGGGGCCGCAGCTCCTGATGAAGCACGCTCACGAGCCAACGCGTGGAACCGTCTTGTGCCGGAAAACACGATAGCTGGAGCCGGCTTTCCGTTGCCGACTCCCCGACGGCGACGAGCAGCATGTCCTTGCGCCTCTCGACCGAAAGCGCGACCGCGGGGAACGTGCGCCCCCCCGCCTCCGCCCTGCGGGCACGCAAGACGAACCCTGTTCCGCGCGCCGCGATTGTCACCTCCTCGAATTTGACCGCCCCGAGGCGTGGGTGCCTATAGTCGATATCCAGCCGGGCGGGAACTAGCCCAGATTCGCCGTTGGGCAGGGCCGCGAGGATTGCGTCGAGCAGGGCGCCGGGCTCGCCTCGAAGTTCGGCTCGCAAGCGGCCGATCGTAACGCTTGGAGACGCAAAGGGCCCCGTTTTGATTTCGATGCGGTCGACCCACGCTCGAACGCCGGGCGCCCCTCGAAGCGATAGCGAAGCCCCGCGGCGAGTGAGCGAGAACCTGGTCCGCTCGGTGACGCCGCCCTCGACCCGCCAGCCGCGACGCCGGGCCTCTTCCTCGAATCGCTCGGAAAACTGGCGGCTGAACCGGGCGAAGCCCCAAACAGCGACGGACGCGGAAACCAGCAGCGGCACAAACCAAAGCCAGCGCCGCCGTGGCACGCCGCCGGTTCTAGATGTTCCTTGGGAAGCCATCTCCACGACTCGATGGGAAGGGGCAGCTACAGACCAACGCTGCAGGAAACGCATCGCGCATGCAATCAACGACATAAGGTTGGTGTCACTATCGTCACAGAACCGTCACTTGATCGTCACCCTAGCTCGCACCCCACGGAGTACCGAATGCGAACATGCCTGGCCCTATGTTGTCTGACCGCAATCGCCATCTTGGTCGCCGGAGGTTGCGCTAGCACTGATTCTGGCGTCGCGAATCAGCAAGGAAATGGCGGCAACGGCTCGGGTGGCGCGACCGGTGGACTTGGCGGCGGGGGTTCCAGTGCCTCCCAAGGGGGCTCGGGAGGAACAGGCTCGGCGACTGGCGGAGCGACCAGCAAGGGTGGCAGCTCGGGCTCGGGTGGCACCACGACCAACGGCGGCAGCTCGGGCTCGGGTGGCACCGCGGCCAGCGGCGGAACCGCGGCCAGCGGCGGAACCACGGCCAGCGGCGGTGCGGTAGGCTCGGGCGGTGCTACGGCCAAGGGCGGCACCTCGGGCTCGGGCGGCGTCGCCAATACAGGCGGAACATCGCGAGACGCGGGCGTGGCCGGGGCGGGCGGGACGGTGACCGGCACAGGAGGTTCCCCTGCCAAGGGCGGAGCAACTGGCACCGGCGGCGCGGGCGCGGGCGGCTCCACGTCAAACCTGGCCAAGTTCAGCTTCTTCGTCATCAGCTACAAGGCCATCCAGGCGCTCGCAGGCAGCACCAACGGGTTTGGCGGGGACCTACGCTACGGCGAGACTGGCGCGGGCGCGGGCCTCAAGGGTGCGGACAAGATCTGCGCCGCTGCTGCCGAGCGCAGCATGGTCGGCGCGTCGGCCAAGCAGTGGCGTGCGTTCTTGAGCGTGACCGCCGACGAGAACGGCAAGCAGGTCAACGCCATCGATCGCGTGGGCAGCGGCCCCTGGTACGATCGCTTGGGCCGAACCTTCGCGCTTACCAAGGCGGACTTGGTCGGCGAGCGGCCTGCCGGCATCGACACCGCCATCAAGTACGACCTGCCCAACGAAGACGGCGTCACCAACCACAACCCGGACAAGACGGGCGACGTGGACAACCACGACATGATCACCGGGACCAACGCCCAAGGCCAGCTCTACGGCGCAACCGCCACTTGCAAAGATTGGACGACCTCGGATGCGGCCTCGTCTAGCGGCAAGCCCCGCGTTGGCCACCCATGGCCCACCGGTGGCTCCTCCATGTGCGGGACAGGGTCTACCGGCGGTCCAGGTGGCGGGGGTCCAGGTGGCGGCGTTGGTGGCGGCGACGGCAGCATGTGCCACTGGATGTCGGCCCTGGACGAAGCGGGGTGCGCGGCGGGAGTGAACCTCAAAGAGACAGGTGGCCCGGGCAACGACGGCAAGATCGGATCCGGTGGCGGCTACGGCGGCTTCTACTGTTTCGCGCTCACGCCTTAGCGGCAAAGACGCTCCCCCACGACGCAAATCACTTCCCAGTATCTTTTCTCCAGCGGATCCGGACGGCATGACGACCAGGCGCTTCTGCTCGGTCGTCCCGGCCCATCCGGAACGCCATCACCCTCACGAGGTTGGAAATGCACGGATCACTCTTTCGGTTCCTAGGTCTCGGTCTTAGCGTCAGCATCACACTCGCCGCTTGCGGCTCGTCTGGAAGCAGCGACCAGCCCGCAGGCGGCGCAGGCGGCGGCGCGGGAGCGGGCGCGGGTGGCGCCGGAGTCGGCGGCCAAGGCGGCGGAAGCTCCACTGGCCCCAAGGCCTATGGCCTCTTCGACATCCAGTACGTCAAGGAAGCCACTGACGCCCACACCAAGATCGAAGGGTACATGTACGATGGCTCACTGCCCGAAATGGTCGTTTGGGACAAAAAGAAGACCGACGGCGACTGCGCGCTCTACACGCCACGCACGCCCTTCTGCGAGGCATGCAACCCTGGCGAGATTTGCGTGGACACCAATGTCTGCCGCGCGCAACCGCTGACCCACAACGTGGGTGCCATGACCGTCACCGGATTGACCGCACCGAGTGGCGCCAATCCAATTTCGCTCTTCAAGGTGGCCCCCAGCGAGACCGCCGAGACGGGCGTCACTTACGCCTGCACCGAGAGCTTGCCCGTGCCTCCCTGCACTGCCGGCGCGCCGGTCACCCTGGCGGCCACGGGCGGCGCCACGTACGGCGCGTTCTCGGTCCAGGCCCAATGCATCGCCCCCTTGGTGGTGACCACCTCGTCGATGATGCTCGAAAGCGGCAAGGCTTTCGCGTTGAACTGGACGGCCGGCAACATCAGCGGCGCACGTATCAAGGTCGAGTTCGACCTTAGCCACCACGGCGGCAGCAAGGGCCAACTCCGGTGCGACGCGGCCGACACAGGTACTTTGCAGGTCTCTGCCACGCTGCTCGACAGCCTGATCGCACTGGGGGTCACCGGGTTTCCGAGCATCCATGTCTCCCGTGAGCTGACTGGCACCACGCCCGTGGGCTCGGGCCAAGCCCAGCTCAAGATCTACTCGGACGCGACCTACACGGCCCAATTGGCTGGCCTGGTTTCTTGCGAGACCAGCAGCGAATGTCCGACGGGCCAGACCTGCCTCGATCCGGGCAAGATGTGTGGCATCGCGTGCACCGCGAACACCGACTGCCCGACCGGCCAGACCTGCGCCGCATCGACCAAGACCTGCAAGTAGTCCCGCAAGTCCAGCAGAGGCCGCGTCAGGACCCACCATGCATCTGTTGCCACGGGACGAATGCTTCTTCGACTTCTTCGACGCCCACGCTGCCAAGACGGTGGAGGGCTGCGAGCTGTTCCTGCAGTTGGCCCGCGGCGTGAACGATGTCCCGGCCCTGTGCGCGCGGATCAAAGAAGTCGAAAGCGCCTGCGACAAGGTCACCCACGACACCGTGGCGGCTCTGCACCGAGTCTTCATCACCCCCCTCGATCGAAATGACATCCATCGGCTGATCTCGAAGATGGACGACGTGATGGATTTCGTCGAGGGGGCCTCTCGCAGCATCGACGTCTACGAGATCCGCGAACCCTCGGGCGAGCTGGCGCACATGGCGGCGACCCTGCTCGAAAGCGCCCAACAGGTCGCTGAAGCGGTCAGGGGTCTGCGCGACCTCAAGCAGCCTCGCTCGATTCTCCAAAGGTGTGTGGAGATCAACCGTCTGGAAAACCAATCCGACCTCCAGCTCGCCGACAACATCACCCATTTGTTCGGCGAGACCACGGATCCCATCGCGGTCATCAAGTGGAAGGAGATCTACGAGCTGGTCGAGATGGCGACCGACTCGTGCGAGGACGTGGCCAACGTCATCGAGGGTGTCGTGATGGAGAACTCGTAGCCGGAAGGGCCAAGTCCAATGCGAAGT
>Ga0302323_100001006_pt1 | contig 22866 bp, 19 predicted proteins | sample Fen_T0_3_FD_201950 | JGI IMG/M metagenome (GOLD analysis project Ga0302323, IMG submission 201950) | Peat permafrost microbial communities from Stordalen Mire near Abisko, Sweden - Fen_T0_3 | ecosystem: Environmental > Terrestrial > Soil > Wetlands > Permafrost | place: Sweden: Abisko... | reverse complement strand
GGTGGTCCCCGAGGGCCGGATCTCTCCGCAGGACGCCGGCATCTGGAACGACGAGCAGGCGGCCGACTACCGCCGGATCACGGACTTCATCCGTTCCCAGGGCGCCGTCCCCGGCATCCAGCTCGCGCATGCGGGCCGCAAGGCGTCGACCCGGGCACCGTGGCTGGGGCGGGGCTACGTACCCGTGAGCGAGGGTGGCTGGCAGACCGTCGGCGCGTCGCCGCTCGGGTACGCCGACTGGCCGGCGCCGCGCGAGCTCACCGCCGAGGAGCTGGTCGCGCACCCCGGTGCCTGGGCCGACGCGGCACGCCGTTCGCTCCAGGCCGGCTTCGAGGTGGCCGAGATCCATGCCGCCCACGGCTACCTGCTCCACCAGTTCCTGTCGCCGCTGACCAACCGGCGCACCGATGCCTGGGGCGGCGACCTCGCCGGCCGCAGCCGCCTGCTGCTCGCGGTGGTCGACGCCGTCCGTGAGGTGTGGCCGGACGACAAGCCGGTCTTCGTCCGGATCAGCGCCACCGACTGGGTCGAGGGCGGCCTCGGCCTCGACGAGACCGCTCAGGTCGCGCGGATGCTGGCCGAGCACGGTGCCGATCTGGTGGACGTCTCCAGCGGTGGCAACTCGCCCGACCAGCGGATCACCCTCGAGCCCGGCTACCAGGTGCCGTTCGCGACGCGGATCCGCGAGGCCTCCGGTCTCCCGGTGGCGGCGGTCGGCCTGATCACCGAGCCCCAGCAGGCCGAGAAGATCGTCAGCGACGGCGAGGCAGACGCGGTGTTCCTGGCCCGCGAGCTGCTGCGCGACCCCCACTGGACCCAGCGGGCCGCCGAGGCGCTCGGGGCCGACACGTACTGGCCCGACCAGTACCTCCGCGCGCGTCCCTGACTGCCGTCGGCGCCCGGCTCTAGGGTGAGGTCATGCAGGCGTACCTCGACCTCCTCCAGCGCATCCTCGACACCGGCGTGGAGAAGTCCGACCGCACCGGCACCGGCACGCGCAGCGTGTTCGGGCACCAGCTGCGCTTCGACCTGACCGAGGGCTTCCCGCTCGTCACCACCAAGAAGGTGCACACCCGCTCGATCTTCGCCGAGCTGCTGTGGTTCCTCCGGGGCGACACCAACGTGAAGTGGCTGCAGGACCGTGGCGTCACCATCTGGGACGAGTGGGCCGACACTGACGGCGACCTCGGCCCCATCTACGGCTACCAGTGGCGCTCGTGGCCGGCGCCCGACGGCCGCCACATCGACCAGATCGCGCTGGTCCTCGACCAGCTCCGCCGCGACCCCGACAGCCGTCGTCACATCGTCTCGGCATGGAACGTCGCGGACATCCCCGAGATGGCGCTGGCGCCGTGCCACACGATGTTCCAGTTCTACGTCGCTCCGGCCGACGACGGCGGGCCCGGCCGACTGAGCTGCCAGCTCTACCAACGATCCGCCGATGTCTTCCTCGGCGTCCCGTTCAACATCGCGTCCTACGCCCTGCTCACCCACATGGTCGCCCAGGTGGCCGGACTCCGCGTCGGCGACTTCGTGCACACGCTCGGCGACGCACACCTCTACACCAACCACCTCGAGCAGGCACAGCTCCAGCTGACCCGTGCGCCACGGCCGCTGCCGACGCTCCGGCTCGACCCGTCGGTGACCGAGATCGACGCCTTCGACCTCGAGCACATCGCCGTGGAGGGCTACGACCCCCATCCGGGCATCAGGGCCCCCATTGCCGTCTGACGTGTCCCCCCTGGGTGAGGAGCCCGTGCTGCGGGCGTCTCGAAACCAGCGCCTGACGCTCGTCGCCGCGTACGCCGACAACCGCGTGATCGGCGACCACGGCCGGATTCCGTGGCACATCCCCGACGACTTCGCCCACTTCAAGGCCACCACTATGGGCGGCGTGCTGGTGATGGGGCGCGCGACGTACGACTCGATCGGACGCCCGTTGCCCGGTCGGACCACCCTCGTGGTGACCCGCAACCCCGACTGGTCGGCCGACGGGGTGCTGGTCGCCCACTCGTTGGAGGAGGCATGGGCGCGGGCCGCCGACCTGCCCGGCGAGACCTACGTCGTGGGCGGCACCCAGATCTACGCCCAGGCGCTGCCCCTGGCCACCCACCAGGTGCTGACCGAGGTGCACCAGTCGCCCGACGGCGACGCGCACTACCCGGACTTCGACCCGGACGAGTGGGTCGAGACGCGTCGTGAGCCGCGCGACGGCTTCGAGTGGGTCTGGTGGGAGCGTGTCGGGAACCGCGACGACAGGGTCCCCGTCCAAGGGGCATGACTCGCCGCATACTCGCACCGCTGCTCCTCGTGGTGCTCGCCCTGACCGCCTGCCACGGGCACACCTCGTCGGCGCCGCAGGCCGACCCCTCGTGCACGCCGCCGGTGGGCGGGCAGTGCGCCGGTGACGTCGCCTGGCGTGGCCCGCTGAAGATCTCGCCCGACGGCCGACGTCTCCACGGGTACGTGGGGTGCGGCGGCACGCTCCGGGCCGACGAGACCGCCGAGACGGTGACGATCACCCTGCACGTCGCGGCCCTGGGACCGGGCATGAGGACCTGCGCGCTGGCGGACGTCGGAGTCCAGTTGGCCTCGCCGCTGGGTGACCGCACCGTGGTCGACGCGGTGAGCGGACAGCAGGTGCGCGTCATACGGTGACCGCGATGTTTGTATCAATATATGTATTGCGACATGAGCGGCTTTGTGTCTAGCCTGCTCCCATGAACGACCAGCTGCTCCGCGGCCTCGTCGCCTGCGCAGGGGCGGCCCTCTGCGGTTGTGGCCCACGTTGACTCCTCGCCAGGTCCTGCGGGCCGGTGACGAGGTCCCGGCCCGGGCGGCGCCGTCGTGCTGATCGCCCTCGACACCTCGGCCGGCGACCCGCCGTACGAGCAGATCCGCACGCAGATCGCGGCGCAGGTCGCCGACGGCCAGCTGCCGCCGGGGACGAAGCTGCCGACCGTCCGTGCGCTGGCCGAGACCCTCGGCGTCGCGGTCAACACGGTCGCGCGCGCGTACCGCGAGCTCGAGCACGCCGGGGTCGTGACCACGGCTCGTAGGGCCGGCACCGTCGTCAACGGCGACGGGGTGGACCGGGCGGCCAAGGAGGCGGCCGCGAGCTATGCCGCCGTCATGCGCTCCCTCGGCGTCCGGCAAGATGAAGCCCTCGAGCTGGCACGACGGGCCTTCGACCGGCCCGTGAGCAGCTGACGCCGACCCACGGAGGATCCCCTGCTGGTGCACGACGAGGTGCGCGACGCCCTGGCCGACGGCCGGGCGGTGGTCGCGCTCGAGAGCACGATCATCAGCCACGGCCTTCCCCGACCCGACAACGCACGTCTGGCGCGTGAGTTCGAGCAGGCGGTGCGTGACGGCGGCGCGGTGCCCGCGACGGTCGCGGTCATCGACGGCCAGGCCCGGATCGGGCTCGACGATGCCGCGCTCGACCGGCTCGCCAACGACGAGGATGCCACCAAGGTCAGTGTCCGCGAGCTCGCCGCGATCGCCGCGCGCGGGGGAGTGGGCTCGACGACCGTCGCCTCCACGGCCCATCTCGCCGCGTCGGCCGGCATCACGGTCTTCGCGACCGGCGGCCTCGGCGGTGTCCACCGCGGCGCGCAGGTCACCTTCGACGAGTCCGCCGACCTGACCACGCTGGCCCGGACCGGTGTGCTCGTCGTCTGTGCCGGCGTGAAGTCGATCCTCGACGTCGGCGCGACCCTCGAGCGCCTCGAGACCCTCGGCGTCGGGGTGCTCGGCTATCGCACCGACCGGTTCCCGGGTTTCTACCTCGCCGACTCGGGTCACGACATCGGCTGGCGGGTCGAGGAGCCCGTCGAGGTGGCGTCGATCCTGGCTGCCCGTGACCGCGTGCACACGACCGACCTGGGCCTGGTCCTCGCGAACCCGATCTCGCCCCCCTACGAGCTCGACCGCGCGCTGCACGACCGGCTGCTCGAGTCCGGTCTCGCTGCCGCAGACCGCGACGACGTCCACGGCAAGGACGTCACGCCGTACCTCCTCGACTGGTTCCACCGCGAGAGCGGGGGCGAGTCGCTGCGCGCCAACGTCGCGCTCGTGCGCTCCAACGCCCGGCTCGCGGCGGAGGTGGCGACGGCGTACGCCGCGAGGGCGGGCTCGTGACCGTCTACTGCCTCGGCGACCTCATGGTCGACGTCGTCGCCCGGCTCTTCGGGCCGCTGGCCGAGGGCTCCGACAGCCCGGCGGTGATCGCCTACGTGGGCGGCGGGTCGGCCGCCAACACCGCGGCCTGGCTGACGCGCGTCGGGGTGGACTCGGTGTTCGTCGGTGCGATCGGGGACGACGCGGCCGGTCAGTCCCAGCTGGAGAGCCTGCACACGCTGGGCGTCGACGTACGGTTCCGGGTCGACCGCACCCGCCCGACCGGCACGTGCCTCGTGCTCGTCGCGCCGACGGGGGAGCGCACCATGGTGCCCGACCCGGGGGCCAACCTCGCGCTGGAGGAGTTCGACGTGCCGACCGACGAGTTCGCCGTCGGCGACCATCTCCACGTGTCGGGGTACGCCCTGCTCCGCGACTCGCGCGACGCCGGGCTGCACGCGCTGTCCGCCGCGGTGGAGGCCGGGATGACGGTCTCCGTGGGCGCGGCGTCGGCCGCCCCCTTGGGGCTGCTCGGGGCGGAGTCGTTCCTGAAGCTGCTACCGAGCGAGGCTCTGCTCTTCGCCAACGAGAAGGAGGCCGCGGTCCTCGCCGGCCGTGAGGGCACTGCCCTCGAGCTCGCGACCGCACTCGCCGGCGACGGCCGCCAGGTGGTGGTGACCGCCGGGTCCGGAGACGCGGCCTGGAGCGACGGCAGCGATACCGCGACGATGGCGGCCGAGCCCCTCGACCGACCCGAGCTCGACACCACCGGGGCCGGAGACGCGTTCGCTGCCGGGTTCCTCGCCGCGCGGGGCCGCGACGCCGTACCAGCGGTGTGCCTGCGCGACGGCCATGCTCTCGCCGCCGCTGCGTGCCGGTCGACGGGCGGCCGACCCGAGGCGTGACAGGCTGGAGCTCATGGAGCTACGCATCTTCGTCGAACCCCAGCAGGGCGCCACGTACGACGACCAGCTCGCCGTCGCGCTGAGGGCCGAGGCGCTCGGGTTCGGTGCGTTCTTCCGGTCCGACCACTACCTGGCGATGGGCGGCGACGGACTGCCCGGGCCGACCGACTCGTGGGTCACCCTTGCCGGCCTGGCGCGTGAGACGAGCACGATCCGGCTCGGCACGATGATGACGTCGGCGACGTTCCGCTATCCCGGGCCGCTCGCGATCGCGGTCGCGCAGGTCGACCAGATGAGTGGCGGGCGGGTCGAGCTCGGCATCGGTGCCGGCTGGTACGACGCCGAGCACGCGGCGTACGCCATCCCGTTCCCGCCGACCGGCGCACGCTTCGACCGCCTCGAGGACCAGCTGGCGATCCTCACCGGGCTCTGGACGACGCCCGCGAGCGAGACGTTCTCCTACGCCGGCACCGTCCACTCCGTCGTCGACTCGCCCGGCCTGCCCAAGCCGGCCCAGAAGCCCCGCCCGCCGATCATCATCGGCGGCCAGGGCGCGAAGCGGACGCCGGCTCTGGCCGCGCGCTACGCCGACGAGTTCAACCTTCCGTTCACCGACGTCGAGACATCGGCCCGCCAGCTGACCCGCGTGCGGGCTGCCTGCGAGGAGGTCGAACGCGACCCGGCGTCGCTGGTCTACTCCGTCGCGCTCACCACGGTCTGCGGCTCCGACGACGCGACCCTGCAGCGCCGGGCTCAGGCCACCGGCCGCTCGCTCGACGACCTGCGCGCCACCGGTCTCGCCGGCACGCCGCACGAGGTGGTCGACGTGATCGGCCGCTACGCCGAGCTCGGCGCCGAACGGGTCTACCTCCAGATCCTCGACCAGTTGGACCTGGACCACCTCGACCTGCTCGCCGCCGAGGTCATGCCCCAGCTTCGGTGAGCTGCTGGGCCAGGCCGACGACGTGACCCTGCGGGTCCGCGATCAGCGCGAAGGAGACGCCGGGCACGGTGACCGGCTCCTGGACGACGCGACCGCCGAGGCGGGTCGTGTCCGCGATCGCGGAGGAGATGTCCTCGACGCCGACGAAGAACGTGACGAGGTCGCTGTCACCCTGCAGGGGACTGATCGCGGTGTAGAGCGCGCCGGGCACGCCGGTCTCGACGAAGGTGTACCCGGGAAAGGCCCCTTCGGTGGGGTAGGTCCAGCCGAACAGCTCGCCGAAGAAGGCCCGGGTCGCGTCCGGGTCGCTCGAGCGGATCTCGGCGTGCACGATGGGGTTGTTCATGACGACCTCCGGTGTCCAGGGCCACCCGATGGTGGCCTCCTACCCCGATGACGGGCGAGGGACTCAGGAATCGACGCCGGGCAGCCCACCGTCGTCGGGGCCATCGCGCCGGCGGCCCTGGCCGCTGGGGGTGCCCTCACGAGTAGCCTGACCCCATGACCACGGAGGCACCCTTCGGGCGGATGCTCACGGCGATGGCCACGGCGTTCACCGACGACGGGGCGGTGGACCTCGACGCCACGGCCGCGATCGCGGCACACCTGGTCGACCACGGCCACGATGGAGTGGTGGTGAGCGGGACGACCGGCGAGAGCCCGACCACGAGCGTGCGCGAGACCGGCGACATCCTGCGCGCGGTCAAGGACGCGGTCGGCGACCGGGCGACGGTCGTGGCCGGCGTCGGCACCAACGCGACCGCCCACAGCATCGAGCTCGCGCAGCAGGCCGAGAAGCTGGGAGCGGACGCACTGCTCCTGGTGACGCCCTACTACAACAAGCCCGGGCAGGCCGGGGTGCTCCACCACTTCCAGCAGGTCGTGGGGGCGACGGGCACGCCGGTGATCCTCTACGACGTGCCGGGCCGTACGGCGACCCAGATCGGCATGGACACCTACGAGCGGATCAAGGGCGACACCGTCGTGGCGGTCAAGGACGCTGTCGGCGACTTCGCCCGCGGTGTCGAGCTCCGGCAGCTGGGGTACGCCGTCTACAGCGGCGACGACGTGGCCAACCTCGCCTGGCTCGCCCACGGCGCCAGCGGCGTGATCAGCGTCGTCGGCCACGCCGCCGGCCGCCAGCTCAGGTCGATGATCGAGGACTATCTCGACGGCAACACCGTGGCCGCCCTCAAGACCTACACCACGCTCCTGCCCGCCACCCGCGCCATCATGGGCGTCCCGAACTACGGAGCCACCACCGCCAAGGCCGCCCTCCAGCTTCTCGGCGTCCTCGACAACCGCAACGTCCGCGGCCCGCTGGTCCCTCTGACCGACGACGAGGTCGCCGCGCTCCGCGCCGGCCTCGAGGCCTCACACCTCCTCTGAGAGAGAAACCCTTTGAGCCACCCACATCCCGAGCTCTCCGCACCGGCCGCACTGCCGAAGGGGGGCCTACGGATCATCCCGCTCGGCGGGCTCGGCGAGGTCGGTCGCAACATGACCGTCTTCGAGTACGACGAGCGGCTGCTGATCGTCGACTGCGGCGTCCTCTTCCCGGAGGAGAACCACCCGGGCGTCGACCTGATCCTCCCCGACTTCGACGCGATCCGAGACCGGCTCGACCAGGTCGAGGCCCTCGTCCTCACCCATGGCCACGAGGACCACATCGGCGCCACGCCATACCTCCTCCGCGAGCGTGGCGACATCCCGCTCGTCGGTTCCGAGCTCACCCTCGCGTTCCTCGACTCCAAGCTGCGCGAGCACCGGCTCAAGGAGACGATCCACCACAAGGTGAAGGCCGGCGACCGGCTGACGCTCGGCCCCTTCGAGCTCGAGTTCGTCGCGGTCAACCACTCGATCCCCGACGCGCTCGCCGTCGCGATCCGGACCGGCACCGCCCTCGTGCTCCACACCGGTGACTTCAAGATGGACCAGCTGCCCCTGGACGGCCGGATCACCGACCTGCGTGCCTTCGCGCGGCTGGGCGAGGAGGGCGTCGACCTCTTCCTCACCGACTCCACCAATGCCGAGGTGCCGGGCTTCACCACGACCGAGAAGTCCATCGGCCCCGTGCTCGACCGTGTCTTCCACGACAGCGACCAGCGGATCATCGTCGCCTGCTTCGCCTCCCACGTGCACCGTGTGCAGCAGATCCTCGACGCCGCCGTCGCACACCGACGCAAGGTCGGGTACGTCGGTCGGTCCATGGTCCGCAACATGGGCATCGCCCAGGACCTGGGCTACCTCCACGTCCCGCCCGGCGTGATGGTCGACGCGAAGGACCTGGCCGACCTCCCGCCGGAGCGGCAGGTGCTGATCTCCACCGGCAGCCAGGGCGAGCCGATGTCGGCGCTGAGCCGGATCGCCCAGCGCAACCACCACTTCGTCCACATCGCGGAGGGCGACACCGTCATCCTCGCCAGCTCGCTGATCCCCGGGAACGAGAACGCCGTCTTCAAGGTCATCAACGGCCTGACCCGGCTCGGTGCGAACGTCGTCCACAAGGGCAACGCCAACGTCCACGTCTCCGGTCACGCCAGCGCGGGCGAGCTGCTCTATGCCTACAACATCGTCAAGCCGCGCAGCGTGCTGCCCGTGCACGGCGAGTACCGCCACATGAAGGCCAATGCCGCGCTCGCCAAGGCGACCGGCGTGGAGAACGTCGTGATCGCCGAGGACGGCGTGGTCGTCGACCTCGTCGAGGGTGTTGCGAGCATCGCCGGCAAGGTCGACTGCGGCTATGTGTTCGTCGACGGCTCCAACATCGGCGACATCACCGAGGCCGACCTCAAGGACCGCCGGATCCTCGGTGAGGAGGGGTTCGTGTCGGTGATCGTGGTGGTCGACTCCGTGAGCGGGAAGGTCAGCAGCGGACCCGAGATCCATGCACGTGGCTTCGCCGAGGACGACCAGAGGTTCGAGGCCATCAAGCAGCCGATCATCGACGCCCTCGACGCGGCGATCCGTGAGGGCGTGAGCGATCCCTACCAGCTCCAGCAGACCGTTCGACGCGTGGTCGGCCGCTGGGTCAACCGCGAGCTGAAGCGCCGGCCGATGATCATCCCCGTGGTCATCGAGGCCTGAGCGAGGACGGGTCGATCGGACGGGGTCCGGGCGGTCCTCCGCAGCGAACGCCGCAGCGAGCTCGCTCGCACGTGGCTCAGATCCCGAGCAGCGTCGGCTTCGTCGTCGGCGGCTGCTCGGGGGAGCGCAGCGGCGGGTCGAGGTGGGCGCCGGCCTCCGCCGCGGCCGCTCGGATGTGCTCGACCAGCGTGGGCGCCGGGTGTCCCGAGCCGTAGTCGAGCGGCGGCACCATCCGGAGCACGGTGACGGTGCCGTCCTGGGTCTGCAGCCAGGGCCGGCCGCCGAGCGCGATCCCGGCCTGACGCACGTCGCGCAGCCCGATCACGCGGCGGAACACGCGACCCTGGGCGACGACGTCGTCCGAGCGCAGCCGGCACGCGCGCCGCGCGCCGAGCAGCAGCCAGGCGCACGGCGGCAGCAGCAGCCAGCCGAGCCACTCCCATGGCCGCGACACCACGGCCACGACGGCCACGGAGGCGAGCAGGGCGCCGAGCACGGCCTCGCTCCACCGCACTGCGGCGGGCGGACGCCAGACAGGTAGGTTCCGAGACACCGAGAGCTCCTTCCCTCCCCAGGGCAAACGTCTAACCCAGGGTGACGCCCGCACGCCCTCCCTGCGCACTGGTGCCCGGACTCGGCGTGTCGCAACCACCCCTCATACGACGGTGAATCCCGCCGGCAGCGGGCGGCGTCCGGTCACAGCCAGCAGGAGATCGGGAGCGCGGCCGCTCAGCGCGGCGACCTCGGCCGCCAGCGTGGCGGCATCGACCAGCGGTCCCGGGACGAAGACCGGGCCGACACCCGACGCGGCGCCGATGTCGAGCCCGTGGACGACCAGCTCGAAGGTGCGGGTGCGGAGGTACTCGTCGAGCCTCATCCCGCCGGCGATGGTGGTGAGCAGGTGGGCCGCGTCTAAGCCGGCGAGCTTCTGCCGGACCCGCGCCGCCAGGGCGGCGACGGACGACGCGGGGTCGTCGCCGAGCGCCTGACCGGCCTGCCGGCCCCGCTCGACGATCTCGGCCCCGCTCGCCCCGCCGGTCTGCGCGATCGCAAGGTAGTAGTGGGCGGCCGAGGGCACGGTGGCCTCGGTGGCCGGCTGGTCGAGGTAGGCCTCCACCGTGACCAGCGACCGGGAGGTGTGGCCGACCAGAGCGCGCAGGTCCCAGTCGCCGAGACCGGGACCGGTGAGGTCGGCGAGCGGGATCCGGGCGACCTGTGCGGCGAAGGAGTCCGCAGCGGAGAGGAAGGCATGGCGGCTGTCGGTCATGGCCCCATCATCTCGACCCGGGGGTGAGCGGCGGCCGAGTGCCGGACCAGATCAGGTCGAGGCGAGGACGCCGGCGACGATCAGGGCCTGGCCGACGTGGTACGTCACCATCACCAGCAGCTGGGCGCGGTCCCAGGGGCGTACGAAGCGGTCGCGGGCGAGCACCGTGTCGCTGACCGCGAAGACCGTCGCGCCGACGGCGATCGGCGGGACGCCGGTGGTGAACGCGTAGATCACCATCGCGCCGATCACGACCGTGTAGACCCCCACCGGGACCGCCAGAGCCAGCCCGCCGCGCAGGTCGGTGGAGGCCGCGACCTGGCGGGTGGCGAGCAGACACCCGCCGAGCACGAGGAACGACAGGTAGTTCCAGCCCTGCGGGTCGAGTCCCAGCGCGATGAAGCTGGCGACGTAGGCGAGGTGGCCGACCAGGAACGACGCCAACCCGAGCCGGAAGCGGGTGTCGGAGTCGCCCAGCAGGAAGACGTCGCCGCCCAGCCCGAACACGAGGGCGACCAGCAGCCAGATGCCGGCGGCGTCGTCGGTGGCGCCGAGGACCAGGGCGGTGACGATCAGGGCGACCAGGACGGCGGGCTTGGCCCAGGTCTGTGTACGCCGGTCGCGTCGCCACACGGCGTACCACTCGACGAGCGCGAGGACAGCGGGCAGCAGCCACACGAGCGGGAAGCCGGTCACGGCCGCAGCATGACAGGCTGGGCCGCATGAACGTGAGCGAGCTGATGACCGATGCCCTGGGTCGCGTCCGCGAGCTGGTCCACTCCGCGGTGGAGGGGCTGAGCGACGACGAGCTGGCCTGGCGCCCCGACCCCGAGGCCAACTCCATCGCCTGGCTGGTCTGGCACCTGACCCGGATCGAGGACGACCACGTCGCCCACGTGGCCGGCACGAACCAGGCCTGGGTGGAGGACGGCTGGGCCGACCGGTTCGGGTTGCCGTTGCCGGTCGCCGACCACGGCTACGGCCACTCGCCCGACCAGGTCGGGGAGGTCCACGCCGGTGCCGACCTGCTGACGGGTTACTACGACGCGGTCTCCGCACGCACGGCCGACTACCTCGCCGGTCTCGAGCCCGACGACCTCGATGTCGTGGTCGACGAGCGGTGGAACCCTCCGGTCACCCTGGGCGTCCGCCTGGTGAGTGTGGTCAACGAGGTGAACCAGCACGTCGGTCAGGCGGCGTACGTCCGCGGGCTGCTCGGCCGCCGCTGACGCGCGAGGACGTGCCCTTCGCGGCCAGACCGCGACCGAGACCGAGACCGAGACCGAGACCGAGACGGGGACTCCTGTGCGGCGTGTGGTCCGTGTGACGGGAGTGACAGTGGCTTAGATTCCTCACCATGGCGACCCGTACGTCTTCCCCGCCGGGTTCGCGAAGCAAGGCTGCATCCTCTCGATCGTCCTCACGGTCGTCGAAGGGGCGCAGCACCTCCGCCTCGCGCTCCCGGAGTACGACGAAGAAGAAGCGACCCCGCAAGCACGCGTCCCGGCGGCCGGCCCCACGCGCGGTCCGGTCCGGACGCGGACCCGTCCTGCGCGGGTTCACCGCGCTCGGCCGCGGGCTGGCCGCGATCTGGCTCGGCCTCGCCCACGCCGTCGGCGCCACCGCGCGCCGGGTCGGCAAGACGGCCCGTGACCTCGAGCCCGAGCACCGACGCGACGGGGTGGGGCTCTTCCTGTTCGGGCTCGCCGTCGTCTGCGCGGCGGCGGTCTGGTGGCAGCTGCCCGGCGGACTCATGCACGGCGTCCGCACCGTCGTCGCCGGCTCGTTCGGCAAGGTCGGCTGGCTCGTCCCGCTGATGCTCGTCTGGATCGGCTGGCGCAACCTGCGCGACCCGGAGACCAACGGCCCTGCCGGGCGTCAGGTCGTCGGCTGGGTGGCCCTCGCCTTCGGGGTGCTCGGCGTGGTCCAGATCGCCGCGGGCAACCCGCAGCCGGTGGCCGGTGACGCCAGTGACCTTCAGTCCGGCGGCGGCGCCGTCGGCTACGTCGTGGCGAGCCTCCTGCTCGACCTCCTCCGTACGCCGTACGTCGTCGTCCCGCTGCTCCTGCTGCTGTCGGCCTTCGGGATCCTGGTGATCACGGCGACGCCGGTCTACCAGGTGCCGGTCAAGCTCGCGGCGTTCCGCGACCGCCTCCTCGGCCGGACGCCGGCCGGCGAGGACGAGTCCGACCTGCCGACCCAACCCCTGCGCAGCCACCGCGGCCCGGTCGACGAGATCGACCCCGACCTGGGCGACCCGGCCTACGACAGCCCGGTCCTCTCCGACCGTGAGCTCCGCAAGCGCAAGCGCGGCCTGGGCAAGCTCAGCGAAGGCACCGACGTCGGCGACACCAGCGCCACCGGGGCGATCGACGACACCTCCACCGAGCTCGTGCCCCCGCCGCACGCCCCCCTGCCTCAGCGCATGGAGCAGCTCGAGCTCTCCGGCGACGTGGTCTACCACCTGCCCGCCAACGAGGTGCTCAAGCCCGGCTCGGTCCACAAGGCGCGCTCCCGCGCCAGCGACGACGTCGTCGGGCGCCTGACCCAGGTGCTCGACGAGTTCGGGATCGACGCCCAGGTCACCGGTTACACGCGGGGCCCGACGGTCACCCGCTACGAGGTCGAGGTCGGCCCCGCCGTGAAGGTGGAGAAGGTCACCGCGCTCTCGAAGAACATCGCGTACGCCGTCGCCAGCGCCGACGTGCGGATCCTCAGCCCGATCCCCGGCAAGTCCGCGATCGGCATCGAGATCCCCAACGCCGACAAGGAGATCGTGTCCCTCGGCGACGTGCTCCGCAGCAACACCGCACGCTCCGACCACCATCCGCTGGTGGTCGGGCTGGGCAAGGACGTCGAGGGCGGCTTCGTGGTCGCCAACCTCGCCAAGATGCCCCACCTGCTGGTCGCCGGTGCCACCGGCTCCGGCAAGTCGAGCTTCATCAACTCGATGATCACGTCGCTGCTGATGCGCTCCACGCCCGACGAGGTGCGGATGATCATGGTCGACCCGAAGCGGGTCGAGCTGAACGCCTACGAGGGCATCCCCCACCTGATCACGCCGATCATCACCAGCCCGAAGAAGGCCGCCGAGGCTCTCGCCTGGGTGGTGCGCGAGATGGACCTGCGCTACGACGACCTCGCCAACTTCGGCTTCCGCCACGTCGACGACTTCAACAAAGCGGTTCGCGCCGGCAAGGTGAAGGTGCCGCCGGGCAGCGAGCGCGAGGTCACGCCGTACCCCTACCTGGTCGTGGTCGTCGACGAGCTCGCCGACCTGATGATGGTCGCCCCGCGCGACGTCGAGGACGCGATCGTCCGGATCACCCAGCTCGCCCGGGCCGCCGGCATCCACCTGGTGCTCGCGACCCAGCGGCCGAGCGTCGACGTGGTCACCGGGCTGATCAAGGCCAACGTGCCGTCGCGCCTCGCCTTCGCCACCTCCAGCCTGGCCGACAGCCGGGTCATCCTCGACCAGCCCGGCGCCGAGAAGCTGGTCGGCCAGGGCGACGGGCTGTTCCTGCCGATGGGAGCCTCGAAGGCCGTCCGCGTGCAGGGCTCCTGGGTGACCGAGGCCGAGGTCCACCAGGTCGTGGCCCACTGCAAGACGCAGCTCCAGCCGACCTACCGCGAGGACGTGACCGCTCCCCAGCAGAGCAGGCGCGAGCTGGACGACGACATCGGCGACGACCTCGATCTGGTGATCCAGGCCGTCGAGCTGGTCGTCTCCACGCAGTTCGGCTCCACGTCGATGCTCCAGCGCAAGCTGCGCGTCGGCTTCGCCAAGGCCGGGCGCCTGATGGACATCCTCGAGAGCCGCGGCGTCGTGGGGCCCTCGGAGGGCTCCAAGGCCCGCGATGTCCTGGTCAAACCCGATGAGATCGACGCAGTGATCGCCACGTTGCAGGGCGAGATGGGGGCCTGAGATGAGCACGGACACCGACCTGGAGATCCCGCTGGAACCGATCGGTCAGCCGGTCGACCTGCCCGACCGCGTCGTGGAGGTACGACGCCGGGCGGGGCTCGCGGTCGCGCTCGGCGCGGGTGCCTCGCTGGTCGCGACCGCCTACCTGGCCCGGGCTGTCGGCCACGGGGGCGTCCTCGACTGGGTGCTCTTCGTCGTCCTGGGCGCGATCGGGGTGGTCAACCTCGCGGCCCTGCTCGACGCGCGCACGCCGCTGCTCATCGCCGACGACCTGGGCGTGCGACTGCGCCTCGGACGCTCCTGGGTGGGGCTGCCCTGGGGCGGCCTGCACGAGGTCGAGCATCGCCCGCAGCGCGGCTGGTGGCGCGACGGACTTCTCGTCGTACGGCCTCACTACGTGCAGCGCGTGATCGAGGACCTCGACCCTCGTGCCCGGCGTACCGCGCGGCTCAACCGCCGGCTGCACCACGCGCCGCTCGCGGTGCCGCTGAGCCTCGCCACGCGAGCCCTCGGCGCCGAACCCGACCTGACCACGGCTCTCGCGGCGCTGGCCGACGGCCGCACCCCCGTGGTGGAGGACGTGGTGTCCGCTCCTCCGGTGGAGGAGCAGGCCGCCTCCGCTCCCGAGGAGAACACCGTGACGGTGGCGGCGGTCCTGGCCGCACACGGTGTCGAGCCGGCCGAGACCGCGCCGGCTCCACGGCGGCTGCGCGACCCGCGCCCCGCGATCGCGCTGCTGATCGGCAAGGTCGCTGCGCGCTTCGACCGTCCGCGGCGCGACGCCGTCCCCGACGAGGTCGCCGCGGCGCCTGGGCTCGTCGCGAGCGAGACCCCCGAACCGGCCCGCGAGACGGTTGTCGCCGCACGGGCCGAGGTGCGCCACCAGGCGCGAGCCGAGCTCGACCCCTTCGAGGAGGAGACGCGAGTCCGGGACGACCTGCATGCCGAGCCGGAGACCGAGGTCGCCGCCCTCCTGATCGACGCGTACGCCGCGCACCCGGCCCCCGAGCCCGTGATCGGGCCGCAGTTCGCGGCCGCCCGCCGCCGCCTCGCCCTGAGCGTCGACCAGCTCGCCGAGCGCACCCGGATCCGGCCCCACGTGATCGAGGCGATCGAGGTCGACGACTTCAGCGCCTGCGGGGGCGACTTCTACGCACGCGGCCACCTGCGCACGCTGGCGCGGGTCCTCGGGCTCGACGTCGCTCCGCTGCTGGAGACCTACGACGCGCACTACGCCGACGCCCCGATCGACCCGCGCCGGGTCTTCGAGGCGGAGCTGGCCGGTGCCGGCTCGATCCGCGCCACCCGCGGCGGCCCGAACTGGTCGGTCCTCGTCGCGGCCGTGATGGCGCTGATCCTCTGCTGGTCCGTCGCGCGGCTCGTGGCGGGCGGTCCGGCTCACGTCGCCGACCAGGCCGTGCTGAGCGGCTCCGGCGGCCCGAACCACACCTCGGCCCCGGCGGCGAAGCCGGTGCCCGTGGTCCTGACGGCGGCCGGTGGCGGAGCGCGCGTCGTCGTGCGCAACGGCACAGGCACGGTCGTCTTCTCCGGTGAGCTAGCCCTCGGGCAGCAGCACCGCCTCCAGGTGTCCCCGCCGGTCCGGGTCCAGTCGACCGACGGGGCAGTACGGGTACAGGTGGCAGGCCAGAGCCGCGGGCGCATGGGGCCTGCGGGTCGGCCGGCCTCCGCGTCCTACGTCGTACGGCGGTGAGGCGGCCCTCCCGGGCGACGAATCCGTGTGCACGGCGTCGGGGCGGCATACTCGACGTCGATGACCACGCACACTGACGTCTCGGTCGCCCTGGTGACCCTCGGGTGCGCCCGCAACGACGTCGACTCCGAGGAGCTGGCCGGGCGGCTCGCCGCCGACGGCTTCCGGCTCGTCGACGACCCCGAGGACGCCGACACGGTCGTGGTCAACACCTGCGGTTTCGTCGAGGCCGCCAAGAAGGACTCCGTCGACACCCTGCTCGCCGCTGCCGACCTCAAGCAGGGTGGGCACACCCGGGCCGTGGTCGCGGTGGGCTGCCTCGCGGAGCGCTACGGCAAGGACCTCGCCGAGTCCCTGCCCGAGGCGGACGCCGTCCTGGGCTTCGACGACTATCCCGACATCGCCGCCCGCCTCCGCTCGATCCTGGCCGGCGACGTGCTCCACCCCCACACTCCGCAGGACCGCCGCAAGCGGCTCCCGATCACCCCGGCCGACCGGGACGCGTCGACCCTGTCGGTGCCCGGCCACGGACTCTCCGAGCTCGGCGTCGGTGCTCCGGCCAGCGGCCCCCGCGCCGTACGCCGTCGCCTCGACGGTGGCCCGATGGCGCCCCTGAAGCTGGCGAGCGGGTGTGACCGCCGCTGCTCCTTCTGCGCCATCCCGAGCTTCCGCGGCTCGTTCGTGAGCCGACGCCCCTCCGACGTCGTCGCCGAAGCGCGCTGGCTGGCGGGTGAGGGCGTCCGCGAGGTGTTCCTCGTCAGCGAGAACAGCACGTCCTACGGCAAGGACCTCGGCGACCTGCGACTGCTCGAGACGCTCCTGCCCGAGCTGGCCGCCATCGAGGGCGTCGAGCGGGTCCGGGTGTCCTACCTCCAGCCCGCGGAGACCCGCCCGGGGCTGGTGGAGGCCATCGCCAAGACGGCGGGGGTCAGCGACTACTTCGACCTGTCGTTCCAGCACGCCAGCGCGACGGTGCTCCGCCGGATGCGCAGGTTCGGCGACCCCGAGAGCTTCCTCGGCCTGCTCGACCGGGTGCGCACCCTCGCCCCCGCGGCCGGCGTCCGCTCCAACGTCATCGTGGGCTTCCCCGGCGAGACGGCGGACGACCTGCAGGTCCTCTGCGACTTCCTGGTCGCCGCCCGGCTCGACGTGACCGGTGTGTTCGGCTACTCCGACGAGGACGGCACCGAGGCCGCCGGGCTCCCCGACAAGCTCGACGACGACGAGATCCGGGCGCGGGTCGAGCACGTGACCGACCTCGTCGAGCAGCTCACCAGCGAGCGGGCCGAGGACCGGATCGGCGAGGAGGTCGTCGTCCTGGTGGAGTCGGTGACCGACGGTGTCGCCGAAGGCCGCGCCGACCACCAGGGCCCGGAGGTGGACGGCACCACACGCCTCGAGTCCGGCGAGCACTCGACCGGCGACCTGGTCGCGGCGGTCGTGGTCGCCAGCGAAGGCGCCGACCTGGTCGCCACCCCGATCGGCGTACGCCCGTGAGCGACGAGGTCGGGACGTCCGGCAACTGGAACCTGCCCAACGTGCTGACCGGGATCCGGATCCTGATCGTGCCGTTCTACGGCGTCGCGCTGCTGCAGGACGGCGGTGACTCGATCCTCTGGCGGACCGTCGCGGCGGTCCTGTTCTTCGTGGCCATGATCACCGACAAGGTCGACGGCGACATCGCCCGCTCCCGCGGCCTGGTCACCAACTTCGGGAAGATCGCCGATCCGATCGCCGACAAGGCGATGACCGGCATGGCCTTCATCGGCCTCTCGATCGTCGGCGACATCTGGTGGTGGGTGACCATCATCGTTCTCCTGCGCGAGTGGACGGTGACCCTGCTCCGGCTGTCGATCCTCAAGCGGGTCGTGGTGGCGGCGGCGTACAGCGGCAAGGTCAAGACCGTCCTGCAGGCCGTCGCCCTGACCGCTCTCTCCCTGCCGCTGCTGCTCCTGCACCCGCCGCTGCACGATGTCGGCGTGGTGCTGTTCTACGTCTTCCAGGTCGTGCTGGCCGTCGCGGTGGCGATCACGATGTGGTCGGGCTACGAGTTCTTCCGCGACGTGTGGCGCCAGCGTCAGGTGCTCCGCACGACCTGACGCGAGCGTTCGCAGGGTGTTCACGGGCCGGCCATCGCCTGGTGGCCGCGACGGGGTGGCGCCGTACTAAGGTGACGCGGACCACACCTGGCCGGCTCGTCCCGGCTCTCTCGGATCTCGGAAGGACCCCCCTCTTCATGCGACACGTCTTTCGCGCGCGCACGCGACGCGCGCTCTCCGTCTCGGCAGGTCTCGTCGTCGCCGTGGCCGGCCTGGCTTCCGTCTCGCCCGCCTCGGCAGACCCGGCCGGCACCGGACTCGTCATCAGCGAGGTCTACGGTGCCGGCGGCAACAGCGGCGCGGTCTACAACGCCGACTTCGTCGAGCTCTACAACCCGACTCCCTCGGCAGTCAGCCTCACCGGCGACTACCTCCACTACCGCTCCGCGGGTGGCACGAGCGGCGGTACGCCGTACGCGCTGACGGGTTCGGTGCCGGCCGGCAGCCACTTCCTCGTCCAGATGAGTGCCACCGGCGCCAACGGCGCCGCGCTGCCGACGCCCGACGCCGTCGCGATCCCGTCGTTCAGCGTGGCGGCCGCCGGCGGCCAGGTCTACCTGCTGTCGGGCGCCAGCCCGATCACCACCACCGGCGACCAGGCCGGGGCGGCGGGTGTGGTCGACATGGTCGGCGCCGCCGGCTCCTCGTCGTTCGAGGCCGCCGCCACCTCCGCAGGGGCGACCGCGACCAGCTCGCTCAACCGCTCCGCGACGGGTGCCGACAGCGACAACAACACCGCCGACTTCTCGCTGGCGGCCCCGTCGCCGGAGAACGCCGGCACCGGGACACCCCCGCCACCGCCGACCGACTACACGATCGCCCAGATCCAGGGCACCGACACCGACACGTCGCCACACCTGGGCGAGACCGTGATCACGAAGGGCGTCGTCACCGCCGACTACGCCGCCGGGGGGTTCAACGGCTTCTACCTCCAGACCGCCGGCACCGGCAGTGGCACGGACGCCACGCCGGGCGCCTCGGACGCGGTGTTCGTCTTCGGCTCCGCCGCCGCGGCCAAGGTGCGTCTCGGCGACTTCGTGCAGGTCCAGGGCACGGTCAGCGAGTTCGCCGGCACCACCGAGATCGGCGCCACCGCCGACCACGTCACGGTGCTGCCCGACGCACACGACCCGGTCACCGCCGCCGCGATCGCCTACCCGACGACCGACGCCGCTCGCGAGACGCACGAGGGTGAGCTGCTGGCGCCGACGAACGACCTCACCGTGACCGACAACTTCGACCTGAACGCCTTCGGGGAGATCGGGCTCGCCACGGGTGACCACCAGCTGGTGCAGCCGACCGACGTGGCCAACCCGACCACGGACCCCATGGGCGTCGCCGCCGTCCAGGCCGACAACGCCCGGCGTGCGGTCACCCTCGACGACGGTTCGAGCATCAGCTTCCTCAACAACGCCAACAAGGGCATCCCGCTGCCGTGGCTGACCACCGACAACCCGGTCCGGATCGGGTCGCCGGTGACCCTGCGCGAGCCGGTGATCCTGGAGTTCCGCAACAGCCAGTGGGACTTCCAGCCGACGACGCCGGTGACTGGCGAGGGCGCCGACGTCGCGACGTTCGGCGACACCCGGGCCGCCAACGAGGCGCCGCACGCTGTCGGCGGCGACCTCCGGCTGGCGACGTTCAATGTGGAGAACTTCTTCCCGACATCGGCCGCCGACTACACCGCCCTCGACCCCGGTCACACCTGCACGTCGTTCAACGACCGCGCGGGCACGCCGGTCACGGTCAACCAGTGCGCGCCCAACGGCCCGCGCGGTGCGTGGGACGCCACCAACCTCCAGCGTCAGCTGGCCAAGGAGATCCCGGCGATCAACAGCCTCGATGCCGACGTGATGTCGTTGGAGGAGATCGAGAACTCCGTGCAGTTCGGCAAGGACCGCGACAACGCGCTCGCGCAGCTGGTCGCGGCCCTCAACGGCGCTGCCGGCACGACCCGGTGGGCCTACGTCCCGTCGCCCCACGCGGCCGACCTGCCGCCGACCGCCGAGCAGGACGTCATCCGGACGGCGTTCATCTACAACCCGGCCAAGGTCCAGCCGGTCGGCCCCTCCGTCGTACTCGCCGACCAGTCCGACCCGGGCGCGCCGTTCGCCAACGCCCGTGAGCCGCTGGCTCAGGAGTTCAAGCGCACGGGTGCCCTCGACTCCGACGGCTTCCTCGTGGTGGTCAACCACTTCAAGTCGAAAGGCGACAGCACCCCGCCGGCCACCGGCGACAACGCCAACGGCCTCCAGGGCGCCTTCAACGGTGACCGCATCCGTCAGGCCCACGCGCTGGTCGACTTCGCGAGCCAGGTGGCGGCCGACCGGGGCACGCAGAAGGTCTTCCTCGTCGGTGACTTCAACTCCTACACGCACGAGGACCCGATGCAGGTGCTGTACGACGCCGGCTACGTCAACCAGGCCAGTGACGACTCCCGCGACGTCAGCTATGAGTTCGGTGGCACCGCCGGCTCGCTCGACCACGTGCTCGCCAGCCCGGCGGCAGCGGCCAGGGTGACCGGTCGTGACGTGTGGCAGATCAACGCGGAGGAGTCGGTCGCGTTCGAGTACAGCCGCTACAACTACAACGCCACGCTGCTCTACCAGCCGAACCAGTTCCGCGCCTCCGACCACAACCCGGAGCTCGTCGGCCTGAGCGCTCCGTTCGCCAAGGAGGCGTCCACCGTCTCGGTGACTGCGACACCAGACCGGATCAGGAAGAAGAAGGACACCACCCGGATCGACGTCACCGTCTCCGCCGCGGAGGCGACCCCGACGGGCGTGGTGGCGATCCTCGTCGGCGGCCAGCAGCTCGCCGTCCGGCAGCTCGTCGACGGCCACGCGAGCGCATCCGTCGGCCCGTTCCCCCGGGCCGGGACGGAGACCGTCCGGGTCCTCTACCTGGGGGATCGGGTGACCAGGGCGAGCTACGGCACGACCACGTTGACCATCACCAACGGCAACCCGGCGTAGCCGGTCAGCCGGCGACCTCCCGCAGCCTGAAAGCCGCCTGCACCAGGGCGAGGTGGCTGAAGGCCTGCGGGAAGTTGCCGACCATCCGCTCGCCGCGGGGGTCGTACTCCTCGGCGAGGAGACCGACGTCGTTGGTCAGCGAGACCAGGTGGTCGAAGAGAGAGCGCGCGTCATGCCTCCGGCCGGCGAGGGCGTACGTCGAGACCAGCCAGAACGAGCAGGCCAGGAACGGGTGCTCCTCACCGGGCAGCCCGTCGACCCCCGTCTGGGTGCGGTAGCGCATCAACAGACCGTCGCGCATCAGGTCCTGCTCGATCGCCTCGATGGTGCCGAGCATCCTCGGGTCATCGGCGTCGATGAATCCGACCAGGGGCAGCATCAGCAGCGAGGCGTCGACCTCCTGCGTCGCGTAGTGCTGGGTGAACGAGTTGCGGTCGGGGTCGTAGCCCTCGGCCAGCACCTCGTTGCGCACCCGGTCGCGCACCTCGCGCCAGCGCTCCACGTCGCCGGGCAGGCCGTGCCGTTCGACCGCCCTCACCGCTCGGTCGAAGGCCGCCCACACCATCACCCGGGAGTGCGTGAAGTGCTGCATCGGCCCGCGAATCTCCCACAACCCGTTGTCGCGCTCCTGCCAGGTGTCGAGCAGGTGGTCGACGAGCACGCGTTGCAGGGCCCAGGCGTCGTCGCTCCACCCCAAGGACGACTCGCGGGCCTCCTCGAGCGCGATCATCACCTCGCCCAGCACGTCGCTCTGCTTCTGGTCCACCGCGGCGTTCCCGATCCGCACCGGCCGCGAGCCGGCGTACCCGGACAGCTCGTCGAGCGTCAGCTCGGGCAGTCGCCGCGAGCCGTCGACGGTGTACATGATCTGGAGGTCGGCCGGGTCCCCGGCCACCGCGCGGAGCAGCCAGTCGCGCCACAAGCGGGCCTCCTCGGTCGCGCCGGCCGAGAGCAGCGACGACAGGGAGAGCGCGGCGTCGCGCAGCCAGCAGTAGCGGTAGTCCCAGTTGCGTTCACCGCCGAAGTCCTCGGGGAGGGAGGTGGTGGGTGCCGCCACGATGCCACCGGTCTCGGCATGGGTGAGGAGGTGCAAGGTGAGCAGGGACCGCCGTACGGCGTCCTGGTGCGGCACGCCGTTCAGGTTGCAGGCCGAGACCCAGCCGACCTCCTCGACGACGGTCTCGTCGATCGTGTAGCGATGCGGGCCGGGCGTGCGCAGGTGTGAGGGCAGCCAGGTCACCGAGAACGTCATCACGTCGCCCTCGGTGACGTCGAAGTCGTCCGCGTGCCGATGGTCGATCGGGTGGGGCAGCCGGGGTCCCCGCAGCACGAGCTTGTCGGGTCCGGCGACGGCCGTGATCACCGGCTCCTCCCGGTCCTCGTGGCGGCGGCGGACCCAGGGCGTCGCGGTGCCGTAGTCGAACCGCACGACCCACTCGTGGTGGAACCGGACGGTCCCCTTCACGCCGGTCACCCGCCGGACCACGTCGATCCGGTGGTCACGCGTAGGCATCACGTCGAGCAGGGTGACGACCCCGGTGTCGGTCGTGAACGTCGTCTCCAGGGCAGCCGAGTCGCCGACATAGCGCCGGCTCACCTCGTAGGCGCCGACCGGGCAGAGCTGCCAGTGCCCGTTGTCCTCGTCACCGAGCAGCGCAGCGAAGCACGCGGGGGAGTCGAAACGAGGCAGGCAGAGCCAGTCGATCGAGCCGTTCGTGGCGATCAGCGCGGCCGTGTGCCGGTCGCCGATCATCGCGTAGTCCTCGATCGGGCGGCTCACGCCGGAAGGGTAACCGCCCGGTCTAGGGTCGGACCATGAAGCGTCGCTCGGC